>BFBZ01001028.1_pt1 | contig 20439 bp, 18 predicted proteins | sample 1888401 | NCBI WGS metagenome assembly BFBZ01 (sample SAMD00112614, study PRJDB3348) | symbiont metagenome | host: Chara braunii | reverse complement strand
CGCCGCCGTGAAGGGCGAGTTCCTGGCCAATATGAGCCACGAGCTGCGCACGCCGCTGACCAGCATCGTCGGCTTCACCAAGCTGGCGGCCGAGCAACCGGAGCTGACCGAGCTGTCGCGCACCTATGTGGAGCGGGTGGGCGACGCCAGCCAGGCGCTGCTGGCCACGGTCAACGACATCCTCGACTTCTCCAAGCTGGAAGCCGGTCAGGTGACCATCCAGCCGCAGCCGGTGGTCCTAAGCGAACTCACCCGGTCGAGCCTGGCCCTGTTCACGCCGCAGGCCGGCGCCAAGGACCTCGACCTGCGATCGGACTTCGCGCCCGCCTCGGACCTGGCGCTGAACCTCGATCCGGACCGCATCCGCCAGATCCTGCTGAACCTCGTCGGCAATGCGGTGAAGTTCMCCACCGCCGGTGGCGTCACCCTGCGCACCCGCTACGACGCCCAGACCAGCCGCCTACGGATCGAGGTCGTCGACACCGGGGCGGGCATCTCCGCCGAGAAGCAGGACCTGCTGTTCAAGCGCTTCTCGCAGGTGGACGGGTCGCTGACCCGGGCCCACGGCGGCACCGGCCTCGGCCTGGCGATCTGCAAGGGCTTGGTCGAGGCCATGGGCGGCGAGATCGGGATCGAAAGCCGCGAAGGCGTCGGCAGCACCTTCTGGTTCGAGCTGCCCGCCGCCGTTGTCGCGGCGCAACCGGCCGGCCCGGCCGCGGTTGAAGAGATGACCTTCGGCGGCGTGCGCGTGCTGGTGGCCGACGACCATCCGGCCAACCGCGAACTGGTGCGCCTGTTCCTCGCCGGGGTCGGCGCCGAGGTCTCGGAGGCCGAGGACGGACGCCAGGCCGTGAAGATGGCCGCCGAGATGCCCTATGACGTGATCCTGATGGATGTGCGGATGCCCCACCTGGACGGCCCGGGGGCCCTGCGTGAAATCCGCGCCGCCAGCGGGCCGAACGACGCCACCCCGATCCTGGCCTTCACCGCCGATGCGGACCCCGACAGCGCCGACGCCCTGCTGCGCGACGGCTTCGACGACGTGGTCACCAAGCCTGTGGACGCCGGTGGCCTGATCCGGGCCGTGGCCCGGGCCAGCGCCTTCGGGGAAATGCCGCAAGACGAACGAGCCGCCCATGCCCTCTAACGGGAAGCGCCGGATTCTGGTGGTCGAGGACGACCTGGGGGTCCGTGAGCTGGTGCGCACGCGGCTCACCGGCGCCGGCTACGACGTCCACACCGCCCGCAACGGCGCCGAGGCTCTGAAGCGGCTCATGGAGCTGCGGCCGGACGCCATGGTGCTGGACATCAACATGCCAGAGCTGGACGGCTTCACCGTTCTGGGCGTGATGCGCGAGAAGATGCCGGAGCTGAAGGCGCCGGTCCTGGTCCTGACCGCCCGCCATGCCGCCGACGACGTGCGTCGCGCCGTGTCGCTGGGGGCGAAGGACTACCTGACCAAGCCGTTCAACGACCGCCAGCTGCTGGCCAGGGTGGGACGTCTGCTGCGGCCGGCGATCCCGCCGCCTCCGGCGCCTGTCGCACCGCCTCCGGCCATCGATCCCAACGAGCTGCTACTCTAGGGCCTAGTCGGCGACTAGGCCGTGCATCAGGCCGTCGAGGGTGACCTCGATCAGTTCGTCGATGGGGGCCCAGGCGAAGTTGGGCCGATTGATCACCAGCGACACCACCCCGTGGCAAGAGGCCCAGAGCGCCTGGGCCGCGCTGTCGGCGGTGCCGGTGCGCAGGCGACCGTCGGCGGCGATCTCACGGACCACGCCGGAAAAGACGTCGTAGCACTTGGCGCCCAGGTCGGCGGTGGCCGCCTCGCCCTGGATCACGGCCGAGAGCTGACGGACGTTGGAAAACACCAGTTCGTAGGCGTTGGGATGCTCAAGCGCCCAGCGCATGTAGGTCTCGAGCATCAGCTTGACGCGGCTGGCCGGGTCGATCGGCTTGGCCGCGATGACGGCGTTGCGTTCTAGCAGGTGGCGGATCGTGCCTTCGCAGATCTCCAGCAGGATGCAGCCCTTGTCGGGGAAATGCATGTAGAGCGCGGTGGAAGACACGCCGACCTCGTCGGCGATCTTGCGAATCGTCGCGCCTTCGTAGCCCTCGGCCACGAAGATCCGCTCGGCGGCGGCCAGGATTTCGGCCCGACGCAGATGGCCGTCGCCCTTGGGCTTACGGGCCGAACGCCGTGGAGCAGTCACCGTCGTCACGAGAGTCCTTCCGGCATACCTATTGTTCCAGCGGAGCCCAAAAGCTGAGCCCTGGCAAGCCCGCACCCCCGGATTGTGACATTTGCTTGGCTCGGAGGTGTCGAAAGCGAACCAAGCGGCGGCTTAGCCATTGTTGACGCAGGCCGCTGGCGGAGCGCCAACTGTCGCCAGTGTCCACCTTTCCAGGGAGCGACCATGAAACTGCCTGACGACCAACTGCAGAAACTCGCACTGCACAGCGCCTTCGGCCTCCATCTGATCGCCAAGTGGATGGCCAGCCGCAACGACGTCGATCCCGAGATCCGCGAACGGCTCAGCGTCCATATCACCGCCCTGGACGGGGTGCTGTCGGCCAACGGCCATGAGTGGATCCGCGACGAGATCGAGGCCACCGAGGCCGCGCTTCACACCTGACGCGCGCTCTGACGCTGGACGGGCGCGCCTGCGAACGGCTAGTCCAGCGCCATGAGCACCACTGCACCTGCGGTCGCGGAGACCCCTGGCGTCATGCGGACCACCGGCTGGGCCGACTACGCCCTGCTGGATTCCGGTCATGGGCGGAAGCTGGAGCGCTACGGCCCCTACTCCGTCGTCCGGCCGGAGCCCCAGTGCATGTGGGCGCCGAAGCTGTCGCAGGAGGTCTGGGACAACGCCGACGCGGTGTTCGATCCCACCGACGAGGACGACGCCGGACGCTGGCGCTTCAAGGGCCGGCCGAAGGAAACCTGGCAGCTCGGCTGGGGCGACGTTCGCTTCAACGCCCGCTTCACCGCCTTCCGGCACCTGGCCTTCTTCCCCGAGCAGGCCGCCAACTGGGCGTGGCTGGACCAGCGGGTCCGCAGCTTGGCCGGCCAGCCGAAGATCCTGAACCTGTTCGGCTACACCGGCGTGGCCAGCCTGGTCTGCGCCGCGGCCGGCGCGGCGGTCACCCATGTGGACGCCTCCAAGAAAGCCGTGGGCTGGGCGCGGGAGAACGCCGCCCTCTCCAAGCTGGAAGACCGCCCGATCCGCTGGATCGTCGAGGACGCCCGCCGCTATGTGCAGCGCGAGGTGCGTCGCGGCGCCCGCTATGACGGGATCATCCTGGATCCGCCGAAGTACGGCCGTGGTCCTGACGGCGAGATCTGGCGGCTGTTCGAACACCTGCCCGAACTGTCGAACCTCTGCTCGCAACTGCTGTCCGACGACGCCTCGTTCCTGCTGCTGAACGCCTATGCCGAGCGGATTTCCGGGCCGGCCCTTTCCTCCCTGCTGTCGTCGCAGAATCCGGGCCGCGGCGGCCGGGTCGACTGGGGCGAGTTGGTGCTGGTGGCCGACGATCCGGCCCGGCAGGTGGGCATGAGCTTCTTCGCCCGGTGGTCGGCATGAGCGCCCGGGCGGTCACGTCCCTGACCAATCCGACGGTGAAGTCCGTCCGCGCCCTGCATCTGCGCAAGGAGCGCGACGAGACCGGCCTGTTCGTCGCCGAAGGCCTGAAGATCGTCACCGAGGCCGTGGAGCTAGGCCATCGCCCGCGCATCCTGATGTACGGCCAGAACGCCGAGGGCCATCCTCTGCTGCGCCAGGCCATCGAGGCGACATACAGCGCCCGCGGCGAAGTGATCGAGGTCACCCAGGACATCCTGGCCAAGGTGTCGCGCCGGGATAACCCGCAGGCTGTGGTGGGTGTCTTCGAGCAGACCTTCACCCCGTTGGCGGACCTGAAGCCGGAGAGCGCCAACTGCTTCGTGGCCCTGCATCGCGTCCGCGATCCGGGCAATCTCGGAACCATCGTGCGCACCGCCGACGCGGCCGGCTGCGGCGCGGTGATCCTGGTGGGCGAGTGCTGCGATCCCTATTCGGTCGAGGCCGTGCGGGCGACCATGGGTTCGGTGTTCGCGGTTCCTATCGTGAAGGCGACCGAGGCCGAGTTCGCGGGCTGGCGCGCCGGCTGGCCGGGCTCGGTGATCGGCACCCTGCTGTCGGCCGATGTTGACCATCGCCAGGCGCAGTACGTGAAGCCGTCCCTGGTCCTGATGGGCAACGAACAGCAGGGCCTGACGCCGGACATGGCCGCGCTCTGCGACGTCAATGTCAAGATCCCCATGCGCGGCCGGGCCGACAGCCTGAACCTGTCGGTGGCCACCGGCATCATGATCTACGCCGCCACCTAGGTCCCGCGGGGCTTGGCCCGGGCGGTCGGGGCCGCCACGGACGGATCCTCGGGCCAGACGTGCTTCGGATATCGCCCGCGCATGTCGGAGCGCACGTCCTTCCACGATCCCTTCCAGAAGCCCGGCAGGTCCTTGGTGGTCTGGATCGGCCGGTGGCCCGGCGACAGCAACGACAGGGTCAGCGGCAAGCCGCCGACCTTCGGATGCTCCAGCAGGCCGAACACCTCCTGCACCCGCACATCGACCCGTGGGCCGGCCTCGGCGGTGTAGTCGACCGTGAAACTGTTGCCGGTGGGCGCTGTCCAACGGGCGGGGGCTGCGGCCTCCAACCGGCGCTGTTGTTCCCAGGGCGTCAGGGCGCGCAAGGCGCCGTCCAGCACGTCGGGCCGCACGGCCGACAGGGACCGGACGCCCGCGAGCAAAGGCGTAAGCCAGTCATCCAGCCGTTCGATCAGGGCGGCGTCCGACAGGTCGGGCCAGGCCTCACCCTCGTGGGCGCGGAGGAACATCGCCCGCTCGCGGAAGGACTGCGCCGCCTCGCCCCACTTCAGGGCTCCGAGCCCTTCGGCGCGCACCCGGTCGGCGAGCGCCGCGGCGATCAGGGCGGGGTCGGGACTTTCGTCGATCTCTTCGCGGACGGCGATCCGGCCCAGGCGGGTGATGCGCTTGGCGCGCATCCGGCCGCCGCCGCTCTCCTCCAGTCGGGTCTCCACCTCGAACTGATCGCGGAAGGCGCCCAGCAACTCGGCCTCGTCCAGCGGTGCGGCCAGCAGGATGCGGTCCCGACGATCACCGCCGCCCAGTTCCGCCACCGCCAGCCAGCGCTCACGGGCCAGGGCGTCGGTGGGCTCCACGAAGGCGCCGCGGCCGCTGACCAGCTGAAACTCCCCCTGCCCGCCCCGGGCCTTGGCGATCCGTTCCGGATAGGCGAAGGCCAACAGCAGTCCATCGCCCAGAGGCTCACCCTTGCCGGCCCGCCCAGCCGCTCGCGCCCAGCGCTCGGACAAGGCGCGGGCGTCCTTGGCCCGGCCCGACCGGTCGCGATCGAAGGCTTCCAGCTTGTGGGTCAGGTTAGCGTCGCGACCGCCCAGGCCACGCTCGGTGATCAGGGCGGCGATCTGCGCGGCCCGCGAGGCCTGACCGGTCTCAGCGGCCTTCAGCACCATGTGCGCCAGGCGCGGCGCCAGCGGCATGTCGCTCAGGGCTTCGCCGTGCGGGGTCAGGACGCCGTCGTCCGTCAGGGCGTCCAAGCGCCGCAGCAGACCGCGGGCTTCCGTGAAGGCGGCTGACGGCGGCGGATCGAGGAAGGCAAGGTCGGCGGCGTCCTTCGCCCCCCACCGCGCCAGATCGAGGGCCAGGCCGGACAGGTCGGCGTCGAGGATCTCCGGGTCGGCGAAGGCCGGCAGGGCCCGGGTCTCGGCCTCGTCCCACAGTCGATAGGCGACCCCGGGTTCGGTCCGGCCTGCGCGGCCGCGACGCTGATCGGCGGCGGCGCGGCTGACGCGAACCGTCGCCAGGCGGGTCAGGCCGCTGGCTGGATCGAAGCGCGGCACGCGCGCCACTCCGGAATCGATCACCACCCGCACGCCCTGGATGGTCAGGCTGGTCTCGGCGATGGAGGTGGCCAACACCACCTTGCGGACGCCATCGGGCGCCGGAGAGATGGCGGCGTCCTGTTCCCGAGGATCGAGGGCGCCGTAGAGCGGAGCGATCCGCACGTCGGAACGGCGGACACGCTCGGCCAGCAGGTCGGCCGTGCGGCGGATCTCGCCCTGGCCCGGCAGAAAGACCAGGATGCTGCCGGTCTCCTCCGCCAAAGCCCGCTCCACGGCCCGAACCGCGCGGTCCTCCAGGCGCAGGCGGTCATCGCGGCCGAGATACCGGGTGTCGACGGGATAGGCGCGGCCCTGGCTTTCGACCACCGGCGCGTCGTCCAGCAACCGGGCGACCGCCGCGCCGTCCAGGGTCGCCGACATGACCAGCAGCCGCAGGTCGTCGCGCAGCATCTTCTGGGCGTCGCGGGCCAGGGCCAGGCCCATGTCGGCGTCGAGGCTGCGTTCGTGGAATTCGTCGAAGATCACCGCCCCCACGCCATCCAGGGTGGGGTCGGCGAGGATCATCCGGCTGAACACCCCCTCGGTGACCACCTCGATCCGGGTGCGCGCCGAGACCTTGGATTGCAGCCGCACCCGGAAACCGACCGTTTCGCCGACAGGCTCGCCTAAAGTTTTGGCCATTCGCTCGGCGGCGGCTCTGGCCGCCAGACGCCGGGGCTCCAGCATGACGATCTTGCGGCCGTCCAGCCACGCCGCGTCCAGCAAACGTAATGGAACCAGTGTGGTCTTGCCCGCGCCCGGGGGCGCCACCAGGACCGCGGCGGTGCGCTCGGACAGGGCCCCCAACAGTGCGGGCAGGATTTCCTCAACCGGGAGCATATGCGGGGTCTAGCCGGACCTGCCTGCCCCGCCAAGCCGAACGCTCATTCCCCGCGCAGCCGGTATTACGACCATCAGTGGACCGGCATACCGGTTGACGAGCCTGATAGCGCAGGTCACTCATCCTGCAATCAGTTCGCGCGGCGGGGGCCGGCGACCAGTTCTCCTGGAGGAAATATGTGGCGCGTTAAGTCGCTCGACGCGATTTTGGCAACAGCTGAAAAGAAGTCGTTGCACCGCTCTTTGGGCGCTTTCCAGCTCACCATGCTGGGCATCGGGGCCATCATCGGCACCGGGATTTTCGTGCTTACCGCCGAAGCGGCCCAGAAGGCTGGGCCCGGCATGATCCTCGCCTTCGTCATCGCCGGCGTCGTCTGCGCGGTCGCCGCGCTCTGCTACGCTGAGATGTCGTCCATGGTCCCGGTTTCTGGGTCGGCCTACACCTACAGCTATGCGGTCATGGGCGAGATGGTCGCCTGGATGGTCGGCTGGGCGCTGATCCTCGAATACGCCGTCGCCGCCGGCGCCGTGTCCGTTGGCTGGTCCGGCTATGTGATCGGTCTGCTGGAGAACGCGCTCAGCATCGACATCCCCAGCGCCTTCGTGCTTGGCCCGATGGACGGCGGTATCGTCAACCTGCCGGCCGCCGGCATCGCCCTGGTGGTCACCGCTCTGCTGGTGATCGGCACCAAGGAATCCGCCACGGTCAACGCCTTCCTCGTGGCCATCAAGGTCTCGGCCCTGGCCCTGTTCGTGGTCCTGGCCCTGCCGGTCATCAAGATGGAGAACTTCGAGCCCTTCGCGCCGCTGGGCTTCGGCGGGATCTCCGCCGCGGCGGCGTCTATCTTCTTCGCCTATGTCGGCTTCGACGCCGTATCCACGGCGGCTGAAGAGACCAAGAACCCACAACGAAACATGCCCATCGGCCTGATCGGCTCGCTCGGCATCTGCACCATCTTCTACATCCTGGTCGCCACCGGGGTGATCGGCACCGTCGGCGCCCAGCCGGTGATGGACGCCAACGGCCTCGGCCTGCGTCCCGGCAGCCCGGAACTGACCGCCGCCTGCCAGAGCGTCGCCTCCAGCCACGTGGTCTGCTCCAAGGAAGCCCTGGCCTGGACCCTGCGCCAGATCGGCTGGCCGCAGATCGGCAACCTGCTCGGCCTCGCCGCCGGCCTGGCCCTGCCCTCGGTCATCCTGATGATGATGTTCGGCCAGACCCGCATCTTCTTCGTGATGAGCCGTGACGGCCTGCTGCCCACCGGCCTGTCGAAGGTCCACCCGAAGTTCCACACCCCGCACGTGATCACCATCATCACCGGCGTGTTCGTGGCGCTGTTCGCCGCCTTCTTCCCGGTCGGCGTCCTGGCCGACATCTCCAACTCCGGCACCCTGTTCGCCTTCGCCATGGTGGCGATCGCGGTGATGGTGCTGCGCAAGACCGACCCCGACCGCAAGCGCCCGTTCCGCACGCCCGCCGTGATGATCGTCGCGCCCCTGGCCGCCGCCGGCTGCGTCTACCTGTTCTTCAGCCTGTCGACCGAGACCAAGCTGATGTTCGTGGCCTGGGCCGCCATCGGCCTGGTGGTCTACTTCCTCTATGGCCGCAGCCACAGCAACATCGCCCGCGGCATCGTCGAGGTGCACGAGCTGGACGCCGACGCCCCTCCCGGGCCGGTGGCGCCGATGCCGGGCGCGCCTGCGCCGGGCGATCAGCAGCCCTGAGGCGAACACACCTGAACGTCGGAAAGGCCCGGGCTCGTCCCGGGCCTTTTCTTATGCGCCATGACGTCGGATGGTAGGCCGATGCAAGCCGACCTTCCGATCCGCGCCCTGATCGCGCCCGTGACGCCCCTGGCGCAGAACTGCACCATCGTCTGGTGCGCCAAGACCAATAAGGCCGCGATCATCGATCCGGGCGGCGAGGTCGACCGGCTGCTCGGCGCGCTGAAGGCGCACAACCTGACCCTGGAAAAGATCTGGATCACCCACGGCCATCTGGATCACGCCGGCGGGACCGCAGCCCTGAAGGCCGCCACCGGCGCGCCGGTCGAGGGGCCTCATCCCGACGACGCCTTCTGGATCGATGAGATGGAAACCTCCGGCGCCAAGTGGGGCATGCCCGAAGCCAAGTGCTTCACCCCCGACCGCTGGCTGGCGGATGGCGACCGGGTGACCCTGGGGGAGACCGAGTTCGAGGTCTATCATTGCCCCGGCCACACCCCCGGCCACGTGGTGTTCTTCCATCGCGAGGCCCGCTTCGCCCAGGTGGGCGATGTGCTGTTCCAGGGCTCCATCGGCCGCACCGACTTTCCGCGGGGCGACCACCAGCAGCTCATCGACTCGATCACCGGCAAGCTCTGGCCGCTGGGCGACGACGTGGCCTTCGTGCCCGGCCACGGCTCGATGTCCACCTTCGGCGCCGAGCGGAAGAGCAATCCGTTCGTCGCCGACGTGGTCCTGGCCGATCAATAGACCTCTTTCAGTCATGAAATCTGAGCGTTACCCAGGCGGTTGAGAATGGCGCGTATGGAAGCCCGTACTGAAGTGAGCCAGACCACAGCCGCCCATGAGTCGGCCCGAATTCTGATGGTCGACGACGACCCCGGCATCCGCGATGTCGTCTCCGATTTCCTCGGCAAGCACGGCTATCTAGTGGAGACCGCCGGCGACGCCCGCGAGATGGAACAGGTGCTGGAACGCGGCCCTGTCGATCTTGTGGTGCTGGACGTCATGCTGCCTGGCGAGGACGGCCTGGCGATCTGCCGCCGACTGGCCGTGGGCGACGGCCCGCCGATCATCATGCTGTCGGCCATGGGCGAGGACACCGACCGGATCGTCGGGCTGGAGCTGGGCGCCGACGATTATCTGGCCAAGCCCTGCAATCCTCGGGAGCTGCTGGCCCGCGTGCGGGCGGTCCTTCGCCGGGCCGAGCAACGGGGCCAGACCGCCGCCATCGGCGCCGGCTGCGAGTTTGCCGGCTGGCGTCTCGACCTGGTGCGCCGCGAACTGCGGTCGCCGCAGGGCGTGGTGGTGAACCTGTCGTCCGGCGAGTTCTCGCTGCTTCGCGCCTTCGTGGAACGGCCGCAGCGGGTGCTGACCCGCGACCAGCTGCTGGAGTTCGCCCGCGGGCCGGACTCCGAGGCCTTCGACCGGGCCATCGACGTGCAGATCAGCCGCCTGCGCCGCAAGCTGGATGACGGCGGCGGCCAGGACCTGATCCGCACCATCCGCAACGAAGGCTATATGTTCACGTCGAAGGTGAAACGCACGTGAGGGCGCCCTGGGCGAGGCGGCCGACCGCCTCGCTGTTCGGACAGCTTATTGCGCTGATCGGCCTGTCGCTGGTGGCCGCCCAGGCCATCAGCCTGATCGTGCTGTTCAGCCTGCCGCCGCCGGCTCCGGACTTCTATCGGGTCAGCGAGATCCTGCAGACCTTCCGCGGCCATCCGCCCAGCTTCACCGAGCGCTCGCCGCTCAAGACCCTGATCAGCGAGCAGGCGCCGCAGCAGCCGATGGAAGGCCGCATGGCGCCGACCATCCGGCTGGAAGTCGCCCAGGCGCTAGGCGTGCCGCTGGATCATGTGGTCATCGCCTCGACCTCGAAATTCCCGGTGTCCGACCGCCGAGTGTTCCGCATCGTCCGGGAGCAGTTGGCCCGCGAGGGGGAGCGCGAGGAGCACTATCTCATCGCGCCCTTCGACATCGCCGTGCAGCAGCCTGACGGCCGCTGGAAGATCGTCCGTCCCGATCGCGGGTTCGGGCTGGACCCCTGGCAGGTGCGGATCGCCCTGGTGGTGCTGATCTCGCTGCTGGCCATGGCGCCAGTGGCCTACATCTTCGCCCGCAGGCTTTCGGCGCCCATCGTGCTGTTCGCCGACGCCGCCGAGCGGCTGGGCCGTGACCCTCGCGCGGCGCCGCTGTCGCTGAAGGGCAGCGCCGAGATCGCCATGGCGGTCCGCGCCTTCAACGAGATGCAGGAGCGCCTGCGCAAGTACGTGGAGGMCCGCMCCGCCATGGTGGGCGCCATCGCCCACGACCTGCGCACGCCCCTCACCCGCCTGCGCTTCCGGATCGAAAGCGCCCCCGAAGATGCGCGGCTGAAGATGGCCGGCGACATCGACCAGATGGAGGAGATGATCGCCGCCGCCCTGGCCTTCGTGCGCGACACCACCCGCCCTGGCGAGCGGACGCCGCTGGAGCTGTCCTCCCTGGTGGAAAGCATCTGCGACGAGATGGCCGAGACCGGCTTCGACATGGAGGTCGAGCGCGGCGAGAAGGTGGTGCTGCACGGCGATCCCGTGGCCTTGCGCCGTCTGGTCACCAACCTGCTGGAGAACGCCGTGAAGTTCGGCGATCGCGCCCGCGCCCGGGTCTATAGCGAGGACGCATCGGCGGTGGTCGAGATCGAGGACGACGGCCCGGGCATTCCGGAGGCCGACGCCGAAAAGGTGTTCGAGCCCTTCTATCGCCGCGAACCCTCTCGCAGCCGCCAGACCGGCGGGATCGGGCTTGGCCTTGCGGTGGTGCGGTCGGTGGCCCGTGGGCATGGCGGCGACGTGGCCCTGGTCAATCGGCCGGGCGGCGGGATGACCGCGCGGGTCTATCTGCCGCTCTGAGGCCATGCATGGCCGCGTCTGCGGCGGCTCAGCCGGCTCGAAACGCTCCGATTGAGCGGAAAATTTCAATCACGCTTTCGTTGATTCATCCCGCGCGCTCGCACGGCGTCAGGCCGTCCGCGTCACAGATCGGCGATATTCCGCCATCGAACTAAGGGTTAGCGCACGTTTTCCATGCTCGCGGCGAGATATCGGGCGCCGTCGACCCCGATGGCGCGGCGACTCGGAGACGCGACGCAGCCAAACGAAGCGTAGTCTTTGAGAGTCAAACGCATTTTGTTCGCAACCTCCGTCGCCTCTCGCGGGTTGCTTGACCGTAACGCTAAGGACGAGGCGTCAGCCCTCCTCCCCTCGGTCGACGCAAAAAGGAGCCCGCAAATGGAACTCGACCCCACCGCAAAGCCGAAGTCCCGCCGCGGATTCGCCGCCATGAATCCGGAACGCCGCCGCGAGATCGCCCGCAAGGGCGGCGCAAGTGTTCCCGGCGAGAAACGCAGCTTCGCCAAAGACCGCGATCTGGCCGCATCCGCCGGTCGCAAGGGCGGTGAGTCATCGCGAGGCGGTGGCCGCACCCGCGGTGAAACCCTCGAGAGCTAGGCTCTCAACAGAACCACAGCGAAACGCGGAGCGGTGCTTTCCCAGCGCCGCTCCAGTTTCCATCCGGCCTTCTCCGCCAGCTCAGCGAAGCCCTCCACCGTGAACTTGTAGGAGTTCTCGGTGTGGATGGTCTCTCCCGCCTTGAAGCGGAACACCTGCCCCGCCGCCTTCACGCTCTGGTCGATCTTGCTGACCAGATGCATTTCGATGCGGCTTTCCCGGAAATTCCAGACCGCCCGATGCTCGAACGCCGCGAGGTCGAACTCGCCGCCGAGCTCGCGGTTGATGTGGGTCAGCACATTCAGATTGAAGGCCGCGGTCACGCCGGCGGCGTCGTCATAGGCGGCGACCAGGGTCTTGGGATCCTTAGCGATGTCGATGCCCACCAGGAAGCCCGCGCCTTCGCCGAGCAGCTGGCGGGCGCCGGACAGGAACGACACCACTTCGTCAGGCCTGAAGTTGCCCACCGTCGAACCGGGGAAGAAGCCCACCCGCGCCCGCTCGCCGATCGCCTCGGGAAGGTTCATGGCGGTGGTGAAGTCATCCACCAACGGCGCGACGGCGACATCGGGATAGGCGGCGGAGATGGCCTCGGCCGCCTCATCCAGGGCTGACTTGGAGATATCGATGGGGACGTACACGCCGACCTGCGGCGCGGCGTCCAGCAGGATGCGGGTCTTGGTCGAGGCGCCGCTGCCGAATTCAACCAGGGCTGCGCCGTCGGGAATGGCCGCGGCCATTTCCTGGGCCTTCTCGCGCAGCAAGGCGACCTCAGTCCGGGTCGGATAGTATTCCGGCAGTTCGGTGATCTCTTCGAACAGTCGCGAGCCTTCAGCGTCGTAGAAGTACTTGGCCGGCAGTTCCTTCTGGGGCTTGGAGAGGCCCGCGATCACATCCGCGGCGAAGGGGCTCGCCTTGACGCTCTTGGGCTCGGCGTCCCAGGCGAGACGCACGCCGGCGAACATCCACCGCTGATGGGGATAGAAGAAGTTGCGATAGGTCGGACGGACATGGCCCTCCGGCGTGGCCGCGCAGCCGCCGCGCAGGACCATCTGTCCGATCATGAACTTGCCGTTGTACTCACCCACCGCTCCGCCCGCAGGCTTGAAGCCCGGATAGGGAGCGTAGGCGCTGCGGGTCCATTCCCAGACGTCGCCATAGGCCTGGCGCAGGCCTGAGGTCTCCCGGGTGGCGGCGGCGCCGTACTGGCCCGAGCCCATGAAGTTGCCGCGGATCGGCAGGGCGCCGGCGGCGCTCTCCCATTCCGCCTCGGTGGGCAGGCGGGCGCCGGCCCAGGTGGCGTAGGCGTCGGCCTCGTAGAAGCTGACGTGGGTGACGGGCGCATGAGGCGCCAGGGCGCGGCGGCCCTGCAGGGTCATGGCGAGCCAGCCGTTCGGCCCCTCTTCCCAATAGGCCGGCGCGTGCCAATCCTCAGCCTGCACCATGGCCCATCCCTCGGCGAGCCAGAGCTCGGGGCGGCGGTAGCCACCGTCGGCGATGAAGGCCAGCCACTCGGAATTGGTCACCAGCCGGTCGGCCAAGCGATAGGGCTCCAGATAGGTCTTGTGGCGCGGCCCCTCGTTGTCGAAGGCGAAGCCCGATCCGGCGTGACCGATCTCCACGAGGCCGCCCTCATAGGCGATGGCGCCGGCGGGGCCCGGATCCTGACCGACCGGCAGGACGGGGGCCGGCGAGTAGGCGGGCTTCAGCGGCGACTGCGCGAACAGGTGCAGCAGATCCATCAGGATCAGCTCCTGATGCTGCTCCTCATGAGCCAGGCCCAACTCGATGAAATCGAGATGCGCCTCGCCGCCGTCGGCCAGCAGCCTGGCCATCTCGCGGTCCACATGAGCGCGGTAGGCCAGGACCCTGTCGAGGCTCGGGCGGGTCAGCAGCCCACGCTGCGGCCGGGGCTGCCGCGGGCCAAGCGCCTCGTAGTAGGAATTGAACAGATAGGCGAAGTCCGCATCGAACGGCACGTAGCCGTCGAGGTGCGGGGTCAACAGGAAGGTCTCGAAGAACCAGCTCGTATGAGCCAGATGCCACTTCGCCGGGCTGGCGTCGGGCATGGACTGAGCGGCGAGGTCTTCGGCGCCGAGATGGGCCACCAGCGCCTCGGTCCCCTGACGCACCTTGGCGTAGCGGGTGCGGATGTCGCGGGCTCGGAGTGCTCTCAGCGGCGCGGGTCCGCCGTCATCGGAAAGCGCCATGGGCAACTCCTAGGGATCAAATCAGACGTTTGGAAATCGTCGCCAAAATGTGGCGAAGCCCTACCCGCCTTGCCCAACGCCGCACGCTCAAGGGGGTTCCTGGAATTTGGGGGCTCCGCCGCAGAACGCAAGGCTGGAACAGTTGGACTCCGGATGCGTTCAGAATCGACCGGAGCGGGTGATGTCCCAGTTCCGCGTGTGGGGCGGACGAGGGCAGAATGAGCACCGAGGCCGAGTGGCGAAACGAGGTCGTGGACATGATCCCGGCCCTTCGGGCTTTCGCCTGGTCCCTAAGCCACAACAGATCAGACGCCGACGATCTGGTGCAGGACACCCTGATCAAGGCCTGGACCAACCGCGACAAGTTCGAGCCGGGCACCAACCTGCGGGCCTGGTTGTTCACGATCCTGCGCAACACCTACTACACGCAGGTGATCCGCCGCCGCCGGGAGGTGCGCGACGAGACCGGCGAGTATGCGGGCAATCTCAGGACGCCGCCGACCCAGGACTGGAGCGTGGCCATGCACGCCCTGCAGGCCGCCCTCACCCAATTGCCGGACGAGCACCGCGAGGCGCTGATCCTGGTGGGCGCCGCGGGGCTGTCCTACGAAGAAGCCGCCGAGATCTGCGGCTGCGCGCTGGGCACCATCAAGAGCCGAGTGAACAGGGCGCGGGCGAAACTGCTCAAGATCATGGACGCCGAAGACGCCATGGACGTCATGGCCAACGAAACCAACGTGGCGGCGAACCGGGCCTAGCGGCGATCCCGCGCCCGTCTAGTATGGCGCTCGATTCAGGTTTCCGGCGGGKCCAAGTTCATGTTCCGATGCATCACCGCCACGGCCCTCGCCGTGGTCCTCGCGACGCCCGCCTTCGCCAGCCCCAAGGACGATGTCGCCCGGATCGTCCAGAGCCCGGGCTTCAAGGCGGCGACCCAGGCCCTGGCCGACCAGCATGATCGCACGGTCCAGGACATCATCACCCTGACCGAGATCCCTGCCCCGCCCTTCAAGGAAAAGGTCCGCGGCGAGGCCTATAAGGCGATGTTCGAGGCCCACGGGCTGAAGGACGTGGAGATCGACCCCGAGGGCAATGTGATGGGCCTGCGCAAGGGGACCCGGCCGGGCCCGATGGTGGTGATCTCGGCGCACCTGGACACCGTCTTCCCCGAGGGCGTGCCGGTGAAGGTCCGTCGCGAGGGGACCAAGCTCTATGCGCCGGGGGTCGCCGACGACAGTCGCGGCCTGGCCGTCCTGTTGGCCTATGTCCGGGCGCTGGACGCCGGGAAGATCCGGACCCGCAGCGACATCCTGTTCGTCGGCACCGTGGGCGAGGAAGGGGCCGGCGACCTGCGCGGCGTCCGCTACTTCTTCGGCAAGGGCAAGTACAAGGACCAGGTGAAGGCGTTCTTCTCGGTGGACGGGATCGACGCCTCGAACCTGACCCATATCGGGGTGGGATCGAAACGCTACCGGGTGACCTTCAAGGGCCCAGGCGGCCACAGCTATGGCGCGTTCGGGATCGTCAATCCGATGGCCGCGATGTCCAAGGCGACCACCGACCTCTACGCCATCACCCCACCGGTCGAGCCCAAGGTGACCTATTCCGCGTCGGTCACCGGTGGCGGGACCTCGGTCAACGCCATCCCGGACTCGGTCTTCACCGAGTACGACATGCGCTCGGAAAGCGCCGCCGAGCTGGCCAAGCTGGACCAGAGGTTCAAGGCGATCATGAACGCCGCGGTCGCCTCGGAGAACGCGGCGCGCTCCACCCGCTTCGGCGCGGTCAGCGTCGAGATCGCCCCGATCGGCGACCGGCCGGCGGGCCGCACGGCCGTGGATGCTCCGCTGGTGGCCTCCACCGCCGCGGCCATCGAGGCCTTCGGCTACAAGCCGGCGCTGAACGCATCGTCGACCGACGCCAATGCGCCGATGGCGCTGGGCATCCCGGCGGTGACCATCGGCTCGGGCGGGTCCGGCGGACGCGGCCATTCGGTCCACGAATGGATCGATGTGGAGAAGGGCGAGAGCGTCAAAGGCATGAGCGTCGGCCTGGCCGCCCTGGTGGCCACGGCGGGCATGGACTAGGCGGTCAGACGCAAGATCGTGTCGAGATTTATGAAGTGGTAGGCGAGCTTTTTGATTTCGCCGATCCGCTGCATAGGCGTTTTAAATCAATGCTTTAGCGGATTTCTTTCAAGACGCCTTGTGCTTGATCGTGGCGCCTGAGCGCGTCGAACCCTGGTCCAGCTGGTCGACCACGGACAGGATCGCGCCGGGGACCGGGCGGGCTTCCAGGCTCTTGAAAATGGCTTTGAGGTCGGAGGCCAGGGCGGCCTTCCTGGCGGTGGCGGACATGCGCGTCATCTGCGGTCTCCGAGGTCGTCCCTCGACGCCTCGGGTCGCACCCTAGGACACGGAGGTGCGGCGTCCAGAGGTCTCGCCTGCGGCACGAAGACTCAGGCGGAACGCAGGTCGCTCACACGCCGTTTCGGACACGACAGTCCGAACGGAGATCCGATCATGACCGACAAGTATCGCGACGAGCCCCGCGGCGAGCGCCTGCGCAACCGCGACCAAGACCTGCGGCGCGAGGGCGGCGAACACCGCAGTTTCGGCGAGGAAGGCCGCTACTCCTCCGACCAGGCCCGCTACTACGGCGCCGACCACCGCAACTATGCCGACCTCGGCCGGTCCGATCCGGCGGCGGGCGAGCGCGCGCCGTGGCGACGGGAACGCTACGGGTCGGGCCGAGGCGAGGATCGTGGCGTCTATGGTTCAGGCTACGATCCTCGCGGAGGATATGGCCGCGACGAGGATCACGGCTATCGCAGCTTCGACGGCGACGTGCATGGCGGCCAGGAGTACGGCGTGGCGGCCGGCGGGCGCAGTCGCCTGCCCCATCGGGCGCCCATCGAGAACTCCGGTCAGGACCTGGGCTACGAATCCCGCGGCCAGCGACGTCCCTACAGCGACGCGGCCTATGGCGATCAACCCCTGCCCCATGACCGCGGCTCACAGGAATTCGGGCCGCCCGCGGACTACGCCTATCACCCAGACCCGAAGCAGGAACTGGACGCCGACTACGTAAACTGGCGGAACGATCAACTGCGCAGCCACGACCGCGACTACGCCCAGTGGCGGGCCGAGCAGCACCGCAAGTACGATGACGACTATCACGCCTTCCAGGGCGCGCGCCGGGCGCACTTCGGCAAGAGCTTCACCGAATGGCGCAGCCAGCGGGAACAGGAGCCTGGGGTGGCGGAGACGCCCGAGACGCCCGACGACACGGTTTGAGGGCTGAAGCCCCCTCCGTCTCGACTGCGTCGAGCCACCTCCCCGAGAGGGGGAGGATCTAACAGCTCTGAGCCAGATGCTCCCCCTTTGGGGGAGCTGTCGGCGTATGCCGACTGAGGGGGTATGTGCTTGGCGGTCCGAAAAACGCCCTGCGGCGGCTCGCCCCCTCCACCACTTCGTGGTCCCCCTCCCCCGCTGCGCAGGGGAGGAAGAAACTTCGGCTACCTGCCCTCTACTTCCCTTCCGGATAGACCACCGGCAGCACCAGGGCCGAGGGGTGGGCAGCGTCGTGGTAGATGGTGTTGGTGGCGACGCGGGGCTTCAGCTTCTGCACGCCGGGGGCCTCGCCGGTGTTGGGGTTCACCTCGAACCGGGGGCTGTTGGACGACGAGATGTGCAGGGCGATGCGGTGGCCCTTCTCGAAGGTGATGGCCGTGCCCCAGAGGTCGATCACCAGCTCGGCCGGCGCGCCGGGGGTCATCATCTTCACGTCGTCGGGCATGCGGCCATTGCGGAACATGGCCCGCACGGGGGCGTCCAGCACCAAGGCCTCGTAGCCGTCCGGATAGACATCCACCAGCTTGGCGACGAAGTCCGTGTCGAGCCCGTCGGTAGCGGCGTCCAGCTCGACCTTCACCGGCCCGGCGATGACCACGTCCTTGTCGAGGACCGGGGTCTGGAAGCGGAGATAGTCTTGCCGCGCGGGGATCGCCCGCTGGTCCATCGGACCGCGATCGAAGGTGAGATTGGCGCCGCCCACGGTCGGAACCGGCTTGGCGGGATCGAATTTGTAGCTGGTCTTGGACTCCTCGGCGGTGGGCGCCTTCACCGACAGGCCCTTGTCCGCGCCGAGGTAGTAGCGGACCTCGCGGTAGGCGGGCGGCCAGCTGGCCGAGGTCCGCATCCGGTTCTTCGGCGAATAAGCCCCGGTGCGGGCCGAGGCCATCATGAAGTAGCTGACCGGCGGCTCATCCATGATGCCGTTGTCGACCCCCTTCAGCCAGTAGTCGAACCAGCGGATCTCCTGGTCGCCGCCCAGCGCCAGGCGGTCATTGCCGGGATAGGCCAGGTCGCCGGTGAGCGGCCCGTGGCCGAAGGGTCCCATCAGCAGCTTCTGATTGCCCCGCGCACCCTTGGCGCCGTGGTTCTGCAGCCACTCGAAGTTGCCGGTGTTGCCGTTGTTGAAGATGTCGTACCACCCGCCGACATTGTAGATCGGGATGCGGATGTACTTGCGGTTCACGCTCATGGCGCCGCGGTTCCAGATCACGTCGTCCATGACCCGGGCGCGAACGGTGGCGATGGCCTCCTTCGAAACCCCCTGCCCCTCCAGCCAGCCGACGGTGTCCTTCTCCTTGAGCACCCCGCCCATGTAGCTGTTCTGCAGCCGGTCATAGGGCGCGACCACCACATAGGCCGCCTTCAGCGCCGGGTGGGCGGCCATGGCCGCGGCGTTGCCGGTGATGCCCAGGGCCGAGCCGCCGGTGATGCCGATCTTGCCGTTGCTCCAGGGCTGCTTGGCCAGCCAGTCGACGGTGTCGTAGCCATCCTCGATGTCGTTCTCGAAGGCGGCGTAGAAGCCCTCCGACTTGCCCTTGCCGCGGACGTCCTGCAGCACGAAGACATAGCCGGCGTCGGTGTAGCGCTTGCCCTGGGCCAGGGCCTGGGCGGCGGAGTCCGGGCGGTCCGGACGGCCGTCCTTCAGATAGGGCGTGCGGGAGACGACCACCGGCCACGGCCCCTTGCCCGCCGGCTTGAACACGTTGCCGGCCAGCTTCACCCCGTCGCGCATGACGGCGATCTCTTCGCTGAACGGCCTGTCCGCCGAGGCCACCGCCGCCGCCGGCGCGGCCTGGGCCAGGGCGTGGCCGGAAACGAAGGTCAGGGCGAGCGCCGAGGCGACCGCGAAATGGGTGAGCTTCTTCATGGTTTCCCCCGCGCGGGTCGTTGAGCGCCCGCTTGAAATGTCCGTGGTCTCAAATTGCCGACGCCGCCCTATGACCGCGGTCGCCGGCGGCATCTTCTCAGACCTTCGCCACCCGCGCCAGCCAGGCCAGCAGGTCGGCGACCACCTCGTCGCGGTTGGTCTCGTTCAGCATCTCGTGGCGGCCGTCGGCATAGATCTTCACCGTCAAGTCCGTGAGGCCGGCCTGCTGGTAGCGGTCGGTGAGCGGCTTCAGCAGGGTGAGGTCCTGGTTGATCGGATCCTTGTCGCCGACGAAGACGTAGATCGGCAGGTCCTTGCTGATCTTGTCGATCTCGGCGGTGTCCTTCAGGCGGGCGGAGACCTTGGCGAAGCTGGCCTCCGAGCCCGGTTGCCGGGAGAAGCCGCACAGAGGGKCGGCGATATAGGCGTCGACCTCCGCCGGGTCGCGGGACAGCCAGTCGTAGGGGGTGCGGGGCTTCTCGCCGTCGACGGTGATCTCGTCCAGGCGCTTGGGCGCGGAGGTGCGGTCCGCGAAGGCCGCCGTGCCCGACAGGACCAAACCGTCGATCTTGTCGGCGTGGTCGAAGGCGTAGGCCTGGGCGAAGAACGAGCCCAGGCTGTGGCCCAGCAGGATCAGCGGCAGGCCGGGGTTTTCCTTGCGGGCGATGTCTGTGAGTTGAGCCAGGTCCTCGACGATGGCCTCGGCGCCGTTCTCGCCGAAATCGCCGAGGGTCCCTTCGGGCGCGGTGTAGCCGTGACCGCGATGGTCGTCGGCGTAGAGCACGAAGCCGGCCTCGAGGATGGGGCCGAGCGCCGGGGGATAGCGGCGGGCGTGTTCGCCCATTCCGTGGGCGATCTGCAGCACGGCCTTCGGGGTCACGCCCTTCGCGGCCCAGCGGAAGGCGACGATCGATGCGCCGTCTGCGGCCTCGAAGCGGAACTGGAGTTCTTCGATGGTCATGCGGTCCCCTCCCACGCTC
>BFBZ01001026.1_pt1 | contig 20488 bp, 19 predicted proteins | sample 1888401 | NCBI WGS metagenome assembly BFBZ01 (sample SAMD00112614, study PRJDB3348) | symbiont metagenome | host: Chara braunii | reverse complement strand
TTCGGTTTTGCTCCCGGTGGGGTTTACCATGCCGGTTCCGTTGCCGGCCCCGCGGTGCGCTCTTACCGCACCTTTTCACCCTTACTCGCCTCCCTCGCGGGAGGAAGCGGTTCGTTCTCTGTGGCACTATCCCTGGGGTCGCCCCCGCCGGACGTTATCCGGCACCGCATGTCGATGGAGCCCGGACTTTCCTCCCCGGCGGCCTTTCGGCGCCTGCCGGAGCGGCCGTCCGGCCGACTGACGCAGCTTGAATGGGGCTTCCCGGCCATCAGGTCAAGCCATCGCTGCGCCGGCAAAAATATTATCCTGGGCGTGTCGTTTCGTGAGCGCGCCGTTCGACTGGATGTCGGCGATCCGGCCGAAACAAGGGAGCAAGTTCGATGCAATATCTGTTGATGATCTACCAGAACGAAGTCGACTACGCGAAGATGGAGAAGGAGGCCGAGGGCAAGATGCTGGCGGAGTACCAGACCTTCACCCAGTCGATCATCTCGAGCGGCAATTACAAGGGCGGCGACCGGCTGCAGCCGACGACGACGTCGACGACCGTGCGGGTGCGCGACGGCAAGATCCTCACCACCGACGGTCCGTTCGCCGAGACCCGCGAGCAGCTCGGCGGCTACTACATGATCGAGGCCAAGAATCTCGACGAGGCGATCGGGATTGCCGCGCGGATTCCCGGCGCCCGTTTTGGCTCGATCGAGGTGCGGCCGGTCTGGCAATATAATCATTGAGACCGGTGCGGTTCGCGGCCGAGAAGGGTCACCGATGACGCTTGATGCGATCGACAAGGTGTTCCGCGATGAGGCCGGCCGCGCACTCGCGACCTTGATCCGGCTCGTCGGTGACTTCGATCTGGCCGAGGACGTGCTGCAGGATGCGTTCGCTGCGGCGCTGCTCAAATGGCGGGGGTCCGACGCCCCCGCCAACCCGCGGGCGTGGCTGGTCAATGTCGCCCGCAACAAGGCGATCGACCGGATCCGGCGGCGGAGCAATTTTCGCGACAAGGAGGCGGAGATCGTTCACGCCATCGAGCGTGATGCCGCCAACGACGACGCCGACGCGCCGGCCGATCTCGACGACGACATGCTGCGGCTGATCTTCACCTGCTGCCATCCGTCGTTCGCGCCGGAGGTCCAGGTGGCGCTGACGCTGCGCACGGTCTGCGGCCTCACCACCGCCGAGGTCGCCCGCGCACTTGTCACCGGCGAGGAGGCGATGGCGCAGCGCCTGGTGCGCGCCAAGCAGAAGATCCGCCTCGCCGGGATTCCCTACGAGGTGCCGGGACGCGATGCGCTCGAGGAGCGGCTGCGCGGCGTCCTGACCGTGATCTATCTGGTGTTCACCGAGGGCTATCTCGCGACCTCAGGCACCGAGCTGATTCGCGAGGATCTCGCGCGCGAGGCGATCCGGCTGTGTCGCCTGCTGCTTGGCTTGATGCCGGAGGCGCGCGACATCAAGGGCCTGCTCGCGTTGATGCTGCTGCACGATGCGCGGCGCGCCGGCCGTACCAATGCGGCGGGCGACATCGTCCTGCTGGAGGAGCAGGACCGCTCGCTGTGGAATCGTGAGCAGATCGCCGAAGGGCTTGGGCTGGTCGAACAGGCCCTGGGCATGAAGGGGCTCCCGCAGCCCTATACGGTCCAGGCCGCGATTGCCGCGCTTCATGCTCAGGCCGCCAGCTACGCTGAAACGGATTGGCGGCAGATCGTGGGGCTCTACGAGGTTCTGCTGCGGATCGCGCCATCGCCTGTGATCGAGCTCAATCATGCGGCCGCTGTCTCGATGGTCGACGGCCCGGCGCGGGCGCTGGCACTGGTCGATGCGCTGGCCGCGCGCGGCGGATTGAAGCAGTACGATCTGCTGCCGGCGGTGCGGGCAGACCTTCTGCGGCGGCTCGGTCGGCGCGACGAGGCGCGCGCCGCCTACCGCGAGGCGAGCGCAGCCACGCAGCTCGCGCCGCTCAAGCGTCTCTATGCACGGCGGCTCGGTGAGCTCGATGTGGAGGCCTGACGTGTCAGACGCGCGGCGCCTGATCCTCGGCCGGCAGGCTCGTCAGCAGCGCATGCAACGTCCACAAGGTCGAGCGGTCGGCGATGCCGTCGATCTTTTCGGGGCGGAAGTGCCGCTGGAACGCGGTGACGACGTCCATGGTGATGCCGTCGAATTTACCCGTGATCGGCACGCCATAGCCGTATTTGGCGAGCGCCTTCTGCAAGCCCTTGACGTCGTCGCCGATGCTGCCGAGCTTCAGCGTCTCGCCCTTGGTGATCGCCGCCGGCTGCACCCAGTGGCCCACCCCCGAATTCGCCAGCGAATGCCATGGGAATTTCTCACCCGGATCCTTCTTGCGCGCGGGTGCCACGTCGGAATGCCCGAGCACGCGATGCGCCGGGACATTGCGGCGGAGCATGATGCCCCGGCACAGCGCGATGACCGCCGCGATCTGCCGCGGTGGGAAATCCGGATAGCCCCAATCGTGGCCGCGATTGACGATCTCTATGCCGATCGAGCAGGAATTGATGTCCTCCTCGCCGTCCCATGACGAGAGACCCGCGTGCCAAGCGCGCAAGGCCTCCGGCACGCACTGGACGATGCGTCCGTCCTCGAGCACGACGTAATGCGCAGAGACCTCGCTGCCGGCGGTGCACAGCTTGGTGATCGCCCCTTCGACATCCGGCATGCCGGTGTAATGAAGAATGATCATGTCCGGCTGGCGCCCACCCTTGCGCTCGCCGAAATTGGCCGACGGGATCACGTCGGAGGCAACCGACGAGTCCGGCGTGAAGACCGGCAGGTTGGAAACGCCTTTGGGGATCTGCAGCGCACGAGGACGCTTCGATTCCGGCTTGTCGGAGGGACTTGGCATGAACGACTCGAAGCGGACGGCGGCGGCGGTGGCTCAAACCGGATATGGGCAGGCACTACTCTTTTACATGACCCAGCCGCAATCGAAATCGCATGCGAGCCCTCGCTATTGAGCGGACCGTTGTATCGCGATCGCCGGTCCGCCGAACGGCACGGCGGCGAGCAGGACGAAAGGTCTACCGGGCAGCTCCGCCTCGCGGTCCAAGTGCCCAACATCCGCCACAGACCATCAACGGTTTGTTAACGCTAAACGCCGTTACTGAGTGGTGAAGAGCCAAGCCGGCTTTCGGGACGGCAAGCCGCCACGATGCAAGGTCCTGCACGGCAGATCACGATCGAAAGCGGTTCCGGGGCGCTCCGGCGCCGCGCGATCGCTGTCGGATCGAGGATCTCGACATGGCCGGATCGTGCTGCTGATGTCGTGACGGCGCGACGGATGACGGAGCGTCCCGGGAGATGGCTTGGCGAATTGACGGGGCGCGAGGATCGAGGGCGCGATGGGCTCGCTGCCAACCAAAGTCAGTCTGAAGCAACGGCGCGCGTGCGGAGCGGCCGGGTGAGCACGGCTGACCAGCGGCACATCCCGGTGCTCGGCCCCGAAGCGGTCGAGATGCTGGCGCCACGCGGCGGCGGAACCTACGTCGATGCGACCTTTGGTGCCGGTGGCTATACGCGCCTGATCCTGGCAATGGCGGGAACACACGTCATCGGGATCGATCGCGACAGCACCGCAATCGCCGGCGGCGCAGGTCTCCTCACTGAGGCGGGCGGTCGACTGACACTGGTCGAGAACCGTTTCTCGGCATTGGCCGACATCTGTGAATCGCGAGGCCTTGCGCATGTCGATGGCATCGTGATGGATGTCGGCGTCTCTTCGATGCAGTTCGACTCCGCCGCGCGCGGCTTCTCGTTCAGGTTCGACGGCCCGCTCGACATGCGGATGGGCGGCACGGGACCGACGGCCGCCGATGTCGTCGCCAACGCTGCCGAGCGCGCTTTGGCCGACGTCATCTACATCTTTGGCGAAGAGCGGCACTCCCGCGCCGTGGCGCGGGCCATCGTCGCCGCGCGCAAGGAACAGCCGATCACGACGACGCGGCAACTCGCCGACATCGTCGCGCGCGTGGTGAGATCCAGGCCTGGCGACATCCATCCGGCGACGCGCACGTTCCAGGCGCTGCGGATTCTCGTCAACGAGGAGCTGGACGAGCTCGAACAGGCGCTGTCGGCAGCGGAGCGCGTGCTGGCGCCGGGCGGCCGGCTGGCGGTCGTCTCGTTCCATTCGCTCGAGGACCGCATCGTCAAGACGTTCCTCGCCGAGCGCAGCAGGACCGGCGGCGGCTCGCGCCATCTGCCCGAGATCGCGCAGGAGGCACCGAGCTTCCAGTTGCTCAACCGCAAGCCGGTCGTGGCCGCGGAGGCTGAGACCGAAGCCAATCCGCGGGCGCGGTCCGCCAAGCTGCGCGGTGCCGAGCGCACGGCGGCGCCGGCGCACGCTTCGGCATCCTCGTCGCCCTGGCCGCGGCTGGCCGATGTCCTGCGAGGAGGGTGACCGATGCGCCTCCTGCATCTCGTCGTGATCTGCTCGCTGATCTTCGCGGCGGCCTATGTCTATCGCATCAAGATGGACTCCACGGCGCGGGTCGAGCGCGTGCTGCAATTGCGCGCCGAGATCCGCGAGCAGCGCGAGGCCATCGCAGTGTTGCGCGCGGAATGGGCCAAGCTCGACGCGCCGCTGCGGCTGCAAGGGCTGGTCGAGCGGCATCTGCCGCTGAAGCCGCTCAACGCCACACAATACGACAGCCTGAAGAATCTGCCGGAGCGGCCGCCGCGATTTGCGCGACCGGACAATCCGGATCCGATCGGATCGATGATCGATGCGATCGACGCGATCAACGAAGAGCCCCCCGTGACCGGGTCGGTGCGTCGCCCGGAGGATCAGCAATGACCGATCAGCTTCGGCCCGACGTCAAGCCGCAGGAACCCTGGCGGCAACGTCTGGTGCGCACGCTGCTGTATGGGCGCGATGTCGATCGGACTGCCAAGGCGCGCGCGCGAGTCGGCCTCGCGATCATTGCCTTTGCTGCCGTCTACGCGGTCATCGGCGGCCGCCTCGTGATGTTCGCGATCGGCTCGGATGGTCCGAGCGCGCGGCGCGCCGCGCAGCAGGACGCCATCGCCACCGCGCGCCCCGATATCGTCGACCGCAATGGCGCCGTTCTCGCCACCGACGTGAAGACGCCGAGCCTGTTCGCCGAGCCGCGTCGTCTCATCGACAAGGACGAGGCAATCGAGCTTCTGACGGCGACCTTGCCGGATCTCGATACGGGCGAGGTCCGCGACCGACTGTTGTCGCGCAAGGGTTTCGTCTGGTTGAAGCGCGAGATGACGCCGAAGCAGCAGCAGGACATTCATCGCCTCGGCCTGCCGGGCATCGGCTTCCTGCGCGAGAACAAGCGCGTCTATCCGACCGGAAACGAGGTGGCCCATCTGATCGGCCTGGTGAACATCGACAACCAGGGCATCGCCGGCATGGAGAAGTGGCTCGACAATCAGGGCCTTGCCGACCTGCATCGCGCGGGCTTCGCCACCGATCGCCTGCAGCGCCCAATCGAGCTCTCGGTCGATCTGCGCGTCGAGCACGCGCTGCGCGACGAACTGCTCAAGGCCAAGGACAAGTTCAAGGCCAAGGCAGCTTCCGGTCTCGTCGTCAATGTCAGGACAGGCGAGATCATCGCCATGGTGTCGCTGCCGGATTTCGATCCCAACAACCCGAAGGAAGCGCACGATCCCGACCGGATCAACCGCCTGACCACGGGCGTGTACGAGATGGGCTCGACCTTCAAGGCGTTCACCCTGGCAATGGCGCTCGACACCGGCAAATATGATCTCAATTCGCTGTGGGATGCACGCGGGCCGCTGCACTACGGCAAGTTCGCGATTCATGACGACGAGCCGAAGGGCCGCTTCCTCAACATGAAGGAAGTGTTCTACTTCTCGTCCAACGTCGGCGCCGCCAGGATCGCGTTGACGCAGGGCGTGGAAGCGCACAAGGCGTTCCTGCGCAAGATGGGCCAGTTCGACCGGTTGCGCACCGAGCTGCCTGAGAGCGCCTCGCCGATCCTGCCCAAGCGCTGGGGCGAATTGAACACGGTCACGATCGCGTTCGGTCACGGCATGGCGGTGGCGCCGCTGCAGGGTGTGATGGGCGTCAGTGCGCTGGTCAATGGCGGCTATCTGATCCCGCCGACTTTCATGAAGCGCACCGAGGCAGAGGCGATGCAGGTCGCCAAGCGCGTGATCAAGCCGGAGACCTCGGAGAAGATGCGGTATCTGATGCGTCTGAACGCCGAGGTCGGCACCGCGCGCAAGGCCGACGTGAAGGGCTACTACATCGGCGGCAAGACCGGCACCGCCGAGAAGGTGATCAACGGCCGCTACGCCAAGAAGAAGGTGCTGACCCTCTTCACCGCCGTGATCCCGGCGGACAAGCCAAAATACCAGCTCCTGATCATGCTGGACGAGCCGCAGCCGTTGAAGGAAACCTATGGCTTCATCACCTCGGGCTGGAACGCGGTGCCGACCGCTGGCAACGTGATCTCCCGGATCGGGCCGCTGCTGGGAATTGAGCCCCGTTTCGACCTCCCGCCGTCCGACCGCCAAATTCTTGCGGCATCGCGGCTGACACAGTAAGCCGTCGTCGAATCGCAGGCTTTGGAGCTGCCGCCATCCCGGGCGGGGCCAGGACTGGCACGGAACCAGGATGAAACTTCACGACCTCCTGGGCGATCAGGCGACGCTCGACGCTCCCATCGCCGCAGTCGAGATATCCGGCCTCGCCGTCGACAGCCGAGCCGTGCGGCCCGGCGACCTGTTTTTTGCACTCTCCGGCACCAAGACCGATGGCTCCCGCTTCATTGCGGCGGCAATCGCGGCCGGTGCGGTCGCCGTGGCCGGCGCGGCGGGCCCTGGAACAGGGCTGGCCGTTCCATTCATCGCGCTGCCGAACCCGCGGCGGGCACTCGCGCTCGCTTCGTCCCGGTTCTATCCGCGCCAGCCGGCGACGATTGCCGCCGTCACCGGCACCAGCGGCAAGACGTCGGTCGCGGCCTTCACGCGCCAGATCTGGCAGCGCCTCGGCCACAGCTCGGCCAGCATCGGCACCGTCGGGCTGGTGTCGGACAAGCGCACCGTCTACGGCTCGCTGACGACGCCAGATCCGATCGCGCTGCATCGGCAGATCGACGAGATCACGCAGGATGGCGTCACCCATCTAGCGTTCGAGGCTTCGTCGCACGGGCTCGATCAGTTCAGGCTCGACGGTGTCAGGGTCTCGGCCGGCGGGTTCACGAACCTGTCGCGCGACCACATGGACTATCATCCGGACATCGCGCACTACCTCAACGCCAAGCTGAGGCTGTTCCGCGATCTCGTGCCGCCGGGCGGGCCTGCGGTGATCTCGGCCGATCATGAGTGCTCGCCGGAAGTCATCGCTGCGGCGCAGACGCGCGGTCTTCGCCTGATGACGGTGGGGACGCATGGCGACGGTGCAGGCGAGGGCATTCGCCTCGTGGCCGTTGCAATCGACGGCTTTGCGCAGCAGCTCCAGATCCAGCATTGCGGCCGCATGCATGCGGTCCGCCTGCCGCTGGTCGGCGCGTTTCAGATCGAGAACGCGCTGGTCGCGGCGGGCCTCGCGATCGGCACCGGCAGCGATCCGCAAGCGGTGTTCGAATCGCTCGAGCAGCTCGAGGGCGCCAAGGGCCGGCTCGAGCTGGTCGGCGAGCACAATGGCGCACCCATTTTCATCGACTACGCGCACAAGCCGGATGCGCTCGCCAAGGCGCTGCATGCGCTGCGGCCCTATGCTCCGCGAAAGCTCGTCGTCGTGTTCGGCGCCGGCGGCGACCGTGACACCGGCAAGCGCCCCTTGATGGGCGCGATCGCCGCCGAAGAGGCCGACAGTGTCATCATCACCGATGACAATCCGCGCAGCGAGGATCCGGCTGCGATCCGCGCTGCAATCCTGGCCGCCGCGCCCGGTGCGCGTGAGATCGGCGACCGAACGGAGGCAATCCGCGTCGCGATCGGCGAGCTGCAGCCCGGCGATGCGCTCGTGATCGCCGGCAAGGGCCATGAGACCGGACAGATCATCGGCAGCACTATTCTGCATTTCAGCGATCATGAAGCGGTCGCGGACGCGTTGGCAGCGAGGACATCATGACGAAGGCGCTGTGGACCGTGGCAGAGGCGGCGCGCGCGCTCGGCCTCGCCGGGGACTACCCGGAGACCCCGATCGACTTCGTCACGCAGGACAGTCGCGCGGTGAAGCCCGGCAGCCTGTTCGTGGCACTGAGTGGCACACCGAGTGGCGGCTTCGTATCGAGCTTCGCCTCCAGCCGCGACGGCTGGGAGTTCGCGGCGAATGCCGAAGCGGCCGGCGCGGTGGCGATGATCGTTCCCCACAGGATCGATGGGATCACGGTGCCGCAGCTCGTGGTGCCGGACACGCTGATCGATGGGCTGTGGGCGCTGGCGCGCTCCGCGCGGGCGCGCTTCCATGGCCCGGTGATCGGGTTGACCGGCAGCGCCGGCAAGACCTCGACCAAGGAGTTCATCGCCGCCTATCCCGGTGCCTCTGCGAGTCCGTCGAGCTTCAACAATTTCTGGGGCGTACCGCTGACGCTGTGCAACGCCGATCCCTCCGCTTCGGTGTGGGTCGTCGAGATGGGCATGAATCAAAAAGGCGAGATCGCGCGGCTGACGGAGCTGTCGCAGCCGACGGTGGCGCTGGTCGTGAATGTGCAGCCGGTGCATCTGGAGAAGCTCGGCAGCCTGGAAGCGATCAGGAAAGAGAAGGTCTCGATCGCGCTTGGGCTGCCGGCCGACGGCGTCCTCGTATTGCCGGCCGATCTCGCAGCACCGGAATGGACCGGCAAGGTGATCCGCTTCGGTGGCGGCGCTGACGTCCGCGAGCTCTCGCACGACTCGCGCGGCGAGACCTGGGATGTGCGCGCCGACATCGCCGGTCGCCGCGTCGCCTTCACGCTGACGCCGGGTGCGCCGCATCGCCTGCACAATGCGCTGGCGGCGCTCGCCTCCATCGCAGCGGCCGGGCTCAATCCAGCGCTGCTCGCGCCGACGCTCGGCGATGTCGGCATCATGACCGGCCGTGGCGTCGAGCAGACCGTCGGCGACATTGTTCTGATCGACGACAGCTTCAATGGCAACCCGGCCAGCATGGCGGCGGCGCTCGACAGTCTGCAGGCGCGACCGGTGCGGGGACGGCGGATCGCCATCATCGGCGACATGCTCGAACTCGGCGACGAGGCGCCGGCCTATCATCAGGGGATGGTCGCTCATCTCGCGGGGGTCGACGGCGTCTATTGCGTCGGTCCGCTGATGCGTCACCTGTTCGATAGCCTGCCTCACGCGAAGCGGCTCGGCTGGCATGAGGATCCGGTGACTCTGGATCCCGGTCGGGTCGCGGCGCTGCTTGCGCCGGGCGACGTCGTCGTCATCAAGGGCAGCAAGAAGATCTTCTGGGTCAATAAGTTCGTGTCGAAGCTCGCCGCGGCGCTGCAGCGGCCCACTTGAAAATCGGGCGATATCGCGGCGCGGCAGAAGGATATTTTCCACTGGTGGTCGAAGCGGTCATGCCGGATGGGTCATTCCGCCGGGCTATGATTCGCACCCGGCCCCGATCATGGTTAAAAGAGGCTGGACCGGATTCGCGACCGAATTCGTGTTCGCGGTCTCGGTGAGGCGGCATAGGCGGGTTGGATGTTCTACTGGTTGATCGAGCTGACGAATACGTTTCCGAGCCTGTCCGTCTTTCGCGGATTGCTGAACGTGTTCCGCTACATCACGTTCCGTACGGGCGGCGCCGTCGTCACCGGGGCGCTGTTCGTGTTCCTGTTCGGGCCCTGGATCATCGATCATCTTCGCCTGCGCCAGGGCAAGGGCCAGCCGATCCGCACCGACGGCCCGCAATCGCACATCATCAGCAAGAAGGGCACGCCCACGATGGGCGGCTTGATGATCTTGTCGGGCCTCGTCGTCTCCACCGTGCTGTGGGCCAATCCGCTCAACCCCTATGTTTGGATCGTGCTCGCGGTGACACTCGGCTTCGGCTTCGTCGGCTTCTATGACGATTATCTGAAGGTGACCAAGCAGTCGCATTCCGGCTTTGCCGGCAGACTGCGTCTGCTGATCGAGGCTGCGATCGCTCTGGTCGCCTGTTACGCGCTGGTGCGGCTCGGGCGCGATCCGTCCTCGACCGGGCTTGCCATTCCGTTCTTCAAGGATCTGGTGATCAAGTTCGGCTGGCTCTATGTCATCTTCGGAGCGTTCGTCATCGTCGGCGCCGGCAATGCCGTGAACCTGACCGACGGGCTCGACGGCCTGGCAATCGTGCCGGTGATGATCGCCTCCGCCAGCTTCGGCCTGATCGCCTATCTCGCCGGCAATGCGGTGTTCTCGGACTACCTGCAGATCCACTATGTCGCGGGCACTGGTGAGCTTGCCGTGCTGTGCGGCGCGGTGCTCGGCGCGGGCCTCGGCTTTCTCTGGTTCAACGCCCCGCCGGCGTCGATCTTCATGGGCGACACCGGCTCGCTGGCGCTCGGCGGCATGCTCGGATCGATCGCGGTCGCGGTGAAGCACGAGATCGTGCTGGCTGTCATCGGCGGCCTGTTCGTGCTGGAGGCCGTGTCGGTGATCGTGCAGGTCGCCTCGTTCAAGCTGACCGGCAAGCGCATATTCAAGATGGCGCCGATCCACCACCATTTCGAGCAGCTCGGCTGGACCGAGCCGCAGATCGTGATCCGGTTCTGGATCATCTCGGTGATGCTGGCGCTGGTCGGTCTCTCGACGCTGAAGCTGCGCTGACATGATCCCCGTCACTGCATTTGCTGGAAAGACCGTCGCCGTGTTCGGGCTCGGCGGCTCGGGGCTGGCCTCGTGTCGTGCCCTGCGGGCCGGCGGCGCCGAAGTGATCGCGGCCGACGACGGCGCCGATCGGATGACGGAAGCGGCGAAGGCGGGTTTCATCACCGCCGATTTGCGCACCGTCTCCTGGGCGAACTTCGCCGCGCTGGTGCTGGCGCCGGGCGTGCCGCTGACCCATCCCGTGCCGCATTGGAGCGTGTTGAAGGCGCGCGAGGCCGGGGTCGAGGTGATCGGCGACATCGAGCTGTTCTGCCGCGAGCGCAGGCGGCACGCGCCGGATGCGCTGTTCGTCGCGATCACCGGCACCAACGGCAAATCGACCACGACGGCGTTGATCGCGCATCTGATGCGCGTCGCCGGCTACGACACCCAGATGGGCGGCAATATCGGCACCGCGATCCTGTCCCTCGAGCCGCCGCGCATGGGCCGCGTCCACGTCATCGAGATGTCGTCCTACCAGATCGACCTGACACCATCGCTCGATCCGAGCGTCGGCATCCTGCTCAATGTCAGCGAGGACCACATCGACCGGCATGGCACGATCGAGAACTACGCGGCCGTAAAGGAGCGCTTGGTGGCGAGTGTCCAGTCCAAGGGCTCCGCGATCGTCGGCGTCGACGACGGTTTTTCGCGCGCGATCGCCGACCGGCTCGACCGGGCCGGCAAGCGCGTCGTGCGCATCTCGGTGAAGAACCCGCTGGCGGACGGGCTGTATGTCGAGCACGAGACGATTGTGTGCAGTGCAGGCGGGGCCCGCAGCGAGGTCGCCCGGCTTGGCGGCATCGGCTCGCTGCGCGGCCAGCACAATGCTCAGAATGCGGCCTGCGCCGCCGCCGCGGCGCTCGCGATCGGTGTGAAGGAGGACGTGCTGCAGCAGGGGCTGCGCAGCTTCCCGGGCCTGGCGCATCGCATGGAGCAGGTCGGCCGTCGCGGCAACGTGCTGTTCGTGAACGACTCCAAGGGCACCAACGCAGACGCGACCGCGCACGCATTGTCGTCCTTCGCCGACATCTTCTGGATCGCCGGCGGCAAACCGAAGGCCGGCGGCATCACCAGCCTCGCGGGTTTCTTCCCGCGCATCCGCAAGGCCTATCTGATCGGCGAGGCGGCCGCGGAGTTCGCTGGCACGCTGGGCGACAAGGTGCCGCACGACATGTCCGGCACGCTGGAGGTCGCGGTCTCCCAGGCGGCCGCCGATGCGGAGGCCTCGGGATTGAAGGATGTCGTGGTGCTGCTGTCGCCGGCCTGCGCCTCCTTCGACCAGTTCCGCAACTTCGAAATCCGCGGCACGCATTTCCGCGACCTGGTGCAAGCGCTACCGGGCGTGGAGCGGGTGGCCTGAGGCAGCGTTGCCAGCGATTTTCTTAACCCTTCGATAACCATCCTGGGTGCCAATGGGCTGACACTCGGCTCAGGTGGACGCCCGATGCTCTCCCGTGAAGAACGCAATCCGCTGTCCGACTGGTGGTGGACGGTCGACAAGCCGCTGCTCGGCTCCATCCTCGCGCTGATGCTGTGCGGGGTGATCCTGTCGCTCGCGGCCAGCCCGCCGGTGGCGACTCGGATCGGGCTCGATCCGTTCCACTTCTTCAACCGCCACGTCCTGTTCCTGCTGCCGTCGTTCATCGTGCTGATCGGCGTTTCCTTCCTGTCGCCGCGCCAGATCCGGCGCAGCGCGCTGGTGGTGTTCACGATCGCCATCGTGCTGATCGTGCTGACGCTCGCGATCGGCCCGGAGGTGAAGGGCTCGCGGCGCTGGATCACGCTGATCGGCGTCAACATCCAGGCGTCCGAGGCGGCGAAGCCGGCCTTCGTCGTCGTTTCCGCCTGGCTGTTCTCGGAATCCGCGCGGCGGCCCGACATGCCGGCGACCACGATGGCGTTGGTGCTGCTGCTGATGCTGGTGTCGCTCCTGGTGATGGAGCCGGATTTCGGCCAGACCATGCTGATCCTGATGGTCTGGGGCTCGCTGTTCTTCATCGCCGGCATGCGCATGATCTGGGTTGCGGGCCTCGCGGGCGCCGCCGCCACCGGCCTGTTCGGCGCCTATCTCTTGGTCCCGCACGTCGCCGGCCGCATCAAGCGCTTCATGAACCCGGCCTCCGGCGACACCTTCCAGGTCGACACCGCGATGGAGGCGTTCTCCAACGGCGGCTGGTTCGGGCTGGGGCCGGGCGAGGGCATCGCCAAGCGCAGCCTGCCGGACAGCCACACCGATTTCGTGTTCGCGGTCGCTGCCGAGGAGTTCGGCATCATCCTGTGCCTGGCGCTGGTCGCGCTGTTTGCGTTCATCGTGATCCGCACGCTGTTGCGCGCCTATGCGACCGAGGATAGCTTTGCGCGCTTCGCGGCCTCGGGCCTCGCGATCCTGTTCGGTATCCAGGCGGCCATCAACATCTCGGTCAATCTGCAGTTGATCCCGGCCAAGGGCATGACCTTGCCCTTCATCTCCTACGGTGGCTCCTCGATCGTGTCGCTGGCCTATGGCGTCGGCATGATGCTGGCGCTGACCCGACAGCGGCCGCGGATGGAGCTCGAGGCCGGCGACGCAGCCGGCGCGCTGCGCAATTACGCTTAGGCTGCTGGCTCGCAATGACGAGACATTGCCTGTAAACAAGCGCGCATGACCTCAACCGCGCCTCTCATTCTGCTCGCGGCCGGCGGCACCGGCGGCCATCTGTTTCCGGCTGAAGCGCTCGGCGTCGAGCTGATCAGGCGCGGCTATCGCGTCCGTCTCGTCACCGACGCGCGCGCGCTGCGCTACAGCGGCCTGTTCACCAAGGACATGATCGACGTGGTGCCGAGCGAGACGGTGCGCAGCCGCTCGCCGGTCGCGCTCGCGCGCACCGCGCTGCTGCTCGGCACCGGCACCATCGCGGCCTTCAACCTGATGCGGCGGCTCAAGCCCGCGGCCGTGATCGGCTTCGGCGGCTATCCGACCGTGCCGCCGCTGCTGGCGGCGCGCCTCGCCGGCGTGCCCAGCCTGATCCACGACGCCAATGCCGTGCTCGGCCGCGCCAATCGTTTCCTGTCCGCGCATGTGAAGGCGATTGCAACCTCGTTGCCGGGCGTGCTCGACCGCGATCCCGCGCTGGCCGGCAAGACGTCCACGGTCGGCACCCCGATGCGACCTGCAATCCTCGAAGCCGCGGACGTGCCCTATGTCCCGCCGGAGACCGCCGGGCCGCTGCGGTTGCTCGTCGTCGGCGGCAGCCAGGGCGCGCGCATCATGAGCGACATCGTGCCCGGCGCGATCGAGCGGCTGGAGCCGGCGCTGTGGGGCCGTCTGGTGCTGACCCAGCAGGTGCGCCAGGAGGACATGGCGCGGGTGCGCGCGGTCTATGACCGGCTGAAGATCAATGCCGATCTGCAACCCTTCTTCACCGACCTGCCGGCGCGGCTTGCCGCCAATCATCTCGTGATCTCGCGCTCCGGCGCCGGCACCGTGGCCGAACTCGCCGCGATCGGCCGGCCCTCGATCCTGGTGCCGCTGCCGGGCGCCATCGACCAGGACCAGTTCGCGAATGCCGGCGTGCTGTCGGACGCGAGCGCCGCGATCCGGATCGTGCAGAGCGAATTCACCTCCGACAGGCTGGCTTCCGAGATCTCGGCGCTCGCCGCCGAGCCGACGCGTCTCGCCGCGATGGCCCAGGCTGCGCGCACAGCCGGGCGGCTCGATGCCGCGGAACGGCTGGCCGATCTCGTGATCAGGACTGCGGCGCTCTAGTCGCGCAAGCGCACGGTGATCCCATGATGAACCGGAGCTCCGACGATGGCGCTGTCCTGCTTGACGATCATCCGATGCACTTGCGGCGCCATCCGTCCTTTGTGCCTGTGCTCGTCGGATTTTGCGACCAGCTGATTGCGCCGCTGCGCGGTCAACGCCTGATGATCAAGCTGTTCGGTCAGCGCGCTCCGACGGAAATCGCTGCGCACATCGTGATGATGCACATGTCGGCGCGCAAGCCGGTCGAGCGGCCGACCCTGACACGCCTGCAGAGGCGGCTGCCGGGTCCGCGGCAGACGGCGGCGTTCGTCGCGGTGTTGCGCGGTCTGTCGCTGGTGACCGTCGAGCGCGATCCCGAGGATGCTCGTATCCGCTACCTGGTGCCCGGCCCCGTCATCCTCGAGGGGCTGCGAGGCTGGCTTGCCATGCATCTGGATTGCCACGCCCGATTGACGCATGCCGGCGGACTGAGCCTTCGTCTGCAGGATGACGCCGCGTTCTATGCGGAGACGATCCGGCAATGTGCGAGCTGGCTGTGCCGCGACAATCGGCCCCTGACGGGATTTCCCGATCTCGCCTGGACCGACGAGCATGACAGCGGCATCCATCTGGCGCTGATGCTCGTCGCCCGGTCCGCCGTTGGGCGCGAGGCCGTCGCGATTTCGACGGCGGAGCTTGCGACCTCGCTCGGCGTCTCGCGCTCCCATATCCGCAACCTGCTGACGACCATGGAGGGGCGCGGTCTGCTGCGCTTCGCCGACGGGCGCCGGCATCTGATGCTGACGCCGGGTTTCGTGGCCTCCGTGGAGGCCTGGTTCTGCCATCAGGTGTGTTGGCTCGCGGCCGCAGCCGCGCGTGCGGATCGCGTGCTGCGGCCAGCTTGAGCGTCAGATCATGGTGACCCGGCCGGTGCCGATGTCATAGATGCCGCCCACGATCTTCACCTTGCCCTCGGCGACCATGCGGCCGAGAATCGGCTTGGCGGTCGACAGGCGCCGGACGTTGCTGCGCACGTTCTCTGCGGTGGCTTCGGCCAGCAGATCCTGCGGCTTCTTCGCGATCGCAGCCTCGACGCCGGGTTTGAGCGCATTGATCAGTGCGGGCAGGTGGCCTGGCAGCTTGGTGCCGTCCTTGAGTACCTTGATCGTCGCATCGATGGCCCCGCAGCCGCTGTGACCGAGCACCAGGACGAGAGGCGTGCCGAGAAACTTGACGCCATATTCGAGGCTGGCGAGACCGTCGTCGTTGACGAAATTGCCGGCGACCCGGACCACGAACAGCTCACCGGGCGCTTGATCGAACACCAGCTCGGGGGCGACCCGGGAATCGGCGCAGCTCACGATCGCGGCGATCGGGTATTGGGCCGCGGCGCGCGCTGCCCGGCCGGCCGAGAAATCCTTGTTGTCGAGGTTGCCGGCGACGTAGCGCGCGTTGCCATCGACGATGCGCTTCATCGCGTCGTCCGGAGAGATGGCGTTGGGGGGCATCGCGCTGTCGCTCGCCTGCTTGGCTTCCTTGGCAAACGCCGGAAGTGCGCCGACCGCCGCGGCAGCCAGCACTGCGCCGCCGCCGAGCAGCCGGCGCCGGGACAATACGGGAGGGTGCGTTTCACACAGCGAGCACATCGGCGAGGGTTCTCCATCAAAGATTGAAATATGCGTGCCCGGCACGCCGGCCGCCCGCTACTCATGCCACGCGAACTGACGCGGTGAGCGCGCAAAAATTGCAGGTATCCTGTTGGGAGGGGGCAGCGTGGGATCGCGCTTAACAATTTGTGAAAGGTGGGATCGAGCGGGAACTCATGGCCGATCGCGCCGGCTGGGCTGCCAAAATCGGCCAAAATCGGGCGAACGGCTGCGAATTTGGCAATTCTTACGGCCTGGGCGGACTTGTCCAGGTCGGTCATGTCTTGCAAGAAGGGCTGATGATTCGCGGCCGCTCCCTCCCGCCGGGCGCCCGGAACCCTTGAGACGAGATGCCCCCATGAGACTGCCGCGCGAGATCGGACCCATCCACTTCGTCGGGATCGGCGGCATCGGCATGAGCGGTATCGCCGAGGTGCTGTGCAATCTCGGCTATACGGTGCAGGGCTCGGACGCCTCGGACAATGCGAACGTCGCACGCCTGCGCGAGAAGGGCGTCACCGTCAGCGTCGGGCACAAGGCCGAGAACATCGCGGGTGCGGACGTCGTCGTCGTCTCGACGGCCATCAAGCGCGACAATCCCGAGCTGATGGCAGCGCGCGCCCAGCGCATTCCCGTCGTCCGGCGTGCCGAGATGCTGGCCGAGCTGATGCGGCTGAAGAGCTGCGTCGCCATCGCCGGCACCCATGGCAAGACAACGACCACCTCGATGGTCGCGGCGCTGCTCGATGCTGGCGGGCTCGATCCGACCGTCATCAATGGCGGCATCATCAATGCCTATGGCACCAATGCGCGGCTCGGCGCCGGCGAATGGATGGTGGTCGAGGCCGACGAGAGCGACGGCACCTTCCTGAAGCTGCCGGCGGATGTCGCCATCGTCACCAATGTCGATCCCGAGCATCTCGATCACTTCAAGACCTTCGAGGCCGTGCAGGACGCCTTCCGCGCCTTCGTCGAGAACGTGCCGTTTTACGGCTTCGCCGTGATGTGCATCGATCATCCGGTGGTGCAAACGCTGGTCGGAAAGATCGAGGACCGCCGCATCATCACCTACGGTGTGAACCCGCAAGCCGATGTCCGCCTTGTCGACCTCGCGCCGATGGGCGGCGGCTCGTCGTTCAAGGTCGTGTTCCGCGACCGCAAGAGCGGTGAGACGCACGAGATTGCCGACATCGCGCTGCCGATGCCAGGCCGGCACAATGCCTCGAACGCAACGGCGGCGATCGCGGTCGCGCGCGAGCTCGGCCTGTCCGACGAGGCCATCCGCAAGGCGATTGCCGGCTTCGGCGGCGTCAAGCGCCGCTTCACCCGCACCGGCGAGTGGAATGGCGTCACCGTGATCGATGACTACGGTCACCATCCGGTCGAGATCGCGGCGGTACTGAAGGCGGCGCGCGAATCCACCAATGGCAAGGTCTTCGCCGTGGTGCAGCCGCATCGCTACACCCGGCTGCAATCGCTGTTCGAGGAGTTCTGCACCTGCTTCAACGACGCCGATGCGGTCGTCGTTGCCGACGTCTATCCGGCCGGCGAGGCGCCGATCGAGGGCATCGATCGCGATCACTTCGTTCTGGGCCTGCGCGCCCACGGCCATCGCGACGTGGTGCCGCTGCCGAAGGCCGCCGATCTCGCCGGCATCGTCAAGGGTCTCGCCAAGCCCGGTGACCTCGTCGTGTGCCTCGGTGCCGGCAACATCACGCAATGGGCCTACGCGCTGCCCGGTGAGTTGAAGGCGCTGGGATGAGGGCTGTGTCGTTGGGCGAGCTGGCAGCTACGCGGCATACTCTGCTCTCTCCCCCCTTGTGGGGGAGAGGTGGAGAGGGGGGGACCACGAGCGCCGGCGCCTGGGGCTCACCCCCCTCCCTGACCCTCCCCCACAAGGGGGGAGGGAACGGAGAGTGCGTGCCGACCCTGACGATGTCGGCGCACGATGTGAGAGCAGCCGCGTGAGTTTCCCCGACATTACGCCCGAGCTCAAAGCCGCAATGCCGGAGCTGCGCGGGCGGCTCCTCGCCAACGAGAGTCTCGCGCCTCTCACCTGGTTTCGCGTCGGCGGACCGGCGCAGGTGCTGTTCACGCCGGCGGATGCTGACGACCTCGCCTACTTCCTCAAGAACCTGTCCAGTGATCTGCCGCTCTACGTCATCGGCGTCGGCTCCAACCTGATCGTGCGCGACGGCGGCGTGCCGGGCGTCGTGATCCGGCTGGCGCCGCGCGCGTTCGGCGAGGTCAAGGCGGAGGGCGACATCGTGACCGCCGGCACCGCCGCGCTCGACAAGCGCGTCGCCGAGATCGCGGCGTCGGCCAATCTCGCGGGCCTGGAATTCCTGTTCGGTATTCCCGGCACGATCGGCGGCGCGCTGCGGATGAATGCCGGCGCCAATGGCGGCGAGACAAAGGACATCCTGGTCGAGGCGATCGCGATTGACCGCCATGGCAAGACGCACCGCTTCGACAATGCCGAGATGAAGTTCACCTATCGCGCGAGCGGCGTCGATCCGTCGCTGATCTTCACGGCAGCGCGCTTCCGCGGCACGCCGTCGGCGCCTGAGGCGATCCGGGCGCGCATGGCCGAGGTGCAGGCGCATCGTGAGACGGCGCAGCCGATCCGCGAGAAGACCGGCGGCTCGACCTTCAAGAATCCGCCGGGACATTCCGCCTGGAAGCTGGTCGATGCCGCAGGCTGCCGCGGTCTCAAGGTCGGCGGCGCCCAGGTTTCAGAAATGCACTGCAACTTCCTGATCAACACCGGCAACGCCACCGCTGACGACATCGAAACTCTCGGCGAGACCGTGCGCGAGCGGGTCAAGGCGAAATCGGGCATCGAGTTGCAGTGGGAGATCAAGCGGATCGGAGTCAAGGCGAGCTGATCGCCCCGCCTGCTCAAGTGACGTCAGCGCAATCGCGACTGCGGTTGTGAGATCAACCGAGAAGACATTGATGCGCACCACGATTTTGTTCGGCGGCTCCAACAAGGAGCGCCTCGTCTCGGTCGCCAGCGCCAAAGCGCTGCATGCCGCGCTGCCCGAGGCTGACCTCTGGTTCTGGGAGGCCGACGACACGGTGCATCAGGCGAGCGGCCCGGCGCTCATGGCTCATGCCAAGCCGTTCGAGGAGCCGTTCACCGCCGATGGTGAGAGTATCGGGACGCTCGCCGAGGCGCTCGATCGCGCCAGGGCCGAGGATCGGGTTCTGGTGCTCGGTCTCCACGGCGGCCGGGCGGAGAATGGCGAGCTTCAACTGATGTGCGAGCTTCGCGGCGTGCCGTTCACCGGCTCGAGCTCGGCCGCCTCGCACCTCGCCTTCGACAAGGTTGCCGCCAAGCGCTTCGCCGTGCTCGGCGGGGTCACAGCGGCCGAGGACGTCGCGTTCGATGACGCCGAAGCGGCGCTGGCGCGCTACGGCCGGCTGATCGCCAAGCCGGTGAAGGACGGATCGAGTTTTGGGCTGATCTTCGTCAACGCCAGCCAGGACCTCGTTGCCGTCAAAGCGGCGGCCGCGACCGAGGAGTATCTGATCGAGCCGTTCGTCACCGGGACGGAAGCGACCTGCGGCGTGCTCGAACAGGTAGACGGCTCGCTGATCGCGCTGCCGCCGATCGAGATCCTCCCCGCCGACGGCGCCTTCAACTATTTCGCGAAGTACCTCGCCGCGGCGACGAAGGAGATCTGTCCCGGCCGCTTCAGTCCGGAGGTGACGGCCGCGCTGCAGACGGAGGCGATCAAGGCGCATCGCGCGCTGTCCTGCGGCGGCTATTCGCGGACCGACTTCATCGTCTCGGCCAATGGTCCCGTTTATCTCGAGACCAATACGCTGCCCGGGCTGACCGCGGCCTCGCTGTATCCCAAGGCGCTCGCGGCGCAGGGGATCGCTTTTGTCGATTTCCTCAATCAGCAGATCGCCTTGGCGGAGGGGCGCAGCCGTCGATCCGACGTTCGGTAGGCGCCCCGCAGGAACCCGGCCCGGCGTCTCCCGGTGGTTCCTGTAACCCGTAAAATGCTTAAGAATTCCGGGCAAGGTCCTCATAAATCGGAGAAAAAATTCGTCTCTCCGGACCGATTTTACTTTTTGTTTACCAGGACGTCCGAAGGTTAACGCTGGCGCCTCAGTGGTGCTCGGCTGCCGGGTCGTGACGTCACGCATCGCGACGTCACCAGCCTCCGGCCGGCCGGGAGCGCAGGCGTGGGTCCGCGAGTATCTGCGGGCGCAACAGTTTGATGAGCTCGTGCAATGGATGGTGCAGGACGCCTCGCTCGATCGCAGAGGCCTCAAGCGAACCTGAAAGCCGCTGCCCTTGGCG
>BFBZ01000018.1_pt44 | contig 20534 bp, 19 predicted proteins | sample 1888401 | NCBI WGS metagenome assembly BFBZ01 (sample SAMD00112614, study PRJDB3348) | symbiont metagenome | host: Chara braunii | reverse complement strand
CATGGCCCCCGTGCGTGAGAAAATGCACGGGGCAGGAACCACAGGTACGACCGGTGCATCCGGCCTTCCCTGCGCGATGGTTTGAACGGTGTCCTTCGTGCTCTCCCTGGGGATCGGCTCTTTTGCCCCCATCGCCCGCGCGTGCCGTCAAGCAACGACCACGGGCTTGACCTCAGCGTCGAGAGGTCAGGACCACACGACTTCTCCGTCCGTGCCGACGCCGGTCGTCTGCCGACATCCTCACGGCCACCGCATCCCTGCCCCGACGTTCGTGACGACGCGTACGCCCCTTGTGTGATGAGGCAGGACGCGCGCAGTATTGCTGATTTTCAGAATTTGTCAAGCCGAAGATTCAGGCCATTCACGACGCCCCATCGGGACGCCGTGCAACAGCAAATTCACGACGTCTTCGCCTCCACGTGCCGTTTGAAATTGTCGAGAATGGCCTGCCAGCCTTGCTGCTGCTGCTCGACCGGGTGCATCGTTTCCGGATCGAAGACAACGCGGACGACGACGCCGTTCGGGCCGGGCTCGAAGTGAACTTCGGCGTTCCGGTCACCGAAGGCGTAGGCGATCAGCTTGTGCTCGATGAGCTTGGTGTAGGTGCCGGCGAAGTCGAAGCCGAAGCTGCCGTCCTTGGCCTCCATGCGCGACGAGAACACGCCGCCTTCGCGCAGGTCGACCGTCGCCTTGGTCGTATGCCAGTCGTCCGAGGCGGCGTTCCATTTCACGATGTCGGCTGGCGTCGTATAGGCGCGCCAGACCTGGTCGATCGGGGCTGCGACGGTGGTTTGGACGGTGATCCGCATGGATGGGGCTCCTGGTTCGGCTTTCATGGCTCACTGCACATTTGCAGGAATCGCGTCCGAAGGACGATCGAGATTGGTCGATCCCGACACCGAAGAGCGATCGATGCAGTGGAAAATGAAGGCATTGGCATCCTCCGTTTCCGGGCGGGTACGGCGCCGCCTTTCCGGGGAAGTTCGGTAAGCCCCTGCACACGGTCGACAAACTGTCCGGTATACGGCGGTCCAGCCCTTTCACTGGATTTCCGATTAGTTTGCCGCAAAACCCGCAATTATCCAGCCAACTAAGGCGCCAATTACGAGCACTAGAAAGGGCGGCGCAAATGCACCTAGTGAGACCTTTGCCCAATAATCAAGCCGCGCCGACCACATCTCAACAGATCGAGGCTCGGAGTAAATCTTATAAAAATCGGCAGCCTTTTCTCGAACGACGGAATCAGGAACGCTGTTTACTACGAACAGCGTCACGCTGTTCGGGAACTCGACAGCGCGGTGATTGGCCTTAAAGGAAGCATCGAACTGATCAAACAGATTCTCAAGCTTAAAGAAGCCTGACGTAGCGTCCGGCATAACAAAGGCCTGAGACGGGATGAGCGTCCCGTTTGAAAGTGCAAAAAAAGCAAAAGTGCTCGCCACCCAAAGGGCGGACAACACCAGCCACAATCTAACGAAACCTCGTTTGACGTTCACGATTGATCTCCCCAGCGACTGACTCTACCACGCTGGGGAACTCATGTCCCAAGGTACGAATTTCCTTAGCTTGAGTTGCTCTTCCATCTGCACGATTGCCCTCTCCTGGTCGTCAGATCGGACCTACGATCTAGCTGCGGTCCCCTAATCCCTCGTCCCCTGCGGCCGCAATCGCAGCGCCGCCGCCGGCAGATTCGCGCCCAGCCACTCGGCGATCACCCGCTGCTTCCGGTGATACGCCAGCCCCATCGCGACCACCGCAACGCCGATCAGCGACAGCGCGAACGGGAACAGCAGCGAGTTCTTGAAGACGACGTCGGCGAGATGGCCGAGATACATGGTGATGCCGATGGTGCCGAACACGGCGTAGGCGCGGCGGACGATGATGACGGCGATTAGCAGCAGGCCGACGTTCATCAGGCAGTAGATCGCCTTGCCGAGCTCGGTGGCGCCTTCGGTGGCGCTGATGCCGCCCCAGAAGGCCAGCAGGCCGAACAGGTGCAGCCAGAAGCCGAGGTCGCGGCGGTCGCTGGTGGTGTCGACGATCCAGGCGAGAACGAGCATGCCGAGGCCGAACCAGATCGACACGATGCGGCGCATCTCCCAGTCGATATGGCCAAGGTTGAAGATCCAGGGCGAGAGGTCCATCGACATGAACCACAGCGCGACCGAGATGATCGCGACGATGAAGGGCACGCGGTAGAAGCGYAGCGCGATGCTGCCGGCCGCGATAGTCGCGATTTCCATGAACAGCCAGCTGCCCTTGATCCAGACGTAGAAGTCCTGGACCGTGCCGGGCTTGCCGAATTTGCCCCACCAGCCGAACTCCTCCTGCAGGCCGTAGACGGCGAGCGGCGCCATCGACACCGCGATCGCGATCAGCAGGCCGCCGGGGACGCGCAGATCGCGGCGCCAGAGGTGGTTGCCGGCGAAGCCGAAGGCTGCGGCATAAGCGAGCGCGCAGGCGGTCAGCGCGCGGCCGCCCATCTGCGAGAACGCCACCGTCGAGAACAGGCCCAYGGCGCCGATCACGATCAGCGCGCCCGCGTACCAGAGCAGRTGCGCGGCATCGAATGTGGCGCGGGGCGTGGGACCCGCCTTCGCCTGTTGCTCGAGGTAGGTCAGCAACCGCTGCAACTCGTCAGGTGCGATCACGCCGGCTCCGGCGGCGGCGCGCAGATCTCGTTCCGAATAGGACATCGTYATCACCCTTTGCCACTCCGCCTGACGYACGCGCGGTCTGTCGCGGCAACGCCTGGGGCGCTGCGCGTCGCGAACCGGTGCCGACGTGGCGGATAAGGGTGAKTGTAGCGGAGYTTGAGCGACGTTCAAGATAATTATGAACAACGCTCAAAGTTGTTTGCGGTGGCTGGACGTGGGGTAACCTGCCAAGACCAGCATGGCACAGCGGCCTGCCCCACCCTCCGCCGTCATTCCTCGCGAAAGCGGCGAATCCAGTACGCTGCGGCCTCGCGATCCGTCACTGCCGTCTCTGGAATACTGGATCGTCCGCTTTCGCTTTCGCGGACGATGACAGTTGGGGTGGAACGGGCTCCTTCCGCGTCATTGCGAGCGGAATGAAGCAATCCAGAGGCCTTGTGCGGCCCTGGAACGCGTCGCTTCGCTCGCGATGACGGTGTGGAGAAGCAGGCTTCCGAAACAATCCGACAGGCGGCGGACGCGCCCCGCCCTCAATCCTTGAAATACGGCTCCACCGGGCCGTGGACCTTGATGGTCAGCGGGTTGCCGTGCCGGTCCTTGGCGGTGCCGGCGGCGACGCGGATCCAGCCTTCGCTGATGCAGTATTCCTCGACATTGGTCTTCTCGGCGCCCTTGAAGCGGATGCCGACGTCGCGCGACAGGATCTCCGCATTGTAATAGGGGCTCTTCGGATCGACCGAGAGGCGGTCGGGGAAGGTGAAGGTCTCGTTGTCGCTCACAGCAGTGCCTCGATCTCTTTCTTCAACGCCTCGGGCGTGGTGGTCGGCGCATGGCGCGACACCACATTGCCTTGGCGATCGACCAGGAATTTGGTGAAATTCCATTTGATCGCCGAGCCCAAGAGGCCGGTCTTCTCGCCCTTCAGGAACTTGTAGAGCGGATGCGCCTCCGCGCCGTTGACGTCGATCTTCGCAAACAGCGGGAAGGTGACATCGTACTTCGTCGAGCAGAACGCACCGATCTCCTCGGCCGTGCCGGGCTCCTGGGCGCCGAACTGGTTACAGGGAAATCCGAGCACGGCAAAGCCCCTGTCCGCATAGGCGCGGTGCAACGCCTCCAGGCCGCGATATTGCGGCGTGAAGCCGCACGCGCTCGCGGTGTTGACGATCAGGAGCACCTGTCCCGCGAAGCGCTTCAGCGGCACCTCCTCGCCCGTGAGCGAGGCGGCGGTGAAATCGTAGATGCTGGCCGTTGGACTCGCCATGGCTCAGGCTGCCACCGGATCGATCGGCGATGGCGGCGTGCCGCCCGCCTCGATGGCTTCGCCGGCGGCGAGGCACATGTCCTCGCGAAAGCGCTGGCCGACGAGCTGCACGCCGACGGGCACGCGGCCGACCATGCCGGTCGAGACCGTCAGGCCCGGCAGGCCGAAGAACGGAATCGCGATCTGCGTCAGCTGCGCGTGCCAGACCTGCTTGAACGACTCCTCGTCCTTGCGGTCGAGCTGATCGGCGAAGGGCAGCATGCCGGAGACCGGCATCAGCAGCAGCGGATGCTGCTCCATGAACGTCAGCCACTGCCGGGTCAGCGCGGCGCGGCGCGCGAGCGTCTGCGACAGGTCGAACGGATGCACCTTGTCRCKGACKCCGCGCAGGCAGGCCAGCGCGCCGGGATCGCCCTCCTTCTCGGCCGCCGCGAGCTGGGCCTCGTAGCCGTCGCCGAGCCACAGCCGGGTTTGCAGCAGCGCGGCCTCCTGCATCGGCGGCGTGTCCTTGATTTCGTCCACGGTCCAGCCGGCGRCCTCCAGGCGCTTGGCAGCATCGCGCAGCGCGGCGACGACCTCCGGCACCGGATTCAGCCCGTCCGGGTTGACGCAGAGCKTGACGCGCTTCGGCAGATCAGGGCCTTCCAGCGGCACCGGCATCCACCAGATATCGCGGACGTCGCGCGCCGACATCGCCGCAAGCGCGATCCTGACGTCGTTGATGGTGCGGGCGAGCGGGCCGGAGACGGCGCTGATCTGGGGGCCGATCGGGCGCTCGGGGAGACAGGTATTGAAGGCGGGGATGCGGCCGACGGTMGGACGCAGGCCGTGGATGCCGCAGGCATAGGCCGGATAGCGCACCGAGCCGGCGATATCCGTGCCGTGGCCGATATGGCCGATGCCGGCGGCCGTCGCGGAGCCTGCGCCCCCCGAGGAGCCGCCCGGGGTGATGCCGGGATCGCGCGGGTTCTTGGTGTGGCCATGGATGAGATTGCTGGTGAACCAGCGATAGGACACCGCCGGCGTGTTGGTGCGGCCGAGCAGCACGGCGCCGGCCTTGACGAAGTTGTTGACGACCGGATTGTGCGCGGACGCGATCGCGTCCTTCTGCAGATTGAGGCCGTTGGTGGTGGCGTAGCCTGTCTGGTCGACATTGACCTTGATCGTCACCGGCACGCCGGCGAGCGGCCCCGGATCCTCGCCGCGCGCGAGCCGTGCGTCGATCGCGTCGGCCTGCTGCAGGACGTCCTCAGGACGATGGTCGATCACGGCGTTGATCTGATGATTGACCTGGTCGAGCCGCGCCAGCGCCGCGGTCGCGGCATCGCGGGCGGAAACCTGTTTCGACTTGATGAGGGSGGCGAGATCGGCAGCCGGCAGGCGCCAGAGATCGGTCATGGGGAGCTCCGTGGTGACCCCGCGTTCTTAGCGCGYGGRACGGCGGGGAGAAAGCCGTCGCGGCGCGGCACTCCGGGACAGCCTATGCGGCAAAGCGCATAGGTCTGGTTGCTGCTCGCTCTCTCCCCCTCGTCATGGCCGGGCCTGTCCCCGCCATCCACGTTGAGCCGCGCTCGCTGACCGACGTGGATGCCCGGGACGGAGCCCGGGCATGACGGAGACATGAGTTGGCGTCGCATTCAAAGGCGAAAGTCGCGCCGGCGATCAATACCGATCCTGCATCGATCGATCCGGAAACAAGCTTGGCCAAGCTTCGCAAACGACTTTAAGACCTCAAGCAACAACATCATAAACGGAGGAAACCAGATGATCAGATCGGGCACCATCATGGCCGCAACATTCGTTCTCGCCGCTGCAGCAACGCTGGCGCCGCGCGCGGCCTCCGCCGAGACCTACGCCTATGTCGGCAATGCCGACAGCAACGACATCAGCGTCTTCAAGTTCGACGCGATGACCGGCGAGATGGTGCCGGTGCAGACGGCCGCTTTCGTCGGCGTCGAGAAGCCGGGCTCGTCGACCCCGCTCGCGGTCAGCCCGGACAAGACGGTGCTGATCGCCGGCGTGCGCGCGCAGCCTTACCTCGCGGAGAGCTTTGCGATCGACGCCAAGACCGGCCAGCTCAGCCATCTCGGCAACGGACCGCTCGCCGACAGCATGGCCAACATCGCCTTCGACCGCACCGGCAAGGTGCTGTTCAGCGCCTCCTATGGCGGCAAYAAGGTGGCGGTGAATCCGGTCCAGGCCAGCGGGGTCGTGGCGGCGCCGAGCCAGGTGATCCCGACCGGGCTCAACGCCCACGCYTTCCTGCCCTCGCCCGACAACCGCTTCGTGTTCGCGACCAATCTGGGCTCCGACCAAGTGCTCGGCTTCGCCTTCGATGCGGCCACGGGCACGCTGACGGCCAAGGAGGCGCTGACGGTCAAGACGCCGGAGAAGTCGGGACCGCGCCACTTCATCTTCCACCCGAACGGCAAGTTCATCTATCTGCTGCACGAGCTCAACGCCGATCTCGCGGTCTATGGCTATGACGCCGACAAGGGCCTTTGGAGCGAGCAGCAGCGGCTCACCACCCTGCCCGCCGGCTTCACCGGCAAGCCCTGGGCGGCCGATCTTCACCTCACGCCTGACGGCCAGTTCCTGTACGCCTCCGAGCGCGGCTCGAACACGCTCGCCGCCTTCAAGGTCGATGCGGCCAGCGGCCGGCTGACCTCGATCGGCAGCGTGCCGACGGAGACGCAGCCGCGCGGCTTCGCCATCGATCCCGGCGGRCGCTATCTYGCCGCCGTGGGCGAGGTGTCGAACGGCATGACCGTCTATCGYATCGATGCCGCCAGCGGCGCGCTGGAGAAGATCAAATCATATGCCGTCGGCAAGAAGCCGAACTGGGTGGAGTTCGTCAGCCTGCCGTAATCGGYGACAGCTATTGAAGCGACACCTTCAMCGCGGCCATCCTTCGAGACGCCCGCCTASGGCGGGCTCCTCAGGATGAGGGCGGAGTTCGCAGCGATATTCATTGGCCGCATCGCGGATGTTCACYCTCATGGTGAGGAGCGCCGTYCTCGGCGCGTCTCCGGACGACGCTTCGCATCGCCGGGAGACCCATGAGGCCGGGCAAGCCCCGACATTCCCATCGGCGCGGTTAGCGCCTATATCCAGCGACATGAATAGCCCTGCTGCCCAGACCGACCGCCATCCTCTCGCGGTTCAACATCCGGAACTCGACGACGCCTCCATCCGGCTGCTGGTCGAGACCTTCTACGGCCGCGCGCGCGAGGACGCGCTGATCGGGCCGATCTTCAACCGCGCGGTGGCGGACTGGGACGAGCATATCGRCCGGATCAGCGATTTCTGGTCGTCGATGTTCTTGAAGACCGGCCGCTACAATGGCGCACCGATGCGGCCGCATCTGGYCTTGTCACTGCAAGGCGCGCATTTCGATCGCTGGCTGCAGCTGTTCGAGGCGACGGCGCGCGASCTGTTCGCGCCGGATCTCGCCGACCTCTTCATCATCCGCGCGCGGCGGATCGCCGACAGTTTCGAGATGGGGATCGCCAGCACGCGCGGCGAGCTGATGCGGCCCCGTCATTCGGTCTGACGCGGCCCGGCTGCCGCACGCCGTCATCCATGTGACCGACATCCCTGTGACCGACATCCATATGAGCGACCGACGGCAGGCAATGCCACGCCTGGCGCAGGTCCATCGGCGCTCAATGCCGCGTCATCGATTGCGCGGTCATGTTGAAGATGGCCTCGGAGAACGGAAACTCCAGCACGATCTCGCCATCCTCATCGGTGACCTCGATGACCGCCGTCATCAGGGCAGCATTGCCACCTTCGGTGCGKAGCAGTTCCTTGATCATGTCGCGCGCCACTTCCCAGGCGCGGTCGGGATTGCGTAGCACTTCACCGTCGGTGTCGGAGACCAGTTCCTCGCCGATCCGTGTGTTGAAGAAATATCTAGGCATCGTCAGTTTCCAATGGGGCGCGCGCTGGGATTTTGAAGGCTCGAACGTCTCACATCTGCTTTATCCAGGCAGCTCAGACCCTTGAAGCTAGGGGCTGAACTGAACCGCATTGCGAAGCCATCGATCACGAATCCGTTGTTTTCACGACCCGTTGCGGTGAAAACGGTTGCAATTCGCATCTGCGGCTTCGCACTGCAATAAACAGGCCTGAAAGGCTCAAAACAGAAAATTCCACTGGCGAACTTTTCGTGGCACGGTAGTTTAAATCTGAGGACGATAACCGTCCCGTCTTGAAGGAGAGGACAATGGCCTGGAAAGCACCGAAGATCGTTGAAGTGCCGGTTGGCATGGAAATCAACATGTATGCCTGCGCGGCTCGCAAATAATTCGCGGGTGTGACGTCCAGGTCCCGCCCGACCAGGACGTCGGCGCCAGAGGGTGGGCATCCGTGATCGCGTATGAGCCAGCCCCTACGCAGGTCCGATGTCCACCCTCGTCGCTCCTTTGSTGCTTCGCCAGCWGGCTTTGCTGTGTCGCTTGCTACGCTATCCACCTGCTCGCGCTTTGCTTGCTGCGTCGTGCCCCGCTTCACCCAGACTTGCGTCACTTTGACTGCTGGTCGTCCTGCCGCTGGTAATCGCGTGCGTCACCAGAGCTGAGATCCAGGAGACGGCTCATGCTTCGCCTCGTCGTCCTGGGCGCCGCCGCGGGCGGCGGAGTCCCGCAATGGAATTGTGGCTGCGCGGTGTGCCGTGCCGCGCGCACCTCACATCCCGAGATCCGCAACAGCCAGGCGTCAGTCGCCGTCAGCGCCGATGGCGCCAACTGGTTCCTGATCAACGCCTCGCCCGACCTGCGCCAGCAGGTCACCTCGACGCCGCARCTGCATCCGAAGCCGGGCGCGCTGCGCCACAGCCCGATCGCCGGCGTRATCCTGACCAATGGCGAGATCGACGCGATCACCGGGCTGCTGTCGATGCGCGAAAGCTCACCTTTCTCGATCCATGCGCACCCCAAGGTGCTTGCGATCCTGCGTTCGAACAACATCTTCGATGTGCTGAAGGACGAGACGGTCAAGCGCGTTCCGATCGTCATCGATGTTCCGTTCCGGCCGCTGCTGCAGGACGGCGCGCCGTCCGGCCTCGAGGTCACCGCCTTCGCGGTGTCCGGCACCAGCGCCTGGTATCTGCGTGACAAGCAGCACCCGGGCGGCAGCGCATCGGCCGGCGACACGCTGGGGCTGAGGATCGCCGACCTCGACAGCGGGCAATATTGCTACGTCATTGCCGCCTGCGCCGACGTCGACCATGAGCTGAGAATGAAATTGAAGGGCGCGCCGCTGGTGCTGTTCGATGGCACGGTGTGGCGCGACGACGAGATGATCCAGGCCGGACTCGGCAACAAGACCGGGCAGAGCATGGGACATATCGCGATGTCCGGAGAAAGCGGCGCGATCAAGCAGCTGGCGGACCTCGGGATCGGCAGGAAGATCTTCCTGCACATCAACAACTCCAATCCGGCGTGGCTGCACGCCTCACCCGAGCGGCAAACGTTGGAACGCGAGGGATGGGAAATCCCCGCTGAAGGGATGGAGATCGTATTGTGAGTGAGGTCAATCTGAGCGGAATGACGGCGCTGTCGATCGGACGCGGCGTGACGCTGAACAATGCTGCGGAACTGGAAGCGGCGCTGCGCCACATCGGCGCAACGCGCTATCACAATCACCACCCGTTCCATAAGCTGCTGCACAGCGGCAAGCTGAACAAGGGCCAGGTGCAGGCCTGGGCGCTCAATCGCTACTACTACCAATCGACGATCCCGCTGAAGGACGCGATGGTCATGACCCGCTTCCGCGACCGCGCCACGCGGCTGGAATGGCGGCACCGCATCGAGGATCATGACGGCGATGTCGGCAGCGAGGGCGGCATCGAGCGCTGGCTGAAGCTGACCGAGGGCCTCGGCCTCGACACGGCCTATGTGGAATCCACCGAAGGCATCCTGCCGGCGACGCGCTTCGCGGTGGAGGCCTATGTGCATTTCTGCCGCGACCGCTCGCCGCTGGAGGCGATCGCCTCATCGCTGACCGAGCTGTTCGCCCCGAGCATCCACGAGGAGCGCATCTCCGGGATGTTGGAGCATTACAGCTTCGTCAATCACGACACGATGAGCTACTTCAAGCGCCGCCTCACCCAGGCGCCGCGCGATGCGAATTTCGCACTGCATTACGTCAAGGAGCATGCGACCACGCCGGAGCAGCGCGCCGCGGTGTGCAACGCGCTGATCTTCAAGACCAACGTGCTGTGGGTGCAGCTCGACGCGCTGTATCACGCCTATGTCGAAGGCCACATCCCGCCCGGCGCCTTCGTGCCGAAGGAGGGGTGATCGTGGTCTTCGCGGCTCTCTCAACAGCACCGGTGCCACCMTCCCCTGGAGGGGGAGGGTCGGYYCGCGCGAAGCGCGAGGCGGGGTGGGGTGRAGCCACCAGCCGCGGTGTGAATGGAGAGATCACCCCACCCCGCCGCGCATCGCGAGCGATGCGCGGCGACCCTCCCCCTCCAGGGGAGGGTGGGCACCGCCGATGCTGCAGCATCGGACAGAACGCAACCGTTATCGGCTAGAGACCCGCCATGGCCCCGCGTCACATCCAAGTTGCCGAGACCAGCCGCGTGGTACTGCCGCGGCATACCAAGCTGAAATTCGACGAGACGCGCCAGGTCTGGGTGATCCTGGCGCCGGAGCGGGTGCTGGCGCCGGATGAGATCGCGGTCGAGGTGCTCAAACTGTGCGACGGCGTGCGCAGCGTTGCCGGCATCATCGACGAGCTGGCGACGAAATATGCCGCGCCGCGCGACGTGATCGCGACCGACGTCGTGGCCATGCTACAGGATCTCGCCGACAAGGGCTTTCTGACCGAGGTTCGGGAGACGACCTCATGACCGAGCTGACTGAGACGACGCCGCAGGTCGACGCGAATGACGGGCTCGCCGTGCTGGAGCGGCGCGGTTCCGTGGCCGAGACTTACGGCATTCCGCTCGCCGTGCTGCTCGAACTCACGCATCGCTGCCCGCTGCAATGCCCCTATTGCTCCAACCCGTTGGAGCTCGATCGCGCCGGCCAGGAGCTGACCACCGCCGAATGGAAGAAGGTGCTGTCGGAGCTCGCCGAGATCGGCGTGCTGCAGGTGCATTTCTCGGGCGGCGAGCCGACCGCGCGCAAGGACATCGTCGAGCTGGTGCAGCACGCCAATGACGTCGGGCTCTACACCAATCTGATCACCTCGGCGGTGCTGCTGACGCGCGAGCGGCTGAAGGAGCTGGCAGATGCCGGGCTGTGTCACGTGCAGATCAGCTTCCAGGGCAACGAGCCCGTCGTGGCCGATCGCGTCGGCGGCTACAAGGGCGGCCATRSCAAGAAGCTCGAGGTCGCGAAGTGGACCCGCGAGCTGGACCTGCCGCTGACGGTGAACGCTGTGATGCACCGGCAGAACCTGCACCAGCTGCCRGACATCATCCAGATGGCGGTCGATCTCGATGCCGACCGGCTCGAGGTCGCCAATGTGCAATATTACGGCTGGGCGCTGAAGAACCGCGCCAGCCTGATGCCGACYTACGAACAGTTGGAGGARACCGACCGYCTGGTCGAAGAGGCGCGCGAGCGGCTGAARGGYACGCTGACCATCGACTACGTCGTGCCGGACTACTACGCRCTGCGGCCGAAGAAGTGCATGGGCGGCTGGGGCCGGCAGTTCTTCAACATCTCGCCGTCGGGCAAGGTGCTGCCGTGCCATGCTGCCGAGAGCATCACCGGGCTCGACTTCATGTCGGTGCGCTCGAACAACTCGATCGCCTGGATCTGGCAGAACTCCGAGGCCTTCAACCGCTATCGCGGCACCGGCTGGATGAAGGAGCCGTGCAAATCTTGCGAGTTCCGCGAGATCGATTTCGGCGGCTGCCGCTGCCAGGCCTTCGCACTGACCGGCGATGCGGCCAACACGGATCCGGCCTGCACGCTGTCGCCGCTGCACGARAGCATCTTCAAGCAGGCCGAGCGCGACGCGGCCTCGGGCCAGGACCGCTTCCTCTATCGCAACTTTGCCGGCGGCACGCCGGAGAACGGCAACGATGCCTGATGCCGAAGCCGGCCGCGCCGCCGCGCGCCGCACCGATCCGTTCACGCCGCTGACGTCGGAATGGCTCGACGTCTCCGGCGGCCATCAGATCTATGTCGAGAGCGCCGGCCGCGTCGGCGGCATTCCCGCGCTCTATCTGCATGGCGGGCCGGGCTCCGGCTGCCAGCCGGATCACCGCCGCCTGTTCGATCCCGAGCGCTTCCATGCCGTGCTGTTCGACCAGCGCGGCGCCGGGCGCTCGCGCCCCACGCGCAGCCGCGACAACAACACCCTGCCCGACCTGATCGCCGACATGGAGGCGATCCGCGCGAAATTCGGCTTCGAACGCTGGCTCGTCGCCGGCGGCTCCTGGGGCGCGACCTTGGCGCTGGCCTATGCAGAGGCGCATCCGACGCGCGTGACCGGTCTGGTGCTGCGCGCGACCTTTCTCGGCACCCGCGCCGAGGTCGAAGCAGCGTTCGGCGAGACGCTGGCGCGGTTTCATCCGACGCTGCACCGCGACTTCCTGGAGATGCTGCCGGAAGCCGAGCGTGCCAATCCGTGCGACGCCTATTTCCGCCGCATCCTCGATCCGGATCCGGCCATCCACGGCCCCGCCGCGCGCGCCTGGCACGATACCGAGCGCGCCTTGTCCGAGGTCAAGCCGGCGCGCAGCCATCTCGACCGGCTCGCGATCCGCTCCGGCAGCGCGCTGCCGGCGACGCCGTTCATGGAGGCGCATTACTTCTCGCAGGACAGCTTCATGGCGCCGGACCAGCTGCTGCGCGACGCGACGAAGCTCGCCGGCATCCCCGGCATCATCGTGCAGGGCCGCTACGACCTGCTCTGTCCGCCCTCGACCTCGGCGCGGCTGGCGGAGGTGTGGCGCGACGCCGAAATCCGTGTCGTCGAGGCCGCAGGTCACAATCTTTATGACCCCGGCATCCGCGATGCGGTCATGAAAGCCATCTGCGATATGGCTAAGCGCACGGCCGCGCCTTAAACACACCCCTTCTTCCCCTCATGCTGAGGAGGCGCGCCAGCGCCGTCTCGAAGCATGAGGCCCGCGATCCCTCCGGGCCTCATGCTTCGAGACGGCCGCCTATGGCGGCCTCCTCGGGATGAGGATCAGCCACATGCACAGGAGCCTTAAGATGCCCATCGCCGGGAAAGGCATGCTTTTGACATCGATGAACATCGATGCCGAGCATGAAGCTGATTTCAACCATTGGTACGACAGCGAGCATCTCGAAGAGCGCGTGGCCATCCCCGGCTTCATCGAGGCGCGGCGTTATGTCGCCGAGCAGGGCAGCCCGAAATATCTCTGCCTGTATTCGACCGAGACCATCGACGTGCTCGACAGCGCGCCCTATCGCGCGCGGCTGGATGCGCCGACGGAATGGTCGAAGACCGTGATGGCGCGCTTCAAGAACATGATCCGCAGTGTCGCCCGCATCACGATTTCCAAAGGCGCGGGGCGCGGCGCCGTCCTCGGCATCATCCGCCTGCGGCCGAAGCCGGGACAGGACAAGGCGCTGCGCGACGCGCTGCAGATCGAGCTCGACCCGCGCGAACTCAAGGGCGTGATCTCGATGCACCTGCTCGAGGGCGATGCCGATCTCTCAGGGCCTGCCGCAGGCGTGCCCGCGAGTTCTCGCGACGCGGATTGGTTCATCCTGATTGACGGCACCGACAGCCACGCCATCGCCACCTTGATGACGACGCGCTTCGCCGCGATCGATGGTCCGCTGGCGACGCAGATCTCGGCCGGCATCTACCGCCTGATGTGGGATCTGAGCCGGGCTGACATCGCGGCGCATGAGTAGCGCACCTCTTACCACGCGTCATGCCCGGGCTTGTCCCGCCTGCGCGGCCGACGCCGCTTCGGCGCGGCGAAGGCCCGGGCATCCACGCCGCGCTCAGGATGCCGAACGACGTGGATGGCCGGGACAAGCCCGGCCATGACGACTGAGTGCGCGGCGGCTTCCTTGGCACACTCTTTTTCACCCACTCATTCCCATCGTCACATCCCGCATCGCAACACATGGCAGTATCGCGCCTGCAATGCGGCAGCGCACCACTGTGTATGACCAGCAGCGTTGCAAATTTGCCTTTGTGCGCGCCTTGGAATGGCTCTAGTCTGATAAGACTATTCAATTGAGCCATTCAAAAAACAGAAGGGCGACGACCAGGGCCTGCTCCGGACCTCAACCGATCCTCTGCTGATCCTGAACAAATAGTCGTCCTCATGTCAGGAAGGCCGCGCGCTCGTGGTTCGCCGCGCGGACAGGGTAGGAATGAGAGCGACTGATATTTCGGCCCCCGACTACTTTCACAAAGTGGTCGACTGCCAATGGGCTTGTCCCGCACACACGCCGGTCCCCGAATACATCCGCCTGATCGCCGAGGGTCGCTACAGCGACGCCTACATGATCAATTGGAAGTCGAACGTCTTCCCCGGCATTCTCGGACGCACCTGCGATCGCCCCTGCGAGCCCGCCTGCCGGCGCGGCCGTGTCGAGGAGAGCCCGGTCGCGATCTGCCGCCTCAAGCGCGTGGCCGCCGATTTCAAGGACGACGTGCAGCAGCGGATGCCGCGCCCGGCCCCGAAAAACAGCCGGCGCATCGCGCTGGTCGGCGGCGGTCCCGCATCGCTGACTGTGGCGCGTGACCTCGCGCCGCTCGGCTATCACTGCACCGTGTTTGACGCCGATCCCAGGCCCGGCGGCATGATGCGCTCGCAGATTCCAAAGTTCCGTCTGCCCGACAGCGTGATCGACGAGGAAACCGGCTACGTTCTCAGTCTTGGCGTCGACTACAAGGCCGGTCATCGCATCGACAGCCTCAAGAAGCTGCTGGCCGAGAACTATGATGCCATCTTCATCGGCTCCGGCGCGCCGCGCGGCCGTGAGCTGAACATTCCCGGCCGCAAGGAGGCCGCCGCTAACATCCATCTCGGCATCGACTGGCTGTCCGGCGTCTCGTTCGGCCACACCGACAAGATCGGCAAGCGCGTGATCGTGCTCGGCGGCGGCAATACCGCGATGGATTGCTGCCGCACCGCGCGCCGGCTCGGCGGCGAGGACGTCAAGGTCATCGTGCGCTCCGGCTTCGAGGAGATGAAGGCCTCACCCTGGGAGAAGGAGGACGCGCTGCATGAAGACATCCCGATCCTCAACTATCTCGTGCCGGTCGCCTTCACTCACGACAATGGCAAGCTCACCGGCGTCACCTTCCAGAAGGTGAAGGCCGTCTATGACGACAAGGGCGACCGCTTGCTGGTGCCGTCGGGCGAGCCTGATGTGACCTACGACTGCGACGATGTGCTCGTCGCGGTCGGCCAGGAGAATGCGTTCCCCTGGATCGAGGCCGATTGCGGCATCGAATTCGACAAGCGGCACATGCCCAAGGTCGATCCGACCACGTTCGTCTCGACCAATCCAAAGGTTTTCTTCGGCGGCGACGCCGCATTCGGCCCGAAGAACATCATCTGGGCGGTGGCGCAGGGCCACGAGGCCGCGCTGTCGATCCATCGCCTGCTCTCGGGCGAGGACATCACCGAGCGGCCATTGCCCGAGGTGCACATCTCCTCGCAGAAGATGGGCATCCACGAATGGAGCTACGACAACGACGTCTCGCCGGAGAAGCGCTATAAGGTGCCGCATCGCGACAAGGTCGTGGCGCTGAAGGACATCCGCACCGAGGTCGAGCTCGGCTATGACGTCAAGCTCGCGCTCGGCGAGGCGCATCGCTGCCTGAACTGCGACGTGCAGACGGTGTTCTCCAACACGCTGTGCATCGAGTGCGACGCCTGCGCCGACATCTGCCCGATGGACTGCATCACCTTCACCGACAATGGCGAGGAAGCGGATCTTCGCTCCCGGCTGAGGGCACCATCTGTTCATCCCGACCAGAGCCTCTACGTGTCGTCGGATCTGAAGACCGGCCGCGTGATGGTCAAGGACGAGGACGTCTGCCTTCATTGCGGCCTGTGCGCCGAACGCTGTCCCACCGGTGCGTGGGACATGCAGAAATATTTCATCGAGACGACTCACGCAGGTCACGCATGTCCCAGCAAGCGCCGCTCAGCAGCGTAAACGATTTCGTCGTTCGCTTCGCCAACGTCAACGGCTCCGGCTCGGCCAGCGCCAATGAATTGTTCGCGCGCGCCGTGCTCCGCCACGGCGTGCCGGTGTCCCCGCGCAACATCTTCCCCTCCAACATCCAGGGCCTGCCGACCTGGTACGAGGTGCGCGTGACTGAAGCGGGCCATCTCGGCGCGCGCGGCGGCGGCACCGATCTGATGGTGGCGATGAACCCGCAAACCTGGGACAATGACGTCGCCGGCATCGTGCCGGGCGGCTATCTGTTCTACGATTCGACCAAGCCGATGCCGTCGAGCAAGTTCCGTGACGACGTCACCGTCATCGGCGTACCGCTGACGGCGATCACCAACTCGACCTACTCAGATCCGCGCCAGCGCCAGCTGTTCAAGAACATCATCTATCTCGGTGCCCTCTCCGCCTTGCTCGACATGGATCCGAAGCTGATCGAGCAGCTGATCGGCGAGCAGTACAAGGGCAAGGAAAAGCTGCTCTCCTCCAATGTCCATGCGCTGCATCTCGGCCGCGACTGGGCGCTGCAGAATCTGAAATGTCCGATCGGGCTGCGCATTCGGAAGGCCGACAAGGTCGGCGACCGCATCTTCATCGAGGGCAACAATGCCGCCGCGCTCGGCGCGGTCTATGGCGGCGCCACGGTGTGCGCTTGGTATCCGATCACGCCGTCGTCGTCACTGGCGGAGGCCTTCACCAATCACTGCAAGAAGCTGCGGCACGATCCGGACACGGGCCGGGCCAAATATGCCATCGTGCAGGCCGAGGACGAGCTCGCCTCGATCGGCATGGTGGTCGGCGCGTCCTGGAACGGCGCCCGCGCCTTCACCACGACGTCCGGCCCCGGCGTATCGTTGATGACCGAGTTCATCGGCCTGTCCTACTTCGCCGAGATCCCGGCCGTGATCATGAACGTGCAGCGCGCCGGCCCCTCGACGGGCATGCCGACCCGCACCCAGCAATGCGACCTGATCGCCTGCGCCTATGCGTCGCATGGCGACACCAAGCATGTGCTGCTGTTCCCCGAAGATCCGGCGGAAGCGTTCGAGTTTGCCGCCGCGGCGTTCGATCTCGCCGAGCGGCTGCAGACCACGATCTTCCTGATGCTCGACCTCGACATCGGCATGAACCAGCGGCTGTGCCGGCCGCTGAAATGGGACGATGCCAAGCAGTATGACCGCGGCAAGGTGATGACGGCAGACATGCTCGAGGAAGGCCGCGATTTCGGCCGCTACCTCGACGTCGATGGCGACGGCATTCCGTTCCGCACCTATCCCGGCACGCATCCGACCAAGGGCTCCTACTTCACCCGCGGCACCTCGCGCGACCGCTACGCGCGCTATTCGGAAGAAGGCGCCGTCTATGCCGACAACGTGCAGCGCCTGCTGCGCAAGTTCCAGACGGCGCAGGACATGGTGCCACGGCCACTGCAGGCGAACGCGGCGAAGCCGACCAAATATGGCGTGATCTATTTCGGCTCGACCGCGCCGGCCATGGACGAGGCGATTGGCCTGCTGGAGGCGCGCGGTCATCAGCTCGACCGCCTGCGCATCCGCGCCTTCCCGTTCCATTCCAGCGTGGCGAGCTTCATCGCCGAGCACGACTTCGTCTACGTCGTCGAGCAGAACCGCGACGCCCAGCTGCGCCAGCTGATCGTCAACGAGAACGGCATCGATCCGGTGCGCCTGGTGCCGATCCTGCATTATGACGGCACGCCGATCACCGCACAGTTCATCGCGGCCTCGATCGGCACGCACCAGGACCAGATCAAGGTCACCCCGCTACGCAAGGCAGTGTCGTGATGGCCCCGCTCTCTCCACCATCATGCCCGGGCTTGTCCCGCCTGCGCGGCCGAAGCCGCTTCGGCGCGGCGAAGGCCCGTGCATCCACGTCTATCTTTCTCCGGGCACCCACGTGGATGGCCGGGACAAGCCCGGCCATGACGGCCGTGGGCGACAGGGTGCTCTCATGACCTACATCGCAAAGCCGAAATTCCAGCATCCCGGCATCAAGAAGAACGCGCTGGGCTACAGCCATCGCGACTACGAAGGCAAGATCTCGACCTTGTGCGCCGGCTGCGGCCACGATTCGATCACGGCCTCGATCATCGAGGCCTGTTTCGAACTGTCGATCGAGCCGCATCGGGTGGCAAAAATCTCCGGCATCGGCTGCTCGTCGAAGACGCCGGACTATTTCCTCGGCAATTCGCACGGCTTCAACACCGTGCATGGCCGCATGCCCTCGGTGCTGACCGGCGCCAACCTCGCCAACCGCGAGCTGATCTATCTCGGCGTGTCCGGCGACGGCGATTCCGCCTCGATCGGCTTCGGCCAGTTCGCGCACGCGATCCGCCGCGGCGTCAACATGACCTATATCGTCGAGAACAACGGCGTCTACGGCCTGACCAAGGGCCAGTTCTCGGCGACCGCCGACCGTGGCTCGAAGTCGAAGAAGGGCGTCACCAACACCGACAACCCCATTGACCTCGTCGGCATCGCATTGCAGCTCGGGGCCACCTACGTCGCGCGCTCGTTCTCGGGCGACAAGAAGCAGCTGGTGCCGATCATCGAGGGCGCGATCCGGCACAAGGGCGCGGCGTTCATCGACGTGATCAGCCCGTGCATCGCCTTCAACAATCACGCCGGCTCGACCAAGAGTTTTGACTATGTCCGCGAGCACAATGACGCCGTGAACCGGCTCGACGTGCTGACCGGCCGCGACCCGATCGAGATCGACCAGGATSCCGGCACGGTGCAGATCGTCGAGCAGCATGACGGCTCGCGGCTGGCGCTGCGCAAGATCGATGCCGACTACGATCCGCACGACCGCCTGGGCGCCATGACCTTCCTGCAGAAGCACGCGGCGCAGGGCCAGATCGTGACCGGGCTGCTCTATGTCGATCCCGAAGCCGACGATCTGCACAGCCACCTCAACACTGTGGAGCGGCCGCTCAACCGGCTGGAGGCGGCGGATCTGTGTCCGGGGCAGAGCGTGCTCGACAAGATCAATGCGAGCTTGCGCTGACGGTCTGACGGTTGTCGCGACGCCCCTGCTGGCAGCAGCAGTGAAGCACACCTCTCCCCGACGGGGAGAGGTGGACGGAGATCGCGGCAACGGATCCGCTTCACMACAAGCCGTTGATCGTTGAAATGGATARAGCTCTTAAGGTCGCCGCAGCGCCTKCGCCCAGACCCGTTCGAGCTGCGYGATAGCGTCCGGCAGCGGCAGTGCGGACAGCGCGTCGTCGCCGCCCGTCACCAGCCCGAACTCCCGYAACCTGATCAGCGCCTCCTCGACATTGAACGCRCGCTGCAGTCCGAACATCTGCTGCAGCAATTCCTCGACGTGGCTGCCCAGCGCRGCGCGGCTCAGCGGCACGGACGCCAGCATCAGGCCGCCATAGGCCAGCACCGCCTCCTTCCAGTCCTGGTCCTCGGCCTCGCCGATCAGGTAGTTGAAGATGCCGGAATTGTTGTTGACGTTGCGGAAGTAGATGTTGTCGGTGACCTGCTTCTGATGGATCAGCGACTGGCGGTGGAAATTGCCCCATTGCCTCAAGATGAAGGCGCCGAGCGCGAACAGGCCCGACAGCGCCGCCAGCGCCTGCTCGGTGTCGTTGTCGTGCACGGTGCCACTGAGGCCGAGATAGAAGCCGGCGACGATGAACAGCACCGTCAATGTCGAGGCCAGCTTGAGCAGGATCGGCACGCCGCCGACCAGCGCCGGCACCCCCAAGGTCAGCTGCTCGCGCAAGCCCATGACGACGCGGACGTTCGGCAGCAGCGCCTCGAGRTCGAAGCGGGCGATATGGCGGAAATATTTGAACAGCACCGCGCCGCCGCGGATCTTGTTGCGGCCGCGCCAGGCGGCGATCTTGCGCTTCTTTCTGGCCGGCTCGTCGGGCTTGGTTGCGACCATCAGGACGATGTCATCATAGACCTCGACCTCCTGGGTCCGACGCCGCAGCCCATATAGCGCGGGGACCTCGATCGTCTCCTGATGCTGGCCGCGCCGGAACATGCGGACGGCACGGTAGTCCGAGATCGGCGCCTTCAGCTTGACGCGCACCAGCGCATGCTCCGCAAACGCGCGCTCGATCTCGTCATGCGCGATCTCGATGAAATTGGCGTCGYCGAGCACCCGGACGAATTCGTCGGTCAGGCTGTCATAGGCGGCATCGAGCTCCCGGGAGGAGCGATGGCGCCCGACCGGCACCTCGGGGTCGAAGTCGAAATAGGCGTCACGGAGACGATCGAGCTCGTCGAAATATTCATGGTGGAGAATGGCGCCCAGCATCCGGACGAGCTCGCGCAGATCGCTGGATTGGACGTCGTCCAGGCCGCCATGCAAAATGACCGCATCGAGCACGTCGGACTTGCGCACTGGAATGAACCGGTCCCGCCGGCTCGCCGTCACCTTTGCCTCAACCACGCGCTTACGCCTGAGCTTCGATTGCCGTCCTGCACT
>BFBZ01000026.1_pt20 | contig 20537 bp, 20 predicted proteins | sample 1888401 | NCBI WGS metagenome assembly BFBZ01 (sample SAMD00112614, study PRJDB3348) | symbiont metagenome | host: Chara braunii | reverse complement strand
TTGCCTTCGAGCTTGGAGTTCGGCGCGATCTCGTCGACCAGCCGCCACGACACCGCGCGCTTGCCCTTGATGCCTTCCTCGATGGTGCAGAAGAAATCGGCGTGGTCGCGGCGCACCTTGCGCTTGTCGACGACGCGGGTGAGGCCGCCGGTGCCCGGCAGCACCGCGAGCAGCGGCACTTCCGGCAGCGCGACGGCGGCGGCGCCGTCATCGGCCATCATGATGTGGTCGGTCGCGAGCGCCAGCTCATAGCCGCCGCCGGCCGCGGTGCCGTTGACGAGGGTGATGAAGCTCTGGCCGGAATTCTCGCTGGAATCCTCCAGGCCGTTGCGGGTCTCGTTGGTGAACTTGCAGAAATTGACCTTGTGCGCGTGGGTCGAGCCGGCCAGCATGCGGATGTTGGCGCCAGCGCAGAACACCCGGTTCTTGCCCGAGCGCATCACCACGACCTTGACCTCGGGATGCTCGAAGCGCAGCCGCTGCACGGCGTCCGCAAGCTCGATGTCGACGCCGAGATCGTAGGAATTGAGCTTGAGCTGATAGCCCTCGAACAGGCCGGCATTCTCGTCGACGTCCATGGTCAGCGTCGCGACGTCGCCGGCGACGTCGAGCTTCCAGTGCCGGTAGCGCGACGGCTCGGTCTGGAAGTCGATGTACTTCGCCCCGCCTGCAAGGACGCGATCGTCACCAGCCATGGGCCACCCCTACCTGTTGTTCGTTGTGATGGTTCGTGTTGACTTCATGCACAATAATGCATGTTTTCAACCTAGTCCAGTTCAAAACGCAAAAACATGCATTTTGTTGCACATTATAACCATGACAAAGCAAATGCATTGTGTTGAGATGGGAGCCGCCCCGGTCGATTCGGCTGGGACTGGCGCGTCCGCTATTGTTCCGGAGGTGGATCAGAACGTCCTTTTGCGTTCTGCTCCCCCTCTCGGCTCTTTCGGCGCTGCTCTTCCTGTCGGGCGTGTTTCTCCGCCCGAGCCTTGTCGAGAGCCTGTTGTCCGGGTGTCGGTGTCGGGGGGCCACCTTGACTTGCCAGTGCACGCGCTAAGTGAAGGGCTTTCTCATCTTCGCTTAACCACGGCGGGACGTGTTCGTATGGAGGATTATGCAGAGGCGCTGGCGCTGGCACTTTCGGCCTTGGCCAAACGTGGGACTGTATATGTCCCATCTTTACCCCCATCTCGTGATGCGTGAATTCGATCATTTCCATCGTCCAGCCAAAATACGTGAACTGCTGCTCCAACAGAGGCACGTCAACATGCCTCCAAGTGTGGCTGAAATTGTCGCTGTCCGCTGAAACTTGAAGATCGGCGAAGAATAATCCGGCGGTGAGATTGTCACCCCAATTGCAATGCGCGTACTGATTCCTGATCTTGAGACAGTGCCAGACGGTATCCATGGTGTTCTGATAGTCATCTAAGATGCCGTGTTGCTTGAAATAGGGTTGCATCAATCGGTGCGCTGTCTCGATCCTGGTTGAGGTCGTACGGATGGCGTAAAGGGCCTTCATAAGAGTATCCCCAAGCAGCGTTGCTTGCGCTGCGTTTCTACAAAGGGAGACCTCGATTTCGCCAAAGGATGATAACATGCGCCCCACAAGCGCACCTTCAGCGGTGAACCTGTCGAAGGCTGGATTCGGGCGGAATATCATGGCGAAATCTCCTCAAAAAAAAGAAGTCGAACTTCATCCCGACGCATGGGAACGCTTCGAGCGCGCTGCGAAAGTGGTAGCGAAAAGTCCTCCGCAGCATCGCGAGTCAGCAAAGCCAAAGGTCAGGAAATCGACCAAAAAGGGCAAACGCAATGCAGATTGATGGATTAAAAATTGCCCGGATTGTCAGTGGCCTGATTCGGGAGGCGTTTGATACCGCGTCAATGTCCCCTCTAGCAGTATCCTCACCATCCCCTCATTTGCGCCATGGGAAGGGGCACTCTCTGCTAGCCGCTGCAACAACGAAGCCATCTCGTCCCGCGAAATTACCTGCTTCGCGATCAAAAGATCAGCAAGACTAATGATGATGGTCATCGGTACGCTGATAGCGCTCCCGAGCACCTGTTCGACGTTTCCTTTAGTCGGCTCACCCATAGCGATACTTTCGGTTGCGCCAGCGCAGGAAGCGCTTGGCTTTATGCTTAAATATTGTTGCGGTTAGGCCGTCGATAGGTCAAGCGCTTGCCAACGATGCCTTTCGCCAACTCATGGGCGCGCTCGGTATCGTTCACGCCAAGCGCGGTTCGGTTGTTGTGGCGGAAATCGAACTCAGCCAAATAGCGATGCAGATGCTTTTCAGCGCAGTGCTGATAGGTGCCGCGCATGCCACGCTTGAACACTGAGAAGTAGCTTTCAATCGTGTTGGTCGTGATGACCGTATCGCCTTCACGGCGCGCGTATTCGTCCTCTTGATGGTTGACCGTGTCGTGCTTGGCAAACTCGGCGCCGAGTTTCTTATAAATCTTGGCCTGATCGGTCATCAGATGCGCCTCTTTCGAGACGTTGGCGCGAACGATCGGCGCAACCTCGTCAACGGTCGCAGTCGCAACGTGGAAGCTACGGACATGGCCCGTGTCGCGATCCAGCAGCGAAAGGACAGCGTTCTTGTGAGCGCCGCCAGCGCGGGCTTTCTTCACGCCCTTGAGACGGCCGAAATAGGTTTCGTCCACTTCGACAGCACCGCCGTCCTCGCCCATGGGCGGGAGCAAGCCACCAACGCGCATTGCCTCACGCAGGCGGTGCATCAGAAACCAAGTCGATTTGTAGCTGATGCCAAGCATGCGATGGACCTGATGCGCGCTGATGCCCTTCTTGGAAGCAGTCATCAGGAACAGCGCGGCAAGCCACTTCGTCAGCGGGATTTTGGAGCGTTCGAAAACCGTGTTCACCGTGACGGTAAACTGCTGGCGGCATTCCGCCTCGTTGCACTGATACACGCCGGGACGGTGAGCCTTACCCTCAAGCTTCGTGATCTTGTCCTGATCGGCATTGCCGCAGTGAGGACAGGTCACGCCGTTCGCCCAGACGCGCGCCTCAAGCCATTCGCGGGCTTTGGTCTCGTCGAGGAAGATCGGATTTTTCAGCAGGTCGGTCATGGGGTTGCTCCAATGGAACAAAACTACCCGTGGTGTTCTGCTTTGTCAAGGTTATAATGTGCATTTTGTTTCATGTTCAGGAAAATCGCTCGCTGGGCCAATGGCCTAGCACCGGCAGGAAATGTCAGGCCGCCAGTGCCGGGTCGTCGCGCAGCGCGGCGCGGGCGAATTCGGTGACCGCGTCCAGCGTCACCACGGGCGCCTCACGGTGCGGCGAGTGGCCGGCACCCGCAATGGCCGCGACATCGACCGGGCAATAGCATTCGTCCTGCGCGATCTCGACCTGGCGCATCGTGCCGTATTGATCATCCGCGCCCTGCACGATCAGCACGGGCACGCGGATGTAGGCGAGATAGTCGGAAATATCCCAGTCGCGGAATTTCGGATCGAGCCAGGCATCGTTCCAGCCGCGGAAGGCGTTGTCGACATCCTTGTGCCAGCGCGCCAGCTTCTCCTTCAGATTGGTGGTCTCGTACGCCGTCTTGATCTCGGCGATCGACCGAACCGAAATGTCCTCGACGATGAAGTGCGGCGCGAGCAGCGCCAGCCCGTGCAGCCGATGATCTTGATGCGCGCCGGCATAGATCGCCGCGATCGAGGCGCCATCGGAATGGCCGAGCAGCAGGCCGCGGCGAAAGCCGATCCGATCGAGCAGCTTCGGCAGCACGTCGAGCGCCTCGCGATGCATGTAGTCGACCGGACGCGGCAGCTTCGCTGGCATTGAGGCGCCATATCCCGCACGCGAATAGGCGAACACGCCGGCGCCGGTCGCAGCTTGCAGCTTCTCCGGAAAGTCGCCCCATAGCCCGATGCAGCCGAGGCCTTCGTGCAGCATCACGATGGTCGGCGCGGCATCCGGTGACGGACCGATCATGCGATATTCGAGATCGGCGCCGTCGATGCTGAGGAAGCCGTTGGGGTTTAGGTTTTGCATGATCGGCCCTTCCTCATCGTCGTCCCGGCGAAGGCCGGGACCCATAACCACAGGCTTCGGTTGTTGCGCAAAAGCCGTCGAACAGCATCTCTCAAAACAATCGCCGCGGCGTATGGGTCCCGGCCTTCGCCGGGACGACGGAGAGCTAGTGTTCTCGCAACTTGAAGCGCTGGATCTTGCCGGTCGCGGTCTTCGGCAGATTGTCGACCACATCGATCCAGCGCGGATATTTCCACGGGCCGATCTTCTGCTTGACGTGCTCCTTCAGCGCCTCATGCAAACCATCGGCTGAGCTGTCGGGCCGCAGCACCACATAGGCTTTCGGCTTGAGCAGGCCTTCCGGATCGGCCTCCGGCACGACCGCGGCTTCCAGCACAGACGGATGCGTGATCAGCGCGCTCTCGACCTCGAACGGCGAGACCCAGATGCCCGAGACCTTGAACATGTCGTCGGCGCGGCCGCAGAAGGTGTAGCGGCCGTCGGCATCGCGCGTGTACTTGTCGCCGGTGCGGGTCCAGGCGCCCTCGAAGGTGGCGCGGCTCTTGGCGCGTTGATTCCAGTAGCTCTCACCGGCCGAGGGTGCGTCGACCAGCAGCTCGCCGACCTCACCATCGGCGACATCGGCGCCGCTCTCGTTGACCAGCCGCACCTTATAGCCGGGCACCGGACGCCCGGACGAGCCGTATTTGATGTCGCCGGGCGCATTCGACAGGAAGATGTGCAGCAGCTCGGTCGAGCCGACGCCGTCGAGAATGTCGACCCCGAACCGCGCGCGCCAGGCATTGCCGACTGATTCCGGCAACGCCTCGCCGGCCGAGGTGCAGACGCGCAGGCGATCGCCGCCGGACTGCGCCTTGGTCGCTTCATCGTTCAACATCGCGGCGAACAGCGTCGGCACGCCGAAGAAGATGCTGGGCTGATATCTGTTCATCAGCGAGAACATCACCGCGGGCGTCGGCCGCTCCGAATTCAGGATCGTGGTGGCGCCGACCGACATCGGGAAGGTCAGCGCATTGCCGAGGCCATAGGCAAAGAACAGCTTTGCCGCCGACAGGCCGACGTCATCCTCGCGGATGCCGAGCACCTGCTTCGCATAGGTCTCCGCGGTCGCGGCGAGGTTGGAATGCAGATGGCGCACGCCCTTCGGCATACCCGTCGAGCCTGACGAATAGAGCCAGAACGCCGGCTCATCGGCATGGGTCGGCGCGGTCTCGAACACGTCGCCCTCGCGCGCGATCTCGTCCGACAGCTTCTTGTGGCCGTGCGCGTCCTTGCCGGAGACCACGACATGCTCGAGGTCCGGCATGCGCGCGATGACATCCTTCACGACCGGCAGCACCGCCTCGGACACGAACAGCACGCGGGCGCGGCAATCGCCGAGGATGTAGGCGTATTGCTCCGCGGTCAGCAGCGTGTTGAGCGGCACCGGGACCACGCCGGCGCGGATCGCGCCGAGGAACACGATCGGGAAATCGACCGTGTCCAGCATGATCATCGCGACCCGCTCTTCGCGGCGGACGCCGAGCCGGCGCAGCATATTGCCGACCCTGCGGGTCTGCTGCTGCAACTGGCCGTAGGTGATTTGCGACACCGTGTCGTCGAACACGACCTTGTCGCCACGGCCCTCGTCGACATTGCGGTCGAGCAGCCAGGAGACTGCGTTATAGGTCATGACCCGCTCCTCGGCCCCAGACGCGACACGCTTCCCTCTCCTGTGTATTTAAGAATTATAATTCATACAAAGCCATTACCTTGGCTTGCTGTCAATCCTTATCGGCATTATGTTTCCTGGCTATTGGCCTGATTCAGGTCAGGGACCGCGCGTCGCACAGGGATCATGACCGCAGCCAACGATCCGGAAACCGACTTCCTCGAACAGCTCGGCCAGCGGGTGCGCACGATGCGCGCATTGCGCGGCATGTCGCGCAAGGTGCTCGCCAAGGTCTCCGGCATTTCCGAACGCTACATCGCCCAGCTCGAAAGCGGCAAAGGCAAYGTCTCGATCGTGCTGCTGCGCCGCATCGCCAACGCGATCAACGCGCCGCTCGACGACATCATCCCCGGCGGCGAGCCATCGCCGGACTGGCCGGTCATTCGCGATCTCCTGAAGAAGGCGAGCCCGAGCCAGATCGCCGAGGTCAAGGAGCTGCTTGCCGGGGGCGCGTCGGCGCCGCTGCGGCGTTCGTTCTCAGGCCTGTCTCTTATACACATCTAGATGTGTCGTCGCACAGGGATCATGACCGCAGCCAACGATCCGGAAACCGACTTCCTCGAACAGCTCGGCCAGCGGGTGCGCACGATGCGCGCATTGCGCGGCATGTCGCGCAAGGTGCTCGCCCGCGTCTCCGGCATTTCCGAGCGCTACATCGCCCAGCTCGAAAGCGGCAAAGGCAATGTCTCGATCGTGCTGCTGCGCCGTGTCGCAGGCGCCCTGTCTCTTATACACATCTAGATGTGTATAAGAGACAGCGTCAGGACATGCGGCGTCAGCGTGAACAGCTTGCCGTCGGTTGCGACGAAGCCGCCATGCGCAAGCGTGAACAGGATGCGGCGCGCGGTGGCGCGCGGCAGATCGGCGGCGCGCGCCAGATCGCTCAACGTCGCGGGACCGGAGACGGTGCCGAACACCTGCAACAGACGCAGGCCGCGATCGAGCGCCTCGACGAAATCGGTGGCGCGTTCGTCCTGATCGGTCCGCTTCAGCTTGGGCATGGATGCAGCCATGGGCCTGTCTCTTATACACATCTAGATGTGTATAAGAGACAGGTCACCACCTGGTTGGATTGCAAGAACGAGCCGGCCAGCGTCAGGACATGCGGCGTCAGCGTGAACAGCTTGCCGTCGGTTGCGACGAAGCCGCCATGCGCAAGCGTGAACAGGATGCGGCGCGCGGTGGCGCGCGGCAGATCGGCGGCGCGCGCCAGATCGCTCAACGTCGCGGGACCGGAGACGGTGCCGAACACCTGCAACAGACGCAGGCCGCGATCGAGCGCCTCGACGAAATCGGTGGCGCGTTCGTCCTGATCGGTCCGCTTCAGCTTGGGCATGGGTGGCGAGCTTTGAACGGTTCAAAAATTGCGCTTGCTGTCGGAACCAGACATGGCATAATTCGCACATTCGTTCAATAGGCGAACAAATCCAAATCCGGGAGACGCCGGCATGATGAGCCAGGAAGCGAACGATCTGATCACCCGCACGGGCCGCAAGGACCCCTGCGGCAGGCTGATGCGGATGTACTGGCAGCCGGCGGCGCTGGTCGACGAATTGGAAGGCCCGCGCCCGGTGCGACCGGTGCACCTGCTCGGCGAAAACCTGGTGCTGTTCCGCGGCGAGGACGGCAGCTACGGCCTGATCGATCGCCACTGCGCGCATCGCGGTGCCGACCTCGCCTTCGGCCGGCTGGAGAATGGCGGGCTGCGCTGCGCATTCCATGGCTGGCTGTTCGACGCGACGGGGCAATGCATCGAGACGCCGGCGGAGCCTGCCGGCTCGCAACTCTGCAAGGGCATCAAGCAGCGCTCCTATCCGGTGATCGAGAAGAGCGGCATCCTGTGGGCCTATCTCGGCGAAGGCGCCCCGCCGGCATTCCCCGAGCTCGACTGCTTCGTTGCGCCGGGCAGCCATACGTTTGCGTTCAAGGGCCACATGAACTGCAACTGGTTGCAGGCGCTCGAGGTCGGCATCGATCCGGCGCATGCCTCGTTCCTGCATCGCTTCTTCGAGGACGAGGACACCTCGGCGGCGTATGGCAAGCAATTCCGCGGCGCGTCTGCCGGCTCTGACATGCCGATGACCAAGATCCTGCGCGAATATGACCGGCCGATCATCAATGTCGAGCACACCGAATACGGCCTGCGCCTGATCGCGCTGCGCGAGCTCGATGACACCAGCACCCATGTGCGGGTGACAAATCAGCTGTTCCCGCACGGCTTCGTGATTCCGATGTCGACCGAGATGACGATCACGCAGTGGCATGTGCCGGTCGATGACGAGAACTGCTACTGGTACGCGATCTTCACCAGCTACGCCGCGCCGGTCGACAAGCAGAAAATGCGCGACCAGCGGCTCGCGCTCTATACGCTGCCGGACTACAAGTCGCGCAAGAACCGCAGCAACGACTACGGCTTCGACCCGCACGAGCAGGCGACCGCGACCTATACCGGCATGGGCACCGACATCAATGTCCACGACCAGTGGGCGGTGGAATCGATGGGAGCGATCCAGGATCGCACCAACGAGCATCTCGGCCAGAGCGACAAGGCGATCGTGCAATATCGCCGCCTGCTGCGGCAGGAGATCGAGAAGGTCGGCGGCGGCGAAAAGCCGATGCTGTTCCTCGACGAGGCTTCCGCGCGCAGCATCCAGGGCCCGGCGACGATGGACGGCATCGGCCCGACCCAGGGCTGGGAGCTCTACTGGATGGAGGTCGACGTCAAGCGCCGCCGCGGCGCGCCGTGGGCCGCGCCGGTGCCGCGCGAAATCGCGGGCAAGGTGCATCATCTGACGGCGGCGGAGTGATGGCTTCGGTGGCGCAGCATTCAGGCAAGGAGTGACGCGGTGAGCTTTGTCGAGCGTCACGGCCTGTGGTCGGATGAGCAGAAGGAGGCAGCTCAACGCCTCCGCCGCATCGTCGAGGAGAAAAACCTCGAGGTCATCCGTCTGTCGTTCCCCGACCAGCACGGCATCCTGCGCGGCAAGACATTGATCGCCAGCGAAGCAGTGCGTTCGCTGGAAGGCGGCTGCTCGATCACGACGACGATGCTCGCCAAGGACACCTCGCACAAGACGGTGTTCCCGGTGTTCACATCGGGCGGCGGCTTCGGCATGAAGGAGATGGAGGGCGCGGCCGATGTGCTGATGGTCGCCGACCCCACCACGTTCCGCGTGCTGCCCTGGGCCGAAAACACCGGCTGGCTGCTGTGCGACCTCTATTTCAGCGACGGCCGGCCGGTGCCGTTCGCGACCCGCAACCTCTACCGCAAGGTGCTCGATCAACTCGGAAGCCGCGGCTACGATTTCGTCGCCGGCCTCGAGGTCGAATTCCATCTGTTCAAGCTCGACGACGCCCACATGGCGCCGGAGGACGCCGGCCAGCCGGGGCGGCCGCCATCGGTCAGCCTGCTGTCGCACGGCTATCAGTATCTCACCGAGCAACGCTACGATCAGATGGAGCCGGCGCTCGAGATCATCCGCCGCGACATCCTCGCGCTCGACCTGCCGCTGCGCACGGTCGAGGTCGAGTTCGGCCCCAGCCAGTGCGAATTCACCTTCGCACCGACCGTGGGTCTTGCGCCCGCCGACACCATGGTTCTGTTCCGCTCCGCGGTGAAGCAGATCGCGCGCCGCCACGGCTATCACGCCACCTTCATGTGCCGGCCGAAGCTGCCGAACATTTTCGCCAGCGGCTGGCATCTGCATCAGTCGCTGGTGTCGCGTGGCAATGGCGAGAACGCCTTCATGGCGAAGGAGACCGGCGAGCCTTTGAGCCCGCTCGGCCGCGCCTGGCTCGCCGGCCTGATCGAGCACGCCCGGGCCTCGACCGTGTTCACGACGCCGACCATCAACGGCTACAAGCGCTACCGCTCCTATTCGCTGGCGCCGGATCGCGCGATCTGGGGCCGCGACAACCGCGGCGTGATGATCCGCGTGCTCGGCAGCCCGAACGATCCGGCGACACGGCTGGAGAACCGGATCGGTGAGCCCGCGGCCAATCCCTATCTCTATATGGCCTCGCAAATCCTCTCCGGCCTCGACGGCGTCGACCGCAAGCTCGATCCCGGCCCGTCTGCCGACACGCCCTACGAGACCAAGGCCGCGCTGCTGCCGAAGTCGCTGCGTGAGGCGGTGTTCGCGCTGCAAGACGATCCGTTCTTCCGAGCGGCGCTGGGGCCGGAGTTCGTCGATTATTACGTCTTCATCAAGAACGCGGAGATCGAGCGCTTCCAGGCCGAGGTGTCGGACTGGGAGCACCGCGAATATTTCGAGATGTTTTGATCGCCGCCTTTCGTCGTCCCGGCGAAGGCCGGGACCCATACGCCGCGGCGGATACTGTGAACAGGACTCGTCGATCCAACATCGCGCAACAAGCAGCCCTTGGGGTTATGGGTCCCGGCCTTCGCCGGGACGACATTGAATATGGTGCGAGAGCACGGTGTCCCGCCTCAAATCCCCAGATACTTGTGCTGCAGCTCGGGCTCGGCGATCAGCTGCTCTGACGTCCCACTCCATACCGTCTTGCCGCGCTCGATGATGTAGTGGCGGTCGGCGATGCGGGCGAGGTTTCCGACGTTCTTGTCGATCACCAGCACCGACTGTCCGCGTCCCTTCAGCATCGACAGGCAGCTCCAGATCTCGTCGCGGATCAGCGGCGCGAGGCCTTCGGTCGCCTCATCGAGGATCAGGAGCCTCGGATTGGTCATCAGCGCGCGGCCGATCGCCAGCATCTGCTGCTCGCCGCCGGACAGCGTCACGCCCATATTGCTGGTGCGCTCGGCGAGCCGCGGAAACAGCGCGTGGATTTTTTCCAGCGTCCACGGATCGGACGCGCCGAGGCGATTGCCGGAGGCCGCGACGAGGTTTTCGCGCACCGTCAGGTTCGGAAAGATCTGCCGTCCCTCGGGCACAAGGCCGATGCCGAGTTTTGCAATTCTGTAGGACGGCAGGCCGCGCACCGCCTCGCCGGCGAAGCGGATCGCGCCTGACCGCGCCGGCGTCAGCCCCATGATGGAGCGGATCGTCGTGGTCTTACCCATGCCGTTGCGGCCCATCAGCGCGACCATCTCGCCCGACTTGATCTGCAACGACAGGCCGAACAGCACCTGGCTCAGCCCGTAGCAGGTCTCGATCCCGTCGACTTCGAGCAGCGTCTCAGCAGTTTTCGATTCAGCCGATTTTGCTTCAGCCAACTTTGCGTCATTCATGGCGCGTCACCGCATGCTGTTCACCGAGATAGGCGCGCTTGACCTCTTCGTGCTTGCGGATCGCGTCCGGCACGTCGCTGGCGATGACACGGCCGTAGACCAGCACCGTGATGCGGTCGGCCAGCGCGAACACCGCCTCCATGTCGTGCTCGACCAGCACGATGGTGACTTCCTTGCGCAGCTCCCTGAGCAGCGCGACCATCCGCGCCGACTCGGTGACGCCGAGCCCGGCCATCGGCTCGTCCAGCAGCAGAAGCTGCGGCTTGGTGGCGAGCGCAACGGCCAGTTCGAGCTCGCGCTGCTCGCCATGGCTCAATTGCGAGACCACGATATCGGCGCGCCTGCCGAGCCCGACGCGCTCCAGCGCGGCGCGCGCGGTTTCGCGCAGACGCGTCTCCTTGCGCGCATTGCCCCAGAAGCGGAACGAGTGGCCGTCATGCGCCTGCGCCGCCAACGCGACATTGTCGATCGCGGAGAAATCCTTGAGCAGCGAGGTGATCTGGAACGAGCGCGCCAGCCCGAGCCGGCTACGCTTGTAGGAGGGCAAGCCCGTGACGTCGCGGCCAGCGAAGTGGATGGTGCCGGAATTCGGCATCACCTGCCCGGTGAGCTGGCTGATCAGCGTGGTCTTGCCGGCGCCGTTCGGGCCGATGATGGCGTGCAGCTCGCCCGGCACCACTTCCATCGAGAGGTTGTCGGTCGCGGTGATGCCGCCATAGCGGCGCACCAGATTGTCGACACGCAGCAACGGATTCGGCAAGGGCTCAGCCACGGCTCATCCTCCCGAGCAGGCCCATGATGCCGCCGCGCGCGAACAGCACGATCAACAGCAGCACCGGACCGAGGATCAGGCCAGAGAACTCGGTGAACTGCGACAGCAGCTCCTCGAGCAGCAGATAGACGATCGCCCCGACGACCGGGCCGAACAGCGAGCCCATGCCGCCCAGGATCACCATCACCATCAGGTCGCCGGAACGGGTCCAGTACATCACGGCCGGGCTGACGAAATCGGTGTTGTTGGCGAGCAGCGCGCCGGCGAGCCCGCAGATCGTGCCTGCGATCACGAAGCAGACCAGCCGATAGCGGTTGGCATGGAAGCCGATCGCCTGCATGCGCTGCTCGTTGGAGCGGACGCCCTGCACCACGAGCCCGAAGCGCGAATTAACGATGCGCCAGATCAGATAGAGGCCACCGAACAGGCAGGCCAGGCACAGGTAGTAGAACTGGTTGCGGTCCGACAGATTGATCAGGCCGGCGAAGTCGCTGCGCTTGTAGACGGTGAGGCCGTCGTCGCCGCCGTAACGCGACAAGCCGGATGCGATGTAATAGGCCATCTGCGCGAAGGCGAGCGTGATCATGATAAAGTAGACGCCGCGGGTGCGCAGGCTCAGCGCGCCGATCACCAGCGCGAACAGCGCCGAGACGACAAGCGCCACCGGCCACTGGATGAAGCCTGAGCCTATGCCCTCAGTGGCGAGGATGCCGACGGCATAGCCGCCGATGCCGAGATAGGCGGCGTGGCCGAAGCTCATCATGCCGCCGTAGCCCATGATCAGGTTGAGGCTCGCGGCGGCCAGCGCGAAGATCACGATGCGGGTGAACAGCGTCAGAATGAAGATGTTGCCGGTGGCCGCCGAATAGACCGGCAGCAGGATCAGGGCGACGCACAGCAGCGCCGCGACCGCATTGGAGGCATTGAGCTTGGGCATCATCGCTTGGCCGCCGGGAACAGCCCCTCGGGCCGCAGCACAAGGATGATCGCCATCAGGAGATAGATCAGCATCGAGGACAGCGCCGGCGCCGCGGTCGAGGCCGCCGCCCCGCTCAGCACCTTGCGCAACAGGTCGGGCAGGAAGGCGCGGCCCATCGTGTCGATGATGCCGACGAAGAGCGCGGCCATGAACGCGCCGCGGATCGAGCCGATGCCGCCGATCACGATGATGACGAAGGCCAGGATCAGAATGTTCTCGCCCATGCCGATCTGCACGGTGAGGATCGGCGCCTGCATCAGCCCGGCGAGGCCGGCGAGCGCGGCGCCAAGGCCGAACACCAGTGTGAACAGCAGCTTGATGTTGATGCCGAGCGCCCCGATCATCTCGCGATTGGAGGCGCCGGCGCGGATCAGCATGCCGATTCGGGTGCGCATCACGACGAGATAGAGCAAGGCTGCGACCGCCAGCGCGACGGCGATGATCATCAGCCGGTACGCCGGATAATACACGCCGGGAATGATCTGCACCGGCACCGTGAGCCAGGCCGGCAGCGGCAGCGCGAGGCCGGCCGGGCCCCAGATCAGCCGAACGGCATCGTTGAAGAACAGGATCAGGCCGAAGGTCGCCAGCACCTGGTCGAGATGGTCGCGGCCATAGAGATGCCTGAGCGCGGCATATTCCAGCACGATGCCGAGCAGCAGCGTGGCGCCGAGCGCCAGCAGCGCGCCCAGCACGAAGCTGCCGGTCCAAGCCACGAAGGTCGCCGCGAAATAGGCGCCCATCATGTAGAGCGAGCCGTGCGCCAGGTTGACGAAGTCCATGATGCCGAACACCAGCGTCAGTCCAGCCGCCAGCAGGAAGAGCAGCAGGCCGAATTGCAGGCCGTTCAGCAGTTGTTCGACGACGAGATACATGGATCCATCATATCGGGCTGAAACAAAACAGCGGCAGCGCGCATGCGCCGCCGCTTGTTGTTATTGGATGCGTGATCGCCAATGAGAAAGCTCAATGTTTTGGCAGATCATGCACCGGCAGAGATCACTTCATCGAACACTTGTCGTGGAATTTATCCTGGTCGTCCTTCACGATGGTCGCGACGGTCTTCAGCGAGAGCTGGCCGTCGGCGTCCTTGACCACGTCCTGCAGGTAGAAGTTCTGGATCGGGATGTGGTTGTTGCCGTATTTGAACGGGCCGCGCAGCGACTTGAAGTTGGCTTTCTCCATCTCCGCCTTCATCGCGTCCTTCTTGGTGAGGTCGCCCTTCACCGCAACGACGGCGCTGTTGATGAGCTGGGCGGCGTCATAGGCCTGGGCGCCGTAATAGGTCGGGCGCAGGCCGGGATACTTCTTGCGATAATCCTCGACGAACTTCTTGTTCTCGGCGTTCGGCAGGTCGTTGACCCATTCCTGGGCGCCGGGGATGCCGATCGCATTGTCCTTCTGCAGCGGCAACGACAATTCGTCGATGGTGAAGGCGGTGTAGAGCGGGATCTGCGCCTTGATGCCGGCCTGGGCGTACTGGTTCAGGAACTGGACGCCGGCGGCGCCCGGATAGAACACGAAGATCGACTCGGCCTTGGAATTGCGCGCCTTGGTCAGTTCGGCGGAGAAGTCGAGCTGGCTCGGCCATACCGTATATTCCTCGCCGACGACCTGGCCCTTGAAGGTGCTCTTCACGCCGGCCAGCATGTCCTTGCCGGCCGCATAGTTCGGCCCGATCAGGAACACCGACTTGACGCCCTTCTGGTTCATGTAGAGGCCCATCGCGGCGGGCGTCTGGTCGTTCTGCCAGGAGGTCGAGAACACGTAAGGCGAGCACAATTCGCCGGCGAGCTGCGACGGACCGGCATTGGCCGAGATCAGGAAGGTCTTGCTGTCGACCGCGGTCTTCAGCGACGCCAGCAGCACRTTCGACCAGATGTAGCCGACGATGAAGTCGACCTTGTCGGACTGTACCAGCTTCTCGGTCTTCTGCTTGCCGACGTCGGGCTTTTGCTGGTCGTCCTCGTAGATCACCTCGACCGGCTTGCCGTCGATCTTGCGACCGAGATGGTCGAGCGCGAGCTCGAACGAATTGCGCATGTCGTTGCCGATCACGGCGGTCGGACCGCTGAAGGTCGAAACGAAACCGATCTTGACGCTGTCAGCCGCCGTCGCGGGCTGCGCCAGCGCCAGAGCCATGGCGCCTGCCAGCCAAAATGCCTTCTTCATATTCACTCCCCTCCTCAACCAAAGATCCCGCCGGACTCGATCGTGAGAGGCCCGGGGGTCACGCTTTGCGCGCGCCGTTCTGTGACGTGTTTTGTGCGCGATATCGCAAGTCCGCAGCAAGCATGAACCGACGGCACTCCATTAGAACCTTCGGCGCATACCCCAGCACCTTGCATCATAATTCGTCTAATTCGACCATGGCAAGAAATATAATGCCGGTTGCGTAGGCAACGATTGTCGCAGGCCGCGCCGCACTGCAGCAGGCTTTAACAATCCGATAAAGCCCCCGGAAACCACAGTCCGGCAAGCCACCTCGCGCTTCATGGTCTTGAAAGCATCACCGGGCGAGGCTCCGTGCAAAGGGGCGCGGTCGCATGTTGAACTACATTTTCGGCTTCAATGCCCGGCTGGGCCGGTTGGCCTACCTGTTCTGCAGCTTCGTGGTCGGCTGCGGCTACATGATGCTGGTGTTTGGCATCACCGGCAACGCGCCGGCAAGCGGCAGGACGGATGTGCTGCTCGCGCAGGCCGCGAACAGCATGCCGCTGCTGATCGGCTTCTATGCCGTGCTCGTCATCACCTTCATGCTGCAATCGATGCGGATCCGCGACATCGGATGGGACCCGGTCGTCGTGATGGTCGGATGGGTCGCCCTCGTCGTAGCCGACTGGATCGTCGCGGGAAAATACCCGGAACATGCGCTGACCTATCAGCACACCGGCACCGTGGCCGGCGCGCTCGTCAACGGCGTCCTGATGCTGGCCCTGCTGTTCTGGCCGGGTGCCGGCAACGCCGAAGATTCGGCGACGACCGGCGAGACGGGCAACGACAGCTTCCCGCGAAGGGGCAGCACTCCCGCCGCAGCCGGCAGCCGCGTCGCGCGCATCGCCGGCGGCGAGTTCGGCGGCAAGACGCGGTAGCGGCCAATATCTCCGCAGTCGTCCCGGCGAAGGCCGGGACCCATAACCGCCGCTTTAGTTTGTTGGAGCAGGCTGGGGCCCCAGCATCGCAAACCAATTTCCCATTTGGGGTTATGGGTCCCGGCCTTCGCCGGGACGACATTGAGTTGGTGGCGCGGTCACTGCGCTAGACGGGCTGCGGCAGCGATCGCCACTCACCCTTCATCCACCGCCCACTCGGCGCCGTCGATCGCGTAGGGCGCGTGGCGGAAATCCCTGATGGTCGCAACCTTGTCGGCCGACCAATCGAGCAGCATGAACGATCTCGGCTGCGTATCGTGTGCGTCCGGATCGAACACCAGGATCGCGGGACGTCCCTCGACCTGTCCGGTCTTGAGGTGCCAGTCATCGATCTTGGCATAATTGCCGAAATAGCGTGACACCTCGGCCTTGCCGTTCAGCCGTGTCCGGTTGACGAGCTCGAGCCTGATGTCATCGGCGATCATGGCGCGGATGGCTTCGAAGTCGCGGGCGTTGAAGCGACCGACATAGGCGTTCAGCCTGATACGATCGGCTGGCGACAGACCGGGCCGCGGCGCATCATCAGGCTCGCGGGCGAATGCGCGCAGTTGCGTGCGTCCGCGGTGCAGCGCGGCCTTCACCGCCGGCAGGCTGAAATCCATGATGCCGCAGACCTCCTGCAACGAGCAGCCGAGCACGTCCATCAGGATCACGCTGGAGCGCTGCGCCACCGGCAGCCGCATGAAGGTGCGCAGGCTGCTTGCGGCGATCTCGCGGCGGCCGACATCGTCGAGCTCTCCTGCCATCATGTCCACCTCCTCCGACGAGTGGAGCGCATCCTGGCGGTTGCGCCGCCTGAGGAAATCCAGCGCGGTGTTGTGCGCGATCCGGAACAGCCAGGCTTCCGGGTTCTGGATCGGTGCCGCGGACGCGAAGGCTTCCATCGCCTTGACCAACGCATCCTGCAGCACGTCCTCGCCATCGATGACCGATCCGACCATGCGGGCACAGTAGCGATGCAGCCTCGGCCGCATCGCCGCCAGCAGTGCGTCGACCTCGGCCGCGGCCGGCGCTTGGGGTGGTGACGTCATGATGGCTCCGCAAATTCAGTTCAAGGCCGGTCGGTTCACGGCTCGTCCAGCATACGATAATTCCCGACGATCACGGCACTGCGAACCAGCGGCGGCTCGGCGCAGCGATCGCGGATCCCGTCCTGGAAGGCCTGGAAAGCCGCCAGCTTCGGGATCGGGCTCGAACCGTCATCGGCGGCGGTCTCGACCATGTGGATGAAGGTGTCGTCCTCCAGCCGCAGGGTCAGATAGCGCACGCCATCGGGGCCCGCCGCCTTCAGCTCGGCGAACACAGCCGCAACCAGCGCGGCATTCTTCTCTGCCATCTCCGGCTTGGTCTTGTACCTGATCAGGGTCCGTCGCATCGCAACCTCCTTGGTTCGGCGGCCTGAGCCAGCCGCGTCAGACCCAAGGACGATTGCAAGCCGCTAAAGGATGCGGTCCCGCAAAAATAATTTTCAGCCGCATCCTTTGCCCGCTCCGGTTCGTCCTTGCCGGCGAAGCGCGCCGCAAGCCTGCGGCACGTCAACGGAGAACGACCATGCAGACCCCCGAACAGCGCTGGGTGCTCGGCCTCACCGCGCTGGCATCCTTCATGATGGCGCTCGACGCCATGATCATGACCACGGCCTTCGCCACCATCCGCGCCGATTTCGGCAGCGCCGTGGAGACGCTGCAATGGACCGTCAACGCCTTCAATTTGACCTTTGCGGTGCTGCTGCTGACGGGTGCTGCGCTCGGCGACCGGTTCGGGCGGCGCCGGATGTTCGCTTCAGGGATTGGCTTGTTCGTCCTCGCCTCGGCGGCCTGCGCACTGGCCGACGATGCCACGGCATTGATCGCGGCGCGAGCCTTGCAGGGCGCAGGTGCGGCGCTGGTAATGCCGCTGGCGATGGCGATCCTGAGCGGTGCGTTCGGCCGCGAGCAGCGCGCCCGCGCGCTCGGCATTTTCAGCGGCATCACCGGATGCGCGCTGATCATCGGCCCCGCGATCGGCGGCTTCATCACCGAGCATCTCGGCTGGCGCTGGATCTTCTGGATCAATCTGCCGATCGGCCTGATCGCTATCCCCCTCGTGATCACACGGCTGCGCGAGAGCTTCGGACCATCAGCGCCGCTCGACATTCCCGGCCTGTCGCTGGTCGCACTCGCGGCGCTGGCCCTGGTCTGGGGCCTGTTGCGTGGCAACAGCGTCGGATGGGCCAACGCAGAAGTCGCGGGCGCACTGATCGCCGGCGTCGTGCTGACTGCGATGTTCGTGCTGTGGGAGCTGCGTGCGGCAAACCCGATGGTCCCGATGCGGCTGTTTGCGGCCAAGCCATTCGCATCCGGCATGGCGGCGAGCATGCTGTTCTACGCCGCGATGTACGGCGTGCTGTTCCTGCTGCCGCAATTCCTGCAAACCGCGCTCGGCTTCGACGCCTTCGGTGCCGGGGTGCGCCTGTTGCCGTGGACGGCGACATTGTTCGTCACCGCGCCGATCGCCGGCGCCGTGGTCAACCGGTTCGGCGAGCGTACGCTTGTGGTCACCGGCCTTCTGATGCAGGCGATCGGGCTCGGCTGGATCAGCGAGATCGTGAGCCCGACAGTCCCCTATTCCGCGCTGGTCGCGCCCCTGGTGCTCGCCGGCGTCGGCGTATCGATGGCGATGCCGGCCGCACAGAACGCGGTGCTGAGCTCGGTTGCGGTGAGTGAAATGGGCAAGGCGTCGGGTGTGTTCAACATGGGCCGCTTCCTCGGCGGCATGTTCGGGATCGCCACGCTGGTGGCAATCTTCGTCGCCAACGGCGCGGCCGATTCATCCGGACATTTCAGCAACGGATTCGCTTCAGCGATGAGCCTTGCCGCAACGCTGTCGCTCGCGGGCGCGGTCGCGGGACTGTTCCTGCCGATGCGGCAGCGGGCCGTCGCCGCGGCCGCGCCGCAGGATGCGTGAGGTGCAACGATCGGGTTTTGCTATCGGGCGATCAAGCAATTCAACTTGGAATGAGGCCGCGAATGATTACATAATGAGACGACGAAGCCGTTCGAAACCGAGGGCGACATCAGATGACGCAAGCGCCGGCCAAACCCCATCGCGTGGTGATTGTCGGCGCTGGCTTCGGCGGGTTGGAAGCCGCCTTCGGTCTCTCCGGCGCGCCGGTCGAGATCACGCTGATCGACCGCCGCAACCACCATCTGTTCCAGCCGCTGCTCTACCAGGTCGCGACCGCATCGCTCGCCACCAGCGAGATCGCCTGGCCGATCCGCTATCTGCTGCGCGACCGGCCCGACGTAACGACGCTGTTCGCCAATGTCTGCGGCGTCGACGCGGCGGCGAAGAACGTGCAGCTCGATGATGGCGGCAGCATTCCCTACGACACGCTGATCCTCGCGACCGGCGCGCGGCACGCCTATTTCGGCCATGACGAATGGGAGCCGTTCGCGCCCGGTTTGAAGACGCTGGAGGACGCCACCACGCTGCGGCGGCGTATCCTGGTCGCGTTCGAGCGCGCCGAGCGCGAGACCGATCCGGACGCGCGCGCCGCGCTGCTGACCTTTGTGGTGGTCGGCGCGGGTCCGACCGGCGTCGAGATGGCCGGCACCATCGCCGACCTCGCCAAGGACACGCTGCCGCGCGACTTCCGCCACATCGACACGCGGATGGCGCGCATCGTGCTGATCGAGGCCGGCTCGCGCGTGCTGGCGGGATTTCCCGACGATCTCTCAGCCTATGCGCACCGCGCGCTGCAGAGCCTCGGCGTCGAGGTGGTGCTTGGCGAAGCGGTCACCGAATGCGCGGCCGACGGCGTGATCTATGGCGGCAAGAAGCTCGCCGCGCGCACCATCGTGTGGGCCGCCGGCGTCCGTGCCTCGCGCGCCGCCGAATGGTTGAACGCGCCGGCCGACCGCGCGCACCGGCTTCAGGTCGAGCCTGATCTCACGGTGCCCGGTCATCCCGATATCTTCGCTGTCGGCGACACTGTCACCATCAACGGACCGGACGGCAATCCGGTGCCGGGCATCGCGCCGGCCGCCAAGCAGGAAGGACGCTACGCCGCCGCGCTGATCAAGGCGCGGCTCAAGGGCGAGACCTTGCCGCCGTTCCACTACAAGCACGCCGGCAGCCTCGCCCAGATCGGCAAGCGGCTCGCGGTGATCGATTTCGGCAAGTTCAAGCTGCGCGGCGCGCTCGCGTGGTGGATCTGGGGCATCGCCCACATCTACTTCCTGATCGGCCTGCGCAACCGCCTCAGCGTCGCGCTGAGCTGGCTCTGGGTCCACGCCCGCAATCAGCGCGCCGCGCGGCTGATCACCCAAGGCAGCAGCAAGGTCGCGCAATAGCACGCATAGGCCCGCACACTCCACCGCGCAGCTTGTGCGCCAAGGCGGCGCGTGAAATACTTGCCGAAGCAACAATAATGCCTTGGGAGGAAACAATGCGGATCGATGCGCGCGCATGGGCGCTCACGGCTTCGCTGGTCGCGCTGACGTCATGGACCTCAGTCGCGTCGGCGGCGCAGATGACCGGCGATCCCGCGGCAACCTGCACCGGCTTGGCCGGTCCCGCCGATGGCGCCGTCAAGATCGACACCGCCACGCTGCAGGCGCCGACGCCGCTGTCGGTCTCCGAGAAGGCACCGACGCCGGCCAGTCGCGTCATCCCGGCCAATCCGGCCTTCTGCAAGGTGCTC
>BFBZ01000024.1_pt33 | contig 20555 bp, 17 predicted proteins | sample 1888401 | NCBI WGS metagenome assembly BFBZ01 (sample SAMD00112614, study PRJDB3348) | symbiont metagenome | host: Chara braunii | reverse complement strand
GTCGGCCTGCTCCAGCACCTCGCGCGACATGCGGACGCCTTCGCTCTCGTGCAGGAAGCGCACCTCCGACTGCATCATGTTGGGGCCAAATCCCTTCTCGATGATGTCGGTCATGTCGATGGAGTACCAGCCGATGTCGTGCAGGATGATCGCGAGCGAGACGATGTCCTCATCGGCGTCCGGATAGTGCACCAGCAGCTTGCGCGCGTAGGCATAGGACAGCGGAATGTGGACGTCGTTCTTGCGGGCGCGCATATAKGGCTCGCTGATGCGCCATACCTGATCATAACGGCTGCCGATCTCGGGCCTGTCGAGCATTGCTGTATCCAATCTTGCGGCGAAGGCCGGCACCGCCGGCCTTCCGTGGTTTGGGGTCAGGAGAGGATGGTGACTTCGCCGGTCGAACCGTTGACGCGCAGCATCTGTCCGTTCTTGATCGAGGAGCTCGCGCGCCCCGTGCCGGTGACGGCGGGCAGTCCATATTCGCGGCAGACGATCGCGGCGTGCGACATCATGCCTCCGATGTCGGTGACGATCGCGTTGATCTTGCCGAAGATCGGCGCCCAGCTCGGCGCGGTCACCGGCGCGACCAGGATCTCGCCCTGTTCGATCTGCCCGAGCTCGTCGGCCGAGCGCACCACGCGGGCGCGGCCCTCGACGATGCCGGGCGAAGCGGCCATGCCGGACAGCTTGGTCGTATTCGCGGCACCGTCGAGCCAGCGGCCGATGCTCTCCGTGGTGATACCCCAGAGCATGATCGTGAACGGCTCGGTGATGACATCAGGCGGATTGTTGAGTGCGGGCTGCGGCGGGGTGGTCGCCAGCGCGGCCATGATCTTCTTGCGCCGCTCGATCTCCGGCGGCCAGTAGGTCGGACCGATCGCCGGCGCGCCGACGGCCCAGCCATTGCCGTAGTCGAACAGTGCGTCGCGGACTTCCTGGCGGTTGAGGTAGAACAGGTCGTCGGCGTCCTTCCAGAAGCCGGCATCGCGGAAGATGGCGCCGAGCTCGCGCATCTTGCGCCAGAACACGCTCATCGACCAATGCTCGATGTAGAAATTGTGGTTCTCGACATAGGGGAACACGGTGCGGGCGAGCCCGAGCTTGCCCTCGAAGGCGGCGCGGGCATCGGCGTCGAGCATCTCGGCATATTCCGAGGTGATGCGGTCGCGCTCCCGCGCGATCGCTTCCGTCGGCCGGTCGATCTCCTCGCCGCGTTCGAGGCGGACGATGTAGTCCCTGATATAGCCGAGCGGGATGTCGAGATGCTCGATCCAGTATTTGTCGGTCGAGTAGAAGCCGTTGCCCGAGGTGAAGTTGAACCAGGGATCCTGCGCCTCCTTCCAGGCCTTCAGCCATTCGGCGCCGTTCGGTGCACRGCTGACGGCGGCCAGTGCCTCGTCGACGGAGCCGCTCTTCAGCGCGCYGGCGATCCCGAGTTTCACCGCGAGCTTGGCGAGCTTCTTCAGCTCATCGTCGGGGCGGAACAGGTCGACCTCCACGCCCTGAACCATCTTGGCGATGGCCTGGTCGGGAATGGTGGGGAATTGCCCCTTCATGAAGCTGAAGAAGTCGAGATAGGCGGCGTAGCCGAGATTGAGAAACTCGAAATGATACTGCCAGGTCTTGTAGAGCAGCTGGATCGCCCGGTCGTAGGTCTCGGTCAGCGCATAGGTGTTGTCGAGGCCGACGCCGCCGGTGATCCAGTCGAGCGGCACGGCGTCCGGCAGCGGCTCGAAGCTGAGCGCTTCGAGATCGGCGATGTTGGCACGGACCTTCTTGTCCCAATTGGCCAGCAGCCGATCCCAGTTCTGGAAGTAGTAGCCGGCGCGCTCCATGAAATGCGGCACGCGGTCGCCGATCAGCTCCGGCGCGACCGCGACCGGGCTCATGTAGCAATAGCCGTTGTGAATGCGGTATTCGACGCCATTCGCCGGCGGGATCAGATAATGCCGGGTGTTGTACTGGCCGAGGCATTTGACGGCGAACTCGACGGTGACGGCGTCGAACGGCTTGAACGGGCTCGGCCAGTGCTGCGAGTCGCAGAACCAGAATTTGCCGTCCTCCTTGTCGCGCAGGCTGTTCTGGAACTGCAGATAATAGGGATAGAGCTTCTCCCAGCCCTCGGCGCCCACGGGCGTCTTCAGGTCATAGGGGCTCGGGAATTTCGCGTGCGCCGTCATGGTCGTTTCCCCTCGTTGTCGTTTGTCGTTATGGTCGTGCTTACCGCTTGGCCTGGATCGGTGCGAGCAGCGTCCCCAGCACCCCGGCGATGCCGGTCTCGTAGACCGCCGTCGTCTGCTTTTTCTTCTGGCTCCAGACCGTCTCGGGCCGGCTCTGCAGCGCGACGAGATTGTCGTCCTCCGGCAGATCGGCATCGATCGCCCATTCGACATCCTGCGGACAGCCCATGCTGCGCTCGAGCGACTTCGCGAGCCGGGCGACGGCGAGCACCTGGGCGTTGGTCAGCGAGGGCAGCGTGCGCCGCTCCGGGGCGATCACGCGCTCGACGGTTCGGCGCGCCGCGCGATCGGCCACAAGCTCGAAATCCTTCTCGGAGATGCGCTGCTTGATCACCTGCAGCAGCACCTTCTCGACGACGAAATTGTCAGGCGTGATCTCGCCGGACACCACCGGCTCGCCCAGACCGAAGGCGGAATCGATCACGATCTTGGTGCGGTCGCCGTTGATCGGATCGAGCGTCATCGCCACGCCTGCCGCTGACGCATTGACCATCTTCTGGACGCCCACCGACATCAGCACGTCGATCTGCCCGAGCCCGTTCTCGGCGCGATAGGAGATGGCGCGGGCATTGAACAGGCTGGCCCAGCACGCCTTGACCTTCTCGACCACGACGTCCTCGCCCACCACCCAGAGATAGGTGTCCTGCTGGCCAGCGAAGCTGGCATCAGGCAGATCCTCGGCGGTCGCGGAGGAGCGCACCGCGACCGGCAGCTGGCCGTCGGGCGACATCCGGCGATAGGCCTCGCGGATCGACTGCTCGACCGCGGCCGGCATCGGCTGCGCCACGATCGCATCGCGGATCTCGTGCGACAGCCTCTCTTCGTCATCCACATCGTCGAGCACGATCCGCGCCAGGCGCTCGCTGATCGTGGCCGCGAGCCCGTTGCTTCGAAGGTGCAGGGCGTAGGCGTCGGTCGTGACCGCAAAGCCCTGGGGCACGCGGACGCCTTGTGCGATCATGCGCGCAAGGCTTGCGCATTTGCCGCCGATGCGCGGAAAGTCGTCCGCGCATGCGGCTTCGAACGGCACGATGAAGGATGCGGCTGCGTTGGCGCCCATGCGTCTGTTCCCCACCTTGTGGCCCGGATCGCATCCGGGCTTGTTCTTGCTTGTGCGACGCGTCCCGGAGACGATCGGTGCGCGTCAGGCCACGTCCCATTCGATCCGAAGTGCCGTCGGCACGCGAAACGAGATGTTGTGAACGAAATCRTYGGTCTGKTCYGCGGCCAGCCGCAGGCCCGGAAGCCTGCGAGTCAGCTCGCCCAGGGCAATGGCGAATTCGATGCGGGCGAGCTGCTGGCCGACGCAGGTGTGAATGCCATAGCCGAACGCCAGATGGCTCCGCGCATCCGTGCGCCGGACATCGAAGCGGGCCGGCGCGGAGAACACTGTCTCGTCGCGGTTGGCGGAGCCGATCAGCAGCAGGATATTGGCSTCCTTCGGCACCGGCACGCCGCCGATCTCCGTGTCCTTCAGCGCGCGCCGGCGCCARGCCACGATAGACGGGCTGAAGCGCAGGCATTCCTCGACGGCGTTCGGAATGAGCTGCGGCTCGGCGATGAGGGCTTCCCAGTTCTCGCGCCGCTGCAGCAGTTCGCGCATGCCGTTGGCCATCAAGGTCGTCGTGGTCTCGTGGCCGGCGAACAGGGCGCTGTAGAGCACGCCGGCGATCTCCTCGTCGCTGATCTCGGCGCCGTCCTTCTGCAGCCGCACCAGATCGCCCGGCAGATCGTCGGTCGGATCGTCGTGGCGCTGGCGCACCAGCGCGCGGCAGTAGTTCCAATACTCGACCATGTTGCGGGCGTGCACGATCTGCTCGTCGTCGCTGAGGTCGCCCCAGGTCAGGAGCGCACGGCTCACCGCCCAGGATTTCACGCGCGGCACATCGATGTTGGGAATGCCGACCAGCTTGAACAGCACCAGCGCCGGCACGTCATAGGCGARTTCACGGAAGAAGTCGGCATGGCCACGCTCGGCGAACGTATCGATCGCCCGGTTGACGATGGCCTTGATCTCCGGCTCGATCGCCCTGAAGCGGCGCGGTCCGAAGCAGCCCTGCACCAGCTTGCGGATGCGGGTGTGATCGGGCGGCACGCGGGCCGAGAGGCCCGAATAGGCGGTGAAGCCGCCCTCGCGCATGATGCGCCTGCCTTCCTCGCACATCGGGCGCAGCGGCGCCTGGGCGTTTTCCGAGGAGAAGGTGCGCCAGTCGTCGAACACCGCCTTGATGTCGGCGTGGCGCGCGACCACGAAATATTTCAGCTCGTCGGAAAAGAAGACCGGAGCCTCGGCGCGTGCCCATTCATAGAACGGGAACGGATCGCGCATCTCGAACGGATCGAAGTCCGTTGCGGCGTCGTGATAGGGGCATCGCGCCAGCTGAGCAGCCGAACCTGGCATGTCGTCCTCCCATTCGCCGCCCTCGACGGCGACCKTTGTTATGGGCTCATCCTAGGCGGCGATCTTTGGGTTTTCTTTAGCCGCYAACCGTATGGCAGATATGAAGAAATCGTCAAATCGGTTGGCGAATGGCGGCCGTGGCCCGTTCGGCCGGAACGCCGGCGCGGGCCGGCCTGCGATTTTGCAYATGTCGAAATCTGCMCTCACGCCGTGAGCTTGCGATGCAACTCTTGAAGCGAGGTGCTCTTCGGACGGTCGTCGAAATGCTTCAGGGAATCGAGATARAGCTTGAACTGGCGGTCGATCGCCTCGCGCCGTCCTTGCGCCTTGAACACCTGCATCGCCTCGGCATGCGCCATCTCGCACAGCGGATCGATCGCGAGCGCCTTCTGGCAATGCGCGAGCGCGGCCGAGTAGTCGCTGCGTTCGAGATAGATCCGCGCCGCGTCGCGCTGCACCTTGAAGAACATGTCACGCAGCCAATAACGCTTGCTCCAGCACCAGTCGCGCTCCCCGTCATCGGCATATTCGATGGGGATGTCTTCGAACAGGTCCCCGGTGTAGAGACGGTCGGCCGCCTGCAGACAGATCAGCGCCTCGTCGCTGGCGCCGGCCTTGATGTGTCCTTGGGACTGGCGGCAGAGTTGCTCGAAGGTCGATATGTCGAGCCAGCTGCGTTCCGGCGGCACCARCACGTAGCGTGAGCCCTCGCGCCGCACGTAGTTTCGTCCGCCGTCGCGGCCGTCCGACTGGCCCAGCGCCAAGCGCAGATAGCGCACGGTATGGTAGAGGCGGTTGCGTGCGGCTTCGATGTCGTCGGCGTTCGGCCAGAGCAGATCGGCGAGCTCGTCGGTGCCGGCGCCATGGCCGCCCTTCTGCAGCAGATAGGCGAACAGCGTCTTGGTCTTGCGCGTCGCGCCGCCCGGCGGGTCCCAGTCCACCTGGCTGCCATCATTGCGATAGATCCGCAGCCGGCCGAAGCAGCGGATCTTCCAGCGGTCGCGGCTGTCGAGATGAACCGTGACCGGCTCTTCCGCCGAGCGGCGCAACAGCCACATCGGGTCGGCGCCTTCGGCGGCATGCAGCGCCGCCGCCGAGGTGCCGATTCGCAGCTCCGGCGCGATCGTGCCGAGCCAGAAATCGACTTGCTCGCGTAGCGCGCCGCGCGTCTGGAGTCGTGACGGGAGCCAATGCGGATTGTCCACCAACCCGCTGCTGGTGAGGATCTGCGGATGGCCACGCAAGGCGACGAGCAACTGCTCGTCGATCAGCAGCCGGCGGTTGTATAGCGAGGCGATCGAGAGTTCGGACTGCTGGGCGAGCGCTTCCGCGAGCGCAGGCCAGCCTTCGAAATTGGCGGTTGCCGAGTTGGTTTCGAGACCCCAGCTCATGTCYACGACGAGCAGGGCAGGGCCTTGTTTCCGCGTCGGCGCCACCCACTTCTCGATCCGGCTTGCGACGTCGCGAAACGAGATYGGCACCCGCAACAAGGCCGTCTCGACAAAGCTCTTGCCCTCGACAAGTCCACTCTTATTGATACGCTTYGCYAGCTTTTCGGCGCGCGGGACCGCGTTTGCGTCSGCCGCGATCACGAAGATCCGGCAGGGTTGCGAAACAGCCTGATAACGCTTGAAAAAGTCCGCRAAGAGTAGCTTTTGCTGCGTCGCGAACAGCGCGAGRTTGATAGAATTGTTTTCGGCCATGGGCGCTCACCCGCGACAGCCTCGTTGGAGTCAGCARAGTGAGGTAGTCTAGGAGCTGCTGTCGGAYYGATGCAAGGYTTCGTTTCGCAACTGATCGAGACGCAYCACGAGAGCATCTTCCARTCGAGATGGCGGTGCGAGTGGTATGCGTCTGACGCGAGGACCAGCCAGCCGTCGCGGGTGCAACGCGGACGAACTGCAGACTCGCGGTATRACCGGGTGCAAGGTGGACGGATATTTCCGGCGCGATGTCCTCGTCGCCATCGTGAAAATCGACGCGTCCCTGAAACACATTGCGCACGATGGCGCAGACATCCTCGGTGTCGTAGTCCATGCGCGGTACGCACGAAAACACGAACGGACGGCTGCGGCAATACTTCCCCAAAAAGAACCGACCTGCGCATCTACGACGTTGACGAGATATTTGCAGTCGCAGAGGCTGCCCAACGGCAGACCGAACCGTTCATCCCAGCGCAGACTCCAATGCCGTTTGGGGCGCGGCYACCGACAATCGAGCTTTATTCGCTTGCGGACCTCAGCACGGCCAGGGATGCTTCGAACGCATGTCGCTGGCGCTTTCCCGGCAAATGCGGTTTGTGAGCTGAGCGTCGAGCAAAGGGCACGTCCATGATCACGGTTTTTGGCCGAACATCATCGTTCAATGTGCAGAAGGTGATGTGGCTGGTTGGCGAACTTGGCTTTGACCACCGTCATGTCCAGCTTGGAGGGGCATTTGGCGGTCTCGACAGGCCGGACGTCTTGGCGATGAATCCGCACGGTCGCGTTCCGGTGCTCGATGATTCCGGGGTCGTCGTCTGGGAATCGCAGGCGATCTTGAGATATCTTGCTGCAAAATATGCTGATGGCAGCGCGTTCTGGCGTATCGACCCGGCAGAGCGAGCGGTGGCGGATCAGTGGATGGACTGGTCTCAATCGGCGCTGCAGCCCGCCTTTCTGGGCGGGGTGTTCTGGGGCTGGTACAGGACGCCGGAATCGAAGCGCAACATGATTGCGGTGAATGCCGCCCTTGATCAGACTGTCAGCTATTTGCAACGCGTCGAGCGCCAGCTGGAAGGCAGACTGTTCTTGTTGGGCGACAACCTTTCGCTCGCCGACATTCCGATCGGCACGCATCTCTACCGCTATTTCAATCTGGATCTGCCGCGCCCGGCCTTGCCGAATGTTGAACGCTGGTATGAGCGACTATTGGCCAGGCCAGCGTACCGKACGCACGTTTGCATCCCGTTCGACGACCTCTACGGCCGACTTGAGTTCTGAAGCCAGACGGATGCCGGTCTCACCGTCCCTCGAACGAGAAGCTCAGAGCCTTCGGAGGCGGCGACGATCAGAACAAGCCGGGGCTCAGATCGATCCCATAGGTCAGTGCCATCATTGTGATGAACAAAGTGGCGGCACAGATCAGCAACAGATGTCTGAGCAACTCGTCCTTGACGCCAAGCGGTGACCCAGACAGCGCCCGGGAAAGTACTCTGGCCATAGCCGTCATTCGCGACCTCTGCTTTGCCCCGCCTGAGGTGGGTCAGGACGGCAAGCACAAAGGTTCATTTGAGAGCCGGCGTCGAGCTGATGCAGGGTTACGCTCGATTGCCTCGACGGGGTTCCGCGAGACCAGCCCGCAATCTGTTGTATTCGTCTCTGGCCAGCCGATCAGAGGTTCCATGCCGTTCTGGCCCAACCACCCATGTGAGCATTCGCTGATCTGCGCCTCAGGTGAAAGTTCCTCTGGAGCGGCGTTGGCGGGAGCTGATAGAAAGGTCGTCTTCACGCATCAGTAGGGACAAGAGAACAAATGACAGCCAAGCGTGTGGTGTTCACCGGGGGGACCGGCAAGGCGGGCCGGCACGTGCTGCCGCATCTGAAGAGCAAGGGCTACGAGCTGCTCAATGTCGATCTCAAGCCGCTCGATCAGCCCGGCATCAACACGCTGATCGCCGATCTGACGGACAGCGGCCAGGCCTTCAACGCCCTGACCACGCATGACGGCTTCGCGGGCTTCAATGCCGGCCGGCCTGCCCAGGCGCCGGATGCCGTGGTGCATTTCGCGGCCATCCCGCGCGTGCTGATCGCGCCCGACAACGAGACCTTCCGCGTCAACACCCTCAGCACCTACAACGTCATCGAGGCCGCAGCGAAGCTCGGCGTGCGCAAGATCATCATCGCCTCCAGCGAGACCACCTATGGTGTCTGCTTTGCGGAGGGCGACAAGGACTTCAAGAGCTTCCCGCTCGAGGAGGACTACGACACCGACCCGATGGATTCCTACGGGCTGTCCAAGGTAGTCAATGAAAAGACCGCGCGCGCCTTCGCGATGCGCTACGGCATCGACATCTACTGTTTGCGGATCGGCAATGTCATCGAGCCGCACGAATACGACATGTTCCCGCGCTTCCTGGCCGATCCGCCGTCGCGCAAGCGCAATGCGTGGTCCTACATCGACGCCCGCGACCTCGGCGAGATCGTGCATCTGGCGATCCAGAAGGATGGGCTCGGCTTCCAGGTGTTCAATGCCGTGAACGACACCGTCACCGCCACGATCCCGACCCGCGAATTGCTGCGGCGTTATTGTCCCAACGTGCCAATCACGCGCGAGCTCGGCGAACGCGAGGCGCCGCTGTCAAACCGGAAGACGCGGGAGGTGCTCGGGTTCAAGGAGGAGCATGATTGGCGGCAATATGTGAAGGCGGGATAGGGCGAGCGGAYCTGACGTCAGGGGGGAGGCCGGCTCTCTCCACGACGTCATGGCCGGGCTCGTCCCACGGCTGTCCGCGTCATGATGCGTGGAGCGAAAGACGTGGATGCCCGGGGCAAGCCCGGGTAGGACGAGTCACCCAAAGGGCAGGTGCGCGCGTCTCGCGCTCACGCCAGCCGTCGCCGGACCGCGAGCATCGCGAGCGACAGCACGATCGTGCCGACGATGAACACCGCCGCGGCCGAGACGATCGCCGGGCTGATGTTCTCGCGGATGGTGGCGAACATTTGCCGCGCGAGCGTACGCTGATTGGGCCCGGCGACGAACAGCGTCAGCACCACCTCGTCGAGCGAGGTGGCGAAGGCGAACAGCGCGCCCGAGATGATGCCGGGCAGGGCGATCGGCAGGGTCACGGCGAACAGCACGGTCGCAGGCGCGGCGCCGAGGCTCGCCGCCGCTTGTTCCAGCCTGACATCGACGCCCTGCAGGGCCGAGGAGACGTTGACCAGCACGAACGGCACGGCCACGACCGTGTGGGCGATGATGACGCCGAGATAAGTGTTGGTCAGCCCGTAGCGCGAAAACATCAGCTGCATTCCGACGCCGAGCACCACGGCCGGGACGACCATCGGCAGCAGGAAGACGGTACGTAGTGTGGAGAACACCAGCGACGCCCGCCTGCCGCGCAGGCCGAGGGCGGCGAGCGTGCCGAGCAGGGTGGCCAGCGCCGTGGTGCCGGCGCCGATCAGCAGGCTGTTGACGATCGACAGCCGCCAGGAATCGGCGGTGACCAGCTCGCGGAACCAGCGCGTCGAATAGCCCGGGATTGGATAGTTCAGGAACACGCTGTCGGTCAGCGACAGCGGCAGCACCGCGATCAGCGGGCCAAGCAGGAACAGGATCACGAGCGCCGCGAACACGAGTTTGAGGATGGGCAGTGGCGTCATGCGCTGCGCTCCTCGGCCGCGGTCAGCCGGATGTAGACGGCATAGAGCAGGATGGTCATGGCGAGCAGCACTAGGCCGAGTGCACCAGCCATGCCCCAGTTTGCCGCCGCCGTCGCGTAATACGCGATGACGGAGCTGATCATCTGGTCGTTGGCGCCGCCGATCAGCGCCGGCGTGATGTAGTAGCCGAGCGCGGCCATGAACACGAGCAGCGCGCCGGAGACGACACCGCGCATCGACAGCGGCAGCAGCACGTGGAGGAAGGCGCGCAGGGGGTGCGCGCCGAGCGAGGCCGCGGCCGGCATCAGATTGCGTGGGATCGCGATCAGCACGCTGAAGATCGGCAGCACCATGAACGGCAGCAGCACATGCGTCATCGCGATGATCACGCCGAGCCGGTTGAACATCAGCGGGATCGGCGTGGATGTCAGGCCGAGCCCCTTCAGCGCCGCGTTGATCAGGCCATTGTCCTGCAGCACGATGTACCAGGCGGCGGTTCGCACCAGCAGCGACGTCCAGAGCGGCAGCAGCACCGCGCCGAGCAGAATCTGCCGGCGCCAGCCTTCGACGGAGGCGGCGACCATCGCGTAGGGCAGGCCGATCAGGATGCAGGCCAAGGTCACCAGCGCCGCGGTCACAAAGGTCCGGATCATGATCAGGCGGTTGGCCGAGGCGCCCTCCGGCATCGCTGCAATGTTGCCCGCGACATTGCGCTCAAGGTCGACGGCGGCGAGCAGGTTCTTGTCGGTCCAGGGCGAGGCGACGGCGTCGGCGATGGTCGCCCACCAGGAGGTCTCGCTCCAGCGCGGGTCGATCGCGGCGAGATCGACAGCGCCAGTGCCATCGAGCGCGCGGCGCGTCTTGCCGAGCAGGCTGCGGAAGCCGGATTGCGTGCTGTTCAGGCGGCGCACGAGATCGCCGAACTGCTCGTCGTTGCGCAGTGCGCGGATGTCCGCGGCGAAGGCGGACTGCGCCGGTGCGGGCGGCACGTTCGCGCGGTCCCAGCCGGCCAGCGCCGCGGCGGTGCGCGGCAGCGCCTCGGTCGCCACCGGATCCGACACCGCCGATTTCATCATCGTCACCAAGGGCGCGACGAAGAACGACAGCATGAACGCCAGCAGCGGCGCCAGCAGCAGGACCGCCGTCAGGCGCTGGCGGAGGGCTGGTCGTTGCATGATCCCACCACCCAGACATCCGACGCCGCAAAGGACAATGCAACCTCGCTGCCGACCTCCGCCGCACCGCTCATGCGGTCGCCCTTGATGATCAKGCGCTGCGCGCCGACGGTCGCGACGAGGCGCATGTGATCGCCGAAATACACGGCATCTATGATGCGCGCGGTCAGGCGGTTCGCCGTCGCAGCCGCGTGATCGTTGATCCGGATCGCCTCGGGGCGGATCGAGACCCGCACCTTGTCGCCTGCGATGCGGCCCGCGCCGGCATGCGCCAACAATGCGAGGCCTGAATCCGTGATCAGATGCRCCGCCTCGCCGGCCTGGGCGTCGACCTTGCACGCCAGCAGATTGGTCTCGCCGATGAACTCGGCGACGAAGGGCGAGCGCGGCCATTCGTAGATCTCGCGCGGCGGCCCGATCTGCTCGATCCTGCCGTGGTTGAACACGGCGATGCGGTCGGACATCGTCAGCGCCTCGTCCTGGTCGTGGGTGACGAACACGATGGTGAGGCCGAGCCGGCGATGCAGGTCGCGGATGTCGAGCTGCATCTGCTCGCGCAGCTTCTTGTCGAGCGCGCCAAGCGGCTCGTCCATCAGCACGACCTGCGGCTCGAACACCAGCGCGCGGGCCAAGGCGACGCGCTGCTGCTGGCCGCCGGACAATTGCGCCGGCTTGCGCTCGGCCATGGCCGAGAGCTTGACCATGTCGAGCACGCGCGCGACGCGCGTCGCGATCTCGGATTTGGGCGTGTTCCGCATCTTCAGCGGAAAGGCGATGTTGTCGCGGACGCTCATATGCGGGAACAGCGCGTAGTTCTGGAACACCACGCCCATGTCGCGCTTGTGCGGCGGCAGCCCGTCGACGCGGCGGCCATCGACTGCGATGGTGCCGCTGGTCGGCTGCTCGAAGCCGGCCAGCATCATCAGCAGCGTCGTCTTGCCCGAGCCGGAGGGGCCGAGCAAAGCGATGAACTCGCCGCGCGCGATGTCGAGATCGAGATGGTCGACCACGGTCAGCGCCGCGAAGCGCTTGACCACCTGTCGGAACGAGATGAAGGGGGTGTCCATGACGACGGCTTTGGGCGCTGATCACGCCGGGACTCATGYACGAGGAGGGCGGACGCGCGAGCCGAAGATCGCGCATCCGATCGATGAGGCCGCGGGCTCAGCGTGCCAGCCAGGCGTTGAAGCGCTTCGACAGCTCTTCCGAATTGTCGGTCCAGAAGCCGACATCGAGCGCGATCGCCTGCTTCAGATTGTCCGGCGTGGTCGGCAGCTCCGCGGCAAATTTCTCCGGCACCAGTCTGGCGGCAGCGATGTTCGGCAGGCCGTAGGCGATGTATTCGGGCAGCTTGGCCTGGTTCTCCGCCTGGCTCGCAAAGGCGATGAAGTTCATCGCGGCATCCTTGTTGGGCGAGCCCTTCAGCACCACCCAGCTGTCGACCGCGTAGATGCTGTTCGGGAAGACAAAGCCGAAATGCTTGCCCTCGGTGCGGTTGATGTTGCTGATGCGGCCGTTRTAGACYGAGGTCATCGCCACCTGCCCCGATGACAACAGCTGCAGCGGTTGTGCGCCGGCCTCCCACCAGATGATGTCGGCCTTCAGCGCATCGAGCTTCTTGAAGGCACGGTCGACGCCSTCCTTGGTCTTCAGCACCTTGTAGACGTCGGTCGCAGGCACGCCATCGGCCATCAGCGCGAATTCGAGCGTATACTTGGCGCCCTTGCGCAGGCCGCGCTTGCCCGGATATTTCGCCGTGTCCCAGAAATCCGCCCAGCTCTTCGGCGCATCCTTGATCTTGTCGCCGTCATAGGCCAGCCCCGTCGACCAGACGATGGCGCCGACGCCGCAATCGCTGACTCCGGCCGGGATGAAGCCGTCCTTGCCGCCGATCTTCTGCCAGTCGATCTTCTCATAGATACCGTCGCTGCAGCCAAGCTCKAGCTCCTCGGCCTCGACCTGCACCGCATCCCAGTTCGGCACGCCGGCCTTCACCTTGGCCTGCAGCACGCCATAGCCGCCGTCCCAGCTCTCGTCGAGCACGGTGGCGCCGAGCTTGGCGGCAAACGGCTGGAMGTAGATCTTGCGCTGTGCATCCTGATAGTTGCCGCCCCACGACACGACAGTGAGATCGCGCGCCTGCGCCGCAGTGATGACACCGAGCAACGCTGCGGCGGCCACCACCATTGTCTTCGCGACGCTCACCGGCGCGCGTGATGCGGCCAGCTCCGTCTTGTTCGACATTGCATTCGTGGAGGTGGTCCGCAGAGGCAACATGCTCGCTCATCCGTCGCGCTTTGAAGGTACAAAAAGGCTATCGGCTGTTCCTGGCCCTGGCAAGCGCGAGTTTTCACCGCAAGCTGATGCTATTTTGGCGTTAGCGCTCCATCGAGCGGCATCGCAGCAACGCAGGCATCGCAGGTCCATGCAACATGGTCCTGCGCCGCGGCATGCAAACAAGGCGCGTGTGAGCTTGTGCCGTGCGCACGCCATCACGCGCGCTACAATGGTCAATCCGGCGCAACGCTCGCGTCAAAGCGCTGCCGCGACCGCTTGATCTCGGCCTGATGCTGCTCGGCCCAGCCGATCAGGCGCGACATCGGCTCGAGCAGGCTCTGCCCGAGCGCAGTGACGCTGTATTCGACGCTCGGCGGCACGGTYGGGATGACGCGGCGGGCGATCAGGCCGTCGCGCTGCAGGTCGCGCAGGGTCTGCGTCAGCATGCGTTGCGAGATGTCATCGATCTCGCGYCGCARCTCGCCGAAGCGGTGCGGGCGYGTGCCGAGCACGGCGAGGATCAGCACGCTCCATTTGTCGCCGATCTGGTTGATGACGGTGCGGATCGGGCAGTCCTCGATCGAGACGAACTTCTCCTTCCAGGCGCGCACGCCCYCGGCCGGTGCGGGCACGTCCGACGGCGCTGTGGCCGAGGTAGTTCCCTTCATGTGCCTATCTCCCAGAAAACTGCCTTCTTTCGGCAGGCYCTGATGGTTCTTAATGTAGAGCAGGTCTCGGAAAGAGACTTTAGCCCGCTGCGCGGCAKCTCGCCAGCGTTTTCCACCCCATAGCCCCTCGACGAAGGTTAACAATGTCCGACMCTCTCCTCGTGACCGGTGCCGCYGGCCAGCTCGGCCGCGCCGTGATCCGCCACCTGCTGACCACCTTGAAGGTGCCGGCCGGCAGCATCATCGCCGCGACGCGCAAGCCAGAGCAGYTGAAGGATCTGGCTGCCCAGGGCGTCCAGGTCCGCGCGGCCGATTTCGACGATCCGCAATCGCTGCCTGCCGCCTTCGCCGGCGTTGGCCGCATGCTGCTGATCAGCACGGACAGGCTCGATCGTCCCGGTTATCGCGCCGAACAGCATGGCCGCGCCATCGCGGCGGCCGAGCAGGCCGGTGTCGGCCATGTCGTCTACACGTCGATGCCGAAGCCCGACAACTCACCGTTGTTGATCGCGCCCGACCACGCTCGCACCGAGGCTGCGCTGCGCGACAGCAAGCTCGCCGGCTGGACCGTGCTGCGCAATCACTGGTACTTCGAGAACCTGTTGATGTCGCTGCCGCAGATCCTCGGCTCCGGCCGCTGGTTCACCGCGGACGAGGGCGGCGCCTCAGCCGACATCGCGCGGGACGACCTCGCGCGGGCCGCGGCGGTGGTGCTCGCCGGCAATTTCAGCGGCAAGAGGGCGTTCACGCTGAGCGGTGGACAGGCGCTGACCAAGGCCGAGATCGCGCGCATCCTGTCCGAGGCCAMCGGCAAGCCGATCGAGGTCGTGCAGGTGCCGCTGCCGGGATTGATCCAGGGYATGGTCGGCGCGGGACTGCCGCAGCCGCTGGCCGAAATCTTTGCGTCGTTCGACACCAACACCGCGCAAGGCCGCGTGGCCGAAGTGACCGGCGATTATCAGGCGATCACCGGTGTCGCGCCGCAGAGCTTTGCTGATTGGGTCGACAAGACCAAGGGCGCCTTCGCCTGAGGCCGTCGGGCGAACCGTGGCAGGCTCTGTGAAACGCCACGGGCCGCTTGTTGGCATCGCATGAGATCAGCGCCGGTCTAGAGACCGGCGCTGCAGCCATCGCGCTCCGGGCAGATCTGCGACAGCGCSGGATCGTGTCCTGCGGAATTGTCGACGACCAGGCCCACCGCCGGGCGCTGGCTCGCAGCAGCGCCATGCGGGCCCGGCAGCCGACGAAAGGCAGCGTGTGCGCCGATGCGCTGAAATCCCTCGGCGGTCTTCATCAACCTGGCTGCGACCATTTGATTCAAAAAATCCATGTTGCAACTCCTTCGGTCAGATGACCCGGCGGCCTGGTGCGGGACAGGCCGCCGGGTCGGCGCAACGTGCTGGAGTTGGCGTCCTCCATTTCGCTGCGCTGGTCTGTGATCCGGTTCACAGTCGATCAGATGTGATCGTGGGCCGGATCATTGGTGGTGCGTGATGAGGACGCCAACCGTCCCTTGCCCATACGGATCAAGAGACGATCGCGTTGTCCGGATCCGACATCACGCGCGTTCACATCGCCGTTTACTCCGCGGGCTGGGCGGCAACGGTGCCGTGGCCGCCATGCTGGGTGAGGGGCTTCATGCCGGTCAGCGTCCGCAGCAGCACGTAGAAAACGGGCGTCAGGAACAGGCCGAAGACGGTGACGCCGATCATGCCGGAGAACACGGCCACCCCCATCGCGCGGCGCATCTCCGAGCCCGCGCCGGTCGAGAGCACCAGCGGCAGCACGCCCATGATGAAGGCCATCGACGTCATCAGGATCGGCCGCAGGCGCAGGCGGCTGGCCTCGATCGCGGCCCGCAGCGGCGAGCGCCCGGCGAATTCGAGCTCGCGCGCGAATTCGACGATCAGGATCGCGTTCTTGGCGGAGAGGCCGACGAGCACGATCAGGCCGATCTGGGTGAAGATGTTGTTGTCGCCCTTCGAGATGTAGACGCCGGCCATCGCTGCCAGCAGCGCCATCGGCACGATCATCAGGATCGCCAGCGGCAGGGTCAGGCTCTCGTACAATGCGGCCAGCACCAGGAACACCAGGAGGATCGCGAGCGGGAACACCCAGAGTCCGGAATTGCCGGCGATGAACTCCTGATAGGTCAGGTCGGTCCATTCGAAGGCAAATCCAGGAGGCAGCACTTCCGCCGCGATCTTCTCGGCCGCCGCCTGCGCCTGGCCGGAGGAGAAGCCGGGGGCCGCAGCGGCGTTGATGTCCGATGACAGGAAGCCGTTGTAGCGGATGGCGCGCTCAGGCCCGGCGCTTTGCCGGACGTTGAGCAGCGCCGACAGCGGCACCATCTCACCGGACGAAGAACGGACCTTGAGCTGGCGGATGTCGTCGGCGCGGGCACGGAACGGCGCGTCGGCCTGCACGCGCACCGAATAGGTGCGGCCGAACTTGTTGAAGTCGTTCACGTAGTAGGAGCCGAGGTAGATCTGCAGCGTGTTGAACACCTCGGTGACGGGAACGCCGAGCTGCAGCGCCTTGGTGCGGTCGATGTCGGCGAACAGCTGCGGCACGTTGACCTGGAAGCTCGAGAACGCACCGGCGATCTCCGGTGATTTCTGCAGGGCGCCCATGAAGGCGGTGGTGACGTCGTTCAGCGCCTCGTAGCCGCGGCCGGCTCGATCCTCGATCTGCAGCTTGAAGCCGCCGATGGTGCCGAGGCCCTGGACGGGCGGCGGCGGGAACATCGCGATGAACGCATCCTGAATCCCCGCGTATTTCTTGTTGAGCTGCAGGGCGATCGCGCCGCCCGAGAGCGACGGGTCCTTGCGCTCGTCGAACGGCTTCAGCCCGGAGAACACGATGCCGGCATTGGAGGAGTTGGTGAAGCCGGAGATCGACAGGCCCGGGAAGGCGATCGAGCTCTCGACGCCGGGCTGAGTCAGCGCGATGTCGCTCATCTTGCGGATCACCTCCTCGGAGCGATCGAGCGTGGCGCCGTCCGGCAGGCGGGCGAAGCCGACCAGATATTGCTTGTCCTGGCCCGGCACGAAGCCGCCCGGCACCTGCTTGAACAGCAGGCCGGTGGCTCCGATCAGCAAGACATAGAGGATCATCACCGCGGCCTTGCCGGTGATCACCTTGGAGACGCTGCCGCTGTAATTGTCGGAGGCGCGGACAAAGGTGCGGTTGAAGCCGCGGAAGAACCAGCCCAGCGCGCGGTCGAGGAAGCGGGTGAGGCGGTCCTTCGGATCATGATGGCCCTTGAGCAGCAGCGCCGACAGCGCCGGCGACAGGGTCAGCGAGTTGACGGCCGAGATCACGGTCGAGATCGCGATCGTCAGCGCGAACTGCTTGTAGAACTGCCCGGTCAGACCGGAGATGAAGGCGAGCGGCACGAACACGGCGACCAGCACCAATGCGATCGCGATGATCGGACCCGATACCTCGCGCATCGCCTGATAGGTGGCATCGCGCGGCGACAATCCGCTTTCGATGTTGCGCTCGACATTCTCGACCACGACGATGGCGTCGTCGACGACGATGCCGATTGCGAGCACCAGGCCGAACAGGCTGAGCGCGTTGATCGAGAAGCCGAACAGGTGCATCACCGCGAAGGTGCCGACGACCGAGATCGGCACGGCGACGAGCGGGATGATCGAGGCGCGCCAGGTCTGCAGGAACAGGATCACGACGATCACGACCAGTACGATCGCCTCGAACAGCGTGTGCACGACGGCCTCGATCGAGGAGCGCACGAACTGCGTCGGGTCGTAGACGATGTGATACTCGACGCCCTCCGGCATCGTCTTCGCGATCTCCGCCATGGTGGCGCGGACGTTGTCGGAGATCTGCAGCGCGTTGGAGCCGGGCGCCTGGAAGATCGGGATCGCCACCGCCTGCTTGTTGTCGAGCAGCGAGCGCAGGCCATATTCCGAGGCGCCGAGCTCGATGCGGGCGACGTCGCGCAGCCGCGTGATCTCGCCATGCGCGCCGGTCTTGACGACGATGTCGGCGAACTGGTCCTCGTTCGACAGCCGGCCCTCGGCATTGACCGAGAGCTGCAGGTCGAGGCCCTTGACGCTCGGCGAGGCGCCGACCACGCCGGCAGCGGCCTCGACATTCTGCGCCTGGATCGCCTTGACGATATCGGAGGCGGACAGGCCGTGCTCGGCGGCCTTCTGCGGATCGACCCATACCCGCATCGAATAGTCGCCGGCGCCGAACAGCTGCACGTCGCCGACGCCGTCGATGCGCGCCAGCCGGTCCTTGACGTTGAGCACCGCATAGTTGCGCAGATACGTGGTGTCGTAGCGGCCGTTCGGCGAGATCAGATGCACGACCATGGTCAGGTCCGGCGAGCTCTTCTTGGTGATGACGCCGAGCTGGCGCACGACATTGGGCAGCCGCGGCTCGGCCTGCTGCACCCGGTTTTGCACCAGCTGCGTCGCCTTGTCCGGATCGGTGCCGAGCTTGAAGGTGACCGTGAGCGTCATGGCGCCGTCGGTGGTCGCCTGGCTGCTCATATAGAGCATGTTCTCGACGCCGTTGATCTGCTCCTCGATCGGTGTCGCCACCGTCTCCGCGATCACCTTCGGATTGGCGCCGGGATAGGTCGCGCGCACCACCACCGAGGGCGGCACCACGTCGGGATATTCCGAGATCGGCATCGCAAACAGCGCGATGAGACCGCCGAGAAATATGAGGGTCGACAGCACGCCTGCGAAGATCGGCCGGTCGATGAAGAATTTGGAGAGGTTCATGGGAGGCCCCGTGGTCGGGAGATGTCAGTGGTTGTGGTCTGACGGGTAGGTTCGGCATGCGCGGTGCTCACCCTCCCCTGGAGGGGGAGGGTCGGCTCGCATGAGCGAAGCGACATGCGAGACGGGGTTGCGTGGCAGACCCTCCGCGCATGCGGTGCTCAATCGTGTCCAAGCCGCGTCATGCAAGAGCTGGGATGATGCGAGTGCGTTTCGTCCAACTACCGCTGTCACCCCACCCTGCCGCGCGCTGTGCGCGCGTCGACCCTCCCCCTCCAGGGCAGGGTGGGCATGGCGCGCGCGGTGACCGTGTCGGCCGATCATGATCAGCGCTGCGCCAGTTGCGTCGCGTCGGCGCCATCGCGCGCGCCCATTGCGGCGACCTGCGTCTTCAGCAASGCCCCCGGCCGTACGCGCTGCAGGCCGTTGACGACCACGCGCTCGCCRGGCTTCAGGCCGGCCGAGATGATGCGCAGGCCGTCGACGCTGCCGCCGAGCGTCACCGGGCGGTACACCGCGCGCTCGTCGTCGCCGACCACCATCACGAACTTCTTGTCCTGGTCGGTGCCGATGGCGCGCTCGTCGAGCAGCACGAGGGATTGCTGCTGCGGCTGGCCCATGCGGACGCGGGCGAACTGACCGGGAATCAGCCGGCCGTCCTCGTTCTTGAATACGGCGCGGACGCGGATGGTGCCGGTTTGGCCCTGGACCTGGTTGTCGATCAGCTGGATGTGACCGGAGGCCGTGATGCCGCCCGACGTCGTCATTTCGACGGGGATGCGATCGAGATTGCCGCGTTTGCCTGAGCCGTCGGAGATCGCGCTCAAGGCGCGCAGGACCAGTTCTTCSGTGGCGTCGAAGCTCGCATAGATCGGGTTGACGGACACCAGCGAGGTCAGCACCGGCGACGCCGAGCCSGCGGCGACGAGATTGCCGACGGTGACCTCGATSCGYCCGACCCGGCCGTCGACCGGCGCGCGGACCTGCGTGTAGTCGAGATTGAGCTTCGCGGTCTGCAGGCTCGCTTCGGCTGCCTTGACGTTGGCGATCGCCTCGCGGTTGCCGTTGTCGCGCTGGTCGTAATCGCGCTTCGTCACGATCGAATTGCCGACCAGTTGCGCGCCGCGYTCSAGCTCATTGGCGGCGAAGGCGGCGCGGGCGCGYGCGGCCTCGAGCTGCGCCTGGGCACGGTCGACCTCGGCGGCGTAGGGCGCGGGATCGATCTTGAACAGGACGTCGCCGGCCTTCACCAGCGACCCTTCGGTGAAATTGGCGGAGAGRATGGCGCCGGCSACGCGCGGCCGGACCTCGACGCGTTCGACCGCTTCMAGCCGSCCGGAGAACTCGTCCCACAGGCTCGCCTTGCGTGGCTCGACCACGGCGACTGTCACGGCGACCGCCTGCTCCGGCGCGGCGGCGCGGGCGGCATTCGGGACAGGGTTGATCTGGAAATAGTGCGACCCGGCATAGGAGCCGGCGGCGATCACCACGCCGGCCGCGGCGACGGTGCTCAGCCACCGCTTYAGACGGCCAGGGGAACGAATTTCGGACGAGGGCATTGGYGCGCTCCATATTGTAGTGCTCGCTACAAATGTGGCGCTGGCAACTCGTTCGCAAGAGACTTATGTATCGGATGCTACGAAAATCCTAGATGGAACTTTGGCGACTGCG
>BFBZ01001024.1_pt1 | contig 20559 bp, 19 predicted proteins | sample 1888401 | NCBI WGS metagenome assembly BFBZ01 (sample SAMD00112614, study PRJDB3348) | symbiont metagenome | host: Chara braunii | reverse complement strand
CCCCGCCGGTGTGCCAGCCCGAGGCGATCAGGCCGCCGAAATGGCTCTGCCTGGCCGCCGCTTCGTCGATGTGGAAGGGCTGCGGATCGTATTTGCGGGCGAAGGCGATGATCGCCTCGGCGGTGAAGGTGTGCGAGCCGAGTTCTTCGCGCTGACCGATGACGATGTCGTCATACATGGCCGGCTCCCTGGACTGCGGCTTGCGGTGCCGGCGCGTCGCGCCGTCCGAACAGGATCGGATTGATCTGCACCAGCACCACCTCGCCCTTCTGGTTGATGAGCTCGAAACGGAAACGGACAATGCCGCGGTCGGGTTTCGAGGCGGAGGGGCGAGCGTCCAGGATCTCGCGGCGCACCGACAGAACGTCGCCGGGGAAGACCGGCTTCAGCCATTTCATCTCGTCGATGCCGGGGCCGCCCATGGAGGTGGAATCGGTGATGAAGTGATCGCAGTTCAGCCGCATCAGGATAGCGCAGGAATGCCAGCCGGAGGCCGAAAGCCCGCCGAGCAACGATGCCCGGCCGGCCTCGTCTTCGAGATGGAACGGTTGCGGATCGAATTCCCTGGCATAGTCGATCACCTCCTGGCGGGTGACCGGATAGCTGCCATAGCTGTCGACCTGGCCGGCGACGAAATCCTCGAAGGCGATGCGCGGCGCCATGGTCGGCCTCAGTTGGCGAAGCGGAAATGCAGCACGTCGCCATCGGCGACGACATATTCCTTGCCTTCGAGGCGCAGCCTGCCGGCGTCACGGGCACCGGCCTCGCCGTTCAGCGCGGTATAGTCGGCGAATGCGATGGTCTCGGCGCGGATGAAGCCCTTTTCGAAATCGGTATGGATGACGCCGGCCGCCTGGGGCGCCTTGGTGCCCTTGGTGATGGTCCAGGCGCGCGCCTCTTTCGGCCCGACGGTGAAATAGGTGACCAGGGCCAGCAGCTCGTAACCGGCGCGGATCACGCGGTTGAGGCCAGGTTCGGCAAGGCCGACCGCCTCGAGGAAGTCCTTCTGCTCGTCCGCCGCCATGACGGCGATCTCGCTCTCGATCTGGGCGGAGACGACGACCGCCTTGGCGCCTTCCGCCTTGGCCCGCTCGAACACCTTGGCCGAGAAGGCATTGCCATGGTCGGCGGAAGCCTCCTCGACATTGCAGACGTAGAGGACCGGCTTGCTGGTCAGGAGGTTCAGCATGTCGAAGGCCTTCTGCTCCTCCGGCTTGACCTCGGTGACGCGGGCCGGGCGGCCGTCGCGCAAATGCACCAGCGCGCGGTTGATCAGGTCGACCGCCTCCTTGGCTTCCTTGTCGCCGGCTTTCGCCTTCTTCTCCAGGCCGACGACGCGCTTCTCCAGGCTGTCGAGATCGGCGAGCATCAGCTCGGTCTCGATCGTCTCGATATCGGCGATCGGATCGATCTTGCCTTCGACATGGGTGATGTCGCCGTCCTCGAAGCAGCGCACCACATGGGCGATGGCGTCGACCTCGCGGATGTTGGCGAGAAACTGGTTGCCCAGGCCTTCGCCCTTGGAGGCGCCGCGGACGATGCCGGCGATGTCGACGAAGGTGATGCGGGTTGGAATGATCTGCTGCGACTTGCCGATGCCGGCGAGCTGGTCGAGGCGCGGATCGGGCACCGCGACGTCGCCGACATTCGGCTCGATCGTGCAGAAGGGATAGTTGGCGGCCTGGGCCGCAGCGGTCTGCGTCAGGGCGTTGAAGAGGGTCGACTTGCCGACGTTCGGCAGGCCGACGATGCCGCATTTGAAGCCCATGGCGATCAGATCCGTTGGTTGGTTGGGCGCCTTGTCGAGCGCGGGGAACAGGGTGTCAAGCCTCGCGTCAGGCCTTGGCCTCGCCGATGCGCTTCACCTCGCCCCAGCCGCGGCCCTCCATGGCGAGATGGACGCGGTTCTGGAAGGTGGTGTCGTCGCCGGCGGCCAGCAGGTCGGCGGCATCCGCGACCGCCGTGCAGAGGTCCTCGACCCAGGGCTGCTCGCTCTTGGCGAAGTCGTTCAGGACATAGGCGTGGACCAGGGCCTTGTCGCCGGGATGGCCGATGCCCATCCGGACGCGACGATAGTCGTTGCCGCATTGCGCGGTGATCGAGCGCAGGCCGTTATGGCCGGCATTGCCGCCGCCGGTCTTGGCCCGGAGCTTGGCCGGCGGCAGGTCGAGCTCGTCATGGAACACGATGACGTCGGCAAGCTCGATCTTGAAGAAGCGCATCGCCTCGCCGACCGACCGGCCACTCTCGTTCATATAGGTGCCGGGCATGACCAGCAGCACCTTTTCCGTGCCGATCACGCCTTCGGCGGCGAGCCCCTGGAAGCGCTGGCGCCAGGGCGAAAAGCGATGGCGACGGTGGATCGCCTCCGCTGCCATGAAGCCGATATTGTGCCGGTTGCCGGCATATTTCGCCCCGGGATTGCCAAGGCCGGCCATGAGGATCATCACATGCCCCTTCGCCTGGCCCTCGATTGCCGAACGGTCGGCCGATGCCAGTGTGTCTCAGTGTGTCGAAACGAAAAAGGCCCTCTCGCGAGAGAGGGCCCCGATCGATCGCGCAAGCGGGGCTCGAAGCCCCGCAAGGCTCACTTCTTGGCGGCCGGAGCCGCGGCGGCGGGGGCTGCCTCGGCAGCCGCTGCCTCGGGCTCGGCGAAGCCCGACGGGGCGACGATCGACAGAAGCGTCGGGTTGTCCTTGGTGGTGGCGCGGGCGCCAGCCGGGAGAACCACGTCGTTCAGATGCACCGACGAGCCGAGATTGAGCTCGGAGACGTCGATGTCGACGGCCTCGGGGATGCTGTCGGCCTTGCAGATCAGCGTGATCGAGTGCTCGACCAGGTTGATCGTGCCGCCGCGCTTGATGCCGGGCGAAACGTCGGCGCCCTTCACGTGGATCGGAATGTCGACCGAGATCTCGGCGCCTTCGCCAAGCCGCAGGAAGTCGACATGGATCGGGAAATCCTTCACCGGGTCCAGCTGATAGTCGCGCGGAATGACGCGATGCTTCTGGCCTTCGACTTCAAGCTCGAACACGGTCGAGAGGAAGTGACCGGCGTAGATGCGCTGGTGCAGGGTCTTGTAGTCGAGCGAGATCAGCACGGGGGACTTCTTGTCCCCGTAGATGACGCCGGGCACGCGGCCCTCACGACGTTCGGCGCGTGCGGCCCCCTTGCCGCCATTCGCGCGGACCGTCGCCGACATCTGTTTGATGGCAGCCATGGTCTTAGTCTCCAAATGAAAAGACCCGCGGCCAATGCCTCCAGGGGTGCGGAGATATGCCACGGGACGGGCGGGCTATAGCCGAAATGGACGCGCGGGGCAACGCCCAAGCGTCGAGCACGCTCTGTTCGCCGCCGGCAGGCGAGCAAGGTCATCATGGCGGCCTATCCCGGAGAAGGCATGCAAAAAGGACATGTGTCCTGGATGCGCATCTTTTCGCAGCGCATTCGCGCGACGACGAAGAACGCGTTCGCAGCAGGCCTCCGGTACCCATGCGGTCAGCCAATGGCTGGCATGGTTCGAGGCAATGGTGTTGCGCCGCAGCATGCGGTAAACGACAGGAAAATGCGCCGATGTCGCGCCATATTTCAGGATCGTTACTTCATGACCGCTATAAACGAAAGCCGCCCCCTGACCAAGGGTGACGCGAAAACGCTGGCACTTGCCTCCCTGGGTGGTGCGCTCGAGTTCTACGACTTCATCATCTATGTGTTTTTCGCCGCGGTCATCGGCAAGCTGTTCTTTCCGCCCGACATGCCGGAATGGCTGGAGCAGATCCAGACCTTCGGAATTTTCGCGGCTGGCTATCTGGCGCGGCCGCTCGGCGGCATCATCATGGCGCATTTCGGCGACAAGACCGGCCGGAAGCGCATGTTCACCCTGTCGATCTTCATGATGGCCGTGCCGACCCTGCTGATCGGCCTGATGCCGACCTATGCCGCGATCGGTTATGCCGCTCCGGTCCTGCTGCTGGTCATGCGGATCTTCCAGGGCGCGGCGATCGGCGGCGAAGCCCCCGGCGCCTGGGTCTTCGTTTCCGAACATGTCGCGGAGAACCGCGTCGGGCTCGCCTGCGGGCTCCTGACCGGCGGCCTGACCGGCGGCATCCTTTTGGGATCGCTGATGGCGACGGCCATCAACTATGTCTATTCGCCCGCCGCCATTCACGACTGGGCTTGGCGCCTGCCGTTCCTGGTTGGTGGCGTGTTCGGCTTCGTCGCGATGTATCTGCGCCGCTGGCTGTCGGAAACGCCTGTTTTCGAGGCGATGCGCGCGCGCAAGGCGACGGTCCAGGATATGCCGATGAAGCAGGTGCTGTCGGGTCATGGACCGGCGGTCATCGTCTCGATGCTGGCGACCTGGATGCTGACCGCCATCGTCGTGGTGGTCATCCTGACCACGCCGACCCTGATGCAGCGGCTGCATGGCATCGCGCCCTTGACCACGCTGCTCGGCAGTGTCGCCGCGACGCTCGCCATTACCGTGTCGGCTGTCGCGGTCGGCGCGCTGATCGACCGTTTCGGCGTGCTGGCGGTCAGCCTCGTCACCGGCCCGCTGATGATCGCGGCGACCTATGGGCTGTTCGTCGGCACCGCCGCCAATCCGGCCAATCTGGTGCCGCTCTATGCGCTGGCGGGCCTTGCCGCCGGCATGATCACCATCGTGCCCGTCATCATGGTGCGCGCCTTCCCGGGACCGGTGCGCTTTTCCGGCGTGTCGTTCTCCTACAACATCGCTTATGCGGTGTTCGGCGGCCTCACCCCCATCGCCGTGCAGGTGCTGCTGACATCGGACAAACTCGGTCCGGCGCATTATGTCGCCGGCGCCACCGTCATCGGCATGATCGCGGCCATCGCCAATGCCCGGCGCGTGGCCTCCCGTCCGGTGGCGCTGCCCGCCAAGTGAGGTCGGGGCGGGGCTAAGCCCCGTTCGTCCGCCTGATCCAGCTATTGCCGCGGTTTACCCATGGCCGCCTCGAACAGCCGCGCGGTTTCGGCGACGGCGAGACGGATGGCGCTTCCGTCCGCATCGACCCGGGCCTGCACGAGACAGCCCTCCAGCAGGGTGACCGCAAGCCTGCCCAGGTCTGCGGCCCTCCCGGGCGGCACATGCCTGGCGATCAGCGCTTCGGCGAACAGAGCGGCCCAATCGGCGAACGCCGCCCGGCCGGCGGCGGTCACGGCCGGTTCGGCGGGCGCGATCTCGAGAAGCACCGTGGCGATCGGGCAGCCGTCGCGATAGCCGGATTTCTCGAGCCATCCGATCAGCAGTTCGCCATGGGCGAGGATCGCGGCGGCCGGATCACCGCCATGGCTGGCCAACAGATCGGCCAGCGTCGCCGTGACCTTGCCGCCGGCATAACCGACGGCGGCCGCGCCGATCTCGGACTTTCCGCCCGGAAAGTAGTGATAGAGCGAGCCCTTCGGCGCGCCGGATCGGGCGACGATCTCATTGGTGCCGGTCGCGGCATAGCCAGCGCGGCGGAACAACGCGGCGGCGGCCCGGATGATCTTGTCGCGGTGTTTCGGTGCTGCCGTCATGGCGCCTCCCGGCGAGTGGACGCATCGACTCTTTATATAGACTGGTCTATATTAAAAAAGGGGTCGCGCCACCAGAGTGAAGAGCCGCCATGACCGCCGCCGATCCGCTCGCATACCTGGAGACGATCAACCGGTCGGCCGCTTTCAACTGCTGGGCCGGTTTCGAGATCCTGGCGGCCGAGCCGGGCAAGGTGTCTCTTCGCATGCCGTGGAAGGCCGAGGCCGGCCAATATTCCGGTTTCCTGCATGCCGGACTGATCGGCGCCCTGATCGATACCGCCTGTGGTTTTGCCGCGGCGAGCCTGGCGGGCCGGGTGATGGCCTCGCATTATCAGGTCAATTGCCTGTCGCCCTGCGTCGGCAGCGCCTTCATCGCCGAGGCCCGTGTCGTCCGCGCCGGCCGCCGGCAGATATTCACCGCCGCCGAGCTGTTCGCCTTGCAGGACGACGGCGGCCGCAAGCTGGTGGCGACAGGCGAAACCATCCTCATGGTCGTCGAGGCGTCCGGCAGCACGCACTGATCCGGGCGCGGCTGTGGTTTCCGCCTGGGCCTATCCAGCGCTTGCCGATGCGCTGGCCGCCCGCGCGACGCGCCTGATCGCCTGGGGCGGCTGGCCGAAGGCACGGACGAAAGCCCGGCGCATGCGCTCCGGATCGGTGAACCCGACATCACGGGCGATCTCCTCGATCGGCTGCCGGCCGGCCTCGATCCGGGCACGCGCCGCTTCGGCGCGCAGCCGCTCGACCGCCTTGGCCGGCGTCTGGCCGGTCTCGGCCAGGAAGGCGCGCCCGAACTGGCGTGGGCTGAGGCAGGCGACGTCGGCGAGGCGCTCGACATTGAGGCTCTCGTGCAGGTGGTCGCGGGCATAGGTCAACGCTTCGCGGATCCGGCTCGATGGCGGGTCGAGTTCCAAAAGCGTCGAGAACTGCGACTGGCCGCCCGGCCGGCGATGATAGACCACCAGGTGGCGGGCGATGGCGCGCGCGATATCGAGGCCGAGATCGTCCTCGATCAGCGCGAGCGCGAGGTCGATTCCGGAACTGACGCCGGCCGACGTCCAGATCGGGCCATCCTTGATAAAGATCCGGTCGGCATCGACACGGATCTGCGGATTGTGCCGCTGCAGCGAGGCCGCGTAGTGCCAGTGGGTCGTCGCCCGGCGCCCGTCCAGCAAGCCGGCCGCGGCCATGATGAAGGCGCCGGTGCAGACGCTCGCGACGCGCCGGCAGCGCGGTGGCGCGGCGCGCAGGAAGCTGAGCAGCCCGGCGGCCCTGGCGGCGTCGCGGGTGCCGGCGCCACCGACGACGATCAGCGTGTCGAGCGGCCGGTCGTCGAAGGCCTCGGTCATCACCTCCAGGCCGGAGGAACTGGCGACCAGGCCGCCATGTTCGGAGAGGACGGTCAGGCGAAAGGGCGTCATGGCGAGCGCGCGGCTCGGCGCGTCGAACACCGCCAGCGGCCCGGTCAGGTCGAGGATCTGGAAGGACGGGAAGACGAGAAATCCGATCGCTTTGGTCATGGCGTAAATTGAGGGATCATTGTCATTCAAGTCAAGACGTGGATTTGCGAGGCTCTGTCGGTCAACACCTGGAGACTTTCGATGACCGCGCCCCTCTCCATTGTCTTTCCGCTTTATGCCGGCATGACCCATCTGGATTTCACCGGCCCGCACCAGTTCCTTTCGCGGCTGCCGGGCGCCACGTTGACGGTTGCCTCGGTCGGTGGCGTGCCGGTCAAGGCCGATGGCCTGACCTTTGCCGATCTCGCGCCGCTTGAGGACATCATGGACTGCGACGTGTTGTGCGTGCCGGGCGGCGCCGGCTGCACCCATGCCATGCAGGACCCGGTGTTCATGGCGGCGATCCGGCGCCTCGCGACCGGTGCGCGCCATGTCACCTCGGTCTGCACGGGGTCGCTGATCCTCGGCGCGGCCGGTCTTCTGGAGGGCCGCCGGGCGGCCTGTCACTGGGCCTGGCGCGAGTTCCTGCCGCTGTTCGGTGCTGTTCCCGATGGCGGGCGTGTGGTGCGCGACGGCCGTCTGATCACCGGCGGTGGCGTCACCGCGGGCATCGATTTCGCCATTACGCTTGCCGCGGAGCTCGCCGATGCGTCGATCGCCCAGGCGATCCAGCTCGGGCTCGAATATGCTCCGGCGCCGCCGTTCAATGCGGGGCATCCGGACACCGCACCCGCCGAAATCTACACCATGGTCGCCTCGATCAGCGGCGCCAACAACCCGCGGCGGCGAGCCCAGATGGAGCAGGCCGCGGAGGTCTATGCCGCGGAGAAGCACGCGGCCTGAGCCCAAGGGAGGGCGGCAGCCCCGCCCCAGCGGCTGCCGCTATCAGGTGATCGCGTCGGCAGGACCGGGCCGACCGGCAAGGCTCAGCTTTCGGGTTCGCCGAAGAGCTGCTCGAAGGCAGCCTTGAGGTTCTCCAGCGACAGCGGTCGATAGGTGAATACCACCTTGCGGGCGCCGGCCGGCACCTCGACGCCGCGGAACAGCACGTCGGTGCGGAGCAGCGGCCGCCGTTGGCCGTCGACCTCGACCTGCCAGCCGGGATACCAGGGGGCGTGCAGGGTCAGAATGGCGGTCGCGCGGGTTTCCACCGCGATCTCGACCCGGTCGGGTGCGGAAGCGACGATCTCGGCCTTGCCGGGTATCTGGTTGCGCGCCTGCGCATAGGTTTGCGACAGGTCGTCATTGTCGTCGACCAGCACTTCCGAGGGGGTCACGATGGTCGGGAAACGGCCGGCGTCGATGAACTCGTCGGCGCTGGCGACCCGCACGACATTGGCGAGCTCGACCCGCGGCGCGACGTCGGGCAGCCGGTAAATCCAGGCGCTCGGCCCGGCCATGATGACCTCGGCTACGGTGCGCCCGCTCAGATGCGGCATCTCGTTGATCGGCCGGTCGAGCACGACATATTCGAGGCCGAGCAGCTTGCCGAGCGCGCAGTCATAGCCCGGGAAAGAAGTCGGGAAGCGGCGGTGCAGCGCAGTGTAGGGGCTCTCGCCCGGCGAGACCAGGCGATCATAGGGCCCGATACGCAGCGGATTGTAGCCGTTGGTCGCTTCGAAGCCGAAGACCATGGCGGCGTTCTGCCAGGGGCCGCCGAGGCCGACGATCTCGACCCGCGGGCGGGCCGCGCCGGTCGAGCGGCTGGCGATTTCGCGCTGGATGGTCGAGATGATCCGGGCGGTTTCGCCGGTCGGCTGTTCGAGGAAAGCGTAATAGGCCTTAGGCTCGGCATTGAGCGAGGAGGCGGCGTTGCGCAGCACCAGTTCGCCCGATGTGAAGGCGACCGCGACGCTGGCCGCGACCAGGCGTGCGCGCGCCGAACGGGCGAGCATGAGGAGCGCGACCAGCCCGCCATAGACCGGCAGGGTCTTGGCGATCTCGAAGCCCGCGGCGAGGCCCTTGGACGATTGCATGGAGAAAACGATCGCCCAGCCGAGCAGGACGACGACAAGGCCGGCGACCGCGAACAGCAGCCAGGCCGGCGGCGCCGGCAGTCCCTTGCGGACATAGTCCGACAACAGGTGGCCGCTCAGATAAGCCAGCGCCAGGACCAGGATGAAGGCGCCGCCGACCGGACGGCGGAACAGCGCGATGCCTGGGAAATATTCGAACATCATCGGGAAGAACGGCGAATAGCGGCCGATGGCGTAGAGCACCGAGAGGGCGGTAATGGCGGCGAACAGGCGCCGGCCCGGCACGATCAGCCGGCCGCCGGCAATGCCGTGCCAGATCACCAGGAGCGCGGTGAGGCTGCCGGCGAACAGGTAGTTGAACGAGCGGTCGGTGGCATCGAGCCCGGGCCGCGTGCCATGGCTCGGGCCCCAGTCGCCGAGGCTCGAGGGTTCGAGCGAACCGAAGATGTTCGGCACCAGGAAATTGGCGAAATTGACCGGATAGAGCGACGAGAGCAGCGCCAGGTCGAGGCTGATATGCGGGCGGTTGGAAAAACCCGCGAATTGCAGGGTCAGCAGCATGGGCACGGCGATCAGCGCCGCGCCGGTCAAGGCCATGACCAGAAGCACCGGCACGCGGCTGGCGAGGTAGCGCAGCGGCGCCGGCTGCACGACGATGTGGCGAAGCGCCAGGGCGGCCAGCACGACCGACAGCAAGAGCGGCGTCTGGGTGCGGCCGAGCACCACAAGGGCGGCGCTGGCGGCGAAACCCATCGCCGCGAGCCAGGAACGCCGGTCGAAGGCGATCTCCATCATGAGCAAGGCCAGGGGGAACAGCCCGATAGAGGTGATGATGCCGACATGATTGAGGCGGCCGGAGACCACGCCGCCCAGCATGAAGACCGAGGCGGCCAGGACGGTGGCTGCCGCCGGCCAGCCGTGGCGATGGCCATAACCGACAAAGGCGAGCCCGCCGATGAGGAGATGGACGAAGACCAGGAGATCGAAAGCTGCCAGCGACGGCGCCGGATCGACGATCGCCCAAAGCACGAAGAGCGGCGAGAAGATCAGCGACTGCGGGTCGGCGATACTCGGGTGCCCAGCATAATGGTAGGGATTCCAGAACGGCGTCGCGCCCTCATGGATCGCCTGGGCCATGAAGCGGAAGAAGGCGTAGAACTGGTTCTTGGAATCCCAGGGGACCACGACATCGTTCAGAGGCCATTGAACCGCGGCCACGGCCCAGATCGCAACGACGGCCAGCAGGGCGGCGAATAAACCGCTGCGCTTGGTCGACAGGGCAGGGGAGATGCTCGATCGGACAAGCTCTAAGACAGATGCAAGTTGACGCACGCAAGTATTCCAGGCGCGGACAACCAGCCCTCCGGCCAAACGGCTTCCCCTTGAACGGCTTTCTGCGAAGCCTTAGTGGAACGCGAAATGAAACTGTTCCAACAACGGAATTCAAGCCGATTGTATTGTTGGAAAGACCTTTGACGGACCCGGCTGCTACAAGTCCGGAAGGTGCGGCCGATCGGCAACACTTGCCCGGCAGACGAGCGCCGCGCCGGCCGGTCCGATGTCGCGTCGGCGGCGGGCCGTGCTAGGATCCCGCCATGGCCAGTTACGATCAGACACGATCGACCTATGGCGGCATGCGCGGATTGATCGCCAATGCGGCGACTTGGGCGCGCGGCTTCGGCGAGGTCGGCGCCAAGCGCTTCAACGAGATGATGCCGAAGGGGCTCTATGCCCGTTCGCTGATCATCGTCATCGCGCCGATCGTCATTCTGCAGTCGGTGGTCGCCTATATCTTCATGGAGCGGCACTGGCAGCTGGTGACCTATCGGCTGTCGGCGGCGGTGACCCAGGACATCGCCGCGCTCATCGACATTCACAAGACCTATCCGCAGGATCGCGACTTCGAGACGCTGCGCCGCATCGCGCGCGACCGGCTCAACCTGATGATCGAGATCCTGCCGTCCGAGCCGCTGCCGGCGCCGGGTCCGCGGCCGTTCTTCGACGTGCTGGACGCCGCGCTGTCGCGCGAAATCGCGCTGCAGATCGGCCGGCCGTTCTGGATCGACACGGTGGGCAATTCGGCGCTGATCGAGATCCGGATCCAGCTCGAGACCGGCCAGATCCTCAAGGTCTTCGCCCGTCGCGGCATGGCCTATGCCTCCAACAGCCATATTTTCCTGGTCTGGATGGTGATCGCCTCGCTGGTGCTGCTGGCCATCGCCATCCTGTTCCTGAGGAACCAGATCCGGCCGATCCAGGCGCTGGCGGCGGCGGCGGAGGAATTCGGCAAGGGCCGCGAGGTGATCGGGTTCCGACCGCGCGGGGCGAGCGAGGTGCGGGCGGCGGCGCTCGCCTTCATCGAAATGAAGCGGCGCATCGAACGGCAGATCGACCAGCGCACCACCATGCTGGCCGGCGTCAGCCACGACCTGCGCACCGTGCTCACCCGCTTCAAGCTGGAACTGGCGCTGTTGCCCGACGATCCCGAGATCGAGGCGATGCGCCGCGACGTCGACGAGATGGGCCGCATGCTGGAGGCCTATCTCGCCTTTGCCCGCGGCGACATGGGCGAATTGCCGGCGCCGACCGACATGCAGGCCTTCCTGGAGGAGCTGCGGGCCGATGCCGAGCGCTCCGGCCACAAGGCGAGCGTCAGCTTCCACGGCGAGCCGATCGTCAAGGTCAGGCCGGACGCGTTCCGGCGCTGCCTCGCCAACCTGGTCGGCAATGCCGCGCGCTATGCCGATACCATCGCCATTTCTGGCCATCGCGATCATCGCTGGCTGACCGTGACGATCGACGACGATGGGCCGGGCATTCCGCAGGAGCGGCGCGACGACGTGTTCAAGCCGTTCCTCAGGCTCGACGACGCGCGCAATGTCGACGAGGGGGGCAGCGGGCTCGGCATGGCGATCGCCCGCGACATCGCCCGTTCGCATGGCGGCGAAATCACCTTGTCGGACAGCGCGCTCGGCGGCCTGCGCGCGACGGTGCGCGTGCCGGTCTGAGGCCGCGGCCCGGCGCTCGCCGTCAGGCGGCTGCCGGCTGCGGGCCGCGCCAGCGGTTGAGGCCCCACAGGACAATATCGTGGGCGATCAGCGACAGGTGGCTGCCGGTGACGGCGACCGAGAGCGCCATGCCGAGCAGCCAATAGGCCGGCATGGATGACAGCGTGGTCGAGGCTGACGGCATCTGGCTCGCCATGTCCAGGATCGGCCGGGAGACATGCGCGAGCAGCAGCAGGCCGGTCAGCCCGCCGAGCACCACCGCGCTCGAGCGGATATTGGCGAGCGGCCGGCTCGGGCCGACCAGCGGCCGGAGGAGGCCGAGCACCACCATGGTGCAGAGCACCGCCCATGACGCGACATGGGCGCCGGCATAGACCATGGCCTCGAACGGTCGTCCGGCACCGGTCAGGGCATCGAGCCGGGCTTCGAGGGTTTCCCGGGCCATCCACAGGATCGACAGGCGATAGCCGGGCACCGGCTCGATCAGGCCGTGGCCGGTTGTCGCCGCGGCGAGCGCGACAGCGGCGAGATAGATGCCGCAAAAGGTGACGATCAGGCGTTTCACGCCGCCACTCCCATCCTGGTCCCGGCGAGACCCTAGGAGGGCAGGGGGCCTGCCCGCAACGAAATGGTAAAGAAAGGGTTAACGCGGCGCGCCGGCCCGACACTGCTGGACCGCGGGGACGGGGCGCCACCCGGGCGCGGACCGGCTTTCCCGTGGCGGCGACTTGCGGTTAGGCTGATCCGATCCAAGCGTCGCCAACCTGGGAAGCGCCATGACCGCCTTAGCCAATCGCAGCGTGCCGGAGACCATCGAGGCCTGGCACCGGATCGTCGAAGCCCGCGACCCCAAGGGGCTCGACGCGCTGCTGGCCGAGGACGTGGTGTTCCTGTCGCCGGTGGTGCATACGCCGCAGGCCGGCAAGCGGGTCACGACCGGCTACCTGACGGCGGCCCTGCACGTCCTCAACAATGGCCGGTTCCGCTATCTCGGCGAATGGTATGGCGAGACCTCGGCGGTGCTGGAATTCGAGACCGTGGTCGACGACATCGTGATCAACGGCGTCGACATGATCGTCTGGAACGCGGCCTGCAAGATCACCGAATTCAAGGTGATGGTACGGCCGTTGAAGGCGATCAACCTGCTGCACCAGTTGATGGGGGCGATGCTGCAGCGGATGAAGGGCTAGGCGCGCGGCGGCGGCCGGCAGGAGCTCGCGACGCGCGCCCCCTGGTCGCGCGGCACGAATTTCAGCACCACCCGGCCGCCCAGCATGCCGCCGCTCGGCAGCCAGTCGCCCGGTACGCTCATGCGCGGCGGGCTATCATCGCACAGGCAGCCGGAACAATAGGTGACATTGGCGGGTGTGATCGCGGTCGCCGACGAGGCGGCGCCAGACATGAAGAAGCCCGCCACGACCAGGGTCGTGGCGGGCAGGAGCCGGCAAAACGGCATCATGATCGAGGTCGCCATCAGCGGGCTCCACCAGCGGCCGTCAACGGCCGCGACTTGAGCCATGAGTGGCGCGACCGGGCGCAACGGTTCAAACCGGCGCGCCGATCGCATCATCCGATCGATCCGGGGCTCAGCGCAGCTCGGCGCAGAACTTCTGGATCTTCTCGCAGGCAGCCGTCAGCGTTTCCGTCGATTCCGCATAGGACAGGCGGAAGGCCGGGCCGAGGCCGAAAGCCGAACCGTGGACCACGGCGACACCTTCGTTCTCGACCAGCTCGAGCGCGAAATCCTCGTCGGTCTCGATGACCTTGCCCGAAGCGGTCTTCTTGCCGATCGCGTCCTTGATCGAGGGATAGACGTAGAAGGCGCCTTCCGGTGTCGGGCAGCTCAGGCCCTTGGCCTGGTTCAGCATGGACACGACCAGGTCGCGGCGCTGCTCGAAGGCCTTGCGGCGGACCGGGATGAAGTCCTGCGGGCCATTGAGCGCTTCCACCGCGGCCCATTGGGCGATCGACGAGGCGGCCGAGGTCTGCTGGCCCTGGACCAGGTCCATGGCCTTGATCAGGTTCTCGGGGCCGGCGGCATAACCGATGCGCCAGCCGGTCATGGCATAGGCCTTGGACACGCCGTTCATGGTCAGCGTGCGGTCATAGAGCGCCGGTTCGACCTGGGCCGGGGTGGTGAAGGTGAAGTCGCCATAGACGAGGTGCTCGTACATGTCGTCGGTCAGGATCCAGACCTGCGGATGGCGCACCAGCACGTCGGTGAGCGCCTTCAGCTCGGCATGGGTATAGGCGGCACCGGTCGGGTTCGACGGCGAGTTGAAGATGAACCATTTGGTCTTCGGCGTGATGACCTTGTCGAGCGCTTCGGCGGTCAGCTTGTAGTTCGTCTCCGGCCCGGCGCTGACCGGCACCGGCGTGCCGCCGCACAAGGCCACCATTTCCGGATAGCTGACCCAGTAGGGCGCCGGGATGACCACTTCGTCGCCGGGGTTCAGGGTGGCCAGGAAGGCGTTGAACAGCACCTGCTTGCCGCCGGTGCAGACGATGGCCTGCTGCCACTTGTAGTCCAGGCCGTTCTCGCGCTTGAACTTCTTGACGATGGCCTGGCGCAGCTCGGTGATGCCGGCGACCGGGGTGTATTTGGTCTTGCCCTCGGCGATCGCCCTGACCGCCGCCATCTTGATATTGTCGGGCGTGTCGAAGTCCGGCTCACCGGCGGACAGCGAAATGACTTTCTTGCCCTGCGCGTTCAAATCGCGCGCCTTCTGCGCCATGGCAATGGTAGCGGAAGGCTTCACGCGCTTCAGGGCGTCGGCAAGGAAGGCCATCAGGGGCTCCGTCTGGTTTTATTTTCTCCGCCAAGCCGCTAAGACCACATCCGAACTGCTTGGCAATCCGGGCGCGAGGTTTAGTCGCCGCAAACGGAGCGAACAAGCGAAAATCCCTGATGGGAGACATCATTTTGGGAGGCAGCTCCATGACGACCCGCCGCACGGTTCTTTCTTTTGTCGGTTCGGCGCTCGCCGCCCCGGCCTTTTTGCGCCAGGCTTCGGCGCAGCAGGGCTGGGCGCCTTCGCGGCCGATCCGGATGATCGTCGCCTATCCCGCCGGCGGTCCGACCGACGGCATCGCCCGCATCGTGGCCCAGGACATTGCCGGCCCGCTCGGCCAGGCCGTGGTGGTCGAGAATGTCGGTGGGGCCTCGGGCGCGATCGGCACGCGCCAGGTCGCCAAGGGCGATCCCGACGGCCATCTGATCACCTTCGGCAACAACCAGACGCATGGCAACAACATGTTCCTGATGCGTGAGCCGGGTTATGACGCGCTCAAGGATTTCGCGCCGCTGGCCGGCGCCGGCGCCTTCGAGCACATCTTCGTGGTCAAGAACGACCTGCCGGTGAAGACGATCCCCGAACTGATCGCGCTGGCCAAGTCGAAGCCGGGCGAACTCAATTACGGCTCGACGGGAATCGGTTCGGGTTCGCATCTCTCGACCGAGCTGTTCATGGTGCGCACCGGCATCCAGATGACCCACGTGCCCTATCGGGGCGCCGCGCCGCTCGTGCAGGACGTGGTCGGCGGCCGCATCGACGTCGCCAATTCGACCATGGCGAGCGTCTTCACCCAGATCCAGGGCGGCAATCTCCGCGGCATCGCCATCGGCAGCCCGAAGCGCAATGCCCAGTTGCCCGATGTGCCGACGCTGCGCGAGCAGGGCGTGACCAATGCCGATGCCGAGAGCTGGACCGGCTTCTTCGCGCCGGTGGCGACGCCGCGCCCGGCGCTCGACCGGCTGTCAAGGGAGATCCTGGCATCGCTTGCCAAGCCGAGCGTGGTCGAGGCCATCACCAAGCTCGGTTTCACCATCACCGTGCGCGATCCGGAGGCTTTCCGGCCCTATCACGAACAGGAAATGCGCACCTGGGCCGAGGTGATCAAGGCGGCGAACATCAAACCGGAAGGCTGAGGCTGCCGCCGGATCGATCCGGACGGGATAACCTTTTCTTCGCGCCTCGGTGACATGCTGCCGCAAGTCGTTGATGGCGAGGCAGCATGCTCGAGGCGATCCGAACCGGATCCTGGCTCACGCAGGAGCGTGCGCGTATCTATTCGGCGATGGTCGCGGGCTTCGGCTTGGCGGCCCTGATCTTCGTCTGGTCGACCGGCAGCCCGATGACCGACCGCTTTGGACGGCCGATCGGAACGGATTTCTCCGGGGTCTGGACGGCCGGCCGCATGCTGCTGGGGGGCGACGCGGTCGGCTTGTTCGATCCGGCGACCCATTTCGCATTTCAGCGGCAGGTCTTCGCAAATCCGGCGATCGATGTCTTCGGCTGGCATTATCCGCCGTTTTTCCTCGGCGTCGCCGCGGTTCTGGCGCTGATGCCCTATGTGCCGGCACTGATCGTCTGGCAGGCCTCCACCTTCAGCCTCTATCTGGCGGCGGTCCGCGCCATCACGCCGCCCTTGCCGGGCGTGACGATGGTCGCCATCGGCTTTCCGGCGGTGCTGGTGACGCTCGGCCACGGTCACAATTCCTTCCTGAGCGCCGGACTCATCGGTTTCGGCCTCGTCCTGCTCGATCGGCGGCCGGTCCTCGCCGGTGTCCTGATCGGGCTTCTCGCCTTCAAACCGCAATTCGGCCTGGTGCTGCCGGTGGTTCTGGTGCTCGGCGGCCACTGGCGGGCGGCGGTCTCGGCGGCGGTGACCGTGCTCGCCCTGGCGGCGACCGCCACCGGCTTGCTCGGCATCGAGGTCTGGGCCGCCTTCCTGAAGGGCGCGGCATTCACGCGCGAGGTGATCCTCGAGCAGGGCAATACCGGCTGGTACAAGATCCAGTCGAGCTTTTCGGCGCTCCGGTCCTTCGGCGCGCCGCTGCCATTGGCTTATGGCGGCCAGTTCGTGGTCACCGGCGTGGTGCTGGCGACGCTGGCCGTCATGGCGCTGCGTGGCGCGGACAAGCGCCTGGTCGCGGCGATGACCGCGGTCGGGGCTTTGCTCGCGACGCCTTATTGCCTGGACTACGACATGGCGCTGCTGGCGCCGGCCATCGCCTTCACCGTGGCGCATGGCGTCGACAAGGGCTTCGTTGCCTACGAGAAAAGCCTGCTGGCGCTGGTCTGGCTGGCGCCGCTGCTGGCGCGGCCGGTGATGATGGTCACCGGCCTGCCGCTCGGCGTCCTGGTGATGGCGGCTTTCTTCGTCTTCCTGGCCGCGCGGGCCATTGCCGGCAAGCCGGAAATCCTGCTCCAGCAATGGAGTTTTGCCCGTGGCTGAGCCCGTGGTTCGCAAGTCGGTGTCCAAGCCTATGCCCAAGACCGTTGCCAAGCCGCCGCCCGGGAACAAGCCTTCCCTGCGCGTACCGGAGGTCCTTCCGATCGACAGCCCGGCGCGTGTCCTGCTGGACGATCTGGCGCGGCGGCTCGCTTCCGGCAACGACCAGGCGCCGGTCATCGCGGTCCTGCTGCCCTGCTACAACGAGGCGGCGACGGTGGCCGAAACCGTGCGGGCGTTTCAGGCGGCACTGCCGGCGGCGATTGTCTATGTCTATGACAACAATTCGACCGACGGCACCGCCGAGGCCGCGGTCTCGGCCGGCGCGGTGGTCCGCCATGAGCCCTATCAAGGCAAAGGCAATGTCGTGCGGCGCATGTTCGCCGACATCGATGCCGACGTCTATGTGATGGCCGATGGCGACATGACCTATGACCCGACGGCCGCGCCGGGGCTGGTCGAACGCCTGATCGCGGGTCAACTCGACATGGTGGTCGGCGCCCGGGTCGAAACCGCCGACGCCGCTTACCGTCGCGGTCACCGGCTCGGCAACCGCCTGTTCAACCGGATGACCTGGGCGATGTTTCATTCGCCGTTCAAGGACATCTTTTCCGGCTACAGGGTGTTCTCGCGGCGTTTCGCCAAGTCGTTTCCGGCCTCGTCCTCCGGCTTCGAGATCGAGGCGGAGCTGACGGTTCACGCGCTCGACCTGAAGCTGCGTACCGCCGAAGTGCCCTTGCCCTATGGCAAGCGTCCGGACAATTCGCATTCCAAGCTCAGGACCTATCGCGACGGCGCGCGCATTCTCTGGACCCTGGTGAACATGTTTCGCACGGTTCATCCTTTCCGCTTCTATGGGCTGGTCGCCGGCGGGCTGACCCTGACGAGCGTCGGGCTTGCGGTACCAATCGTCCAGACCTGGCTCGCGACCGGCCTGGTACCGCGCTTTCCCACCGCCATCCTGTCGGCGGCGATCATGCAGCTCGCTTTCCTCATGCTGGTCTGCGGGCTGGTGGTGGATTCGATCTCGGATGCGCGCCGGGAGATCAAGCGCATGCGTTATCTCGACCTGAAGGCAGCGGGCGACGGACGGCCCTGAGGCGGGCGGGAGCGCGAGCATCGGCCAGGCCGCGCCCGGGCGGATGTTGCGCGCGCGCATTTTCGTCTAAACACCGCCAACCATGGCGAGGCTGCCGAGACGGAGCCGCCGGTGCCGGGGCCTGTGGGAGATTTGCCTTGTCTCGTCCGGATGATCAGCGCGCCGTGCTGGAGCGCGCCCACAAGTTCCATCAGGCCGGCGACTGGCGCGCGGCGCTCGACGCCTGCGCACCGTTGACGACGGCCGGGCGCGCCAATGCCGATGGCCTGCTGCTGTCGGGCATCATCTGGCTCGAACAAGGCGAGACCGACAAAGGGCTGGGCCTCGTCCGGGCTGCGTCCAAGGCACGTCCGGCGGATCCGACGATCGCGCTCAATCTTGGCGTCGCCTATCGCCGGCTCGGTCGTGACGGCGATGCCGTCCAGGTCCTCAGGGAGGCACTCGGCCGGGCTCCGCGCGACCTCGGTCTGATTGTCAATCTCGCCCAGGCGCAGCTTGCCTCGAAGGATTTTACCGGCGCCGACAGGGTGATCGCCAAGGCGCTTCGGCTGTTTCCGGACCATGGGGCGCTGCTGCTGTTGAATGTCCGGCTGCTGCGTGAGCAGGGCTTGTTGAAAGAGGCCGAACTGCTGGCGTTGCGCTGCCGGTCGGCATTTCCCCAAGCCCCGGATTTCGAGGTCGAGCTCGCTCATCTCGATGTCCTGAAGGGGGGCTGCGAGGCGGCGCTCGCCCGGATTGCGCCGATCCTGGCGCGCGACCCGGGTTTCGTGCCGGCTTTGGTCGCCGCCGCCCAGGCGCATGAGAAACTCAAGAACTACGAAGCGCTGTTCGCCTGCCGGGACGCCCTGCCGATCGGCGAGCCGATGCGTCTGCTGGTCGACGATCTCTGCGCCGGCGCTGAACTCGTCGGGTGCGAATGGGAGGCGATCAACCGGCGCCTGACCGCCGCCGGGAATCCGGGGGCGCAGGTCACGCTGGCGCGGGCGCCGTTCTCGATCACCCATCTGGTCGATGATCCGGCCGCGGTCCTCGCCGCGGCCAACCTCATGCTCGTCGGCGCACCGCCCCGGCCATCGCGCCGGCCGGGAACGGCCAAGGCCAGTCCGGGTGGCAAGATCCGCGTCGGCTATCTCTCCAGCGATTTCAATCAGCATCCGGTCGGCTTCCTGCTGACCGACCTGATCGACCTGCACGACCGATCACGGTTCGAGATCATCGGCCTGTCGATCGGCATCGACGACAAGAGCCCGGTGCGCCGTCACCACGAGCGCGCCTTCGACCGTTTCATCGACCTGATCGGCAAGACGCTCGACCAGGCGGTCGCTCTGATCAAGGCGCTGGAACTCGACATCCTGGTCGACCTGAACGGCCATACGGCCGGCCGCGCACGCGGCATTTCGGGGGCCTATGCGGCACCGGTCCAGGTCACCTGGCTCGGCTATCCCGGCACGTTCGGTGGACCGATCTTCGATTATGCGATCGCGGATCCCTACACGGTTCCGGAACCGGACCTGCCGCAATTTTCCGAGAAGGTCGTGCGACTTCCCGATACCTATCAGTGCAACTCGCCACGCCGGCCATCCGGGCGGGCCGTTACGCGCACCGACTGCGGGTTGCCCGAAGCGCCGTTTGTCTTCTGCTCCTTCAACGATCCGCGCAAGATCACCCGGCCGATAATCGCTCTCTGGTGCCGCATCCTGCGTGAGGTGCCCGACAGCGTCTTCTGGCTCCATACCAACAACGCGCTGGCGGAGAAGAACATTCGAAAGGCGGTCGCCGAAGAGGGCATCGCTGCAGAACGCATCGTTTTCGCGCCGCAGCTGCCACTCGCCGATCACTTCCAGCGGCTGACCCTCGGCGACCTGTTCCTCGACACCTTCCCCTATTCCGGTCACACGACCTGTTCGGATGCACTGGCCATGGGACTGCCGGTGCTGGCCTTGCCGGGCCGCGGCATGGGCTCACGGGTGGCGGCGAGCCTCGTGACATTGCACGGCTTTCCGGAGCTGGTGGCCGCCGACGCCGAAGACTATGTCGCCAAGGCGAAGGCCTATGCCGCGGACCGAGCCGGCACAGCCGAACTCAAGCGCCGGATCAAGGCGGCGGTACCGACATCGAAACTCTATGATTCGAACCGTTTCGCCCGGCACATGGAGCAGGCCTTCACCACCATGGTGGCGATCCACCGCAGCGGCGAGCCGCCGCGCTCCTTCGACGTGGCGCCGCTGCCGACGTCTTGA
>BFBZ01001023.1_pt1 | contig 20559 bp, 16 predicted proteins | sample 1888401 | NCBI WGS metagenome assembly BFBZ01 (sample SAMD00112614, study PRJDB3348) | symbiont metagenome | host: Chara braunii | reverse complement strand
GGTGTTCGGCTCGAAACTTGGCTGGGAGCGGCCGAACTGGTTCGCGCCCGAAGGCGTCGAGGCTACAGACATCTATTCGATGGGCCGCCAGAACTGGTTCGCCGCTGTCGGCGACGAACATCGGCATGTGCGCGAAAAAGTCGGCATCTTCGACCAGTCATCCTTCGCCAAATACGAATTGAGCGGACGCGACGCGTTGAAAGCGCTGGACTGGATCTGCGCCAACGATGTCAGCAAGCCGGTCGGCCGGCTGACCTACACGCAGCTTCTCAACACGCGCGGCGGCATCGAGGCCGACCTGACAGTGGCAAGGCTCGCCGATGAGAAATTCTATATCGTCACCGGCACCGGTTTCCGCACGCATGATCTGTCGTGGATCGGCGATCATATCGGCGAGGGCCTCGATGCCACGCTCATCGATGTCACCGAGGATTTCGGCACGCTGTCACTGATGGGACCTCACGCCCGCGACGTGCTGGCCGCCGTGACCGATGCGGACGTGTCGAATGCCGGCTTCCCGTTCGGCCACGCGCGCGAAATCGCCATTGCCGGACACACCGTTCGGGCGCTGCGCGTCACCTATGTCGGCGAGCTCGGCTGGGAACTGCACGTGCCGATATCAGCCACCGGCGAAATCTTCGACGCGCTGATGGCGGCAGGCAAGAAACACGGCATCCGCCCGGTCGGCTATCGGGCGCTGGAATCGCTGCGGCTTGAAAAACTCTACCGCGCCTGGGGTTCGGACATCACGCCCAACGACACGCCACAGGAGGCCGGGCTCGGCTGGGCGGTCAAGCTGCGCAAGAACACGGATTTCGTCGGCCGCCGCGCCCTCGAGGCGGTCAACGGCGCCGCTTTGAAGAAGCGCTTCGTCGGCTTCACAGTGGACGATCCGGCGGTGGTGCTGGTCGGGCGCGAGACGATCCTGCGCAACGGCCAGCCAGTCGGTTATCTGACCAGCGGCGGCTACGGCTATACGCTGGGCAAGAACATCGGCTTCGGCTATGTGCGCAACGCCGACGGCGTCAGCGACGATTTCCTCGCCTCTGGCAATTACGAGCTTGTCGTGGCGATGGAACCTACGCCGGCAAGGATCCGTCTTGAGCCGATGTACGACCCTGGCAATGACAGGGTGAAAGCGTAGTTTTTCGCGAACCACGCTGCGTCCTGGCGCCGGCAATCGCACTCACGCTCGCCGGATCACGGACGCCGGGCAAGGCCTGCGGCAGCGTCCGCGAAAAGGGAAAATAATTCAATAAAAACAAGCAATTGGCTTGTCGCCCGCCTAGCTGAAAACCCTCTGCATTTCCCGCAACGTCCCCGTATTGTCGGACTTCTTGCAGTACCAGATGATCAGGGCAATGGTCCCGATGGGGAACAACGGCGCCAGAAGCTGGTGCCAACCGCTTCTGTTGATGTCGTGCAACCGGCGGGCACTCATTGCGATTGTCGGCAGAAAGACAGCAAGGTTCCAGATCGATGAGACAATCTTACTCTGAACAACCTCATCAGCTATTCCCATAACGAAGGCAACGAGGATGAGGAAAAGGTAAGAATACCAGAACTCCGAGCGACTGGCCCTGCCGGAAAAATTCACATAGTTCCGGAAGAAGCTTGAAATGGCCTCGGCAAAATTCATCGCTGCCGGCGTGTCCCCGAAACGGTTAGCGCCTTCTGGCGCCGGCCTTAGAACAAACACAAGCGGCAAGCCGATCAGCACCAGAACAATCAGCCAGTGCCATATAGAAAAACTACCCATCATCCCCCCTGTATCGCAATTCAACAGGATATATTGATTTCAATCGGCCTACCCGAGAATCAATCCTGAATTGCGGTCTGCGAGCAAATTACACCGCAAGATGTTCATGTAAATACCGAGCCTTGGATGAAGGTGTCGTCAAGCGACAGCGATGCGCCGTGCACAGGCTCATTCTGAGCCGCCGATATTCCACGTGCTACGGGCTGTGTTTCTAGGCTGTCGCCGACACAAAGCCGCTTCACATTTTTCGAGTTTCAGTTCACCCCCTTCGGCACGTTCTCCGGCGGCACCGTGGTGTCGACCACTTTCTGGCGGTGGAAGATGAACAGGCCGGCCAGCACCACGATGCCCGAACCGATCAGGATGCGCGGGCCGGGAACATCGCCGAAGAACACCAGCCCGAAAACAACCGCCCACAGGAGCAGCGTGTAATGCAGCGGCGCCAGCGTCGAGGCAGGCGCGAGCTTCAGCGCCCGGGTGATCATCAGATGCGCGCCGCAGGAGACGATGCCCAGAAGCAGCATGGCGCCGAAATCGAGCGCTGAGGGCGTCTGCCAGGCGCCTATGGTCAGGACGCCGCCGACCACCAGCGTGCCGATCGTCTGCCATGTCACCAGATTGGTGTCGCTGGTGCCGCGCAGGCGCCGGTTGAGGATGATGGCGAAGGCGAAGGCAATGCTGCCGGCCAGTGCGAAGCCCGACGAGAGCGAGAACGCCGCCGAAGAGGGTTTCAGCATGATCAGCACGCCGCAGAAGCCGAGCAGGATCGCCATCCAGCGGCGCCAGCCGACCTTCTCGCCGAGCAGCAGATGCGACAGCGCCGCGACATAGATCGGCCCGGCCATGTAGAAGCTCATGACGTCGGCGAGCGGCAGATAGACAACAGCCGCATAGAAGAAGGCGGTATCGAGCGTCGTCATGACGACGCGCAGGACCTGCAGCTCAAGCCGCTCCATCCGAAACAGCTTGCCCGGGCCCTGGTGCGCGATCATCGGGCCGAGCACGAAGAAGGCGCCGACAGAACGGATCAGCACGACCTGCCCGACGGAGAAGCTGGCGACCAGCCACTTGCCCATCGCATCGTTGAGCGCAAACAGGAAGTCGCCGGCCAGCATCAGCAGAATGCCGGCCAAAAGCATGTTCTTGATCACGGAATTCTGGACTGCGGGCTGCGCCATGCCGATGTCGGATCCTCGAACGCTCGTTCCAAGGCGTCGTAGACGGTAGTCCCCGCTTTGACGAGGATAATTCAGGAAACCGGCGAGACCAGAACCGGGAATCGGCTGGGCCTACGTGGCTTTGTGCCGCCGATTCACCATCGCCGGCCTCCCCTTGATGGAAAGCCGCGTGTCCTGCCTGGTCCGCTCCGCCACCACCTTGCCCCTGGCGATGACGCAGATGCGCTCGGCGCGCAGGCGCAGGGCCTCGATCGGGTTGCCGGCATCGAGGACGACAAGGCTGGCGCGCTTGCCGACCGCAAGGCCCAGATGATCCAGCCCCATGATGGCGGCGTTGACGTTGGTGACCATGTCGAAGCAACGCGCCATGTCCGCCGGGCTAGACATCTGGGCGACATGCAGGCCCATGAAGGCGACATCGAGCATGTCGGCGGTGCCCAGCGAATACCAGGGATCGAGCACGCAATCCTGCCCCCAGCCGACGCGGATGCCGAGCGCCTGCATTTCCTTGACCCGGGTCAGGCCACGGCGTTTCGGAAATGTGTCATGGCGGCCCTGCAGCATGATGTTGATCAGCGGGTTGGGGATCGCCGAGACGCCGGCTTCGGCGATCAGCGGCAGAAGTTTCGAGACATAGTAATTGTCCATCGAATGCATGGAGGTGAGATGCGAGCCGGCCACCCTGCCCTGCAGCCCGAGGCGTTGCGTCTCATGGGCCAGTTGCTCGATATGCCGCGACAGCGGGTCGTCGGTCTCGTCGCAATGCAGGTCGACCATCAGGCCGCGCTTGGCCGCGATCTCGCAGAGCTCCGTCACCGAGCGAGCGCCGTCAGCCATGGTCCGCTCGAAATGCGGGATGCCGCCGACGATGTCGACGCCCATGTCGAGCGCGCGGAGGGTGTTTTGCCGCGCTGTCGGCGAGCGGTAAAATCCATCTTGCGGGAAGGCGACCAGTTGCAGGTCGATATAGGGCGCCACGGTTTTCTTCACGTCGAGCAGTGCTTCGMCCGCCAGCAGCCGGTCGTCGCAGACATCGACATGCGTGCGGATGGCCAGCAGGCCCATCGACACTGCCCAGTCGCAATAGGCGAGCGCGCGCTCTCGCACCGCCTCATGCGTCAGAAGCGGCTTCAGCTCACCCCATAGTGAAATGCCTTCCAGCAGCGTTCCCGATGCGTTGATGCGCGGAATGCCGTAGGACAGCGTAGCGTCCATGTGGAAATGCGGATCGACGAAGGGCGGCGAGACCAGATTGCCCCGCGCGTCGATGGCTGTGCCCGCCGTGACATTCAGTTCGGGCTCGATCGCCGCGATGGTCTCGCCGACAATGCCAATGTCGGCAATTGTGCCGTCGGGCAGCGTTCCGCCACGGACGATAAGGTCAAAATTCATCGTTCGTCATCCCCTTGAAGAATCATGTCGCGACAGTGGCGCAAAAGACAGCCTGCCGCAGTCGTTTCTTTCGGATGACTGCTACAGGTTCCATCACGCGGCAAGTGGTTCTATAAGCCGCCTCTCGCCCCCGTGGCGAATCTGAAATTCGCGTCAGCCAGGCATGGGATCCGCCATTTGTTTCGCTTCTTCCGTTCGACGGAGAACCAGCGCCTTGTCGTGAGGCTGGTCAGGGAATCCTTCCGGCAACATATGTTCGGCTACGGCGCCGCGATCCTGTCGATGCTGGTGGTGGCCGGCATGACGGCTGCCAGTGCCTGGATCCTGCGCGAAATCACCAATGAATTCGTGATCGACAAGAGAATCGAACGCGTCAACATGATTGCCCTGGCGGTCGCCGTGATCTTCATCGTCAAGGGCATCGCCAATTTCGTCCAGGCCTACTTCATGAGCCGGGTCGGCAACGCCATCATCGCGGAACGGCAGCGCAAGATCTACGACCGCATCCTGGCGCAAGGCATCGAATTCTACCATTCGACCTCGTCCTCCGACCTGATCACCCGCATGACCAACAACGCGCAGGCGGCACGCAACGTGCTTGATCTCGTCGTCACGTCCTATGTGCGGGATCTGGTGACCCTGGTTGCCCTGGTGCTGGTCATGATCGTGCAGCAGCCAGCGCTGTCCCTGCTCTGCTTTGTCGTTGGCCCCCTGGCCATCTACGGGGTCAACATCATCCTGAAGCGCGTCCGCAAGTTCGCCGCCATGGAGTTCCGCTCGGTCGGCCAGATCGTGCAGGTGATCCAGGAAACCGCGATCGGGGTGCGCGTGGTCAAATCCTTCAATCTCGAAGGCATGATGCGCAAGCGCATGTACAAGGCCGTGTCCGACGTCGAGGACCGGGCCAACAACATTGCGACGCTGGAAGCCGTTACCAGTCCGGTGATGGAAACACTTGCCGGACTGGCGATCGCCGGCGCCGTTCTGGTCAGCGGCCTTCTGGTCCTGGAAGGCGGCCAGACGCCGGGCGGCATCATGGCCTTCATCGCGGCCTTGCTGCTGGCCTATGAACCGGCGAAGCGCCTTGCGCGCGTTCGCATCTCACTGGAGAGTGGTATTGTCGGCGTGCGCATGATGTTCCAGCTGGCCGACGAGCCGCTCACGCTGGCCGAGAAGCCGGATGCGAGACCGCTTCTGGCCGGACCGGGCGAGATCAGGTTCGACGCAGTCAGCTTCGCATMCCAGGATGGCCCGCCGGTGCTCAACCGCCTGGACCTGACATTCGCACCCGGCAAGATGACGGCGCTGGTCGGGCCTTCCGGCAGCGGCAAGTCGACCATGCTGAACCTGATCATGCGGATGTACGATCCGCGGAGCGGCAGAGTGCTGTTCGATGGCCAGGACATCTCCCATGCGACGCTCGCGTCACTGCGTGAAAAGATCGCCTATGTCAGCCAGGACACATTCCTGTTTGCCGGCACCATCATGCACAACATCCGCCTCGGGCGGCAGGATGCGACCGACGCGGACGTGATCGCCGCCGCCAGGGCCGCCAATGCGCATGATTTCATCAGTGCCATGGCAAAGGGCTACGAGACGGAAGTCGGCGAGAACGGCGCCTTCTTGTCCGGCGGCCAGCGCCAACGGATTTCCATTGCGCGCGCCATGCTGCGCAACGCCGAGATCCTGCTGCTGGACGAGGCGACGAGCGCGCTGGATGCCGAATCGGAGGCGCTGTTCCGCGACGCGCTGCAGCAACTGACGGAGGGACGCACGACGATCGTCATCGCGCACCGCCTGTCGACGGTGCATCAGGCCGACACGATCGTTGTGCTCGACGCCGGCAAGGTGGTGGAGAGCGGCCCGCACAGGGACCTGCTCAGGCAGGGCGGGCTCTATCAGAAGCTCTATGAATATCAGCTGATGCCGTGACGGCATGGTGCCGGGCGTGGATAATTCTGCAACGTTGCGCCGCCCCTCATCCGCCTGCCGGCACCTTCTCCCCGTATAGTGACGGGGAGAAGGGAGATGTTGCAACCTTTGCGCCCTTCCTGCAACGTCGACCGCTGGCGAAATCACTCGCGACAGCGTCTTTCTCCCCGTCGTCTTTCTCCCCGTCACTATACGGGGAGAAATGTCCGGCAGGACAATGAGGGGCGGCGCTAACCTGTCCGTTTTCGAACCCTACTCCGGCACGTGCCTCACCGCACCCTTGTCGGCGCTGGTGGCGAAGGCGGCATAGGCACGCAACGCGGTTGTCACCTTGCGCTTGCGCTTTTCCTCGGGCTTCCAGGCGTCCGCACCCTTTGCCTCCATCGCGGCGCGACGGCTGGCAAGCTCGGCTTCACTGACAGCGATGCGGATGGTGCGGTTCGGAATGTCGATCTCCACCGTATCGCCTTCCTGCACCAGCCCGATCAAACCACCTTCCGCGGCTTCCGGCGAGACATGGCCGATCGACAGGCCCGACGTGCCGCCGGAGAAGCGGCCATCGGTAACCAGCGCGCAGGCCTTGCCGAGGCCTTTCGACTTCAGATAGCTGGTCGGATAGAGCATTTCCTGCATGCCGGGGCCACCGCGCGGCCCTTCATAGCGGATGACGACGACGTCGCCGGCCTTGATCTCGTTCGACAGGATCGCCTTGACGCTGGCGTCCTGGCTTTCGAACACGCGCGCCGGACCCGTGAATTTCAGGATCGATTCATCGACGCCGGCGGTCTTCACGATGCAACCGTCAAGCGCGAGATTGCCCTTCAATACGGCCAGGCCACCATCCTTGGAGAAGGGATGTTCGGCCGAGCGGATAACGCCTTTCTCGCGGTCGAGATCGAGTTCGTCCCAGCGGCGGTCCTGGCTGAAGGCGACCTGCGTCGGCACGCCCCCCGGTGCGGCCAGGAAGAAATCACGCACGCTCTGGCTGGAAGTGCGGGAGATGTCCCAATGGTCGAGCGCTTCACCCAGCGTTCGCGTGTGAACGGTCGGCAGATCGCGGTTGATCAGCCCGGCATTGTCGAGCTGACCGAGGATCGCCATGATGCCACCGGCGCGATGGACGTCCTCCATGTGTACGTCGGACTTGGCCGGTGCCACCTTGCACAGCACAGGCACCTTGCGCGACAGCGCATCGATGTCATCCTGATCGAAGTCGACCTCGCCCTCATGGGCCGCGGCGAGGATGTGCAACACCGTGTTGGTCGAGCCGCCCATGGCGATGTCGAGCGTCATGGCGTTCTCGAACGCGCCCTTGGAGGCGATATTGCGCGGCAGCGCGGTCTCGTCATCCTGCTCATAGTAGCGCTGTGCGAGGTCGACGATCAGATGACCGGCCTCGACAAACAGGCGCTTGCGATCAGCATGGGTGGCCAGCGTCGAGCCATTGCCCGGCAGCGAAAGCCCCAGCGCCTCGGTCAAACAATTCATCGAATTGGCGGTGAACATGCCTGAGCAGGAGCCGCAGGTCGGGCAGGCCGAGCGCTCGATGACCTTGACGTCTTCGTCGGAGATCTTGTCGTCGGCGGCAGCCACCATGGCATCGACCAGGTCGAGCGCCTGCGCCTTGCCGGCCAGCACCACCTTGCCGGCCTCCATCGGCCCGCCGGAAACGAAGACGGTGGGGATGTTGAGGCGCAACGAGGCCATCAGCATGCCGGGCGTGATCTTGTCGCAATTGGAGATGCAGACCATGGCGTCGGCACAGTGCGCATTGACCATGTATTCGACCGAGTCGGCGATCAGCTCGCGCGACGGCAGCGAATAGAGCATGCCGTCATGACCCATGGCGATGCCGTCATCGACGGCGATGGTGTTGAATTCCTTGGCAACACCGCCAGCCTTTTCGATCTCGCGCGCCACCAGCTGGCCGAGATCCTTCAGATGGACATGGCCGGGCACGAACTGGGTGAAGGAGTTGACCACCGCGATGATCGGCTTGCCGAAATCGCTGTCCTTCATGCCGGTGGCGCGCCAGAGGCCGCGGGCGCCGGCCATGTTGCGGCCATGAGTGGTGGTGCGAGAGCGATAGGCAGGCATGTCTTTTCCTTGGTGGCTGACCGCTGCCGAGGAATGGCGCGGCGGAGCTGAATTCGGACCGCAGGCGTTATAGACTGGCAAGTATGGTCTGGCCACATTTTTGCAATGCGCCAGATTCTCAAAGAAAACTGCGCGCCACTGTCGGATCGCGTGTCGCACGTCCGTCCTTGGGCAGACGGCAAGGGAATGGCATCCATTCCCGGAGCCAACCGGTCAACCGTAGCAGCAACCAAAACAGCCCGAGGAGAAAGACGATGCAAAAGATCACCACCTTCCTGTGGTTCGACGGCCAGGCCGAAGACGCAATGAACCACTACATCTCGATCTTCAAGAATTCGAAGACGCTGAGCGTGACTCGCTGGCCCCAAGGCCATCCTCAGGCAGGTCAGGTGCTCGTCGCCTCGTTCGAGCTCGACGGTGTGCAGTTCCAGGCACTGAACGGCGGCCCGCAATACAAGTTCACGGAGGCGATGTCCCTCTCGGTCGACTGCAAGACCCAGGAAGAGGTCGATCATTTCTGGACCAAGCTTACCGAAGGCGGAGGCGAGCCAGGGCCTTGCGGCTGGCTGAAGGACAAGTTCGGCGTCTCCTGGCAGATCGTCCCGGAGCAACTGCCACGCCTGCTTCAGGATCCCGACCGGGCCAAGGCCGGCCGAGTGATGAATGCAATGATGCAAATGAAGAAGATCGAGGTCGCCAAGCTCGAAGAGGCGGCGAAGGGATAACGCTTCGCCACGAAAGCGGAGAATCCGCCTTCACGCCACGGCGTCAGCGTGGAACAAGCCCATGTTCGCCAAGGATCTGCCCAATTCGCTGGCCCACCACGGCCAGCGAATGCTGGTCGCGCAGCAGAGCAAAGCCGCGCCGCGCACGTTCCTCGGCCTCGCCGGGAGACGCATGGATCGCGCGCAGCGCGGCGACCGCCGCATCCGCGTTCGCCGTTGCCCAGACCTGACCCTTGGTCTGGACATATTCGCCATGGCGAACCGGCTCTAAAGTGTAGGCGACCGGATATCCGGTCATTTCATTGATGAAATCGGTCGTGCCGCCGTAGTCGGTGGCCACGACGGCCTTGCCGGCCGCGAGAGCCTCGGCAGCCCCGAAGCCAAAGCCTTCAGACCGATGGAGCGATATGAAGGCGTCGCATCCCATCATCAACGCATCGGTGCCGGCGCGATCAAGAGTGCGGTCAACAATCTGGATCCGGTCATCCTGCGCCGCGACCTCGCCAAGCCACCGCCGCAGTCCTTCATCACGTTCGCCGCGCGTTTTCACCACGAGTTCGACGTCGCGATTGGCTGGGGGGAAAGCGGCACGGAAGGCTTTCACCGCCGCCTTCGGGTTCTTCCGCGCCACATAGGAGTCAAAATCCAGATACGTAAAGAAGCGCAGCCTCGTGCGGGCTGGCCGCAGTGCGGGAGGCTGCGAGGGAAGCCGCACGGGCTGCGGCACATAGTGCAAAGTCACGCCGGAGATGCCGGCAAAGGCCGAAGCGACAAATCGGGACGGCGCCCACACTTCGTCGAAATCACGGATCCCGGCATGCCATTCCCGGGGGATCCGGCCAAGCTCCCAGAAGGGAAACAGGACGTTCAGTCGGCCGGGTGCAATTTCCTGACGATACTGGTCGATGGCAGCCAGGCCGGTAACGACCAGTTGCGCCTTGCGATCGACCACCGGATTGCACTTGCTCGCAAATTCCGCGTCATTTTCACGCCCGGGCAAGGCCATGGCGCGGGACGACACCGGCAGCCGCGCCGCATCACAAGCATACACGATATTGCGCGCCGCCTGGCCCAGCCCAATCTCGGAACATAGATACCCGCTGACGCACAGGCCGTCGTCCAGGTTTCGTGGAAGCGGAATGGCGTGGCGCTCGTATAGCTTCGTCCGTATGGCCTTGAGATGCGGATCATAGAAACCATTTCGCAGCAGGTACGACATCGGATTGTCGTGACCGGCCCGAAAGCCTGGTGTCCGGGCGGCGTAGCTTTCGATATCGATGCCGTTCGCGGGCTGCCGCTTTTCTCGCCAGCCATCGCTCATATAGTGCGCGAAAGGATCCAAGCCGCTGGCAGCAACATCCCTATGGGTGGTCAGGTACCATTCAGCATCGAAGACGCCCGCGACCTCGGCCAGTGCGCGAAGATGATCGTGCTCGCGTTCGACGCCCAGAACCGCTGCCATCTGCCGCCGCCATGGGATGGCACGCCAAATGCGGCGAGCGACCCGCCGTGCAAAATCGCTTATCTTCATGGATTGCCTGCCCTATCCGTCCAGGGAAACAGGACTTGAGGGCGCTCGCCGAAATCCACATGCGGATTTCGAAACGGGTCGTTGTTCACCGCCTCGCCCCAACGCTCGGCCATCAGGCGCACGGCTGTTCTACGCATCCTCAGCACCTCCGGCGTCGAATCGAAGCCTCGGGTCGAGGACTCACGATGGATGATCCCATCCGTCGGCACCGCAATGACCCTGAAACCCATCTCGCGCGCGCGCAGGCAATAGTCGACATCATTGTATTCCACCGGTAGGCTGACCTCATCAAMCCCGCCGAGCTGCTCGAACACAGCTCGCCGCGTCGCGACGATGGCACCCGTCACGGCCTGATAGTTTCGGACGGTGCGCAGGGCATGGAGATAGCCGTCCGCATGCCCCGATGCGCCGCGCAATACATGTTGCGCCAGTACGGGATGCTCACTGCGCGCGCCGGTGCGCAAGACCACGCCTGCGTGCTGCACTGTACCATCCGGATACATCAGGCGCGCGCCGACGACGCCAACTTCAGGGCGCATCGCGTGCGCTATCATCATTTCCACCTGACGGTGGTCGGTCACCTCGACATCATTGTTGACCAGCAACAAGACGTCCGCGGTCGTGGCCGCGGCCCCCAGGTTGACCATGCGAGAGAAGTTGAAACGGCCCCCGACCTTCAGGATGCGAGCGCCGTGCTTTTCCTCAAATTCCGCGTAGAGAGCCAACGTCGCGGGATCAATGCTCGCATGATCCACGATCACCAATTCAGGCGCCGGGTGGTTTTCCATTTGTCCCAGGAACCGCACACAACGCTGCAGAAGTTTGGGCTGGTCACGATTGGGGATAACGATCGCCACGGACCTTGCACGAGGAAGGTCCCCGACACCGGCTGTTGCCGCCAAAGGACGCGGCAGACCTATGGGAAGGTGCATGATTGGCTCGGTGAGATGCCCCGCGACCAGGGGCCCGCCGGCCAGACCGCACAACCAGCCATGCAGGGAGCCGGGACGCTGAGCTGAACGCTGATTGCTGATGAGTCCTCTCGAAGCCATGAAGGCGGTGCCGATATAGTCCATCGCGACGATCAGGTCGGGATCCCAGCCCGGCAGGAAACAGGGCCGAGCGACCGCGCCGGCGATGCGATCGTGATCACAGATGATCAGATCGGGCGGCGACGCTGCACGCGAGGGCGAAAGCATGCGATTCAAAAGAGCAAAGGCGTCCGGGTCGAAAGTGGTCCCCGCGACCGCGAAGACAAGATGACTGCCGCGCCAGACGCGGTCGGCGACGGGATCCGACAGCACGTCCAATGCATCGAGTTCCGGCTCCGCGAACAGGCCGCGCAGGTTTGCAAAATCAGCCGGATCGGGCAAATCCGTTTCGCGGACGCCTGTGACCACGATCTCGATGTTGCGATAGGTCTGACAATGCAGTGCCGAGAGCGTGGCGGACACAGCATCGGCGTTGGCCGCCGCGCCGTAGACCAGAACCGTGATCAGATGGTTCCATACGCGTTGCTCGCCAGCCGATTCCATTCTTTCGCCCAGCCTGGACCGACGCCAATTGTCATAGCCGGCCAGGAGGACGTCTTCATCCCGCTCGATCATACAGCCTCCTCAAACACCTGGAGCTTATCGCGGCGGCCGCTAGAGACGATGGAAGGCTCCTGGCGGCGAACCTTCCGACGCACAGGATTTTGGAAAAGTCGAGCATTCGAGATCGATTCCGGCCGGCGCAATGTGTATCAAGCTGATATTTGCTCTCGATGAAGGGTAGAATGACGGCCCTTCATTCCAGCTTTCTTAGAACGACCATGTCTTGATAGTCGAGCGCACCGCGCGGAATGTACTGACATACGCGCAGGAATTTCGACCAATGGTCGAATATGTAACCGACGCTGTGAAAGGCCGAGTGGTAGAAGTCCGGGAAATCCGGGGCCCATTGGTCATCTTTCGTATAGTACAGTCCCCGCGTATGAAATGTGTCGGCAACCTGTTGCCGGAGAGGCGATTCCACGGGAATTCCCGAATGGAACTGATCGAAAGCATGCTGTCCGTGAACCGTGAGCGTAACGACGCCGCCCGGACGCAGGACGCGTGCCAGTTCTGCCAGCCAGGCATCCTGATAATCCACATCCAGGTGTGACATGACGCTGTGGTTGAATATCAAATCGAAGGCGCCATCGTCGTACGGAAGTGGAGGTTTCCCATCCGTCAGACTCGTTTCGACCCACGGCATATGAGCTGATATCCATGCGATCGCCTCCGCATCGATCTCGTTTCCGTAAAGCTTGCGGGGCGAAACGGGCACGGGCAGATGCCGCAGGATACGGCCGCAGCCGCATCCCCACTCGAGGATGTCGTTGAAATCCTCATAGGACGCCCGAACGGACGCCAGGGCCCGCTCCAGATCGCGCAACGACTTTTCTCCCGACTCGACGAACCAGTCGCCCGCATCAGTGCCGGCCACCCGGTAACGCAGATGTGGCGGCGGAAGCTGAATGCCCGGGCTGCCGGTCGTTTCCGGATCAGGGACAGAAGAACCGGAGTCCGAAATCACGGACCTTTCGTCTTGCTGCGTCTCATTGTTGCGTTTGCGCCTGAGGCGATCAAGCAATCGAGCTGGAGCAATCACTTTCATCATGAGAGCAGCCTAGCGGCACGGATGCCCGAGGCATGTATGGTCGACATTCGCAAACTGGCCACCAAGCTTCGCCGCCACCCTGATTGCCGCAGACAAGACCACATTGCCTCGGCACAGTCACGCCCCTTCGCGATGACCGAAAACGCGACCAGCACACGCAGTGGCTGATGCGCCGTTTCGCTTTCAGGCCGCCTTTTCGCGGACCTGATAGTCCTTGATCGTAGCAAAGCGGATCGCCTTCCAGCGTTCGGCTTCGTAGTTCAGCGAGAAGGCGTGCTGGGCGAGGAACACCGGGTCGTTGTCGAGGTCGCGGGCGATGTCGCCTCTGTGCGCCTCGATGAAGCGGTGAACCTCGGCCTTGTCGTCGGCCGATATCCAGCGGCATACCGAGAAGCGCGACATCTCGAATTCGACAGGCAGCGTGTATTCGAAGTTCAGCCTCTCCTTCAGGACGTCGAGCTGCAGAGCGCCGACGACACCGACGATGGCCGGTGAGCCGTCCTCGGGAGAGAACAGCTGCACGACGCCTTCCTCGGCCATCTGGTGCAGCGCCTCCTTCAATTTCTTGGCCTTCATCGCATCACCGAGGCGGACGCGGCGCAGGATTTCCGGGGCAAAATTCGGCACGCCCCGGAACAGGATCTCCTCGCCCTCGGTCAGCGTGTCGCCAATGCGCAGCGTACCATGATTGGGGATGCCGACGACGTCGCCGGCAAAGGCTTCGTCGGCGGTGACGCGAGTGCGGGCGAAGAAGAACTGCGGCGCCGACAGCGACATCGGCTTGCCGGTGCGCACCAGCTTGGCTTTCATGCCGCGCTCGAGCTTGCCCGAGCAGACGCGGACGAAGGCGATGCGGTCGCGGTGGTTGGGATCCATGTTGGCCTGGATCTTGAAGACGAAGGACGTCATCTTGTCCTCGGTCGCCTCGACTTTGCGCGTGTCGGCTTCCTGCGCGCGCGGCGGCGGCCCGTAGGCGCCGAGGGCCTCGATCAGGTCGCGGACGCCATAATTGCGCAGCGCCGAGCCGAAATAGACCGGCGTCAGATGGCCTTCGCGGAAGGCTTCGAGGTCGAGCGGCCGGCAGGCCTCGCGCGCCAGTTCGAGTTCCTCGATGAATGCCTCGCGCTCGTTTTCCGGTAGCAGGCCGGCGACGCGATTGGAATCGGGACCGTTGACCGGCGTGCGCTCCTTTTCCGCATCGCCCTTGCGCACGGCATTCTGAGCCAGATGATAGGTGCCGGAGAACGTCTTGCCGCGGCCGATCGGCCAGGTGATGGGCGCGGTATCCAGCGCCAGCTTCTGCTCGATCTCGTCGAGGATCTCGAACGGATCGCGGCTTTCGCGGTCCATCTTGTTGATGAAGGTGATGATCGGGATGTCGCGCAGGCGACAGACCTCGAACAGTTTCAGCGTGCGCGGCTCGATGCCCTTGGCGGCGTCGATGACCATGACCGCGCTATCGACGGCCGAAAGCGTGCGATAGGTATCGTCAGCGAAATCCTCGTGGCCGGGAGTGTCCAGGAGGTTGAAGACATTATCTTCGTATTCGAAGGTCATCACCGAGGTGACGACCGAAATGCCGCGCTCGCGCTCGATCTTCATCCAGTCGGACCGGGTCTGGATCCTATCCTTCTTGGCCTTGACCTCGCCGGCAAGCTGGATGGCGCCGCCGAACAGCAGCAGCTTTTCGGTCAGCGTCGTCTTGCCGGCGTCCGGGTGCGCGATGATCGCGAAGGTGCGGCGGCGCGATACCGCCTGTTCGATTTCTTCAGCCAATGTCTGGAATCCTGTCTGTGGCGCGGGCTTCTAGCAGCGCTTCTTGGGCCTGTCGAACAGTTTTGGGCAGATAGGCCTCGCCCAATATGGTAACGGCTAACCGAAATGCCACTCAAAATCCGGCAAAGGTCCAGCATGAGTGCAGCCAAACAAGTCATCGTCATCGGCACTGGCATTATTGGTGCTTCCATCGCCTGGCATCTGACCAAGGCAGGCGCGCAAGTGACGATCATTGCAGACAGCGCCGTCGGTGGGGTCGCGACGCCGGCCTCCTTCGCCTGGATCAATGCCACCTGGGGTAACCCGGAGCCGTATTTCCGGCTGCGCACCCGCGCCATGACCGAATGGTCGCGGCTGGCAAAAGACCTGCCCGGCCTGCCGCTCGCCTGGTGCGGCGGCCTGTGCTGGGATTTGTCGGCGACCGACATGGAGGCATACGCCACCGGACATTCCGCCTGGGGCTATGGCATCGAGCGCGTCGMCCGTGCCMCCGCCGCGCGCATCGAGCCCAATCTCACCGAGCTTCCTGATCTTGCTTTGCATGTCGCGGAAGAGGGTGTCGCCGAGCCGGTGGCCGCCACGAAAGCACTGTTGGCCGACGCCGAGCGACATCGCGCGCGCATCATCTCCAGCACGGTCGCGGCGCTGGTCAAAACCGGCGGCAAGATTACCGGCGTGGACACATCGCATGGATTGATTGCCGCCGACGAGGTGGTGATCGCCGCCGGCGTCGGCTCGCCGGATATTGCTGCGACCGCCGACATCAATCTGCCGATCGAGACGCCGCCCGGCCTGATCGTCCACTCGCGCCCTTACAGGAAACTGCTCAACGGGCTGGTTCTGGCCGAGCGGCTGCACATGCGCCAGACGGCTGAGGGCCGCATCATCGCCGGCTCGGATTTTGGTGGCGCCGACCCGGGAATGGATCCGCAAGCCACTGCCCGCAAGCTCTTTGCAGCCATGAAAGCCATGCTGCGAGGTGGCGATGGACTAGAGCTTGACTTTCACACGGTCGGTTACCGGCCGACGCCGATCGACGGCTTTCCGATCATCGGCCGCGCCAACGGCATGGAGGGTGCCTATGTCGCGGTCATGCATTCCGGCATCACGCTGGCGCCGGCCGTCGGCCTGTTCGCCGCTCGGGAAATCCTCGACGGCGAGCGCGATCCGCTGCTTGCCCCGTACGGGCTGTCGCGCTTCGCTCAGTAACCCGGCGGACGGCGAAAGCCACCGGCCAATGGTTCGATTGCCCTGGCGATGCCAAGCAGTCGTGACTCCGACCAGCGTTTGCCGACCAGTTGCAGGCCGATCGGCAAGCCGTCGCTGTCCAGCCCGCACGGAATCGAAAGCGCGGGATGGCCGCTGTAGTTGAAGACGGCGCCATAGGCGGGCAGCATCCAATAGCTCTGCTCCTTGCCGTCGACCTTGATCGATGTGCCCGGCTCACAATGTGGAAAGGCAGTGGTCATGGCGACCGGGCAGAGCAGCGCGTCCCAGTTTTCGAAGAACTGGTCCCAGGCCAGTATGGAGCGATCGCGACGGGCCAGCGCCTCGAACCAACGCGACACCGGCGTCGGCTTCTCCGGCGACTCCGGTTGCGCGGCCTCCATCATCATGCCGATCAGCCCCCCGCCCTGCTCCAGATCATCGTGAAAATCGAGCTTGGGCAGCTTTGCTTCCTCAGCGATCGCMCCTGCCGATCGCAACTGCCTTGCGAGATCTTCGACTGCGGCGCTGATGTCGCCCGCCACCGGAAACCCCGGAAAGGACGGCGCGAAGGCAATGCGCAATGTCTTGAGTTCGAGCCTTGGCATGTCCTCGACCGGCACCAGAGCAAGATCGGTATCGCGCCCGTCCGGCCCGGCGATGATCCTGTAGATGAGCGAAAGGTCTTCCACGCTGCGCGCCAGCGGTCCGAGGCAGGACATGAGCCGCACGCCGCGCGCGGCACCTCCCGGATCAGGGAAGGCACCAGCCAGCGAGACGCGATGTTCCGTCGGTTTCAGGCCATGGACGCCGCAGAAGGCTGCCGGCAGCCGGATCGAATCCTGCATGTCGGTGCCGACGTCGAAGGGCGTCATGCCAGCACAAACAGCCGCGGCCGCGCCGCCGCTGGAACCACCCGCGGTGCGCTGGAGACTCCAGGGATTGCTGGTGCGGCCGAACAGCGGATTGTTCGATTGCCAGTCGCCTAGCATGGTCGCGACATTGGTCTTGGCCATCAATATGCCGCCGGCTGCCTTCAGGCCGGCGACGACCGGACTGTCATTCCTGGCGACATAATCGGCGAAGGGCGGAAAGCCGACGGTGGTCTTCATGCCCGCCGTCTCATGCATGTCCTTCAACGTGAATGGCACGCCATGCAGAGGCCCAACTGGCTCGCCGCTCGCCTGTGCCGAGTCGGCCTTTCTTGCGCGCTCGCGAGCCCCCTCCCGGTCGAGCGAAATGACGGCGTTGACCGCTTCATTGCGGCTGTCGATCTGCGCCAGATGCGCGTCGAGGGCCTCCACCGCGGAGATTTTCCGCCGGGCGATCGCGGTAGCCAGTTCGACGGCTGAGGAGAAGACGACGTCCATGATCAATGCTCCAGCGCGGCCCCGCGTGTCGATTGACATGGAGGATTGTACGCGACTTCAAGCCAAGTTCAGCATTTGAAGTTCGGCGGCGCTTGATCGAAATTGCGCCTCGGGTTCATTTGCGGTCAGCGCTCTACGGCGTAGGAACGCGACGTTGCCGCAATGGCAATCCGGCGAAGGCCTACCCAACCAGCGCCAGCTTTGCCGCAGCTGGAGCAAAGGGATGAATGGCGATGCCGTCCCTGGTCATGGTGACGAAACTCGATGGCGGGATCGCCTGCCAGTCGCCGCCGTCGCGATCGAAGGGCTCGGAGACGATGCAACGGCCGCCGCCCTTGCCGAAAGTGGAGGTGTAGAGCGTCGGCGCATGATCGTCGGTGGCGTAGCGAATGGCATGAAGCGCCTGCCCGTCCGAGAAAGCGGCGGTGAGTTTCAAAGCCGGCTCAAGACCCGCGCGGCGCGAAGCATCGAGCACGCGCGCCGTGGCGCGCGAGACGGCCCCTTGCGGATCGGCCGCCAATCCCTCGTCGATCATCAGTAGAAAGAAGAGCTCGGAATCCGTGGTGCCTTCGCGCTGATCGAAAACCGCGTCGGACAACGAATTCTCCAACGCGCGGCGGATCTTTTCGAAGCCGCCGATCTGGCCGTTGTGCATGAACGACCAGCGGTCGGAAATGAAGGGATGGCAGTTCATGCGGCTGGTGGCGCCGCCGGTCGAGGCCCGCACATGGGCGAGGAACAGGCCGGATTTGATCTGCCGGCACAAGCTCTTCAGATTGGGGTCGGACCAGGCCGGAAGGATGTCGCGATAGAGGCCGGGCTCGTGCCGGTCGCCATACCAGGCGAGACCGAAACCGTCGCCATTGGTCGGTGATTTCGCCTCCTGGGCGCGGTGGCTCTGGGCGATCAGCGAATGGCAGGGGGCCGTGACGATGTCTTCCAGAAAGACCGCTTCACCAAGATAGGCCGCCCAACGGCACATCGCTTTGTCGTCCTCTAGGCACGATCCATAAGAGCCCCCGGCTCCTTGGTCGCGTGCGAGCCTCTGTTGTGCGTCCGCTCGTAGAGTTCGCGAACGATTCGGCTGGCGGTAGTCTCAAACAAAAACGGCAAGAAAGCATGAACAATCGCTGCGCACGCCGCCATGAACAGTCTCGACGAGAACCAGGCGGCAAAGGCCATATGGCCGAAATAGGTCTCGCCGACCTTGGCCGGATGAGAGGTGAAAATCCTTGCGACCGACATGCTCGTCCCCTTCAGCGGTTGACGTTCCCGATATGAGTATCCTGGCATGCTTCGCCGGTTCATCGGTCTCAAAATATCCTTGTATTTGGCCATTCCATGGGACAAACATCCCGCATGCTGCCAGAGATTGACGAAATCGACCGAAAATTGCTGACTGAATTGCAGCGCGACGGCTCGCTTTCGGTCGACCAGCTGTCCGAAAAAGTCTCCCTGTCGCGCAACGCCTGCTGGCGCAGGGTCAAACGGCTGGAGGAGAGCGGCGTCATCACCGGCCGCGTGGCACTGGTCGATGCGGAGAAGCTCGGGCTTGGCCTTTCGGTGTTCATCCTGATCCGGACATCCAATCACGACCCGGACTGGCTGCAGAAATTCCGGGCGGCGGTGACCGGATTTCCAGAGATCACCGGCGTCTACCGCATGTCCGGCGACCTCGACTATGTGCTGCGTGCCCGCGTCGCCGACGTGAAGGCCTACGACCGGCTCTATCAGCGGCTCATCGCCAAGGTGGCGCTGTCGGATGTTTCCGCTTCCTTCGTGATGGAGGAGATCAAGGAGACCACGGTCGTTCCGATGGAACTGCGTTAGGTCACAGTGATGCCTGAAAGAAAGGCGTTGATAGCATTGCGGTCGAGTTGACCGAATCGGCGTTGGCACCGATAGGATCGATTTTATGCGCGCATCCCTCCAAACCTCCTCCGTCATCGGTCCGACCGTGGGCTTCGTCAGGCTGCCTCACGGTGAGGGACTTCCCCTCCCCGCCTATGAAAGCACCGGCGCCGCCGGCATGGATTTGCGTGCGGCGGTGCCCGACGATCGGCCGTTGCTGATCCTGCCGGGAAAGCGGGCGCTGGTGCCGACCGGGCTGATCCTGGAGATTCCCGAAGGTATGGAAGGCCAGGTGCGCCCGCGCTCCGGCCTTGCCTTCAAGCATGGCCTCACCGTTCTCAACACGCCCGGCACGATCGACAGCGACTATCGCGGCGAGGTCAAAGTGCTGCTGGTCAACCTCGGTGACGAGGATTTCGCGGTGACGCGCGGCATGCGCATCGCGCAGATCGTCTTTGCCTCGGTGACGCAAGCAACGGTCGAGGAACGCACATTGGCCGGCGGCACGGCGCGTGGCTCCGGCGGGTTCGGGTCGACCGGCACGGCCTGATGAACATACCCAAGCTGGTCATCTTCGATTGCGACGGCGTTCTGGTGGACACCGAGAACCTCGCCAATCGACGCCTCGCCGAATGGCTGACCGCCGCCGGCTTTCCGACCAGCTTTGAATATTGCCGCAAGCATTTTTCCGGCCGCAGCATGGTCTCCGTGCAAAAGGAGATCGAAGCGCAGACCGAGGTCAGGCTCGGCGTGGATTTCGTCGAGCGCTGGAATGCCGGCCTGCCCGACCTGTTCGCGCATGGCGTCGAAGCCATCCCACATGTTCGGGAGTTCGTCGAAGCCGTGCGCGCGGCCGGCATCGCCTATTGCGTCGCCACCTCGGCGCGGGTTTCGAAAATGCACATCACGCTCGGCCAGACCGGGCTGTTGCCGCTGTTCGAGCATGCGCTGTTCAGCGCCACCATGGTCGGACGCGGCAAGCCGTTTCCCGATCTCTTCCTGCATGCTGCTGAAACGATGGGCTTCGCGCCCGCCGATTGCATCGTCATCGAGGACAGCGTTGCCGGAACGCAGGCGGGCGTCGCCGCCGGCATGCGGG
>BFBZ01001022.1_pt1 | contig 20569 bp, 19 predicted proteins | sample 1888401 | NCBI WGS metagenome assembly BFBZ01 (sample SAMD00112614, study PRJDB3348) | symbiont metagenome | host: Chara braunii | reverse complement strand
CCCTGTGCCCGCCGATCGCGGTTCTGGTCTTCATTTCTGTTTCGTCGCGCCGAGCCGGGAAGCCGTCGATGCTTTCTATGCCGCCGGCATCGCCAATGGCGGGGAAGACAACGGCTCGCCAGGCATCAGGCCGGATTACAGCCAGTTCTATTACGCGGCTTTCGTCATCGATCCCGACGGCTATCGGCTGGAAGCCTATTTCAAGACCGGTGAATAGCCGTAACGCAGAGGCCGCCGAAACCTGATCGAACCGTTGGACCTTGCCCGGCGGTTATCGAACAATTCGTTAGCTTCTTTAGGCATTTCACCTTTCAGGTTGCTGTCAGGCTTCTGTCATAAGGGACGCCCCGGGGGCAGCCGTTCAGTGTTCTATAAGAACACCCGCGGACGCTTGTTTTGGATTTGTTCAGACAGTGGCCGGCGTTTCGATGTTCGACAATTATGATGGCGCAGCATATGCAAAGCGAACAACGCCGGTAAGCAGGTCCCTTATAGCGTTTCTCGTGCTGTTTACGCTTTGGTGGCTGCTGCTGTTCGTCTTCAATCGCTTTCCTGGCATCGATCTTTCCGTCGCTCAGAGCGTCTTCACCGCTGTACCCTGCGCATCATCAACGCCTGTGGGCGAAATCTGCGGCACCTTTGCCCTTGCGAAAAACCCTCTTCTCGAAATTTTGCGCGAAGTGACGCTCGCCCTGCCCTACATCGCCATTGTCGCTCTGCTGGCGACGCTGGTCACGTCCTGGCGCCGATACGGCGCAAGCTGGCGGACGGTAAAGACCGATCAATACATCGCCGCCCTGCTTTCCCTTGCCATCGGTTGCGGTCTTATCGTCAATACGCTGCTCAAGAGCTATTCGGGCAGGCCAAGGCCCCGCGGCACCGATCTCTTCGGCGGTGGGCTGGATTTTGCACAGGCGGGCTCATTCGCCGGCAAGTGCCTTGGAAATTGCTCCTTCGTTTCCGGTGAAGCATCCTCCGGCGGCTGGCTGCTCTGTCTCGTGCTGCTATTGCCGCCGCGCCTCCGCTTTCCGCTCGGCATCCCGCTTGCCGTCATCTCCATCATGATGCCTTTCATGCGCGTCTTCACCGGAGCCCACTACCTGTCGGACGCCATTCTGGGCTGGCTTCTGTCGCTGGTTGTCTTTGCAGCAGCCATGGCAGTCATCGATTTTATGCGCTCGGGGCCATCATCCATCCAGTCCTGAGACCGGCAACGCTCATCCTGCATTGCGCAGCCTGGTGCGCTCTCTCCATTTGACTGCCTTCCGCACACGAGCGGTCATCTCGGCAAGCCCAAAAGGCTTCACGAGATAGTCGACGGCGCCGATACCGATGGCCGTCATCTGGTCCGATAGCTGATCATAGGCTGACATCACGATCACGGGCGTCGAATTCCCCAGTATTTCCATATGCTTCAGCACGTCGAGGCCGCTTCCATCCGGCAGGCGGAGGTCGAGAAGGACGACATCATGAATTTCGCTGGTAACTGCGGCTGTTGCCGATTGCAGCGTCATCGACCACTCGACCGACCAGCCTTCCGCACGCAGGTGATCCTGCACGGCATTGCCGATCGTCGGATCGTCTTCGACCAATAAAACCCGCACAATTGCGCCCCCGGTTGCAATCACGGATCCTATGATCGGGATTGCTGACGGCGACCTGAAATTCAGCCGGCAATGCCACAAAAAGCAAAGTGAATATGAGCCAACACGCAAACAGCTGTGTTCAAGCGTCTACCGTTCAGGTAATTGTCAGGAATGGTCGCCACCGTAGATGGCTTTAGCAATCAAAGCTGCAGCCTGCGGCTGGGATTTTCCGGTCCCGCCGACAGCACATGCTTCGGAGAAAAGCATTGAATTACAATAACGCTTCATCTGGCCGACGTTTCGTCAGGCCAGCCATCGGCAGCGTCACACTGTGCCTTATAACCACCCTTTATGTACTTCTTGTGACAAACCAGACCTTCTGGGCGAAGTCCTATGTCTATTTCATTACCTCGGAGCCGCTCGCCTTCGTCGGCTTCGTAGCGGGCATTTCCGCTGCCATCCTGGCACTTTTCACGCTATTTTCGGCAAAATACATCACCAAGCCAGCCCTGATCTTCTTCGTGCTGGTAGCATCGGTATCCTCCTGGTTCAACGATCAGTTCGGCGTGATCATCGATAAGGAAATGATCCGCAATGCCGCCGTCTCGACGGGCGCGGAAGCCGGGCACCTGATCACCACACGTTTCGCGATGCATGTGCTGTTGACCGGTATTCTGCCGGCGCTGGTGATCATTTGGGTGCGGATCATCCATCGCCCGATCCTCTGGAAGCTCGTCTATAACACCGCCGTCATTCTCGCCTGTACCGCCGTCTTCGTCGCCGCAGGCACCAGCTTCTACAAGACCTATGCCGGCGTCGGCCGTGCGCACCGCGACCTGTTGGATACCCTCAATCCCGTGGTGCCGATCGCCAGCGTGGTGCGCTACGGCATCGACATGCAAAGGAACGCCAATGTCGTCGCAGGCCCTCTCGGGACGGACGCCCGCAAAGTCGGCGCCGTCGACAACGGCAAGCCACGCGTAACGATCATTGTGGCTGGCGAAACCGCTCGTGCACAGAACTTTTCGCTCGGCGGCTACAGCAAAGAGACCAATCCCGAGCTGGCGAAACGCAATGTCGTTTACTTCCCCAATACCAGCAGCTGCGGCACGGCGACGGCAACCTCGATACCTTGCCTCTTCTCGGTCTATACCCGGGCACAATATTCTCATCGCAAGGGACTGGAGACGGAAAACCTGCTCGATGTGCTCACCCACGCCAAAGTCGATGTGACCTGGCTGGACAACGACACCGGCAGCTACAATGTAACCGACCGTGTTTCCTACACCTATCTGCCGCCTTCGGCCGATCCGCGCTTCTGCAAGGACGGCGAATGCAAGGACGAAATCCTCGTCGACAAGGTCGATGGCTGGCTCGACAAGGTAAAGGGAGACAGCGTTCTCGTATTGCATCAGCTCGGCAGCCATGGCCCGGCTTACTATCAGCGCTATCCGGAGGAATTCCGCCGCTTCAGGCCCGATTGCCGTTCAAACGACTTCAGCTCCTGCTCGCAGGAAGAGATCACCAATGCCTATGATAACACGATCCTCTACACGGATCACATCGTCTCGATGGTCATCGACAAGCTGAAGCAGCGATCGAACTCCATATCCGGCGCCGTGCTCTATTTCTCCGATCATGGCGAGTCGCTCGGCGAGAACGGCATCTACCTGCACGGCACGCCCTATATCATCGCCCCGGCACAGCAGACGACTGTGCCGATGCTGGTGTGGATGGCTGACGATCTGGCAAAGACGGGCGGCTACGACATGGCCTGCCTCTCCAAGAATGCGGCCACAGGCACGCACTCCCACGACAACATCTTCCACAGTGTTCTGGGCATGATGGATGTCTCGACGAAGGTCTATGATCCCAGCCTGGACCTGTTTGCCGCCTGCCGCACACCGTCTAACAAGCTGGCGCAGAACTGATAGCGCCACGCAGTAACCGGCAGCCCCGTTCCGGCGGGGCTGCCAAGTAATCGGGATTGCTCAAAGTCGCTTGGGCTGTCTGACGGTCCGCTCGTTTTCCACATTGCCGGTATTGAGCGTCGTATTCCGCTCGAAGAGCACGACCTCGCATGTCGGCTCGGCGACCGGGCAATGCTGCACGCCATGCGGCACGATAATGTATTCGCCTGGGCCAAGCACGATATCGCCGCCATTCTCCTCGTGCAGCTTCATGCGCAGCGTGCCCTTGACGACGAAGAACAGCTCATCCTCCTCTTCATGATGATGCCAATGGAAGGCGCCATCCAGCTTGACGAGCTTCACCTGAAAATCGTTGATATCGCCGCCGACGCGCGGGCTCCACGTCTCGTCAAAAGCTGCAAAAGCCTTGGTAAGATTGACTTTTTTCAGTGCGACCATGTGTTTCCTCCCTCTGGCCCGATCGGGCTGATAGCAAAGCTAATATTGGCGGAGGCGTTGCCGAACGCAACGTCATCCTTGCCGCATATTTTGCCGCATACCCTGGATTGTCATCGTCATATCGAATTCCTCGAAGGTTTCGGCCGAAACTTTCCGGGTAGTTGCCGATGGGGAACGACACTACATGCTTGCTCAACATCACTTCGACACATGACAGGAAAAATCATGACGACAAACAATGTCGAATTCGGCCTGGATACTTTCGGCGACGTGACCTTTGACGACAAGGGCGCGCCATTGCCGCACGCGCAGGTTCTCCGCAATGTCGTCGAAGAAGGCGTTCTGGCCGATCAGCTGGGCATCGACTTCTTCGGCATCGGCGAGCATCACCGCGAAGACTTCGCCGTTTCCTCACCCGAAACCATACTGGCGGCCATCGCCAGCCGCACATCGAAGATCCATCTCGGATCGGCAGTGACGGTGCTGAGCTCGGATGACCCGATCCGGGTTTTCCAGCGCTTCTCCAGCGTCAACGCCATTTCGAACGGTCGTGCCGAGGTCATCCTTGGCCGCGGATCCTTCACGGAATCCTTCCCGTTGTTCGGCTTCGAGCTTTCACAATATGAAAAGCTCTTCGAGGAAAAGCTGGATCTCTTCGCAGCACTGCTCTCCAACGAGCCGGTGACATGGCAGGGCAGCATCCGTCCACCCTTGAAGAACCAGAAGGTCTTCCCGACCATCGAGAGCGGCCAACTGAAGACATGGATCGGCGTTGGCGGCAGCCCGGAATCGGTTGTCCGTGCCGCCCACTATGACTTGCCACTCATGCTCGCGATCATCGGCGGCAGCCCTTATCGCTTCCAGCCCTATGTCGATCTCTATCATCGCGCCTTCGAACAGCTCGGCAAGCCCGTGCGGCCGATCGGCATCCATTCGCCGGGCTACATCGCCGAGACGGACGAACAGGCGCGCGAAGAATTGTGGCCCTGCTTCAAGGCGATGCGTGACCGCATCGGCCGCGAGCGCGGTTGGCCGCCCATGACGCGGGCGGAGTTCGATAACGAGATCGAAAAGGGCTCGCTCTATGTCGGTTCGCCGGAAACGGTCGCCGCCAAGCTCGCGCCCGTGGTCAAGACGCTTGGCATCAGCCGCTTCCAGTTGAAGTATAGCGCCGGTGCGCTCGGCCATGAGAAGATGATGCGTTGCATCGAGCTCTATGGCCAGAAGGTTATCCCGGCGGTGCGGGCCGCTCTGGCGGCATAGTCCGGGGTCGACCAAGGCGGTCTCCATGACCGACTGAAACAGCGGATGTCTCGCCAGACGGCAAGGCATCCGTTGAATTATGTTGTCATTCGTTCGTAGTAAATGCTACCTATATCCATGCAAGTAGCATTTACTACGAATATGGAACACCGGGATGACAGACAGGACGCAAGAGCTGCCGACCTTCGAAAGCCGGGTTCTCGCCGTTTTCGATACGCTTGCACCCGCAGAGCAGCGCATCGCCCGCTTCTTCATCGATCAGAAGCAGGCGGTCCTGCTCAATTCGGCTGCCCAGATCGCCCAGCTGGCCGGCACCAGTGACGCGACGGTCGTGCGCACTGCCCGCGCCCTCGGCTTCGAAAGCCTGTCGACGCTGCGGGCTGCCCTGCTTGCGGAACTGACGGGAACGCCGTCGCCCAGCACGCGAATGGAGCGAACCCTCGCTGAAACCGGTGGCCACGCTGGCGATGCGTTGCGCCATGTCATGGGCATTCACGACAAGGCATTGGAATCGCTGCGGCATGAGCAGTTCGCCGTAAGCTTCGAGCGTTGCATCGATATTCTGGTTGGCGCACCTCGCCGTCATGTCTTCGGCATCGGCCCATCCGGCGCGATAGCCGATTATGCCAGCCTGCAATTCAACCGCATCGGCCTGCCGACAAACCCTCTCTCTGCCTCAGGCATCGCGCTCGCCGACCGTCTTCTGTGGATCGGCAAGGGCGACGCAGTGCTGATCATGGCCTATGCGCCGCTCTACCGCGAAGTTGAGATCCTGCTCGAACACGCAGCCCGTCAGGATGCACCGGTCATATTGGTCAGCGACGACCTCGGTCCGCTGGTTGCTGACAAGGTGGCCGAAATCCTGCCCGTGCCGCGCGGCAATGCCGATCACCTTGCCATGCACGGCGGCACGATGGTGCTGATCGAAGCGATGATCGTTGCGCTGGCGGCAAAGAACAAGGATGCGGCCATCGACAGCCTCGACCAACTGAGCACGCTGCGCGGTTCTCTCGACAAGGCCTGGGCCAAACGCGGCACGCGAAAGCGGAAATGAACGCCGACGCGGCGCAAGCTCACCTGGAACATGAAGAAAATCTGCCGAACAAGACCATGCAAAATCAAAGCCCTAACCGTCATTCGGGAATCATCTCATGAACAGCCTCACACCCATTCTCTCTACCGTGACGGCATCCTTTCTCGGCTCATTCGTCGAGGTCGTGGAAGCTTTCACTATCGTACTCGCCGTCGGCGTGACCCGGAGTTGGCGTCCGGCGCTGACCGGTGCCGCACTTGCGCTTGCAGTGCTCGCCGCCCTCGTCCTCATCTTTGGTCCGCTGCTGGCGCTCGTGCCCATCGAAACGTTGCAATTCGTCGTCGGCGTTCTGCTGATCCTGTTTGGCATGCGCTGGTTGCGCAAGGCCATCCTCCGCTCGCTTGGTGTCATCGCCCTGCATGACGAGGAAGCCGCCTTCTCGAAGGAAACCGCAAGCCTGCAGGCACAATCGACCGATAACCGCGCCGATTATCTTGCCGGCCTTGCGGCCTTCAAGGCGGTGCTGCTTGAGGGCGTCGAGGTGGTTTTCATCGTCGTCGCCGTCGGCGGTGCGCACGGCCTTACGCTCTATGCCGGCCTCGGCGCTCTCGCCGCCTTCGTTCTGGTGATGCTGATCGGGCTGCTGGTGCATCGCCCGCTCGCAACCGTGCCGGAAAATACCCTTAAGTTCGTCGTTGGCCTGATGCTGACGAGCTTCGGGATTTTCTGGACAGGCGAAGGCATTGGCGCTCACTGGCCGGGCGCGGATCTCTCCCTGATCGCTATCTTTGCGATCGTCTCGCTTGCCTCTTACGCAATCCTCCGTGGCCTGCGCGGCTCCACCGGCAACCCAACAGCAAAGGCAGCCTAATGACCGTTCTCCGCATTGCCCTGTCCGAACTAATCGGCATGTTCATCGATGACGGCAGCCTCGCCACGCTCTGCCTCATCCTCATCCTCGCAATTGCAGGCGCGGTCGAGTTTCTCGCCATGCCGCCGCTTGCCGGAGCCGTTCTGCTGTTGCTCGGCTGCCTCGCCATTCTGCTCTACAGCGTCCGCCGCGCCGTGAAGCGATAACGCCCCTCGACACGCTCCCTCGCAGATGCGAAGAATTCGGCAGCATCGGCGAAATGGAGAAACGGTCACATGAGCAGCGCCCATCCCGAAATCTATCTGGTGCGGCACGGGCAGACGGAATGGAGCCTGTCCGGCAGGCATACCGGCCGGACTGACATTCCCTTGACATCAGCCGGCGAGGAAGCCGCCCGCAAGGTTGCGGATCGCCTGCCCGCCATCGATTTCGCTGCCGTCTGGTCGAGCCCGTCGCAGCGGGCCCAGAATACCTGCGCGCTGGCCGGCTTCGGCGACCGCCGGGTCGTCAAGGACGATCTGGCTGAATGGGATTACGGCGCCTATGAGGGCATCACCACCAAGGCGATCCTGGCCGAGCGCCCAGGCTGGCAGGTCTTTCGCGACGGCTGCCCGAATGGCGAAACGGCCGCCGATGTCGGCGCACGCGCCGACCGGATCATAGGCGAACTTCGCACCATCAATGGCTCGGTGCTGATTTTCTCCAGCGCTCACTTCCTGCGCGTCTTCGCCTCTCGCTGGGTCGGCCTGCCGCCAGAAGACGGCGCTCGATTGGTGCTCGATACCACAAGCATCAGCGTGCTCGGTTACGAACACGATATAACCGAGCCGGTCATCCGTAGCTGGAATCAGATCTGATCCGAACGGTATCGAGCGACGCAGGCCCCTCGATACCTCCTTGGAAATCAAGGCATGATACCTACCAGGCCTTGAGCCCCAGCAGCTTCTCGCCCAATGGCGTCAACACTGCCATAGAGGCGTTGTGCTTTTCCCATTCGCGGGGATCGCCGGGAAAGGCATCGCGCTGCGGGTGATCGAGCTCCCGCCACAGACGAATACGCTCCTCACGCTCGCCGACATTGTCGAACTCAGCCGGATGCATGGAGATGTACTGCGCCATGCGAACGCGATTGTCGGCGTGGTTCGGCCGCACGCCGTGCGCCAGCAGCGAATTGAAGATCATCAGGTCGCCCGGCTCCATATCGATATTGACGACCGACAGATCAGTCATGTCGGGATGCATCGGATCGCGATCCGCCGGCTGGGTCTTTTCCCACGCGTCGAAATGCTCGAATAGCGCCGGCACGCACTGAAATCCGCCGACATCGCCATCCTGCTTCTTGAGGCTCAGCACGCCCTGCACACCGATAGGCAACGGACGGATCGAAGTGTCCACATCCCAATGAATGAAGCCGTTCGGATTTCCCTTCACCTTCTTTGGCGGATTGAGATTGGCCCGATCGATGGTGACCCACAGATCCTCGCGGTCCCATATGTCGACGAAGACGTCGTAGATCCGCTTTTCCATGCGGTTATCCCAGAGATACTGATGATTGTAGATCTCCAGCATGCCTGTGTTGTTGAGCTCCTTCATCTTGTGCTCGCGCCGTTGCGGCGCATACCAGGTGGAAGGATCGTTCGGATCTTTCTCGTCAAAACGCCACAAAACGTCGACAAGCCGCTCGACATTCGCCGCCGGCACGGCGCCGCGCACAATCACATAGCCCTTGGTGATCCACTGCTGCCAGTCGTCCTTCGACAGCACCCTGAGCGGCAATGTCTTCCTTATATCCTTCAGTTGCGTCGTAACCGTGGATGCGGTCGGGTGGGCATCTCGTTTCAAGGCAGGGTGCATTGATTTCCTCCATCTGGCTGGTCCCTTCGTCTCGGGTGACAGAACGGTTGTAACCGCAGCTCCTGCTTTGATGTTGCCCGGCTCTGGCCAATTCTGATACTATTCTGGCGTCTAGTACTGTATGGGCGCCCTATGAAGCCTTATCTCGAAGTGTTGCCGAGCTCGCCAGAGGCATCGTGGAGCATGCTCAATCGCAGGCTGGACGATTGCATTCCTTTCCAGTGGCACCATCACCCGGAGTTTGAGCTCACACTGACGCTGAACTCGATCGGGCAGCGCTTCATCGGCGATCACAGCGGCGAATATGGCGACGGCGATCTCGTCCTTGTCGGCCCCAATCTGCCGCACAGCTGGGCCTCGCGCGCCAAGATCGACGAGTCTAAGCCCCACGTCGCGCTGGTGCTCTGGTTTCATCGCGACTGGTTGTTGCAGATGACGGGTGGGGCCGTCGAATTCCGGCCGATCGAAACCATGCTGCGCCACGCCGACAATGGTCTCCATTTTTCGAGTGCTGCGGCCGCAGCCCTGCGGCCTGCCTTCGAGGCGATTTTCGAGAAGCCTCCCGTCGAACGACTGCTGTCGCTATTGGGTATCCTCGCCGGCGCCGCGGAAGACCGGCAGGCAATGCCGCTTGCAAGCGCGCCGGCTCAGGCACCGGACATCAAGGAAAGCCGCGAGCGCATAGATCGCGTGCTGACCCATATGCATCTTCATTATTCCCGCGCGATCAGCCTCGATGAACTTGCCGATATTGCCGCGCTCAGTGTCTCCGGCCTACATCGCATGTTTCGACGCCACACGGGCCTGGCCATATCCGACTATATCATCCGCATGCGCATCGGTGACGCTTGCGCCCGCCTTTCCTCCACCGATCAGGCCGTGCACCACATCAGCGACGCAGTCGGCTACGTCTCGCTCGCCAACTTCAACCGGCAGTTCAAGGCGTTAAAGGGCATGACCCCTCGACAATACAGGGCGCTGTTCGTCAGCCGTTGATGGATGCCATCGCAAGCAGCGTTGAAATCTTCGCCGCCGCCGCATCCGCCGCCTGGGCTTCCATGCGGGCAACGCCGAACAGCAGTCCCGGCCGCGACTCTCCGAGATGCAGCGAGGACATGGCGCGCAATGCGAAGCCGTGCGAATTGATGGCGCGCATGGCGGCGACATCATTGACGGCAGCGTCCCGAAACCAGCTCGCCAGCTGCTGGCCGCCACTGCCCTCGCCGAGGGCAAGGTGCTGGCCGCAGTGATGCCTGAGCGCAGAGACAACTGCCGCCATTCGTTCCGCATAAACGGCATTCATATGGCGCAGATGCGCGCGAAACCGGCCTTCGCTGATAAAATCGGCAAGTGCCGCCTGAATATGGATCGACACGATCGCTCCCCTCAGTCTCTGCGCCACCTCGACAGCCGCCAAGAGCCTGGAAGGCACTACGACATAAGCAACACGCATGCCCGGGGCCAGCGTCTTCGAAAATGTGCCGAGATAGGCGACCACTTCGCCACGATCGATGCCCTGCAAGGCGGCGATCGGGCGGGTCGCATACTGGAACTCGCTATCGTAATCATCTTCCAGAACGATGGCTCCGGTGGCGCGGGCGAATTCGAGTAACGCCAGGCGACGGGGCAGGCTCATGGTGACACCGGTCGGATACTGGTGCGAGGGCGTGACATAGATCAGCCGCGGCGGCGGCCCGGCCGCGCGACCAATATCGATGCCTTCCTCATCACAGGGGACGGGCACGAGGTTGGCCCCCGCCACCCTTAACAGTGCCTGCGCCGTCGCATAGCCCGGATCCTCGATCCAGGCGATGTCGCCATTCGAGCCGTTGGCCTGAAGCAGCACGCTGGCGAGTAACCCGATCGCCGCGCCCGTCGACGGCACGATCAGCACCTGCTCGGGCCGGGCGGCGACACCGCGCGTCGCCGAGATATGATCGAGGATCGCCGCGCGCAATTCAGGAAGCCCGCTCTGGGCGCCATAGCCGAGATCATGAACGCGAAGGGACCGGCCACGGGCGCCGAGACATCGCGCCCAGGCCGCATGTGGAAAGGTTGAGACGTCAGGCACTCCGGGCTCGAACAATCCACCCCTCTTGAATTCCGTAATGCGGGGCGCATTCGGCAGTGGCGCTGCGGGCTGGCCAAACGGCGACGGCGAAGGGAAAGCCGCTACACGGGTTGCCGCACCCGTCGTCGACTGCAGATAACCCTCTTCCTTCAAGCGATCATAAGCACTGACGACGGTGGACCGGGCGACACCGAGCGAAATCGCCATTCCCCGCGTTGACGGCACACGCTGCCCGGCAGGCATCTGCCCGCGCAGGATGCGATCGCGCATCAGCCGATAGACCTGCCCTTCCAGATCGCCCGAAACACGATCGAGCGCCGGCCACTGTGCAACTGTTGTCATGACGCTCCAACTGGTCTGCTAAAAATCAAAAAACTGGCTATTTATAGCCTACCTCTTTGTTGGCAGAGATCAAGGATCAATCGACGAGGACGACATGGCCGATCATTACCCGCCAAATACAAAGGATTACCCGACCACCGAGCGCACCCGCGTCCGGCGCAGCCCAAAACGTGGAAGCCATGCCCATGCCGACGTCCATGCCATTCTCGATGCCGCGCCTCTCTGTCACGTCGGCTATGTCATCAATGGCGCACCCTATGTGACGCCGACCCTGCACTGGCGCGAAGGCGATTATGTCTATTGGCACGGCTCATCCGCGAGCCGCTTTCTGCGCGCGGCGGAAGATATGCCGGTGTGTCTCACCTGCAGCATCATGGACGGCTATGTGCTCGCCCGCTCCGCCTTCAATCATTCGGTCAACTACCGCTCCGCCATGGTCTTCGGCACCGCCCGTCTGGTCGATGACATCGACGAAAAGACCGAGGCGCTGCGACGTCTGGTCGAGGACCTGTTTCCCGGCCGCTGGGAGAGCCTGAGGCCGATGACCAAGCAGGAAGTAAAGGCGACATCGGTGATGCGGATGAAGATCGACGAGGCCTCCGCCAAGATCCGCAACGGTCCACCGGGCGATATGGACGAGGCTCATCATCCGGTCTGGGCCGGGGTTTTGCCGATGAGGAGCCATTTGGCGCCGGCGGAAGCCGCGCCCGGCACGCCGGGCGGAATGGAATTGCCGCAGTCGCTCAAGGACTTGATACAATCCGGCCGGCTTCGCTAAACTGCATTTGATGACCAAAGGATTTTGATATGGATCTTGCCAGCTGGAGCGGCGTGCCGCGCCCCGAACGAACCACCCTCGAAGGCCGCTATGTCAGGATCGAGCCTCTCGACCCGGCGCGCCATGGCGAGGACCTTTATGCTTCCGCCCAGCAGCCTGGCGCTGAAGACCGATTCCGCTATCTTTTCGAAAGCGCGCCCGCCGACTACGCCGCCTTTACTCCATGGCTTGAAAAAGCTGCATCTGGCGCCGATCCTCTTTTCTTCGCAACGATCGACAAGCGGACGGGGAAAGCCGAAGGCCGACAAGCCCTAATGCGGATCGACAATACGCATGGTGTCATCGAGATCGGCAGCATCCTGTGGGGGCCGGCGATCGCACGCAGCCCAGTGACGACTGAAACCCTCTTCCTTTTCGCATCCTATGTCTTCGATACGCTCGGTTACCGCCGCTTCGAATGGAAATGCAACAACCTCAACGAACCGTCGAAGCGGGCGGCCGAACGCTTCGGCTTCGCCTTCGAAGGCATCTTCCGCCAGCACATGGTTGCGAAGGGCCAGAACCGTGACACCGCCTGGTTTGCGATGATCGATGCCGACTGGCCCCGCCTGAAGGCAGGTTACGAGCGTTGGCTCGCGCCCGAGAATTTCGACGCGACGGGGCATCAGAAAACCAAGCTGACATTCGGATAGGCCGGATACTTCCCGGACTCCGGTCTAGAGAGACTTGCGAAAATAAACCACGCGCTGGGTTTCCACGAAACCGAGCGCCTCGTGGAAAGCGTAGCTGTCGAGATTGTCGATCCGCGCATCGGATGCAAATTCGACACAGCCGGCGGCTCGTCCCCAGTCGGCAACCGCCTGGCAAAGCGCCTGCGCAATGCCTTGCCGGCGATGCTCATGGCGAACATAGATACCCTCGAGAAACAGGACGGGCGAAGTGTCGCAGCCATTGACGTAATCATGCCGTAATGTCGCTTCAGCAAAACCGACGACATGATCGGCAGCATCAATCGCAACGAGCCCAATAGCACCCTCATCGGAACGAAGCTGCTCAAGCTCGGATCGGTGATGCTCGATCGAATCGCCGGGCCAAAGCTCGGAGCGCAAACGCACCCACGCATCCAAATGCTCGTGTCCGGCTTCCTCAATACGCATGTGTACTCCTCTCAATGGCTCACTCTTCGCCTCCGTGGCGAAAAATTTCACTTTCGACTCCACAATCACCACGCTACATATCGCGTTTACTCGCGCACGAATTCTTCGATGATCCAAATCTGAGGACGATGGAATGAGATTTCAAAGCAGTTCGCGTCTTTACGCTGCTGTTTCATCCCTGCTGTGGCCGGCCATCTTTTGCGCCGGGCTGGTGGGCTCCTATTTTGCCTTCAATTCCCAGATGCATCTGCTGTGGTTCAATGTCGTCTATTTCTCCGTGGTCGTGACTATCGCGCTCTTCGAGCGGCTCATGCCCTATGAGGAAACCTGGCTCGATCCTGACGGCGAGACGTTCAACAACATCGCCCACACACTTCTGAGCAAGGGGGCGGTGCAGATTGCCGCGGCCATCGGCGCTTCGTTTCCAATGGCGGTAGCCACGGTGGCACAGCCATTTCTGAGCCACAAAGCGGATATCTGGCCGGAGCAATGGCCGATGGCCGTGCAGGTCGTGCTCGGCCTTGTCATTGCCGAACTCGGCCTCTATCTCGCCCATCGCCTGGCGCATGAGCACCTGTCGCTCTGGCGTTTCCATGCCTTGCATCACAGCGTCGAGCGCCTGTGGGTCATCAATACCGGGCGCTTTCACATAGTCGACAGCCTGTTCAAGATCGCGCTCAGCCAGATCCCGCTTTATCTGCTCGGCGCGCCGCTGCCGGTTTTCCTGTGGATCGGAGCGGTCACGGCCTTCATCGGTCTGCTCACGCATTGCAACATCGATGTGCGCACGGGCCCGCTCGACTGGATCCTGTCGACCCCGCGCCTACACCGCTGGCATCATTCCAAGTTGCTCGCCGAAGGCAACACCAATTATGGCGAGAACCTCGTGATCTGGGACCAGATCCTCGGCACTTACCATAATCCGCCTCGCCCCTCGTCCACCGACATCGGCATCACGGGCAAGGTCGCCGACAGCTTCCTTGCCCAGATCGTTCAGCCATTCTCCAAGACCGGCCGCAAGCAAATCATCGGCAAGAAGCCGAAGGAACTGATCTTCAAAGAGGAGCAGGCGGCTAAGGCGGCTGCTGCGCGGCAACGCAACGATGCGCCGATCCGCAAGAGCAGCTGAAAACGCTTTTGCCTGGGCACCCGTCAGGACCGTGACCGGGTGCCCCTGTCGCGCTTGTGCTGTGGACAGAAATATTCCGAAAAGTTTCGACCGGACAATGCACGTAATTCCGTTTCAAACCGGGAAGATATTGTCATTTAACGTGTATTGAAAAAGGCATCCCAGGGGATTACCTAGGTCCACACAAATTATCATGATGAAAGATTAGGAAAATTATTGATATGGAAGGGAGGTTTAGCACAGAATACCTCAAGCAGCTTCATAGAATATTTTTCATTTCTAGAGAAATAGATCGCCTTGAGCGAGAATTCATCAAGCAAGGCATAGCACATTTTCATGTCTCCGGCGCAGGGCATGAGTCGACCGCGCTGCTCAACGAATTCCTCCATGACGACGACTGGCTGCATCTGCATTATCGCGACAAGGCCCTGATGCTGGCCCGCGGCATGCCCATTCGTGAGTTTTTCTCAAGCCTGCTCGCCACGGCCAATTCCCATTCCGCCGGACGGCAGATGAGCGCCCATCTATCCTCCCGCGCACTCAACATCACGTCCATTGTCGGCCCGGTCGGCAACAATGCACTGCACGCAGCAGGCGTCGGCGCGGCGTTGAAACACAAGGCCGGCCTGCCGATCGCCATCTGCTGCGTCGGTGATGGCACCACCCAACAAGGCGAATTCGTCGAAGCCGTCGCCGAGGCCGTTCGTGGCCAGTATCCCGTCGTCTTTGTCATCGAGGACAACAGTTTCTCGATCTCGACGCGCACGAGCAAGCAAACCTTCTTCGACCTGCCTGATGGACCCGCATCCTCTTTCTATGGCGTCGACATCATCCGCACCGACGGGGCCGACCTTACCTCGTCGCGGGAAGCCTTCCGCAAAGCCGTTCGCCACAGCCGGAACAATCGCGTGCCGAGCATCGTGCTCCTCAATGTCGAGCGCCTGTCCGACCATACGAATGCCGACGATCAGAAGACCTATCGCACCCTGCTGGAAATCGAGACCGGCTCCTCGCGCGATCCGCTTCCGAACCTGCGGGCGATGCTGCACAAGGCTGGTGTCGATGCCGATGCGCTCGAGAAGATCGAGCAGGAACTGACGGCCGAAGTACAGGCCGAAGCCGCTCTCGCCCGCAGGGAAGATGCGCCCAAGGTCGAGACGGAAGCAAAGGCGCCCTACCCTGCTTCCTTCGGCAAAACGACGGAATATCGCGGCAATGAACGCGAAGCCACGTTGACGATGCGTGAGGCGTTGAACAACGTCCTCGACAAGCAACTGGCCGCCAATCCCGAAGTGGTGCTGTTCGGACAGGACGTGGAGGACCCGAAGGGCGATGTCTTTGGCGTTACCCGCGGTCTCAGCACCAAATATCCCGAGCGCGTCCATAACGCGGCTCTCAGCGAATCCACAATTGTCGGAACCGCCGTCGGCCGTGCGCTCGCCGGTCAACGGCCAGTGGCCTTCCTGCAATTCGCCGACTTCCTGCCGCTTGCCTATAACCAGATCGTTTCGGAAATGGGCAGCATGTACTGGCGCACCAATGGTGCCTGGGAATCGCCCGTCATCCTCATGGTAAGCTGCGGCGGCTACAAGCCGGGCCTCGGGCCGTTCCACGCCCAAAGCTTCGAAGGCATGCTGGCGCACACACCAGGCATTGACGTCGTCATGCCCTCTAGTGCCGGCGATGCGGCTGGCCTGCTTAATGCCGCCTTTGAATCGCGCCGCCCCACCGTCTTTCTTTATCCGAAGGCTGTGCTCAACAATTCCGACGGTCGCACTTCGACCGACCTCGACAAGCATTTCGTCCATCCCGGCCTGTCGCGCCACGTGGCCCGCGGCCGCGACCTGACGCTGGTCAGCTATGGCAACACGGTCTCTCTCTGTGCCAAGGCGGCCAGCGCCTTCGAAGCCCAGGGCTTTTCCGTGGAGGTGATCGACCTGCGCTCGATTTCGCCATGGGACGAGAAGGAAGTGCTGGCAAGTGCCCGGCGCACCCGCCGCCTGATCGTCGTCCATGAAGACAACCGCACCGTGGGTATGGGCGCGGAAATCGTCGCCACCGTCACTGAGAAGACCGATGTGCCGGTCGTCGTGCGCAGACTTGCCCGCTCCGACGCGCATGTACCCTTCAATTTCCGCAATCAGCTCGAGACGCTGCCGTCCTACAGCAAGCTTGTAGATCTGATGGCCGAGGTCCTCGAATGCGAGGTCACCTGGCATAAGGAAGACGACAATGGCCCGACCGCCGCCATCAAGGCGATCGGCTCCGGCCCTGCCGACGAAAACGTGCTGATCACCGATCTGCTGGTGAAGCCAGGCGACACGATCGAAGTGGGTCAGCTGGTTGCCGTCGTCGAAGCCACCAAGGCTTCGGTCGAGATCTGCGCCAATATCGGCGGCGTGGTACAGGAAGTTTTTGTCCGGATCGGCGACCAGGTCGCGACCGACAGCCCGCTTCTGACTGTGGACGCCAATCGCGACATGGCAGAGCAGAACTTCGCGCTCGCCTCCGAAATACAGAACAAGTTTGTATTGCGCCGCCTGAAGTCACATTCCATTCCGGCGTTGCGCCGCCACTCCGGTAGTTTCTCGGAAATCGCCGTCAGCGGCCTCGGCATTGCCACCGGCGGCCGCCGCGTCGCCAACGAGGACATCATCCATCATTGGCCGAACCGTCGGGCCGAAGAGATCTTCGCGCTCACCGGCATCAAGAGCCGGTTCTGGATCAGTCCGGGTGAAGGCACGCTGAGCCTCGCGACAAAAGCCGTCCGCGATCTGCTGCGCCAGACCGAAATGTCGATTCACGATATCGACCTGGTGATTGCCGCGACGGGAACGCCCGATATCGCCACGCCGTCGCTGGCAAGCCGCGTTGCAGTGGCCGTCGCGGAAGATGGCGTTCGGCCGTCGCTTGCGGCCTATGATATGGGTGCTGCCTGCTCCGGCTATCTCTACGCCCTGCAGCAGGCCCACGACTTCATCGCGCAGCAGAACGACGCCAAGGTGCTAATCGTCACCTCCGAGGTACTGTCGCCTCTGCTCGACATGAAGGATTTCTCTACCGCGATTCTCTTCGGCGACGCGGCTACCGCAAGCCTGGTGACCACACGCGACATGGCGCGCAATCCATTGTTTACGGCGAGCCGCCCGATCGTCAGCGGCCGGCCGGAACCAGGGGATCTGCTCTACGTTCCGCTGCCGGATGATGGCGTCATCGCCATGAACGGACGCTCGGTCTTCACGGAAGCGGTGCATTCCATGTCCCGCTCGATCGAGGACGCCTGCGTCGATGCCGGCATTGAGCTCGCCAATCTCGATCTGCTGGTGCCGCATCAGGCCAACCAGCGCATCATCGACACGATCGCCAAGCGCAGCGGCCGCCCAGCTCTGAGCGTCATCGAGAATTATGGCAATACCAGCTCTTCGAGCATCCCGCTTGCCATGCATCATGTCGTCAATGAACGCTCCGAGCCGCTCAATCTCGGCCTCGTCGCCTTCGGTGGCGGCATGACGGCGGGCGCTGCGATCGTCCGCACGATAAAATAACAATCATAGCGTGGCCGCTGTTCTTGCAGCCGCGCCGATCCGATAACGACGCCTTGCTCTTGTTCCATCAAGTGCGAGGCGTTCGTCTGATTGGGCTCAATTTGGCGGCAGCTACTACATGGGCGAGAGATGCGGATGCTCTCGATCGCGTGTCAGAAGCGCGAAGCATCAAGTTTTTGCAACCTATGCTGCCCATCTTTCATTACAATTCATCCATGTTTGCGTGTGTCATCTCTTGAAAAGCACCTGAGCGGTGCTTTACTTGAAGGGCATGGCAAAGGCACCCGCTTCATTGCACCCAACGCATCTGCGATACGAACTCGCTCCCGATGCAGCGGCACGACTGGCGATGGACGAGACCTTCGCTGCATACGGGCAGATGATGAGGCTGCTCACAGAGATCGTTCCGGACAGAGCCGGGGCGAACCTCGTTACGCTTCATGAGCTTGCCTATGAAACCATCCGCGAACGCACCGCTTTGCCCGCGCGCCTCGTAACGCTCGGCCTGCGTGATTTCGCGGCCAACAGGGGCGAGCCAGCGGGCACAAACCGCCTGCCGCTCGACGAAAAGCTCTTTGCCATCAAGGGTCCGTCGGATCTGACAATCTCGACGGTGCGCGGCCGTATCGCCGTGCCCTTTGACGTGGCCGGTTACTTCAAGGGGTGGGACACCAATCTTCCCGCCTACCTGATCGCCGATGGCGGCCACTACGCGATTCACATCGGGGTCACACCAAACTCTCCCCGAACGGAGGAAAATATGACGATGAACGAAGGCATTCTTTCCCGCATGGGACGACTGATCGCCGGCCTCGCCAACGCGGCAGTCGACAAGGTGGAAGGCGCCAACAAGATCGCAGTCATAGAACAGGCACTGCATGAGATCGACGCAGCCGCTGACGAAGCGCGCGCCGATCTGGGCAAGGCACGCGCCGAGGAATACCGCATCCAGAGCCGCCGCACCGAAATCGTCGACGATCTCACAGCCCTCGACGCGAAGATCCGCCTTGCGATATCGGCCGAGCGCGAAGACCTCGCCAAGGCCGGCGTCGCCCGCCAGATCGATCTCGAATCCCAGATCGCCGCGCTCGACAAGGCGCTCGCGGATGCAAATGCACAGATCGATGAAGGACAGAAGGCGCTGCAGGCCGTTCTTGCCACCCGCCGCGAGGCGGAGGCCCGCCTGGCCGATTTCAAGCGCAGCGTAGCCCGCCACGCGCCGGAAGAAGCAACTGGTGGCGTGCCGCGCGCGACACCGGCAGCAGGTGCGGCGCGTGCAGCCGCCGCCGTCTCCCGCCTCACCGGCGTTCCGGCAGGCGAGCCTGCCACCAGCGCCGAGCTCGATGAGCTTGACCGCCTGCACCGGGAGCAGGCCATTGCAGCGCGCCTTGCCCGTTTCAAGGCGAACGATCAGTAACGACCATGCACCTCTTCCTCGCACCCGAATGTGCGCCCTTTGCCATCGCGGCGATGATCCTGATCGGCCTGACAGTCATCGAGATCCTCTCGATGCTGCTCGGTTTCTCCTTGAGCGAGATGATCGGCAAGCCACATCTTGATGGTCACGATGGCGTTGTCGCCGGCCTGCTCTCCTGGATCAACCTCGGCGGCGTGCCGCTGTTGATCCTGATCATGCTGCTGCTCGGCATCTTCGCCATCATGGGCTTTGCCGTGCAGGCGGTGGCCGCCATGGTCTGGACACCGCTGCCCGCAGTGGTGGCCGTACTCCCCGCCGCCTTTCTCACCATCCCGCTGGTGAGAGGCTCCACCCGTACCATCGCGCGGCTCATTCCGCGCGATGAGACCTATGTCGTCGATGCCGGCGATTTCGTCGGTCGCACCGCTAAAGTCACTGTCGGACCGTTGGACCAGGGCTTGCCCGGCCGCGTTTCGGTCAAAGACGTGCACGGCAACTGGCATCAGCTGCGCGCCAGTGCCGCCAAGGGCGAAGGCCCGCTCGGCGTTGGCGCCGAGGTCCTTCTTGTCGATCGCAAGGCCGATATCTTCATCGCAGTTCCCGCCCCATCGGACCTTGTCGGTCCCGCTGATCAATCCTCTACGGAGCAACACCAATGAACGGCCTATATGACCTTCTTCTGCCAGCAGGCATCGGCATCGTCCTGATCCTCGGGATCGGCTTTGTCCTCGCCTCGCTCTACGTCCGCTCGAGCCGCGACGAGGCGTATGTGCGCACCGGTCTCGGTGGCCAGAAAGTCGTCCTCGACGGCGGTTCCGTCGTCCTGCCGATCTTCCACTCGATCGCCCGCGTCAACCTCAAGACCCTTCGCCTGGAGGTCCAACGTGGCGAAAACGACGCGCTGATCACCAAAGACCGCATGCGTGTCGATATCGGCGCCGAGTTCTATGTTCGCGTCAAGCCGGACACCTCCTCCATCGCCCTTGCCGCACAGACGCTCGGCAGCCGCACCAACGACACTGAGCAGCTGCGCCAGTTGATCGAGGCGAAGTTCGTCGACAGCCTGCGCTCCGTCGCCGCCACGATGAACCTCGACGCGCTGCAGGAGCAACGCATGGATTTCGTCAAGGCGGTGCAGGAAGCCGTTGGTTCAG
>BFBZ01000016.1_pt415 | contig 20578 bp, 5 predicted proteins | sample 1888401 | NCBI WGS metagenome assembly BFBZ01 (sample SAMD00112614, study PRJDB3348) | symbiont metagenome | host: Chara braunii | reverse complement strand
AAGGGGACCGGCGACGATACCCGCGGCTGGGGGCCGCCCTTCGTCGAGGCGACCGATGGGGGTCATCTGGACGCCGCCTATTTCCATGCCACCAACCGGGGCAAACGCTCGATCGAGGTCGATTTCGAGAGCGAGGACGGCCGCCGCATCGTCCGGAAGCTGGCGGCCCGCTCCGACGTGCTGATCGAGAATTTCAAGGTCGGTGGACTGGCTAAATTCGGGCTCGATTATGCGAGCCTCTCCAAGGATAGCCCGCGCCTGATCTACTGCTCGGTCACTGGCTTCGGCCAGACCGGCCCTTACGCTGCGCGCGCAGGCTATGACCTGATGGCGCAGGGCATGGGCGGCATCATGGACCTGACCGGCTCCCCCGATGGCGAGCCCCAACGCACCGGCGTCCCGGTCGCCGACATCTTCACCGGCGTCTATTCGGCGGTCGGCATCCTGGCCGCGCTTTCGCAGCGCGAAAAGACCGGGCGTGGCTGCCTTGTCGACACCGCGCTGGTCGACAGCCAGGTGGGCGTGCTTGCCAACCAGGCGCTCAACTATCTGGTGTCGGGAAAGGTGCCCAAGCGCATCGGCAATGCGCACCCCAACATCGTTCCCTATCAGGTGTTTCCGGTCGCCGACGGCCACATCATCATCGCCACCGGCAACGACAGCCAGTTCGCCAAGCTGTGCGCCGTGCTGGGCGAGCCGAAGCTCCCGGAGGATCCGCGCTACCGCGCGAATTCCGATCGGCTGCAGCACCGGGCAGAGCTCATCACCCACCTCACCTCGCTGACGCTGCGCTGGAAGCTTGCGGACCTGCTCGCCAAGCTGGAATCGGTGCAGGTGCCGGCGGGGCCGATCAATCCGCTCGATCAGGTCTTTACCGATCCGCAGGTGCTGCACCGCGGCATGCGGATCGAGCGCCCGAGTGCCAGGGCCAAGGGCGGCACGATCCCGGGCGTGCGCACCCCCATCATGATCGGCGGCGAGCCCATGGCGGCGGAGCGCCCCTCCCCTGAGCTCGGCGCGCATTCCGCCGAGATCCTGCGTGAAATCGGGGAGGCCTGACGGCACACGGCATCGTGACCATCTGACGCGGCCCCGCGCCGACGCTGGTAGCGGGGTCTATCAGACCAAGGTCCATCTTGATGCTAGGCTTCGCGTCAAGGCACTTATCGCGTCAAGGCACTTATGCTGCCGCTACTGACTGCATACCGTTGCAAAACGGTCGCCGCGCATGCCGCAAAGCAGCGGTCGTGAGAAGCAGCGATCAAAGGGAGGTCGAAATGACGATCAGCCGACGCCACGTTCTTGCCGGTGCGCTCACCGCGCCCGCGCTCATCGCCGCGACGCGGCTGGGCTCGGCGGCGCCGGCGCAGACGCTGAAGATCTCTCATCAGTTCCCCGGCGGCACCATCGACGAAGGCGACTTCCGTGACCGCCTTTGCCGCAAGTTCGCCGCCGACCTCGAGAAGCGCACGGATGGCGCGATCGCCGCACAGGTCTATCCCAACTCGTCGCTGATGAAGACGGTGGCGCAGTTCTCGGCCGTGCGCAAAGGCGTGCTGGACCTCAGCTTCTATCCCATCTCCTATGCCGGCGGCGAGTTCGCCGAGCTCAATATCGGCCTGATGCCCGGGCTCGTGAGCTCCTACAAACAGGGAGCCGCCTGGAAGCAGGCCGACGTCGGCAAGAAGTTCAGCCAGTTCCTCGCGAGCAAGGGCGTGCTCATCATCTCCTGGATCTGGCAGGCGGGCGGCGTCGCGAGCCGCGCGACGCCCATCGTCAACCCGCCGGACGCCAAGGGCCTGAAGGTGCGCGGCGGCAGCCGCGAGATGGACATGGTTCTGCAGGCCGCGGGCGCCACGACTTTGTCGACACCCTCGAACGAGCTCTACGCCGCGATGCAGACCGGCGCCTGCGACGCCGCCATCACCTCCTCGACCAGCTTGATTTCGTTCCGTCTCGAGGAGGTCGCCAAGAGCCTCACCACCGGGCGGGGCAAGTCCTACTGGTTCATGCTCGAGCCGCTGATCATGTCGAAGCAGATCTTCGATGGTCTCACCAAGAGCCACCAGGACATGGTGATGGCGCTCGGCGCCGAACTGGAGCAGTTCGGCACCGCGCAAGCGATGGCCGACGACCAGAAGGTCGCCGAGGTCTACACCAAGAAGGGGGCTAAGGTGTTCGATCTCGACGAAGCAACCGTCGACAAGTGGCGCGCCATCGCACGCGATACCGCGTGGAAGGACTACGCCCAGAAGACGCCGCTCGCGGCTGACCTGCTCAAGCTCGCCGAAAACGTGCAACAGTCCTGACGTCGGCGAGGCTCGGCGATGGCTCACGGCCTCGACCACGTCGAGACCGGACAGGCGGCGGCACCCGCAAGCGCCGCTGATCGCGTCCTCGGATTCGTCAACAACCTGGTGGTGACAGCGTCTTCGATCGCGCTGGTCGCCGCGGGCTTCGTCCTCACCTACAGCGTCATCGTCCGCTATTTCCTGAAGATCTCCACGGACTGGCAGGACGAGCTCTCCGTCTTCCTGATCGTCGGCGCCGTATTCATGTCGTCGGCGGCGGTGCAGGCGCTGCGCGGCCATGTGGCGATCGAGGCGATCGTCGGGTTGCTGCCGCCGCGCACCAACTTCATCCGGCAGATCCTGGTCGACCTCGCGAGCTTCGCCTTCTGCGCCTTCTTTGCCTGGAAGTCGTGGACGCTGCTGCATCTGTCTCTTATACACATCTAGATGTGTATAAGAGACAGACCGTCGACAAGTGGCGCGCCATCGCACGCGATACCGCGTGGAAGGACTACGCCCAGAAGACGCCGCTCGCGGCTGACCTGCTCAAGCTCGCCGAAAACGTGCAACAGTCCTGACGTCGGCGAGGCTCGGCGATGGCTCACGGCCTCGACCACGTCGAGACCGGACAGGCGGCGGCACCCGCAAGCGCCGCTGATCGCGTCCTCGGATTCGTCAACAACCTGGTGGTGACAGCGTCTTCGATCGCGCTGGTCGCCGCGGGCTTCGTCCTCACCTACAGCGTCATCGTCCGCTATTTCCTGAAGATCTCCACGGACTGGCAGGACGAGCTCTCCGTCTTCCTGATCGTCGGCGCCGTATTCATGTCGTCGGCGGCGGTGCAGGCGCTGCGCGGCCATGTGGCGATCGAGGCGATCGTCGGGTTGCTGCCGCCGCGCACCAACTTCATCCGGCAGATCCTGGTCGACCTCGCGAGCTTCGCCTTCTGCGCCTTCTTTGCCTGGAAGTCGTGGACGCTGCTGCATCTGTCTCTTATACACATCTAGATGTGTATAAGAGACAGACCGTCGACAAGTGGCGCGCCATCGCACGCGATACCGCGTGGAAGGACTACGCCCAGAAGACGCCGCTCGCGGCTGACCTGCTCAAGCTCGCCGAAAACGTGCAACAGTCCTGACGTCGGCGAGGCTCGGCGATGGCTCACGGCCTCGACCACGTCGAGACCGGACAGGCGGCGGCACCCGCAAGCGCCGCTGATCGCGTCCTCGGATTCGTCAACAACCTGGTGGTGACAGCGTCTTCGATCGCGCTGGTCGCCGCGGGCTTCGTCCTCACCTACAGCGTCATCGTCCGCTATTTCCTGAAGATCTCCACGGACTGGCAGGACGAGCTCTCCGTCTTCCTGATCGTCGGCGCCGTATTCATGTCGTCGGCGGCGGTGCAGGCGCTGCGCGGCCATGTGGCGATCGAGGCGATCGTCGGGTTGCTGCCGCCGCGCACCAACTTCATCCGGCAGATCCTGGTCGACCTCGCGAGCTTCGCCTTCTGCGCCTTCTTTGCCTGGAAGTCGTGGACGCTGCTGCATCTGTCTCTTATACACATCTAGATGTGTATAAGAGACAGACCGTCGACAAGTGGCGCGCCATCGCACGCGATACCGCGTGGAAGGACTACGCCCAGAAGACGCCGCTCGCGGCTGACCTGCTCAAGCTCGCCGAAAACGTGCAACAGTCCTGACGTCGGCGAGGCTCGGCGATGGCTCACGGCCTCGACCACGTCGAGACCGGACAGGCGGCGGCACCCGCAAGCGCCGCTGATCGCGTCCTCGGATTCGTCAACAACCTGGTGGTGACAGCGTCTTCGATCGCGCTGGTCGCCGCGGGCTTCGTCCTCACCTACAGCGTCATCGTCCGCTATTTCCTGAAGATCTCCACGGACTGGCAGGACGAGCTCTCCGTCTTCCTGATCGTCGGCGCCGTATTCATGTCGTCGGCGGCGGTGCAGGCGCTGCGCGGCCATGTGGCGATCGAGGCGATCGTCGGGTTGCTGCCGCCGCGCACCAACTTCATCCGGCAGATCCTGGTCGACCTCGCGAGCTTCGCCTTCTGCGCCTTCTTTGCCTGGAAGTCGTGGACGCTGCTGCATCTGTCTCTTATACACATCTAGATGTGTATAAGAGACAGACCGTCGACAAGTGGCGCGCCATCGCACGCGATACCGCGTGGAAGGACTACGCCCAGAAGACGCCGCTCGCGGCTGACCTGCTCAAGCTCGCCGAAAACGTGCAACAGTCCTGACGTCGGCGAGGCTCGGCGATGGCTCACGGCCTCGACCACGTCGAGACCGGACAGGCGGCGGCACCCGCAAGCGCCGCTGATCGCGTCCTCGGATTCGTCAACAACCTGGTGGTGACAGCGTCTTCGATCGCGCTGGTCGCCGCGGGCTTCGTCCTCACCTACAGCGTCATCGTCCGCTATTTCCTGAAGATCTCCACGGACTGGCAGGACGAGCTCTCCGTCTTCCTGATCGTCGGCGCCGTATTCATGTCGTCGGCGGCGGTGCAGGCGCTGCGCGGCCATGTGGCGATCGAGGCGATCGTCGGGTTGCTGCCGCCGCGCACCAACTTCATCCGGCAGATCCTGGTCGACCTCGCGAGCTTCGCCTTCTGCGCCTTCTTTGCCTGGAAGTCGTGGACGCTGCTGCATCTGTCTCTTATACACATCTAGATGTGTATAAGAGACAGACCGTCGACAAGTGGCGCGCCATCGCACGCGATACCGCGTGGAAGGACTACGCCCAGAAGACGCCGCTCGCGGCTGACCTGCTCAAGCTCGCCGAAAACGTGCAACAGTCCTGACGTCGGCGAGGCTCGGCGATGGCTCACGGCCTCGACCACGTCGAGACCGGACAGGCGGCGGCACCCGCAAGCGCCGCTGATCGCGTCCTCGGATTCGTCAACAACCTGGTGGTGACAGCGTCTTCGATCGCGCTGGTCGCCGCGGGCTTCGTCCTCACCTACAGCGTCATCGTCCGCTATTTCCTGAAGATCTCCACGGACTGGCAGGACGAGCTCTCCGTCTTCCTGATCGTCGGCGCCGTATTCATGTCGTCGGCGGCGGTGCAGGCGCTGCGCGGCCATGTGGCGATCGAGGCGATCGTCGGGTTGCTGCCGCCGCGCACCAACTTCATCCGGCAGATCCTGGTCGACCTCGCGAGCTTCGCCTTCTGCGCCTTCTTTGCCTGGAAGTCGTGGACGCTGCTGCATCTGTCTCTTATACACATCTAGATGTGTATAAGAGACAGACCGTCGACAAGTGGCGCGCCATCGCACGCGATACCGCGTGGAAGGACTACGCCCAGAAGACGCCGCTCGCGGCTGACCTGCTCAAGCTCGCCGAAAACGTGCAACAGTCCTGACGTCGGCGAGGCTCGGCGATGGCTCACGGCCTCGACCACGTCGAGACCGGACAGGCGGCGGCACCCGCAAGCGCCGCTGATCGCGTCCTCGGATTCGTCAACAACCTGGTGGTGACAGCGTCTTCGATCGCGCTGGTCGCCGCGGGCTTCGTCCTCACCTACAGCGTCATCGTCCGCTATTTCCTGAAGATCTCCACGGACTGGCAGGACGAGCTCTCCGTCTTCCTGATCGTCGGCGCCGTATTCATGTCGTCGGCGGCGGTGCAGGCGCTGCGCGGCCATGTGGCGATCGAGGCGATCGTCGGGTTGCTGCCGCCGCGCACCAACTTCATCCGGCAGATCCTGGTCGACCTCGCGAGCTTCGCCTTCTGCGCCTTCTTTGCCTGGAAGTCGTGGACGCTGCTGCATCTGTCTCTTATACACATCTAGATGTGTATAAGAGACAGACCGTCGACAAGTGGCGCGCCATCGCACGCGATACCGCGTGGAAGGACTACGCCCAGAAGACGCCGCTCGCGGCTGACCTGCTCAAGCTCGCCGAAAACGTGCAACAGTCCTGACGTCGGCGAGGCTCGGCGATGGCTCACGGCCTCGACCACGTCGAGACCGGACAGGCGGCGGCACCCGCAAGCGCCGCTGATCGCGTCCTCGGATTCGTCAACAACCTGGTGGTGACAGCGTCTTCGATCGCGCTGGTCGCCGCGGGCTTCGTCCTCACCTACAGCGTCATCGTCCGCTATTTCCTGAAGATCTCCACGGACTGGCAGGACGAGCTCTCCGTCTTCCTGATCGTCGGCGCCGTATTCATGTCGTCGGCGGCGGTGCAGGCGCTGCGCGGCCATGTGGCGATCGAGGCGATCGTCGGGTTGCTGCCGCCGCGCACCAACTTCATCCGGCAGATCCTGGTCGACCTCGCGAGCTTCGCCTTCTGCGCCTTCTTTGCCTGGAAGTCGTGGACGCTGCTGCATCTGTCTCTTATACACATCTAGATGTGTATAAGAGACAGACCGTCGACAAGTGGCGCGCCATCGCACGCGATACCGCGTGGAAGGACTACGCCCAGAAGACGCCGCTCGCGGCTGACCTGCTCAAGCTCGCCGAAAACGTGCAACAGTCCTGACGTCGGCGAGGCTCGGCGATGGCTCACGGCCTCGACCACGTCGAGACCGGACAGGCGGCGGCACCCGCAAGCGCCGCTGATCGCGTCCTCGGATTCGTCAACAACCTGGTGGTGACAGCGTCTTCGATCGCGCTGGTCGCCGCGGGCTTCGTCCTCACCTACAGCGTCATCGTCCGCTATTTCCTGAAGATCTCCACGGACTGGCAGGACGAGCTCTCCGTCTTCCTGATCGTCGGCGCCGTATTCATGTCGTCGGCGGCGGTGCAGGCGCTGCGCGGCCATGTGGCGATCGAGGCGATCGTCGGGTTGCTGCCGCCGCGCACCAACTTCATCCGGCAGATCCTGGTCGACCTCGCGAGCTTCGCCTTCTGCGCCTTCTTTGCCTGGAAGTCGTGGACGCTGCTGCATCTGTCTCTTATACACATCTAGATGTGTATAAGAGACAGACCGTCGACAAGTGGCGCGCCATCGCACGCGATACCGCGTGGAAGGACTACGCCCAGAAGACGCCGCTCGCGGCTGACCTGCTCAAGCTCGCCGAAAACGTGCAACAGTCCTGACGTCGGCGAGGCTCGGCGATGGCTCACGGCCTCGACCACGTCGAGACCGGACAGGCGGCGGCACCCGCAAGCGCCGCTGATCGCGTCCTCGGATTCGTCAACAACCTGGTGGTGACAGCGTCTTCGATCGCGCTGGTCGCCGCGGGCTTCGTCCTCACCTACAGCGTCATCGTCCGCTATTTCCTGAAGATCTCCACGGACTGGCAGGACGAGCTCTCCGTCTTCCTGATCGTCGGCGCCGTATTCATGTCGTCGGCGGCGGTGCAGGCGCTGCGCGGCCATGTGGCGATCGAGGCGATCGTCGGGTTGCTGCCGCCGCGCACCAACTTCATCCGGCAGATCCTGGTCGACCTCGCGAGCTTCGCCTTCTGCGCCTTCTTTGCCTGGAAGTCGTGGACGCTGCTGCATCTGTCTCTTATACACATCTAGATGTGTATAAGAGACAGACCGTCGACAAGTGGCGCGCCATCGCACGCGATACCGCGTGGAAGGACTACGCCCAGAAGACGCCGCTCGCGGCTGACCTGCTCAAGCTCGCCGAAAACGTGCAACAGTCCTGACGTCGGCGAGGCTCGGCGATGGCTCACGGCCTCGACCACGTCGAGACCGGACAGGCGGCGGCACCCGCAAGCGCCGCTGATCGCGTCCTCGGATTCGTCAACAACCTGGTGGTGACAGCGTCTTCGATCGCGCTGGTCGCCGCGGGCTTCGTCCTCACCTACAGCGTCATCGTCCGCTATTTCCTGAAGATCTCCACGGACTGGCAGGACGAGCTCTCCGTCTTCCTGATCGTCGGCGCCGTATTCATGTCGTCGGCGGCGGTGCAGGCGCTGCGCGGCCATGTGGCGATCGAGGCGATCGTCGGGTTGCTGCCGCCGCGCACCAACTTCATCCGGCAGATCCTGGTCGACCTCGCGAGCTTCGCCTTCTGCGCCTTCTTTGCCTGGAAGTCGTGGACGCTGCTGCATCTGTCTCTTATACACATCTAGATGTGTATAAGAGACAGACCGTCGACAAGTGGCGCGCCATCGCACGCGATACCGCGTGGAAGGACTACGCCCAGAAGACGCCGCTCGCGGCTGACCTGCTCAAGCTCGCCGAAAACGTGCAACAGTCCTGACGTCGGCGAGGCTCGGCGATGGCTCACGGCCTCGACCACGTCGAGACCGGACAGGCGGCGGCACCCGCAAGCGCCGCTGATCGCGTCCTCGGATTCGTCAACAACCTGGTGGTGACAGCGTCTTCGATCGCGCTGGTCGCCGCGGGCTTCGTCCTCACCTACAGCGTCATCGTCCGCTATTTCCTGAAGATCTCCACGGACTGGCAGGACGAGCTCTCCGTCTTCCTGATCGTCGGCGCCGTATTCATGTCGTCGGCGGCGGTGCAGGCGCTGCGCGGCCATGTGGCGATCGAGGCGATCGTCGGGTTGCTGCCGCCGCGCACCAACTTCATCCGGCAGATCCTGGTCGACCTCGCGAGCTTCGCCTTCTGCGCCTTCTTTGCCTGGAAGTCGTGGACGCTGCTGCATCTGTCTCTTATACACATCTAGATGTGTATAAGAGACAGACCGTCGACAAGTGGCGCGCCATCGCACGCGATACCGCGTGGAAGGACTACGCCCAGAAGACGCCGCTCGCGGCTGACCTGCTCAAGCTCGCCGAAAACGTGCAACAGTCCTGACGTCGGCGAGGCTCGGCGATGGCTCACGGCCTCGACCACGTCGAGACCGGACAGGCGGCGGCACCCGCAAGCGCCGCTGATCGCGTCCTCGGATTCGTCAACAACCTGGTGGTGACAGCGTCTTCGATCGCGCTGGTCGCCGCGGGCTTCGTCCTCACCTACAGCGTCATCGTCCGCTATTTCCTGAAGATCTCCACGGACTGGCAGGACGAGCTCTCCGTCTTCCTGATCGTCGGCGCCGTATTCATGTCGTCGGCGGCGGTGCAGGCGCTGCGCGGCCATGTGGCGATCGAGGCGATCGTCGGGTTGCTGCCGCCGCGCACCAACTTCATCCGGCAGATCCTGGTCGACCTCGCGAGCTTCGCCTTCTGCGCCTTCTTTGCCTGGAAGTCGTGGACGCTGCTGCATCTGTCTCTTATACACATCTAGATGTGTATAAGAGACAGACCGTCGACAAGTGGCGCGCCATCGCACGCGATACCGCGTGGAAGGACTACGCCCAGAAGACGCCGCTCGCGGCTGACCTGCTCAAGCTCGCCGAAAACGTGCAACAGTCCTGACGTCGGCGAGGCTCGGCGATGGCTCACGGCCTCGACCACGTCGAGACCGGACAGGCGGCGGCACCCGCAAGCGCCGCTGATCGCGTCCTCGGATTCGTCAACAACCTGGTGGTGACAGCGTCTTCGATCGCGCTGGTCGCCGCGGGCTTCGTCCTCACCTACAGCGTCATCGTCCGCTATTTCCTGAAGATCTCCACGGACTGGCAGGACGAGCTCTCCGTCTTCCTGATCGTCGGCGCCGTATTCATGTCGTCGGCGGCGGTGCAGGCGCTGCGCGGCCATGTGGCGATCGAGGCGATCGTCGGGTTGCTGCCGCCGCGCACCAACTTCATCCGGCAGATCCTGGTCGACCTCGCGAGCTTCGCCTTCTGCGCCTTCTTTGCCTGGAAGTCGTGGACGCTGCTGCATCTGTCTCTTATACACATCTAGATGTGTATAAGAGACAGACCGTCGACAAGTGGCGCGCCATCGCACGCGATACCGCGTGGAAGGACTACGCCCAGAAGACGCCGCTCGCGGCTGACCTGCTCAAGCTCGCCGAAAACGTGCAACAGTCCTGACGTCGGCGAGGCTCGGCGATGGCTCACGGCCTCGACCACGTCGAGACCGGACAGGCGGCGGCACCCGCAAGCGCCGCTGATCGCGTCCTCGGATTCGTCAACAACCTGGTGGTGACAGCGTCTTCGATCGCGCTGGTCGCCGCGGGCTTCGTCCTCACCTACAGCGTCATCGTCCGCTATTTCCTGAAGATCTCCACGGACTGGCAGGACGAGCTCTCCGTCTTCCTGATCGTCGGCGCCGTATTCATGTCGTCGGCGGCGGTGCAGGCGCTGCGCGGCCATGTGGCGATCGAGGCGATCGTCGGGTTGCTGCCGCCGCGCACCAACTTCATCCGGCAGATCCTGGTCGACCTCGCGAGCTTCGCCTTCTGCGCCTTCTTTGCCTGGAAGTCGTGGACGCTGCTGCATCTGTCTCTTATACACATCTAGATGTGTATAAGAGACAGACCGTCGACAAGTGGCGCGCCATCGCACGCGATACCGCGTGGAAGGACTACGCCCAGAAGACGCCGCTCGCGGCTGACCTGCTCAAGCTCGCCGAAAACGTGCAACAGTCCTGACGTCGGCGAGGCTCGGCGATGGCTCACGGCCTCGACCACGTCGAGACCGGACAGGCGGCGGCACCCGCAAGCGCCGCTGATCGCGTCCTCGGATTCGTCAACAACCTGGTGGTGACAGCGTCTTCGATCGCGCTGGTCGCCGCGGGCTTCGTCCTCACCTACAGCGTCATCGTCCGCTATTTCCTGAAGATCTCCACGGACTGGCAGGACGAGCTCTCCGTCTTCCTGATCGTCGGCGCCGTATTCATGTCGTCGGCGGCGGTGCAGGCGCTGCGCGGCCATGTGGCGATCGAGGCGATCGTCGGGTTGCTGCCGCCGCGCACCAACTTCATCCGGCAGATCCTGGTCGACCTCGCGAGCTTCGCCTTCTGCGCCTTCTTTGCCTGGAAGTCGTGGACGCTGCTGCATCTGTCTCTTATACACATCTAGATGTGTATAAGAGACAGACCGTCGACAAGTGGCGCGCCATCGCACGCGATACCGCGTGGAAGGACTACGCCCAGAAGACGCCGCTCGCGGCTGACCTGCTCAAGCTCGCCGAAAACGTGCAACAGTCCTGACGTCGGCGAGGCTCGGCGATGGCTCACGGCCTCGACCACGTCGAGACCGGACAGGCGGCGGCACCCGCAAGCGCCGCTGATCGCGTCCTCGGATTCGTCAACAACCTGGTGGTGACAGCGTCTTCGATCGCGCTGGTCGCCGCGGGCTTCGTCCTCACCTACAGCGTCATCGTCCGCTATTTCCTGAAGATCTCCACGGACTGGCAGGACGAGCTCTCCGTCTTCCTGATCGTCGGCGCCGTATTCATGTCGTCGGCGGCGGTGCAGGCGCTGCGCGGCCATGTGGCGATCGAGGCGATCGTCGGGTTGCTGCCGCCGCGCACCAACTTCATCCGGCAGATCCTGGTCGACCTCGCGAGCTTCGCCTTCTGCGCCTTCTTTGCCTGGAAGTCGTGGACGCTGCTGCATCTGTCTCTTATACACATCTAGATGTGTATAAGAGACAGACCGTCGACAAGTGGCGCGCCATCGCACGCGATACCGCGTGGAAGGACTACGCCCAGAAGACGCCGCTCGCGGCTGACCTGCTCAAGCTCGCCGAAAACGTGCAACAGTCCTGACGTCGGCGAGGCTCGGCGATGGCTCACGGCCTCGACCACGTCGAGACCGGACAGGCGGCGGCACCCGCAAGCGCCGCTGATCGCGTCCTCGGATTCGTCAACAACCTGGTGGTGACAGCGTCTTCGATCGCGCTGGTCGCCGCGGGCTTCGTCCTCACCTACAGCGTCATCGTCCGCTATTTCCTGAAGATCTCCACGGACTGGCAGGACGAGCTCTCCGTCTTCCTGATCGTCGGCGCCGTATTCATGTCGTCGGCGGCGGTGCAGGCGCTGCGCGGCCATGTGGCGATCGAGGCGATCGTCGGGTTGCTGCCGCCGCGCACCAACTTCATCCGGCAGATCCTGGTCGACCTCGCGAGCTTCGCCTTCTGCGCCTTCTTTGCCTGGAAGTCGTGGACGCTGCTGCATCTGTCTCTTATACACATCTAGATGTGTATAAGAGACAGACCGTCGACAAGTGGCGCGCCATCGCACGCGATACCGCGTGGAAGGACTACGCCCAGAAGACGCCGCTCGCGGCTGACCTGCTCAAGCTCGCCGAAAACGTGCAACAGTCCTGACGTCGGCGAGGCTCGGCGATGGCTCACGGCCTCGACCACGTCGAGACCGGACAGGCGGCGGCACCCGCAAGCGCCGCTGATCGCGTCCTCGGATTCGTCAACAACCTGGTGGTGACAGCGTCTTCGATCGCGCTGGTCGCCGCGGGCTTCGTCCTCACCTACAGCGTCATCGTCCGCTATTTCCTGAAGATCTCCACGGACTGGCAGGACGAGCTCTCCGTCTTCCTGATCGTCGGCGCCGTATTCATGTCGTCGGCGGCGGTGCAGGCGCTGCGCGGCCATGTGGCGATCGAGGCGATCGTCGGGTTGCTGCCGCCGCGCACCAACTTCATCCGGCAGATCCTGGTCGACCTCGCGAGCTTCGCCTTCTGCGCCTTCTTTGCCTGGAAGTCGTGGACGCTGCTGCATCTGTCTCTTATACACATCTAGATGTGTATAAGAGACAGACCGTCGACAAGTGGCGCGCCATCGCACGCGATACCGCGTGGAAGGACTACGCCCAGAAGACGCCGCTCGCGGCTGACCTGCTCAAGCTCGCCGAAAACGTGCAACAGTCCTGACGTCGGCGAGGCTCGGCGATGGCTCACGGCCTCGACCACGTCGAGACCGGACAGGCGGCGGCACCCGCAAGCGCCGCTGATCGCGTCCTCGGATTCGTCAACAACCTGGTGGTGACAGCGTCTTCGATCGCGCTGGTCGCCGCGGGCTTCGTCCTCACCTACAGCGTCATCGTCCGCTATTTCCTGAAGATCTCCACGGACTGGCAGGACGAGCTCTCCGTCTTCCTGATCGTCGGCGCCGTATTCATGTCGTCGGCGGCGGTGCAGGCGCTGCGCGGCCATGTGGCGATCGAGGCGATCGTCGGGTTGCTGCCGCCGCGCACCAACTTCATCCGGCAGATCCTGGTCGACCTCGCGAGCTTCGCCTTCTGCGCCTTCTTTGCCTGGAAGTCGTGGACGCTGCTGCATCTGTCTCTTATACACATCTAGATGTGTATAAGAGACAGACCGTCGACAAGTGGCGCGCCATCGCACGCGATACCGCGTGGAAGGACTACGCCCAGAAGACGCCGCTCGCGGCTGACCTGCTCAAGCTCGCCGAAAACGTGCAACAGTCCTGACGTCGGCGAGGCTCGGCGATGGCTCACGGCCTCGACCACGTCGAGACCGGACAGGCGGCGGCACCCGCAAGCGCCGCTGATCGCGTCCTCGGATTCGTCAACAACCTGGTGGTGACAGCGTCTTCGATCGCGCTGGTCGCCGCGGGCTTCGTCCTCACCTACAGCGTCATCGTCCGCTATTTCCTGAAGATCTCCACGGACTGGCAGGACGAGCTCTCCGTCTTCCTGATCGTCGGCGCCGTATTCATGTCGTCGGCGGCGGTGCAGGCGCTGCGCGGCCATGTGGCGATCGAGGCGATCGTCGGGTTGCTGCCGCCGCGCACCAACTTCATCCGGCAGATCCTGGTCGACCTCGCGAGCTTCGCCTTCTGCGCCTTCTTTGCCTGGAAGTCGTGGACGCTGCTGCATCTGTCTCTTATACACATCTAGATGTGTATAAGAGACAGACCGTCGACAAGTGGCGCGCCATCGCACGCGATACCGCGTGGAAGGACTACGCCCAGAAGACGCCGCTCGCGGCTGACCTGCTCAAGCTCGCCGAAAACGTGCAACAGTCCTGACGTCGGCGAGGCTCGGCGATGGCTCACGGCCTCGACCACGTCGAGACCGGACAGGCGGCGGCACCCGCAAGCGCCGCTGATCGCGTCCTCGGATTCGTCAACAACCTGGTGGTGACAGCGTCTTCGATCGCGCTGGTCGCCGCGGGCTTCGTCCTCACCTACAGCGTCATCGTCCGCTATTTCCTGAAGATCTCCACGGACTGGCAGGACGAGCTCTCCGTCTTCCTGATCGTCGGCGCCGTATTCATGTCGTCGGCGGCGGTGCAGGCGCTGCGCGGCCATGTGGCGATCGAGGCGATCGTCGGGTTGCTGCCGCCGCGCACCAACTTCATCCGGCAGATCCTGGTCGACCTCGCGAGCTTCGCCTTCTGCGCCTTCTTTGCCTGGAAGTCGTGGACGCTGCTGCATCTGTCTCTTATACACATCTAGATGTGTATAAGAGACAGACCGTCGACAAGTGGCGCGCCATCGCACGCGATACCGCGTGGAAGGACTACGCCCAGAAGACGCCGCTCGCGGCTGACCTGCTCAAGCTCGCCGAAAACGTGCAACAGTCCTGACGTCGGCGAGGCTCGGCGATGGCTCACGGCCTCGACCACGTCGAGACCGGACAGGCGGCGGCACCCGCAAGCGCCGCTGATCGCGTCCTCGGATTCGTCAACAACCTGGTGGTGACAGCGTCTTCGATCGCGCTGGTCGCCGCGGGCTTCGTCCTCACCTACAGCGTCATCGTCCGCTATTTCCTGAAGATCTCCACGGACTGGCAGGACGAGCTCTCCGTCTTCCTGATCGTCGGCGCCGTATTCATGTCGTCGGCGGCGGTGCAGGCGCTGCGCGGCCATGTGGCGATCGAGGCGATCGTCGGGTTGCTGCCGCCGCGCACCAACTTCATCCGGCAGATCCTGGTCGACCTCGCGAGCTTCGCCTTCTGCGCCTTCTTTGCCTGGAAGTCGTGGACGCTGCTGCATCTGTCTCTTATACACATCTAGATGTGTATAAGAGACAGACCGTCGACAAGTGGCGCGCCATCGCACGCGATACCGCGTGGAAGGACTACGCCCAGAAGACGCCGCTCGCGGCTGACCTGCTCAAGCTCGCCGAAAACGTGCAACAGTCCTGACGTCGGCGAGGCTCGGCGATGGCTCACGGCCTCGACCACGTCGAGACCGGACAGGCGGCGGCACCCGCAAGCGCCGCTGATCGCGTCCTCGGATTCGTCAACAACCTGGTGGTGACAGCGTCTTCGATCGCGCTGGTCGCCGCGGGCTTCGTCCTCACCTACAGCGTCATCGTCCGCTATTTCCTGAAGATCTCCACGGACTGGCAGGACGAGCTCTCCGTCTTCCTGATCGTCGGCGCCGTATTCATGTCGTCGGCGGCGGTGCAGGCGCTGCGCGGCCATGTGGCGATCGAGGCGATCGTCGGGTTGCTGCCGCCGCGCACCAACTTCATCCGGCAGATCCTGGTCGACCTCGCGAGCTTCGCCTTCTGCGCCTTCTTTGCCTGGAAGTCGTGGACGCTGCTGCATCTGTCTCTTATACACATCTAGATGTGTATAAGAGACAGACCGTCGACAAGTGGCGCGCCATCGCACGCGATACCGCGTGGAAGGACTACGCCCAGAAGACGCCGCTCGCGGCTGACCTGCTCAAGCTCGCCGAAAACGTGCAACAGTCCTGACGTCGGCGAGGCTCGGCGATGGCTCACGGCCTCGACCACGTCGAGACCGGACAGGCGGCGGCACCCGCAAGCGCCGCTGATCGCGTCCTCGGATTCGTCAACAACCTGGTGGTGACAGCGTCTTCGATCGCGCTGGTCGCCGCGGGCTTCGTCCTCACCTACAGCGTCATCGTCCGCTATTTCCTGAAGATCTCCACGGACTGGCAGGACGAGCTCTCCGTCTTCCTGATCGTCGGCGCCGTATTCATGTCGTCGGCGGCGGTGCAGGCGCTGCGCGGCCATGTGGCGATCGAGGCGATCGTCGGGTTGCTGCCGCCGCGCACCAACTTCATCCGGCAGATCCTGGTCGACCTCGCGAGCTTCGCCTTCTGCGCCTTCTTTGCCTGGAAGTCGTGGACGCTGCTGCATCTGTCTCTTATACACATCTAGATGTGTATAAGAGACAGACCGTCGACAAGTGGCGCGCCATCGCACGCGATACCGCGTGGAAGGACTACGCCCAGAAGACGCCGCTCGCGGCTGACCTGCTCAAGCTCGCCGAAAACGTGCAACAGTCCTGACGTCGGCGAGGCTCGGCGATGGCTCACGGCCTCGACCACGTCGAGACCGGACAGGCGGCGGCACCCGCAAGCGCCGCTGATCGCGTCCTCGGATTCGTCAACAACCTGGTGGTGACAGCGTCTTCGATCGCGCTGGTCGCCGCGGGCTTCGTCCTCACCTACAGCGTCATCGTCCGCTATTTCCTGAAGATCTCCACGGACTGGCAGGACGAGCTCTCCGTCTTCCTGATCGTCGGCGCCGTATTCATGTCGTCGGCGGCGGTGCAGGCGCTGCGCGGCCATGTGGCGATCGAGGCGATCGTCGGGTTGCTGCCGCCGCGCACCAACTTCATCCGGCAGATCCTGGTCGACCTCGCGAGCTTCGCCTTCTGCGCCTTCTTTGCCTGGAAGTCGTGGACGCTGCTGCATGAGGCCGTGGTCGAGGGCTATCACTCCGGCTCGACCTGGGGCCCGCCGCTGTGGATCCCCTACTCGCTCATGGCCGTGGGCATGACGCTGCTCTCCCTCCAGATCCTGCTGCAGGTCGTTGCCGAGCTGCGCCGGCGGGGCGACGCGCCATGAGCATATTGTCGATCGGCCTCCTCTACGGCGGCGCGACTTTGGTCGCGATGTTCATCGGCATGCCCATTGCGTTCGCACTGGGCGGGGTCGCCACCGTGTTTATGATCATCTTCATGCCGAAGGGCTCGGTCGATACCATTACCCAGAATGTCTACGAGGAGATGGCGTCGATCACGCTGCTCTCGATCCCGCTGTTCATCCTCAAGGGATCCGCGATCGGGCGTTCGCGGGCCGGCCAGGACCTCTACGGCGCGCTGCACGCCTGGATGCACTGGATTCCGGGCGGCCTCGGCATCGCCAATGTCTTCGCCTGCGCGCTGTTCGCGGCGATGGCGGGCTCCTCGCCGGCCACTTGCTCGGCGATCGGCTCGGCCGGCATTCCGGAGATGCGCAAGCACGGCTATTCGGCGGGCTTCGCGGCCGGGATCATTNCGAGGGGTGGGCGGAGCGCCGAGAAGCGCCCGAGTGCAACGGCACCCGGCTGGCCCGCCGTGGGCCGGACACTCAGCGGAGTGTCCTCGTCCCAATGACGCTGGGACGCGCGCCTTTCGGCGCTCCGCCGTGGCGATTTTGGGCCGGGTCCCGCGCTTCCATCATCGGCATTGCCTCCGAATCCGTGCAGCGAGCTCCTCGCAGCCAGGTCGTAGTGCCTGGCGGGCGGGGTACCGGGCCTTCCGAGCCTGCAGGTGCGAGCCACAGCCGCGGAACGCCACTCCCCGCTCCACCCTCAGGATCGCCTCTAGAAAGCGCCCCCTCATGAGCGAGGATGGCCGCACGATCCCAGATTCGCTCGTTGAAGTCAATAAAATAATTCATTTTGTAGTCGATCGCCGGATGGCTGGAGCGCCGCGAAACCCATCACCTTTGTGCCGCCGGTTGCCGGTCGATGAGAACCATCCGGCCACGGTCACCTTGCTCGAGGTGCCCATCAGATCGATCTCCGCACGACGACGGAAAGAGCGATTACATCATCTGCTGCTGCAGCTCGTCGGCGAGCGCACGCAGCTGCGGAAAGAACTGGCCGTGCATCGCCTTGAGCGGGGCGCGCTCGCTGTGGACGCCGATATTCAAGGCGGCGATGACCCTGCCGTCGAGCTTCTTCAGCGCGACCGCGATCGATCGGAACCCAAGCTCGGCCTCCTGGTCGGCCAGCGCATAGCCATCGCTGCGCACCTTCAGGATGGCTTTGCGCAGCGCGCCCTTATCGACGACGGTGAACTTGGTGAATCGCTGGGGCTCGACGCGGGCGAGAAAATCATCGAGCCGCCGGTCGTCGAGCGCTGCCAGAAGCACCCGTCCGAGCGAGCTCGCGACCGCGGGCAGTCGGAAGCCAATCTGGGAGCTGACTGGGATGATGCGCTTGGGCGAGGCGTGCGCGATCATCATGATGTCCTCACCGTCCAGCACCGCCGCGGAGCAGGACTCGTTGATCTCCTCGGCCAGCCGCTCGAGCGCCGGCTGGAGGATGTCGGAGACCGCATTCGACAAGAGGTAGGCGCGCGCGAGGTTGAGGACGCGCGGTGTCAGTCGAAAAAGGCGATCGTCCATCTCGGCGTAGCCGAGCTGCACCAGCGTATGGAGTGTGCGCCGCACCGAGGCGCGCGGCAGCTCGACGAGCTTCGCCACATCGCTCAGCGTGAGCTGCCTGCTGTCGGCGTTGAACGCCTCGAGCACCCGCAAGCCGCGCGCGAGCGCTTCGAGAAAGTCCGGCCCGGACGCTTCGACCAGATGCTGATCGCTGATGGAGCGGTTGACGCGCGGCATGTCTGCGAGCCCGGCCTTGCAATCCGTGAATCAGTCTGTTCTAATTCGAACATACGTTCGGTCAGCGCACATTACCGTTCTTCGCCGTTGGGGTAAAGATAGGGCATCGAGGGAGCGAGCCATGCTGAGCGCAGAGCAAAACGATCGCATCACCCGGGTCGCGCCCGGCAAGCCGGCCGGTGCGCTGCTGCGGCGATATTGGCAGCCGGCGGCGCTGGTCGACGAGCTGGCCGGTCCGCGGCCGATCAAGCCGATCAAGCTTCTCGGCGAAGATCTCGTGCTCTACCGGGACCGCGGCGGCCGCTACGGCCTTCTCGGCCGCGCCTGCCCGCATCGCGGCACCGACCTCGCCTTCGGCCGGCTCGAGGAGGCGGGACTGCGGTGCGCGTTCCACGGCTGGCTGTTCGATGTGAACGGCAAATGTCTGGAGACGCCGGCGGAGCCACAGGAGAGCAGCATGTGCCGGACGATCCGGCAGAAGGCCTATCCGGTGGTCGAGCGGAGCGGCATCCTGTTCGCTTATATGGGGCCGGGCGAGCCCCCGGAGTTCCCGCACTTCGACAGCTTCATCGCACCCTCGACGCACATCTTCGCCTTCAAAGGCATGATCGACTGCAACTGGCTGCAGTCGCTCGAGGTCGGCATCGATCCGGCGCACACGTCGTTCCTGCATCGGTTCTTCCACGACGAGGATCCCAAGGACGGCTATGGCAAGCTCTTCCGCGACGCGTCGATCGATTCCGACATGCCGATGACGCGGATCATGCGGGAGTTTCCGCGGCCGCGCATCGAGGTAGAGCCGACCGACTACGGATTCCGCGTCTGCACGCTGCGCCAGATCAGCGACAAGAGCATGCATGTGCGCGTGACCAACCTGATGTTCCCGAACGCCTTCATCATTCCGATGAGCCGGGAGATGACGATCACGCAGTGGCACGTGCCGATCGACGACTATCGGCATTACTGGTACGCGATCTTCACCAGCTTCGGCGCGCCCGTGAACAAGGACGAGATGCGTCGCCAGCGGCTCGAGCTCTACGAATTGCCCGATTACATCCCCCGCAAGAACAAGAGCAACGACTACGGCTTTGATCCGCACGAGCAGGAGCACGACACCTATACGGGCATGGGCGCCGACATCAATGTCCACGACCAGTGGGCGTGCGAATCCATGGGCGAGATCGCCGATCGCACGCAGGAGCATCTCGGCAGCTCCGACAAGGCGATCGCCGCATACCGGCGGCTCTTGCGCACCGCGATCGATGCGGTCGAAAAAGGCGACCGGCCGCCGATGGTCTTCGATGCCGGCGCCGCGGCGAAGCAGATCGGGCCGGCCGCCATCGACGGCATCGGCCCGGCCGACGATTGGCAGGGCTATTGGCAGAAGACCGACGCCAGCAAACGCGGCGCCGCCAGTTGGGCCGGCGCGCGCTGACGTGAAGGGCGCCAGCTCATGTCCTCACGCGGGCGCCGCCCCTCACTCCCGGACTTCGTCGACAAGCACGGCCTCTGGAGCGACGCGCAGGCGCACGCGGCCGCCGCACTCGAGAAGACGATCGGCGCAAGCAAGCTCGAGCTGATACGGTTCTCGTTTCCCGATCAGCACGGCATCCTGCGTGGCAAGACGCTCGTGGCTGCCGAGGCGCTGCGGGCGCTGCGCTGCGGCGTGAGCATGACGAGCACGCTGTTCGCCAAGGACACATCCCATCGCAATGTCTTTCCGGTGTTCGAGGCGGGCGCCGGCATGGGCCTCGCCGAGATGGGCGGCGCCGGCAACTTCGTCATGGTCGCCGACCCCGAGACGTTCCGCGTGCTGCCATGGGCGGAGAACACCGGCTGGCTGTTGTGTGACTGCTATTTTCCGAACGGCAAGTCGGTTCCGATCGCGACTCGGAAGCTTTATCGCGACGCCCTGGCGAGGGTCGCCAGTGCCGGCTTCGACTA
>BFBZ01000007.1_pt666 | contig 20617 bp, 22 predicted proteins | sample 1888401 | NCBI WGS metagenome assembly BFBZ01 (sample SAMD00112614, study PRJDB3348) | symbiont metagenome | host: Chara braunii | reverse complement strand
CCCTCTCCCCGCCTGCGGGGAGAGGGTCGGGGTGAGGGGCATGACCGAGACTCCGGGTCTCGCGGAAACGCCCCCTCACCCGACACCTTCGCTTCGCTCGGCGTCGACCTCTCCCCGCAAGCGGGGCGAGGTCAAGTCACGCCGCGTGCCTATCCGCTGATGCGCTCGATGGTCGCACCGCAGGCGGACAGCTTGTCCTCCAGGCGCTCGAAGCCGCGGTCCAGATGATAGACGCGGTTGACCATGGTTTCGCCTTCGGCCGCGAGCGCCGCGATCACCAGCGACACCGAGGCGCGCAGGTCGGTGGCCATCACCGGGGCGCCGCGCAGTTTCTTGATGCCTTCGATGGTGGCGGTTTCGCCGTCGAGATGGATGCGCGCGCCGAACCGGGCCAGCTCCTGCACGTGCATGAAGCGGTTCTCGAAAATGGTCTCGGTGAGCTGCGAGGAGCCTTCGGCGCGGGTCATCAGCGCCATCAGCTGCGCCTGCAGGTCGGTGGGGAAACCGGGGAACGGCGCGGTCGACACCGTCACCGGCTTGATGCCGGCGCCGTTGCGGGCGACGCGGATGCCCTCGTTGTTGACGGTGATGGTCGCGCCCGCCTTGGTCAGCACGTCGAGCGCCGATTGCAGCAGTTCCGGCCGCGCGCCGGCGAGCTGCACATCGCCGCCGGTCATCGCCACCGCCATGGCATAGGTGCCGGTCTCGATGCGATCGGGCAGCACCGGATGCTGCGCGCCATGCAGCTTGCTGACGCCTTCGATCACGATGCGCGGGGTGCCGGCGCCGGACACGCGGGCGCCCATCTTGTTCAGGCAGTCGGCGAGATCGACGATCTCGGGTTCGCAGGCGGCATTGGTGACGATGGTAGTGCCCTTGGCGAGCGTCGCGGCCATGACGGCCACATGGGTGCCGCTGACGGTGACCTTGGGAAAATCGATCTGCGCGCCGATCAGCCCCTTCGGCGCCGTCGCCACCACATACCCCGCATCGATCTGCAGATCGGCGCCGAGTTTCTCCAGCGCCATGATCAGGAGGTCGACCGGACGGGTGCCGATGGCGCAGCCGCCGGGCAGCGACACCTTGGCCTCGCCCATGCGCGCGAGCAGCGGCGCGATCACCCAGAAGCTGGCGCGCATCCGCGACACCAGTTCATACGGCGCGGTGGTGTCGATGATGTTGGCGGCGGAGATGTGCAGGGTCTGGCCCTGGTACTCATGATCGCCGGGGCGCTTGCCCGCGCTCATGATGTCGACGCCGTGGTTGCCGAGGATGCGCTGCAGCTGCGCGACGTCGGCCAGCCGCGGCACGTTGTCGAGGATCAGGGTTTCGTCGGTGAGCAGCGCCGCGATCATCAGCGGCAGGGCCGCGTTCTTGGCGCCGGAAATCGGAATGGTGCCGTTGAGCTTGTTGCCGCCGACGATGCGAATGCGATCCATGCCGCCCCCTGAAGTGTTGCTGCGCCTGAGTTAAGCGCACGGGGCGAGCATTGCAAAAACTTTTGCTCGAATCCTTAAAGCCGCCCCGAAACCCCAGTCTTTTCAGGCCAATGCGGCGAAAGTCAGGTGGCACGCCCCCGGCGGAGCGTGGGCTTCGCGGGGGAAAAACCGTGAATTCGTGGCGGTTTATGCCGCGGCCGGCAGGCTGTCGAACGTCACTTTGGTCAGCGTTTCCGAAACCGCCCACAGCCGTTCCGCGACAGCGGCATCCTTGGCGCGCGGCATGATCTTCGCCGGCACCGGCGGGCCCTTCATTTCATAGACCCCGTCCGGTCCGTAGTAGCCGGCCTTCTGCGCCTTCGGCGAGGTCGCGGCGAACAGCGTGGGCAGCGCGCCGGCGGCCGCGGAGTGGCTCAGATAGGGCAGCAGCACTCCCCCGAGCCGCGCCTGCAGGCTGCGCGCGCCCGGGCCGTTGGCGATCAGATCGGTGCGCGCGAAACCGGGATGCGCGGCATTGCTCATGAGGCCCCAGCCATGGGCGTCGCTGCGGCGCTGCAGTTCGATGGCGAAGATCAGCATCGCGAGCTTCGACTGGGTGTAGGCCTTCCACGGCCGATAGTTTCGTTCGGCCTGCAGGTCGGCGAAATCGATCACACCGGAGCGATGCGCGAGAGACGAGAGGTTGACCACGCGCGGCTGCAGGCTGCGCTTGAGCAATGGCAGCAGATGCGCCGTCAACGCGAAATGGCCGAGATAATTGGTGCCGAACTGCATCTCGAAACCGTCTGCCGTGGCCTGCCGCCGCGGCAGCGCCATCACGGCGGCGTTGTTGATGAGGAGATCGAGCGCGGCATGGCGCGCGGTGAAGCGGCTGCCGAACTCGGCGACCGAGGCGAGATCGGCCAGATCGAGCATGTCGAAGCTGATGCTGGCGTTGGGATACTTGGCCTTGATCCGCGCGAGGGCCTCCGCGCCCTTTGCCGGGTTGCGCCCGGCCAGCACGATCTCGGCCCCGGCGCCGGCCAGCGCCAGCGCGGTCTCGTACCCCAGTCCACCGGTGCCGGTGATCACGGCCAGCTTGCCGGCCTGGGAAGGAATGTCTGCGATCGTCCACGCGCTCATGTTCGTCAGCTCCACGGGTGAGGTGAAAGCCAAAAATATGCATCAAGTGCAAATTTGCAATAAGTAAGGAAAAATCGACGGCAAAGGGCTGATTTTCAACCGGAAACACCCCCTTGCCGGTTTGCTCCGTTCAATCGCATGCCGCGCCCTGCGCGGATCACTCCCGCTCCGGCTCCGGATCGGGGGCGGGACCGCCATCCGTCGATCCGGCATCGCTGGCGCGCTCGCGCGCCTGCGACTTGCGCCGCCTGAGGTTCTCACGCAACGCCGCCGCCAGCCGTTCGTTTCGGCTGTCCCGCGCAGGCTTGCGCTGTTTTGGCTCGTCGGTCATGGCGGGGCATATAACCTGTCTCTTATACACATCTAGATGTGTATAAGAGACAGCCTGCGACTTGCGCCGCCTGAGGTTCTCACGCAACGCCGCCGCCAGCCGTTCGTTTCGGCTGTCCCGCGCAGGCTTGCGCTGTTTTGGCTCGTCGGTCATGGCGGGGCATATAACCTCGTTCCGCGGAGAGACCAATCGATGACCCGCGCCTCGTGGTCCGGCCGCCCTTTCACGCCCCGCTTGCGGCTATCGCATGCACGCATCTCCGCCTCTGGTTGATTGTCGGCATTTCGCCGATGCCATGAGCTGTTCCCTCCCCCCTTGTGGGGGAGGGTTAGGGAGGGGGGTGGCGGCAATCCGCAGCGCGGAGGATCGGATGCCGTTACACCACAATGTCAGAATACTGGGGACCCCCCTCCCCAGCCCTCCCCCACAAGGGGGGAGGGAGCTGAAAATCATCACCATGGTCCCGTCATTCAAAGCCCTGGAGGCAGCTGGCGAGGCCACGCGTGCCCGGAACGGGCCGAATTGGCTGGATTGAGCGACCAGCCGGCGCCGGAACCCGATTTCGCGGGACTCCGGGGTCCTTTTTCGCACCTGCGGCGCTTGCACCCAGGGGTGCCTTGTGGCAAGGATCGCCCCGCCGCAGCGGGCGTTTCAAACCATGATTCCCGCGTCCGGTTTTGCTGCCGTAGCTCAGTGGTAGAGCACTTCATTGGTAATGAAGAGGTCGACAGTTCAATCCTGTCTGGCAGCACCATTCTTTCACCTGCGACATCAGCAGCTTACTGAAATCGTTGAGCCTTTCGCGCCGCGCCTGATACACACAGGTGCTACACGATGGTTTTGCGAATGGCTTGCCCTACTAAGCGTCCCGGCTCCGACAACTGGTACTACCGAAAGCGCATCCCGGCTGATGTCCAAGCCATCTTGGCGAAGCTACCGAAGGATCGACGGCCATCGGGCTGGTTCAAGGAACAAGACAGCGGATCGCGCCGCCGCAAAGGCGACGTGTCCCGAAGTAGCAGCGAACGTCCTCGCGAATGAAGTAGCACCCCTCATTCTCCCCCTCGCGAAACCGTCTTTTTTTCGGCAATGTGCCCACATATCATAGCCTGTGGGCAATGATTAATACAACATATTATGGACTGTTAATACATTACTGCGTAACATGTCACAGCATGTTAAAATCTTCAAACTCACAGGCTGCAGTATGAAGAAACTTAGCGATCGCGCCCTCAAACGCCTCGACGAAAGGCTATCCTACGCCAAGCCGGTCGAGCGCTTCACTCCTCCGCCCAGAGGCTGGATCAGAGCCATTCGGGACGGCCTCGGCATGTCAGGAGCACAACTCGGCAAGCGCATGGGCGTAGCCCAGCAGACGATCAAGGCGTTCGAGCTGTCCGAGGAGAACGGCACCATCCAGCTGCAAACCTTGCGTCGTGTCGCCCACGCACTGGGTGGAAAGCTCGTCTACGCCATCGTCCCCGACGCCTCGCTGGAAGAGATGATCCGCAACCGCGCTCGCGACATCGCGCGCAAGGCGCTGACGCGGGTATCACACACCATGCGTCTTGAGGGTCAGGCGACGGATAATGCCGACCTCGAGGCCCGGATCGACAGCTACATTCGAGACGAACTTCGTGACCGCCACCTTTGGAGTGATGCGTGACGGACATTTTTGAGCCCCTTGAGGGCGCGACCCCAATCCCGCCGGACGAGCAGAGGAAACTGATCCCGACATGGGTTCAAACTCGCGAGGACCTCAATGTCGCGGAAGAAGACAACATCACAAAAGGTCATGCTTGGGCGCAGCGCAGGAAGGTGAAGCCGCCGACACTCACGACCGAAAGATTTTCGCGTCAGTTGCACAAGAACATGTTCGGCGACGTCTGGAAATGGGCCGGCAGGTACCGTGAGATTGAGCTGGAGGGTGTTGGAGTGCCGCGCTGGCAGATTGCGAGCAAGAGCGCCGAACTGTTTGAGCAATTCACCTACTGGATCGGAAACAATCCGTTCTCCGCGGATGAGCTGGCCGTGCGGTTTCATCATCAACTGGCGTTGGTGCACCCCTACACGAACGGCAACGGCCGTCACTCGCGCATGATGGGCGATCTTCTGGTTGTCAAACTTGGAGGAAAGCCCTTCACTTGGGGGAGTGGAAATTTGCAGGACGACGGCGAACTGCGCCGGACCTATATCGCGGCACTCAAAAAGGCGGATGCCGGTGACATAACGGACTTGCTCACGTTCGCGAGATCCTGAACGAGGACACTCTGCTGTCTTGCGCCGCAAAACTGTTATGTTTTATCGACAAGTTCTATTTGTTGCCGACAAAAAGGGAACAACACGACCGCGTCATATGAATTCACGCGAGCCCATTGACACGAGACCTCAAGGATCGCGCGCGCCACTTGGCACGCAGCATCCGTCGGTCAAGCTAGCTGTCTTGGGCGTATTTACTGCACAGCAAATATTGCATCCTCAACGAATATTCGCCCGTCTGACAGCAGCGAAGCCGTAATGAGGTAGGCCATCTGTCCGAAAAATGTATACAAACTTCGGACGACGACCTCGCACCGGGCATGACGGCTCTGCCCGCATGGGGCGTGATTTTCTCAAGCCACTGATCGAGAATGGTTGGCCGGCAGCAGCATGATGACGATCGTCCTGGTGGCCGGCGTGGACAGCACAATGTTAGCCTCGATCACCTCGCAGCGATCCGAACATATCCGTTACACTGCGCTCGCTGGCGCGTTCGTCGTACGAGCGTTCCTTCCACTCGTCTTGCATATGATCGGCGCGCTGCTCCGATAACAGCGAACAATCCAATTCTTCGCGTCTATCCGGACTCGGCGAAAAGAGAAAATGAACCTGCCCGGCGACAGCCATGCCGTCGCCGGTCGCAGTAGGCACAGGTCGGTTGATGACGAGCATCGACAACGCCGAGCATCTACAAACGTCGGGCAGCTACAACGTAATGTACATGCTGAAAAGGAGGTTCAACGAGCTGCCCTCTCCCTTGAAATACTGAATGCTCGGCTTGTCCGTATATCCCAGGCCGATCGTCGTATAGAGACCCGGCCGCAGATGAGCCATGTACGACACTGTGACGCTGTTGGCATATCCATTGCCGAACAGGTTCGTATACTGAGAATACGCATTGGTGAGAGCCTGAACATAACTGCTGACCACATTGTGGTTGTAGATGACGGATACCATGTCCTGCGGACGGCTATCGAACGGCCCAAGCCAGTAAGCGCGCGCTTCATAATACTTGTAGAAGGCCGCAATGTCCGGCGATCCCTGCATGAACGTCGCGCCCAGATATATCCCGCGATAGGCCGTGAACGGCGACGAAGGCGCTTGTTGCCAGACCTGATAGTCACCGAGAACGTAGAACCCGACGGCGCCATCCGTCGTCGCCGCAGGATTCGCGAGAAGCCGGCTGTAATCCTTGAAGGTCGAGGAGTTGTACAACACGCCCGCACGGAGCCATGTCTGCGGCTTGTCCGGCGCCGCCTGCGTCCGATAGCCAAGCTCGTTCGTGTACAGCACGCGCGTCCCCGGGACCGACGAACTGAAATCGAAACCTGATGTATTGGCTTGCACCTCATCGTAGATCGGATTTCCCGTCGGCCCGTTGACCGGAAGGCTCCTTTGAATTCCGGTCTGGGCATACAGGCCGTCCGTGATGTGCCAGGTCGCGCGAAAGTTCGGCGTGCTGACATTGTTGGGCGACATGCCCATCACCAGCGGCAGGAAGCCACCCGGACCAAACGGATTGGTGACCATTCCGCCGACGAAAGTTCCCATGAACTCCGTCAGGGACGGAAAGTATCCAGCTTTGAGTTCAACTTTCTTGTCGAACAATGTCTGATACCAGGACAACAGGAAGGGACGGAACGTGTTGGGGCTGTAGGCCTCATCCGTGGAGATCCCCCAATGGAGGCCGGCGGCAATCTGGCCGTCGGGAATTCCCCACCTGCTCGTGTCATAGGTCAGATAGGCCAGATTCGAGACGAAGATGTCGGGACGCTGCCCGAAGTACGAACGCCCGCCGGCGCAGCTGTAATCGAGATTCGCCGGCTGACATGGCGGGACATTTGACGGCACCTGGCGAGGCGTATTGAGCGTATTGCCCTGGGCGATCGGAATTGATTGGACCGAGAGCCCGAAACCATACGATGCCAGCTTGCTCCGCCAGAAACCGTCATCCTGCGTCAGGCTGTCGGCGAACGACGGAAATGGAATATTCCATCCCTTGTACCCATACACCGCATCCAGGGCGCGGGCACGCGCCGCGGAATCCATCGGCGGTGAGTCTGCGGACCGCGCCAGCTGTGTCGAACGATCGGCGCGATCCTTGATGTGATCCTTGGTCTGATACTTGGTCTGATACTTGGTCTGATACTTGGTCTGATACTTGGCGCGAGCTTTCCTTGTCACCTTCGCCTTGGGCGGTTCCGGATTTTCAATGGACGGTGACGGATTCGACGACTCCGTTGGCCTGGCCGGACTGGCGCCCCAAACGAGGGCGATCAGCACGACCGCGGACACCCGCGCATGTCGCCGAAAGCACCGGATTTTCCTGCGCACCCACGAAGCCTTCGCGGGACGTCGGTCAGGCTTACCGTCCCCATGATCCCATGTTCCGTCGCGAAAATTCATTGTCTTCCCCCTCTGGATTTATTTTCCGCCGCCATTGCTCGGCTTGATGCTCAAGACCACAGCGCGGCTATGCAGCCGCGCGCAGGGGGGCGGCGTTCTGCGTCTCCTCCTCTTCCTCGGATTTCACCGCGCGCAACAGAATGACGATCATCATCGCCTTCCAGAACAGAAACGCGATCGACGGTATGACGAACGTGAACAGGCCGTTCCACGCCAGAGGGCCCTCCATGTAGGGATAGACGAGACAGCCGGGAGCAAAGATCCCCGCAAACATCAGGTTTGCATGACCGAACCACTTCGGAAAAACCGGCTTGGACCGGCGATCCCAGAGCGCAGAGAGGCCGATCACCGCGATGTTGATCGAAAAGATGAACGCGACGCCGACATAAGTCAGCCAGTAGAAGTCGCTCATCAGCAGCACGAGCTCGGGGTCGCGGCCGGGCCGGTACGCCGCCGTGGCGAGCATCGCCATGGGATAGATCCATCCCGTCGGCGCAACCACCGCCGTGGTCAGTTGCAGATAAGACAAAATTCCCCAGCCGCCCTCGACGCGGCTCATCTGCTGGCTGGTGATGACGGCAAAAAAATAGAAGAAGGGCGCGAAATAGCCCGTTATCACCGTGGCCCAGAGAATCCGTGTTCGATTCTCGGTCATGAACGCCGTGATTTCCTTGGCGCCGAAGGTCGGCGGCGGCGGCGGCATCAGCGGCGCCACGACGCTGAAAGCAAGAAGACTGCCGAGCACGACGATCAAACCGGACCACACCGAAAACCGGTACAGCCTGAACTTGATCTTCGGGTCCAACCCAATCGCGATATCCGTTTTCATGTCGTATCCTCCTTTGTGTTCGGAGCTTGCTGCTCCTGGTTGTTTGTGATGCGCCGCCGGTCTTCGCCGACAGCGCCGGAGTTGTTCATGCCGTCTTCAGGGCGGATGACGGCCACTGGGAGTTGCCCGCCCGCCTCCGCATCGCGCGATGCTTCGCAGGCTGAACGCTTATGTCCGACGCGTGTGGAACTCCGTCGTGACGCGTTCGAAGTCCGACTTTCGCTCGATCTGCACCCAGTGGCCGCAGTGCGAGAACGTGTGCAACTCGACCTCGGGAAGCCATCGATTCGCGAAATGGGCGTGATCGTAGGGCAGCGTGCGGTCGTCCCGGCCCCAGAGCAGCAGCGTCGGCGTGGCGATGCTTGCCGCTCTGGTCCAGAGCGGCGTACTGCCGGCTCGCATCTTTGGATCGAACATCGAGCCGAAGATCGCCTTCATCCGCGGGATGACGCCTTCGGCGGAGGCATTCCGCATCCGCTCGTCGATCAGGTCATCCGTGATCTTCCTGTGGTCATGGACCATCGTCTTCACCCAAGCGATCATGCGATCGCGGGTTGGGTCGTCGAGGAATTCGAACAGGCGCAGAAAGCCCTCGCTGGGATCGGTCCCGAAGATGCCGACGGAAAGCCCGCCGGAGCCGATCAGGCTCATCCTGCTGATACGTTCGGGATGCAACGCCGCAAGTTCGGCGGTCACCGCCCCGCCCATGGAATTGCCGGTGAAACACGCCGAGGCGATGCCGAGATGATCCATCAGGCGCGCGATCCAGCGCGCGGCCAGGATGGGGTAGTACTCGTTCAGCTCGGGCAGATCCGTCGCGCCGAAACCGGGCATGTCGGGCATGATCGTCCGGAAGCTTTTGGCGAACACCGGCAAATTGTGCTGGAAGTTCGACCATGCGCTGACCCCGGGCCCGGAACCGTGGAGCAGGATCAGCGGCTCACCCTCGCCAGCCTCGTGATACGCGAAGCTAATTCCTTCGAGCTCGACCGTCTTCCGGGTCGAGTGGTACGTGTCGTCGATCGTCATGTCTGGCTTCCCTCCCTCGTGATCGAATCACAACACTCCGGCGCGCCGTCTCGGGAGGTCGAGGCCTGCCGACGGCGTCGTCGTGACATAGGGACTGGTCTGCGGGTCGACCGAGGGGAGATCTCCGTACCAGGTCAGGCCGATCGGATTGTCCGCCTTCCACTCGATGGGCTCCCAGTCGGGCTCGAAGAATTCCCGCCCGCCCGAGTAGAGTTCGATTCGATGCCCCGAGCCCGGATCGCGAAGGTAGAGATACATCGCCTGGCCGATCCCGTGCTTGCCCGGGCCCGCATCGATCTGGATGCCGAGGTCCTTGAGCTGGTCGGCCGCCGTCAGCATGTCGTGGAAGTTCTCGATCGAGAATGCGACATGGTGAAATTGCGCATCCTGCCCGTTCGGCGAAGCGCCGATCGCAATGTCATGCAGCTTCGAGTTCACCGACAGCCAGGAGGCGAGTATCAAGTCAGGCGCCTGCGGCAATGTCAGGAATTCGCGTCGCCTGAACCCGAGGCTTTCGCGCAACCAGGCCTCTGCCTGATTGATGGTTGCCGGACTGGTCATGACGTTGAGATGGTCGAGCCGCCGCACGCCAAGCCCGCGTCGGCGCGAGCTGTTGCCCGGCAGGCGCGAGCGCAGATCCTCGGGTGCCTTGGGCTTTTCGATGTCGTAGAACAGCTCGACCGGATGCCCGCCGCCCGGAATCAGGAAGCGGATCGCCTCGCCGCGGCCCGTCTCGGTCCCTGCGGGCAGCACCCGGACTTCAATCCCTTCGGCGGTCAGTTGCTCATGGAACAGCTCGACATCCTGGGGCCGCGCGACACGGAAGCTGTAGGAATTGATGGCCGCCTCGTCCTGCTGGGTCAGCACAAGCGAGTGGTGATCCCACTCCTGGTATCCCCGCAGATAAGCGACGCCGTCCTCCCGGGCGGTCACCTCCATGCCGAACAGGTCATGGAAGAACCAGAGCGAACGTTCAAGATTCGGCGTGCCGATGTTGATGCCGCCGGCATGGGCGATCCGGGGGCCCGGATTGTAACTGCGACTCATGATGACCTTCTCCAGATGTGAGCTGCTTGGGGCGCAACGAGGCGCCCCCATGGAATGGGATCGGGGTGTTGCTGCCCGCCGGAACGGAAGCGGCCTCCGGCGAACGCCGCGCGAGCCGCCTCAGGGCGCCTGCGCCTGCAGATTGAGTGCGATGTCGGTGAGCATGTCTTCCTGGCCACCGACGAGTTTGCGGCGGCCCGCTTCGATCAGGATCTCGCGTGCGTCGACGCCATAGGCCCGAGCGGCATGCTCGGCATGACGGAGGAAGCTGCCGTAGACGCCCGCATATCCAATGGTGAGGGTTTGCCGGTCGACCCGCACGGGACGGTCCTGAAGCGGACGGACCAAATCGTCGGCGGCATCTTCAAGCGCAAACAGATCGCAGCCGGTATCCCACCCCAACAGGTTCGCGACGGCGACGAACGCCTCGATCGGGGTGTTCCCCGCCGCGGCTCCATGTCCGGCGAGAGACGCGTCGATCCGATATGCGCCCTCCTCGATGGCCGCAACGGAATTCGCGACGCCGAGCGAGAGATTCTCGTGACAGTGAATCCCGACCTGAGTGTCCGGGTCGAGCGCATCCCGGTAGGCGCGCACCCGCTCGCGGACCTCGTTGGTGGTCAACCGTCCGGCCGAGTCGGTGATGTACACGCAATGCGCCCCATAGGACTGCATCAGCCGCGCCTGCTTTGCGAGGTCGGCAGGCCCGATCATGTGCGCCATCATCAGGAACCCCGCCACGTCCATCCCGAGCGTGCGGGCCTCGGCGATATGCTGGGCGGCGACATCCGCCTCGGTGCAATGCGTGGCGACACGAACCGAGCGGACGCCCAGCGCGTGGGCGCGCCGCAGCTCCGCAATCGTGCCGACCCCCGGGAGCAGCAGCGTGGTGATCACCGCCTTCTCCGCGGCCTCGACGGCGGCTTCGATCCATTCCCAGTCGGTGTGGGAGCCGGGACCATAGTTCAGGCTCGAACCGGCCAGCCCGTCGCCATGGCTGATCTCGATCGCAGCGACCCCGGCGCGGTCGAGCGCTTTGACGATATCTCCGACCTTCTTCGGGGTCATGCGATGCCGAAGGGCGTGCATCCCATCCCGCAGCGTGACGTCCTGGACATACATCTGCCGGCCCATCACGCGGCCCTCCTTTTCCGCTCGGCGATCTGCTCCGCGACACGCATCGCAGCGGAGGTCATGATGTCCAGATTTCCGGCATAGGCCGGCAGGTAGTGCGCCGCCCCTTCGACCTCGAGGAACACGGTCACCTTGGTGTCCACGGAACCTGAGCCCTCGGGCAGCAAGGTCGCGACCTCGAGGGGATCAACCGAGGTGAACTGCACCTTCTGCACCAGCCGATAGCCCGGCACATAGGCCGCGACCTCGGCCACCATGTCCTCGATCGACCGGCGCATCTTCTCCCGATCGGCTCCGCCGACCAGGCAATAGATCGTATCCCGCATGATCAGCGGCGGCTCGGCCGGGTTCAGGATGATGATCGCCTTGCCGCGCGTGGCGCCGCCGATCTTCTCGATGGCCTGCGAGGTGGTCTCGGTGAACTCGTCAATGTTCGCCCGCGTCCCCGGACCGGCGGATCGTGACGACACCGAGGCGACGATCTCCGCATAGGCCACCGTTGCCACCCGCGACACGGCCGCCACGATCGGGATCGTCGCCTGCCCTCCGCATGTGACCATGTTGATGTTCGAAGCGTCCAGATGCTCGCTGAAGTTCACCGACGGGATCACGAACGGCCCGATCGCCGCCGGCGTCAGATCTATCAAGCGAACACCGTAGGGTTTGAGCCGGCGCGCGTTCTCGACATGCGCGGATGCGCTGGTGGCATCCATGACGATCCCGACGTCCTTGAACGCGGGCATGGCGATGAGACCGTCGACGCCGCCTGCCGTCGTCGCAATTCCCAGCTTCGCCGCACGTGCCAGGCCGTCCGACGCGGCATCGATGCCGACCATCGCAACGACGTGTAGATGTCTCGCGCCTCGGAGAATCTTGAACATCAGGTCCGTGCCGATGTTCCCCGATCCCACGATTGCCACTCCGACACGATCCGTCATGTCGCTYCCCCCTMCCTTGAAAMCCGAGCCGTGATCGTCCCCAGCGGATCGATCACCGCCTCGAAGATGTCGCCCGGGCTCACGGCGACCATCGGTCCCAGCGCCCCCGACAGCACGATGTCGCCCGCGCGAAGCGGCGCGCCCAATTCGATCGCGGTCCCCGCCAGCCACGCCAGCGCATGCAGCGGATCACCCAAGCAATCCCGCCCGGTGCCTTGCGAGACCGGCTCGCCATTCCGGCGCATTGTCATCACCACGTCGGCCGGTTCGACCGCATCAAGGCGGGTCCCCGCCGAACCGATCACGAACACACCCGACGACGCGTTGTCCGCGACCGTGTCGGTGATTCCGATCGTCCAGTCCGCGATCCGGCTGTCGACGATCTCCAGCGCGGGGAAAGCAAGGGCGACCGCGTGCCGCACGATCGAGGGATCGGACGCATCCACGATGTCGTGCGCCAAAAGGAACGCCACCTCCGCCTCGGCCTTCGGCTGCAAGAGTCGCGCGAACGGAATCTCGGCGCCATCGCCGTAGCGCATGTCGTCGAACAGCCCGCCGAAATCCGGTCGATCCACCCCCACCTGTGCCTGCACCGCCGCCGATGTCAGCCCGATCTTCCGCCCGATCAGGCGTGCGCCGTCAGCCACCCGGCGCTCCGTGATGCGCTTCTGAACTTCATAGGCGACGCCGATGTCGCTCGGGCCGATCAGATCGACGATCGGCGCACAGGGAATGCGACTTTCGCTCGCGCGTTCCAGGCGCTCGACGGCGGCGAGAATGCTGTCGGTCCCCATGGTCACGCCCTGCATGCGCCGTGCCCCGAAAGAGCGGCCCGCACCGCCGCCATCCCGCAACCGCGCGCCCGTCGCATTGCCATCATCGATTTGGGATCGGACATGCCCTGCCTCCTTGTGCATCACGTCAGTTCGTCGGCTTCGACAAGCGGCAACCAAACCAGCCACCGCGTCGATGAACCGGAGGCAAGTGTGAGACATGGCAACGATCTGCGCATTACCCACCTGGTTAAGATCAAGGATCTGTTTTTCGGCGGCTCGCGTGCGGAGTGGCACACGACGCTCATCGACGCATAACGCAGCTCGTGTCGGACAGATGACGCTTTTGGCGCAACACCTTCCTGTGCGGCAGTGCATGTTCGGAGCCCTCACGGGCATCTAACCCGACGCAATCTCGGGCCGAACCAGATGACCACGGAGAGCATCATCGAATGAAAGCATTCGCCCGGCGAGAGTGTTAAAAACTGTTGGTGATTGATCCAGGTTTGGACTGCCCTGCGGCAGGGGATGCATCCAATGGATTACGCCAACCGGCGCCGACACCCTGCGCCGCATCTTGCGTCTTCAAGACCAAGCGCGAGGTTGTCATAAGCGCTCGGTTTGTTGCGTCTCATCGCTGTGACTGCGATCCCTTCATCGAAGGGCATTGACCTGATCAGCTCAGGGGCGCAGGAATCCTTAGCTAGAGCAGGATACATTTGCGTTGAATCAAATCCGTCATCCTGAGGCGCGAGCCTTGCGGTGCACTTGCACCGCTGGGCGAGCCTCGAAGGACGACGGCCCGGGCCGTGCATCCTTCGAGGGCCACGCTACGCGCGGCCACCTCAGGATGACGGATTACGTTGAGCCCACCATATCTCATCATACTTTAGCGAGCCCACGCGGATCGACCGGTTCACCCAGTCCAGGGCCGCCCGCATCGGCTCATGAGCGGAGTGTCTCACCTGCACCTCGGCTCCGAGACCCGACATCGCGGCCGCGGACTCCACCATGCTGCGTTCGTGCTCGAGCATGAGGACCGGCACCCTCAATGGCGGCCGAAGTTCAAGTGGAAACGAGGCGATGTTCTGCGGAAGCGGACCATCAATGGAGACGACGCCCGACAGCAGTTCTGGCCATATCGCTGCCAGCGTCAGCGCCATCACCCCGCCCTCTCCCTTGCCAACCACGAAACTTCGCGCCTTGCCCGCTCCAAACGAAAGGTCGACGAGAAGGGTTTCGAGATGGTGGAGACCATCGCCGAACGTGGTCAGCTCCGGCTTGTCGTACGGACCGAGGAACCAGAAGTAGCCGAGCGTCTCCGTCCCGGCCATCTGCATGCGCGCCGACCGCACGCGGACAAGACATGCACCACTCGATTGCGCTTCAACCGGAGTTTCGTCGGGATTTTCGTATCGATCATGCAGCACCAGAACGGGCGGGCCGTTTCGATCCCCCTGCGTCCAGGTCAGAAGCGGGCTTCTGCGCGGCATGTTCAATCCGCCGCGCAGCCGGCGATCCAGGCCGCGATGGACTTGATGTCGCTGTCGTCAAGCGTTCCGCCCATGGGCATCCGCTCACCGCTGCCTCCGACCTCCAGATGCGTGCCGGCGGTCTTTCGAAACAGGTAGCTTCGCAGCGGATCGCCGGGGGTTACCAGAGCCATGCGCGATTCCTGGCTGGGAACGCTCAGAAGGCTGCCGGGGGCCGATGTCCTTTGCAGCGACAACCCGCCGCCGGGGGCGGCATCCTGATGACATGCCACGCACTTGGCATTCAAAATCGGCTGGACGGTTATCCGGAAGGCGCTCTTGCAGGCTTCGTCCGCCTGGGATGCACCGCTGACAAACGAAATTCCCAAGGCCGCGACCGTGGCAGCCAGCTTTTTCAACATCATCATCTTCAGACCGCTCTCGAACCTGCAACGAACGGCGGGCGCGCTTCGCCCCCGCCGCGACGCGCCATCACTCCTGCGTGGCGGCCTGTTCGCCGGCGATATAACCGTAGGTCACCGCCAGCCCGAGCGTCGCACCGGGACCCCAGTAGGCCTGGCCCGACGGCGAGGCCGCGCAATTGCCGGCTGCGTAGAGACCCGCGATGGGTCGATCACGCACATCCAGGACTTGCGCGCGGGTATTGGTCACGGGCCCGCCCTTGGTGTCGAGCGTACCCGGCCCCAGGATGATGCAGTGATAGGGTCCGTTCTTGGCAACGGGGTACAGCAATTTGTTCGGCTTGCTGTTGCCATCGCCGCCAAGAGCCGGGCCGCCGGAAAAAGCTTTCTCTATCGGCAGCTCGCCGCGGCGGAATTCGAGATCCACTCCCGTCTCCGCGTATGTGTTGAAACGGGCCACGGTGTCCTGGAGCGTGGCAACGAAATCCGGATCGAGCTTGAACTCGCCGATCCGGCTGGCCAGGGAATCGAGCCGCTTTTGAATGGCTGTGGCAAGGCTGTCCCAGCTGGAGGCGGTGATGACGTGCGCGGGCATGTCGGCTCCAACCGGCGGCATCAGCATGCCACCGGATTTGATCGCATGGTCATCGAACAGCATGAACTGATAAAGATTGACGTATTCGCCTCTGGTCGGATCCCAGGTGGCGTGGCTCCGGGTGCGTTCATTGTAGACGTGCTTTTCGTCACCTGTCCGGCGGCCAAGCTTGTTCACGACAATCATGCTGTCGCCGCCGAGCAGGAAGGCGCCATAAGGCACGCTCGAGAACGCGAGCACCTCTTCAACCACCTCCTGCTGGAGCCAGGCTTCATTCATGTTGCCGAGCTTGGCGCCGATCTCGATCGCCAGGTTGACGAGATCGCCCTGGTTGGTGGGCACCGCACACCCGCCGAGCACCGGCATGCGCAGATAATTGTTGCGCATCTCGACATTGTGGGTGAACCCACCGGACCCGAAAATGACCGCCTTGCGGGCACGCACGGCCTGAACGCCATTCGGCGTTTTGACCTCGACGCCGATCACGCGCCTTGAATCATCCATGACGATCCTGGTCACCGCATGCTCGACCCTGACCGGCGCGCCCTTGGCCTGGGCAAACGCCGAGAGCTGCCGCACCATATCGGCCCCGAAACCGGGCCCGCCGTCCCGATCGCTCGGCTGCAATGTTCGCCCCACGGACTTCTTGTCCTCCGGCAACTGCCCTTGATAGTCCGGAAGCAGCCCCGTGGCGCCCTGCTGCTGTTGCGATTGCAGCGCACGAATGTCCGCCAGGGTCTTGGTCACCCGGGCGCCGTTATCATAGAACACCGACAGCAGGTCGTATCCGAGTTGCGAAAGACCCAAGGTTTTATGATCGGCCCGGTAAAGATGCGGGTAGGCGAGCCGCGCCATGTATCGCAGCGCATCTTCCTTGAGATCCACCAATCCCTTCGCTTGCATCTGAGGATTGTTTGGAATCCAGAAGGCCCCACCGGATTTCGCGGTCGTACCGCCGGCAATGGGGCCCTTCTCCAGGATGACGACATTGGCTTTGTTCTGCAGCGCGCCGACCGCTGCGGAGAGCGCAGCGCCGCCCGAGCCGACGATGACAACATCGGTTTCTTCATCCCAGCTCCGCTGCTCCGCGCTGGCGATCGTCGACACGCCAAGGGCTGCGCCGGCCGCGCCGACGCCCGCGGCCGTGAAGAACGCACGTCGCGACACCCGAGACGGCGGTTCTCGTGTCCTGTCGTCAGCGTCGGTCGCGGCGAGACCGCGGAGATCTGGGGTCTTCATTGATTGCATCCTCCCAAGAGCCCATTGGCGGGCCAAATGCGATGAGACACGACATGCTCTCGGCAATCGACAAAGCTGGAGAACAGTCGAATCGCGTGCCGTCCGCGGAGTTGATCCTCGGCGTCAGGCGTTGACATCAGCATGGGTCATCGCGGCGCCAAGCGCATTGCTCACCTGGTCAAGAGGCACAAACAGTTCAGATTGACGGGCAAGGCCACAGCGCATTACCGTCGCACGCAGAGTTGACCAGCAAAGGTCGACCGGTGGGGAAACGGGGAGGCAGGCACAGATGAAACATTCGGAACCTCAGCAGGATCTGCGAAAAGTTGCCTTTCAACTGTACCGCGCCGCAACGCAACCAAAGCCGCTCGACAACTGGGCAAGGTTGATTTCCGATCTGCTCGACACTCAGTCAGCGGGCCTCACGGTTCTCGGTCCGTCCGGTCTGGCTATCGAAAACGGCAGCACCGAAGCCGGCGCCGAGGCGAGCAAGGAATATCTGGAAGTCTATCAGCACATCAATCCGTTGCGAAAATTCTGGCAAACGGCGGTGCAGGGCCAGGTCATTCGGCTTGATGACAATCTGATCGACGACGAATTCAAGCAGACGGCGTTCTACGCCCGTTATGGCGACTATTTCGACAAGGGCGACGGCATCTGCATGCTGCTGGGCATTCGGACGGCAAAGGTTCTTGTCCACGCGAGCCAGCCACGACGGCCGCGGACCGGACGGATCAACGCCGATCTCCTGGCCAGTCTTCGTGAAGACCTGTTGCTGTCATTCGAGATTGCCGGCACGTTCACGCATGCCTCCAACATGGCGGGGAACATCATCCGCAGTCTGGATCAGAAGGGGATTGCTGTCGCGCTGCTGTCCGAAGACGATCGGGTCGAAAGCACCAACAGCAGCATGGAGGACCTGTTGAAGGCGGGGAGCGTCCTTCGTCTCGAAGCAGGCCGGCTGGCGTCCGGCTCGTCCATGCGGTTGTCCGAACTCCAGGACCTGGTTCGCCGCACACGGAAGAGCGGCACGCCCGGACGGCTGTTCTACCATGATCCCTCGGGGAAACGGCGCGGCAGCGTCATCGCACATCCGGCCCCGGTCTCCTTCGACTGGGAAGGCGTCAATGACAGCAAAATCGTTCTGCTGGTGACGGACAGTTCTCGTCCGAAAGAGTTGCTGGCGGAAAAGCTGGGCAAAAACTATGGCTTCACAAAAGCCGAAACCCGCGTCGCGAACCTGCTCCTGGACGGCAGAACATCCCGCCAGATCGCGGCGGAGCTCAAGGTGCAAACCAACTCTGTCCGCGCGCATCTCAAGGCGAGCTACGCGAAGACAGGAACGCACTCGCAAGTCGAACTTCTCAATCTTCTTCAGCTGGAGACCGAACAGGCTCTTTAATTCGCTGCGGGCGGTACGGGGCTGGTGGCGAGATCGTCGATCGCAAAGCGCGAGGGCTGTTAGAATTTGGTTCCCAGGCGGACCACGAGCACCTGCGAGGAGGTCGAGTTCTCGCCCGCCACGGTGAACAATCCCTTCGCGGCAAAATTGTATGACCGCCCGTCGAGATCGAAGTTGTAGGAAACTATGGGGCCGACAGCCAGACCCTTCGCGCGGTTCCCGATATTGATGCCATGAACGACATCATTTTCAATCTGATAGGTTGCAATCCCGGCAAGGCCATACTGCCACTGGTTTTGGCGCTGGGTGATGGCAAAATCGAGATTCAGCAGACGGCCCGATTGCCACTCGGTGTCTGAGTTCCTGGTATAGTTGTTCAGGAATAACCTGCCACTGAACTCGGTTGCTTGACCAAACATCTCACCGAGAAGGCTTCTTGTATTGTAGGTCAATGCAACGCTGGGAGCGACGTCAAAGACATTCGCTCCAATGTTGACCGCGCGATCCGCGGAATATTGCCCCGTCGGAAAGCTGACGCCGAGACCAAACCCGATGGCCAATCCGTAGGGAATCTTCGGCCCGTTGTCCGGCTGATTCGCGAAATCGGCGCTGGGGAACAAACGACTCCAGAAAAAGATATCCGAATAGATGTCCCGTGCGCCGGATGAACATTGCTCCGGAGCCGGCTTGAATCCAATACATGTTCGTTCGAATCCACCTGCCAGGGTTGACGCTATCGATCCTCCGAAGATCTGCCAGGGATAGACGTACATCAGCCCCCCTCCGCCGGAGAAACTGTTGCCTCCTGCCGGCACCCGCGAGCCGGCATCATCGAACCAGGCATCGATGTTGATCGCTGCCCCATAGAGCGCGCCATACAACCCGGTCGGAGGAAGCAGCGCCTGACCGATATCCGTTCCGCCAATAGGACCGGCCGGCTTGACACCCTCACCCGCTTTGGCCTCGGAGAGCGGAACCATGAAAGAAAGCGCTGTGATCAGGAGAGCTGCAAACAGCGCTCCGACCAGAGAGCACGATACGCTTCGTATCATCCTCATTCCCACCCTGTGTGTTGTTTTCGACATGGCGGTCTTCGAGCCGCCTGAACTGCCGCGGGATAGAGTCACTGCCAGTCGAGAAATCGATCGAGCATGAGGGCCGCGATCGAGACGTAATCGCCGTAAGCGCCGCGAAGAAACAGCAGCGGGGTCTTGTCCGACACGGCGCGAAGCTCGTGCACGCGGCCCACGATGAGGTAGTGATCTCCGAGTTCAACCACGTCGTCGATCGTGCAGTCGATCCAGGCGACAATCCCCTCAAGAACGGGGTTGCCCATCGACGACGGCTCCCAGTGGACCCCGTCGAACCGACCGGGCCTCCTGGCTGCCAATTTTCTGCAAAGCCCCTCCTGGTCCGCGGCAAGCACGTTCGCGCAGAACCGCCCCGCGGCCCGGATCTCCGCCTGGGTCGAGGACGAGCGGTCTGCCAGGAACGAGACGAGGGGCGGGCTCAGCGACACGGATGTGAATGACCCCACGATCATTGCCACCGGCTGGTCCTCGGATCCGCGGGTGGTGATCGCCACCACGCCGGTCGGAAAATTCCCGAGCACAGTTCGAAAGTGCCGTGCATCGATGGGCCGCGGCGGCGCTTCCGGCATGGTCGCCGCGGCCGAGGTCATCACATCCTTGTTTTCGTTGTCCTGCATCGGAAGCCCCCCGGTTTCAGATGCCCATGCGCAGCGGTTCAGGCACCTCCAGCCCGTACTGGATCAGTGCGTTGGCGTGATAGGCGGGTCCCGGAACGTGGATGAAGTGGTTGAGACCGACATGGGCATCTCGCCAGAAGCGCTGGATCGGATTGGTGCGCCGGCTCGCATTCCCTCCCGAGCGTGCGTAGATCGCGTCGATTGCAGCGACGGCGCGCCATGCGCAGCGGATCTGGTTGCGCCGGATCCGCGACCGGTCCTCGAAGGAAACCTCCTGGCCGGAGATGACCTGGTCGTAGGCCCTGTTGATCCCATCGAACAGTTGCACCCTTGCCGCGTGGATCTCGGATGCGGCCTCACCGGTGAAATATGCCGCATACGGATCGTCACGGATCTTTGCCATGGCTGCGGAGACGCGGTCGCGCTGATACGCGCCGTGCGCCGCCAGAGCGCCTTCCGCCATGCCGATGAT
>BFBZ01000008.1_pt322 | contig 20625 bp, 19 predicted proteins | sample 1888401 | NCBI WGS metagenome assembly BFBZ01 (sample SAMD00112614, study PRJDB3348) | symbiont metagenome | host: Chara braunii | reverse complement strand
TTTGTGTCGGCCGTTTCTTGTTCGCGTGTCTTCGCCTGCGACGACTTCGTCCGCGGCTATTTGGTCACCTGGCCGCGGATCTCGCCGCCCGGGTTAGCTGCGGTGTGGACGTTGACATAGTACTTGCCTGCCAGCAGATCGGCGGCCTGCGCGTCGGTCAGCGTTGCGCTGCCTTCGACCGGGCTCGACGTCGCGTTCGGGATAGCGACCGCGACGCCGGAATTCTTGCCGGCCTCGGCGGGCCCGTGGAAATGCGCGGCGGTGGCCGGGCCGGTCAGGCCGGAATAGGTCAGCTTCCAGCTCAGCTTCTTGGAGGCGGCGTCATAGTCGATGTCGGCGGTGCCGGTGCCGGCGCTGGTATTCGGCGGCACTTCGGTCTTGCCGTCCAGCTTGGCGTGCAGCTTCTCGGCAAAGGCCGGGCCGGCGAGGGCGATGGCGGCGCCGAGCGTCAGCGCGGCAAGCAAGGTCTTGTTGGGCATGGTTCTCTTCCCTTTGACGTCACACGATGGTTTCAGTCTTCAAACAGCGGCCGTTCCGATTTATTCCCAAATTGAACGTGCATGCGGCAAATTTGATGCGAGCTTGTGCGACCGCTTGCCATCATACTGGTTGATGGATTGACGCGACCAATGACGGATCGGTGAATGTTGCGACGAATTCTCCTCCTGGCCGCTTTGGCCGGCTTGATCGGCCTCGGCGTGTTCTGGTGGCTGACGATCCCCGCGACCGTCGCCGCCGGCGCGCTGCCGGCCTATCAGCCCGACCTGACCAACGGCCTCACAACGTTCAATGCGGGAGGATGTTCCTCCTGCCATGCCGTGCCGAAGCAGGACGACCGCACCAGGCTGGGCGGCGGGCTCGCGATACCGTCGCCGTTCGGCACCTTCTACGCACCGAACATCTCGCCCGATCCCAACGACGGCATCGGCCGCTGGAGCGAGGCCGATTTCGTCACCGCGGTCATGAAGGGAACATCGCCGTCGGGCGAGCATTACTTCCCGGCGTTTCCCTATCCGTCCTATCAGCACGCCAAGTTGAATGACGTGCGCGACCTGTTCGCCTATCTGAAGACCCTGCCGCCGGTGGCGGGCAGGGTGCGCGACCACGACGTGCCGTTTCCGTTCAACATCAGGCGCAATGTCGGCGTTTGGAAATTCCTGTTCATGGACGACAAGCCGTTGGTCGCGGATGCGAGCCGCTCGGCGCAATGGAATCGCGGCGCCTATCTCGTCAACGGCTTCGGCCATTGCGCCGAATGTCATAGCCCGCGGAATTTCCTCGGCGGCATCATCAGCGCGCAGCGCTTCGCCGGCGGCCCGAATCCGGAGGGCGAGGGCTGGGTGCCCAACATCACGCAGAAGGGGCTGTCCGACTGGAGCGCGAAGGATATCGCCTATTTCCTCGAGAGCGGGCAGACGCCGGATGGCGACAGCGCCGGCGGATCGATGGTGCGCGTGATCCGTAACACCTCGCAGCTCCCGTCAAGCGATCGCGACGCGATCGCCGAGTACGTCAAGTCGCTGCCGCCGGTCGAGGGGCCGCCGAAGCCGCCGCGCAAGGCGGACAAGTCCGATCCTTCCTGATTGCGCGGGTGATGCTTTCTATCTGCGATGCTTGCCCTGCTATCCGTGCCAAGCACCGGTGGCGATGACCATCAAGCCGCCGGCAATCGCGAGGTCCTTGAAGAACAGCGTTCGTTCGGCCTTGTTGGCGAGGTCGAGGTGAAAGGCGAATGCGGTCGCGAGGCAAAACAGCGCGAGCGCACCGGCGGCAAATGACGACTGCCATCCGATCAGCAACGCCAGGCCGGCGCCAAGTTCGAGCGCGATGACCAGTGGCAGCAGCATGCCGGGAATGCGGTGTGCCGCCATGTGGTCGAGGAATGGCTTCGGGCCAGCGATCTTGGCTGCGCCGGCAAGGACGAACAGCAACGCGAGCAGGCTTCGTCCGGCAATCGTGACGATCGTGATCGGCATCAGGTGACCTTCCGGGTTTGTTATTGGCTGTTCCGAGCGTGACTTCCGGCCTGTGCAGCGAACAGCACGGCGGACAGGATGAAGGCAAAGATGAAGAAGATCGTCCGTCCGAGGACCAGCGCCTTCGCCTGTTCCACCGGCGTCACCGAAATCAGGACCCCGAACGGGATGTAGCACCACAGCACCACGGCGATCGTCCTGCCGAACCTGCCGAACTGCAGGAAGCCGAGCGAGAACAGCAAGGCTGCGAGATAGCTGGCGTGAAACTTGACCTGGGAGGCGATCATCTGCAGCTCCCCGTCGGCCGGCGACAGCGGCAATCCGTTCTGGATCGCATGCACCATGGTCATGATGTGATGGTTCTCCACGCAGTCGAGGACAACCGTGAGCATCATGGCGGCGAGCGCGACGGCCAGCAGATAGGGGTCCAAGATGGTGCGCAGCCGGGCGGCCAGCGCGGTGAAAAATGCGCCGTAGAAGATCATGAAGAGATTATCGAGCCCGAGATTGAGCCGCAGGCCGAACGGCACGAGCGGGGTCTGAAGATGCGCGCCATAAGCTTCGACGGAGCGGGCGGTCTGGAAGAAATCCTGCGAACCCTTGGTGGTGAGGATACCGATCACCATGGCGGCGACGGTCAACGCCGCCAGAATGGCAAGCATACGGTCCAATTGTCTGACCTGCATGATATAGCTACTCCGTGCGCGTCCAGCCGACTCGTCGAGTTACAGATATCAACTGCTATTTGAAAATAGATAGCAGATGATATCTGAAAATCAACTGGTATTTGCAAATTCGGGAGTCCGATCCGTTGCCCAGGTTGAATCGCGAGGAAAGTCAGGCGCGTACGAAGACTCTCCTGATCGAGGCGGCGCGCGAGGAGATCATCAAGAAGGGGTTTGCGCAGGCCTCGGTGCGCGACATCGCCGACGCAGCCGGATTTTCGCAGGGTGCGTTCTATTCGAATTTTCCGGACAAGGAGGCGATCCTCCTGGAGCTGGTGCAACAGCACCAATCCGAGGAGCGTGCAAAGATCGAAAGCGTATTGGGCCAGGCCTCGGGCGAGCCTGCGAAACTGATGGCCGGCCTCGAAAAATGGGCCGCCACCGCCAATTCGGATCCGGGGTTTGCCGTGCTGGCGATCGAGCTGCAATTGCAGGCGCTGCGCAGTCCGACTTTCGCGCAAGGCTATAACGAGCTAAACCGCAAGCACCGTCGTGCCCTGGGCGTGCTGGTGACGCGCCTGTTCGAATTGCTTGGCAAGCAGGCGCCCGCCGATCCCGTGGAGATCGCCACCGGCTTCATCGCATTGGGCCGCGGCATGGCGCTCTTGTCGCGGGGCGGTGAAGTCAGCCGCAGCGGGCGGATCGTCGTCACGTTCCTGAAGGCGTTGATCGACTCGGCGCCGGCTGCCTAGAGCATGATTCGGAAAAGTGCGAAGCGGTTTTCCGAAAAAGATCATGCTCAAGCAAGAAGCGCGATGATGATTCGATATGATCTCATCGCGCTTTGGCGGCGCGGCCCGCCGATCAGGCGTGCATGAGGATCGACGCTCTACTTCGCGCCGAACGCCTTGAAGGTGATGATCGTGTGGGTGTCGGCGATCTCGGGGATCGACTGCACCTTCTGCGTGATGAAATGGCCGATGTCGGTGTCGTGGTCGACGTAGAACTTGACCAAGAGATCGTAATTGCCCGCGGTGGAATAGATCTCGGACGCGATCTCGGCTTCCGCCAGCGCGTTGGCGACGGTGTAGGACTGGCCGAGCTTGCATTTGATCTGGACGAAGAAAGGAACCATCAAAGTCGTCTCCGGGGATATCAGCGACTATAGGCCAAAAACCGGCGGTCAAGGCAAGGGGGCAAGGAGGCGCACGGCAACGCCAACTTGCGGGAAAGTCAGGCGAACTTGCCGCCAACGGGCGGCCGGGCTAGGACAGGCCATGGTGCACTTCGTCATGGTCTCGTTCATATCAACCGCCGGTGCCGCGCAATGACGCCGGTCGCGCTCACCATCGCAGGCTCGGATTCCTCGGGCGGGGCGGGCATTCAGGCCGACCTCAAGAGCTTTGCCGCGTTCGGGGTCTATGGCGCCTCTGCCATCACGGCGCTGACCGCGCAGAACACCAGGGGTGTCAGCGGTATCCATCCGGTGCCGGCGGCTTTCGTCACGGCCCAGATCGATGCGGTGTTCTCCGATCTCGAAGTCGGCGCGGTCAAGATCGGCATGGTGGCGCAGGCCGAGACCATCGCCGCGATCGCCGATGCGCTGAAGCGCTGGGTGCCGCGCCACATCGTGCTCGACCCGGTGATGGTCGCAACCTCGGGCGACCGGCTGCTTGCTGCCGAAGCCGTCGACGCGCTGAAGACCCTGCTGTTTCCCCTGGCGTCGCTGATCACGCCGAACTTGCCGGAAGCGGCCGCGCTGCTGAACGAGCCGGTCGCATCAAACGAAGCCGACGTCGAGCGACAGGGCAAGCGATTGCTGGCGATGGGCTGTCGCGCGGTGCTGGTCAAGGGCGGCCACGGACACGGCACCGAGAGCATCGACTATCTGATCGACGCCGAGCGCAGCATCGCGCTGTCAGCGCCGCGCATCGCCACCGCCAACACGCATGGCACCGGCTGCTCGCTGTCGTCAGCGATCGCGGCTGGGCTTGCCAGGGGTGAAGCGATGGAGACCGCGGTGCGCAACGCCAAGGCGTGGATCACCGATGCGATCGCGGCCGCCGACCGCTTCGCGGTCGGACACGGTCACGGGCCGGTGCATCACTTCCACAAGTACTACTGAAAAACTCGGTCGCTCCATCCGGGCTACGAACTCATCGCTTCGCGCTCGCTGTGCTGTTGCGCCATGCGCGCAACACAACGCCCGTTCCACACAGCCGTGACAGCTCATGTCGCCAGATTGTCGCACGTCGCTGTTATCCGCAGTGAAGGGGCGTGCTGCTGATTCTCGTTAACTCTTTGTGAGACCTCAGGTCGCGGGGATCGTCATCGCCCTGTCACAGGAATCTGTTAGGTGCACAGGCATGGGAAGTGACTCCTTGAGTGAAGAAAGCCCCGAGCGGCGCTTTCGCACTTTGTTTATCTCCGATGTCCATCTCGGAGCCCGCGGTTCGCAAGCCGACCGCCTGCTGGATTTCCTCCGCTCTCACGACGCCGACACGATCTACCTCGTTGGTGATATCGTCGACGGCTGGGCGCTGAAGTCGAACTGGTACTGGCCGCAGACTCACAACGACTTCGTGCAGAAGATGCTGCGCAAGGCGCGCAAGGGCGCCAAGGTGATCTACGTTCCGGGCAACCACGACGAGTTCCTGCGCAGATATTACGGCACGCATTTCGGCGGCATCGATGTGGTGGAGAACACCGTCCACACCGGCGCCGACGGCAAGCGCTACCTCGTGATCCACGGCGACATCTTCGACCTCGTGGTGCAGAATGCGCGCTGGCTCGCCCATCTCGGCGACAAGGCGTACGACTTCGCGATCCAGATGAATCGCTTCGTCAACTTCTTCCGCAAGATGTTCGGCGTTCCCTATTGGTCGCTGTCGCAATGGGCCAAGCTCAAGGTCAAGAAGGCGGTGAACTATATCGGCGCATTCGAGGCCACGCTTGCCGGCGAGGCGCGTCGTCACGGTTGCGACGGCGTGATCTGCGGCCACATCCACTACGCGACAATTCATGACGAGCATGGCATCCGTTACATGAATTGCGGCGACTGGGTGGAGAGTTGCACCGCGCTCGCCGAGCATGAAGACGGCCATTTCGAGATCATCACCTGGACCGATCCGGTGCGCCGGATCGCACCAGTTCCGCGAGTGACGGCACGCGCTGCATGACGCATATCCTGGTCGCGACTGATGCGTGGCATCCCCAGGTCAACGGGGTTGTCCGCACGCTGACCATGATGGCACAGGCGGCGAAATCGCTCGGCGTCGAAGTCAGTTTCCTGACGCCGGACGAGTTCCGCACTTTCGCGATGCCGAGCTACCGCGACCTGCGGCTGGCATTGCCGTACCAGGCCAAGGTTGCCGCCCTGATCAAGGCGGCCAAGCCCGACAGCATCCATATCGCAACCGAAGGCCCGATCGGGCTTTCGGTCCGTCGCTATTGCCGCAAGCGCGGCCTGCCGTTCACGACGAGCTTCCACACCCGTTTTCCGGAGTACGTCTCGGCGCGGACACCGGTCCCGGAAGCCTGGGTGTGGCGGGCATTGCGCTGGTTCCACAAGCCGAGCCGGGCAGTGATGGCGGCAACCCCGGCGCTGGCCGCCGAACTGCGCCAGCGTGGCTTCCGCAACGTGGTGCTGTGGTCGCGCGGCGTCGATACCGCGTTGTTCCATCCGCGCGATGTCGATCTCTGCCTGCCGCAGCCTGTCTATCTGAGCGTCGGCCGGGTCGCGGTGGAGAAGAATCTCGAGGCATTCCTCGACCTCGATTTGCCCGGCACCAAGGTGGTGGTCGGCGACGGCCCGGCGCGGGCGGCGCTGGAGCGGAAATACCCGGACGCCGTCTTCCTCGGCGCCCGCCATGGGGAAGAATTGGCTGAGATTTACGCCGCAGCCGACGTGTTCGTTTTCCCGAGCCGCACCGACACGTTCGGTCTGGTGCTGCTTGAGGCATTGGCGAGCGGTCTGCCGGTTGCCGCTTTTCCGGTCACCGGCCCCCGCGACGTGATCGGCGCGGCGCCGGTCGGTGTGCTCGACGAGGATCTGCATCACGCTTGCCTCGAGGCGCTCAGCATCCCGCGACAGGCCTGCGTCGATTTCGCGGCGCTGCATACTTGGCAGGCATCGGCGCGCGTCTTCATCGAACGCTGTATGAATGTCCGTCCGGTCTTGCCCGACGGCGAGGGCGAAACGATCGAATTCAGCGCGGAAGAGCATCATTTTGCCGGTCTGTCGGCTACCCAGCCTACCTCACGCTAAAGCATCTTGCCCGTGGGCCTGCCGCCGCGATACAAATCGGCGATGACGGACACCCCCTTGAATCCACCCGTCGCTGCCGCGGACATCGATGCCGCCGCCAGGGTGGTCGCGCCGTTCGCGGTGCGCACGCCGCTCCTGACCTTCCCGGTTCTCAACGAACGTGTCGGCAGCCAGGTTTTCCTCAAGCCCGAGATGTTGCAGCGGACCGGATCGTTCAAGTTCCGCGGTGCGTTCAACAAGCTTGCCTCGATCCCGCAGGACAGGCGGAGCGGAGGCGTGGTGGCGTTCTCCTCGGGCAACCATGCCCAGGGCGTCGCCGCGGCGGCCAAGATTCTCAACATGCAGGCCACCATCGTGATGCCCGCGGACTCGCCGCTCACCAAGCGCGAGCGGACGAAATCCTATGGCGCCGAAGTCGTACTCTACGATCGCGATCGCGACGACCGCGCGGCGATCGCCAGCGGCATCGCCAGCAAACGTGGCGCGACCCTGGTGCCTCCCTATGACGATCCTCTTGTGATCGCAGGTCAGGGCACCGCCGGCCGTGAGATCGCCGAGGATATGGCGGCACTCGGGCTCACGCCTGATATCGTCGTCGCGCCGGCGTCAGGCGGCGGATTGATCGCCGGCGTCGCCACCGCGGTGAAGGCGAAGTATCCGCAGGCCCAGGTCATCGTCGCCGAACCCGCGGGCTATGACGATCATGCGCTGTCGCTCAAGGTCGGCCATCGCGAGGCGCACCCGGTCGCGGCGCGCACCATCTGCGATGCGCTGATGGCGATGATGCCGGGTGAGCTCACCTTCGCCATCAACAGCAAGTTGCTCGCAAACGGCGTCAGCGCTTCCGACGAAGAGGTTGGTGCGGCTGTTGCTTTTGCCTATCGCGAGCTGAAGCTCGTGGTCGAACCCGGTGGTGCCATCGGGCTCGCCGCGCTGCTGGCTGGACGGATCGACACCAAGGGGAAGAACGTCGTCATCGTGCTCTCGGGCGGCAATGTCGACGCCGACCTGTTCGCGAAGCTCGTCGCCTGACGGCAGATATTTAGGTTATGTGCGGGCGGCGCGGTGATCGCCCGGCCGCTTCACGGGAAGCTGCTGACAACTTCGATCTGCCCCACGATCGCCGCGTTGAACGCCGGCAGATCCTCCGCCGGAATCCAGTATTCGAGATGCGCGCGGCCGCCGGCCTCCTGCACTTGATAGCGCTCGATGAAGCTGCGCGTGACCTGAAACCTCGTGACATATCCCGTGCCACTTGCAGGCACGTTCCAGTCACGGGCAATCCTTGCGGCATACTCTTCGGTCAGCACCGGATAGAAGATCGGTTGATCGGGAAGCCGCGGCGGAAAGGCACGCATGCCGCTCTGTTCGATCAGCGCAAGTTCCTGAGGCCCCACAGGGCGCCAAAGCGTCATCGTGTCGGTGTCGCCGGGCATCGAAGCGCGCCTATGAGAAGAATGCGAGCTTCTCGGCCTGGCTCATGCGGCGGATCGGCGCGAGCGGATCGTTGGCAGCGGCGTTCGGCCTCTTCAAAAGGCCGCTGGCGATGATGGTCGAGCCGAGCGAGACTTCTGCTGCGGCGACAGCGACAGCCTCGGCGGCGAGCGGAAGAGGCGGCGGCACGACCGGCGTTTCGGCGACGACAGTCGCTGCAGCCATTGGCGCCGGCTCGACCTTCGGCTCGGGCGCCGGCGTGGGTTCGGGCTGAATCTCGGGCGCGACCATGTCGGGCTCGGCAGCCATCGCCTCGGCGACACGCATCTCCTCGGCGGCGCGCATTTCCTCCGCGATCGCCTCTTCGTCGACCGGATCGGGCGCGCCCATCTCCATCGCGATGAGATCGAGCACCGCCTCGTCCTGCGCGTCGGCTGCGGCATCGTCGGTGACGCGGGCGAGCTCTGCGGCCTCGGCCTCGGCCAACGCGGCTTCAGCCTTGAGCCATGCCTCGCTCGGCTGCGGCATCACGCCCGTAGCCGCCTCAGGGCTCTGCGTCGCGGCGGGCATTGCGGTTTCGGTGTGCAGCGTCGCAGCGGCCTCCTCAAGCGACGCTGGCGGCGCGGCGGCCATGGCGGCAGTGGGGGCCACGTGATCGGTGGGCGTGCTCTCGGCCGCGGGCGGCGGTGAGGGGGCCGCCTCGGGCGCCTCGGCGACCGGCGCCTTCGCAACTACCTTCGCAACCGCCTTGGCAACATCAGGCTCGGGCGCAGGCGTGACCGCCTTGTCCGGATCGAATTCGCTGAGGCGGCGGGCCAGCGCCGCAAAAGCGGTATCCAGCACGACCTTGGCGTCGGCCATCGAGACCTGGCTAGCACCGGCCTCGATCGCGCTAGCCTGCGAATCGATGATGTCGCAGATCCGGCCGTCATTGCCGATCTCGCGCAGCCGCCAGGAGATCTCCCGGATCACCCGCACGCCCTTGCGGACCGGCGCGAGGTTCTGCTCGAAGCTGATGCCGTCGAGCGCGGCGATCGCGGATGCCTGGGTCGCCTCGATCGCACTGCGCAAGGCGGCCAGCGCCTGCGCTAGCTGCTCGTCCCGGATCGCGTCCGCGGCGGCCTGCCGCTGGGCGCTGAGGCTGTCCTCGATCCGCGCCACGGCGTCGAGTACCATGCGGGTGTCGGCATTGCGGTTGCGCTTGGCGTATTCGCCGAGGAACCAGCGGCCCCGCGAGGTCTCCATGAAGGCCGCGCTGATCGCGGCATAGTCCTCCTCGCTCGGCAGGGCCGCGCGGGCGGATATCGGAGACAGGGCGAATGCTTCTTCGGCCATCACAATCTCTTCGCGCAAATCACTGCGCGTTAAGCTAACGATCACCACGATATCGCACGAATCGCAATTGAATTGATGTCTTCCGAATCACAAATCCCCATTGCAGCAAAGGTTGCATCGCGGCGATTCGCGCGAAGGCTCGCGGCATTCTACGCCACGCTGTTCGGCATGACCGGGGTGCATCTGCCGTTTTTCACGATGTGGCTGAAGGCGATCGGCATCGACGCCACCTGGATCGGCATCATCACCGCGGTGCCGCCGGTGACGCGCTTCACCGTGCTGCCGCTGGTCACAGCAGTGGCGGAACGGCGCCAGATGCTGCGCGGCGCGATCATCGCCACCGGCTTTGCTACGGCGCTGGGCTTTGTCGTGATCGGCACCCAGCATCAGCCGTTCGTGCTGCTCGCGGTCTATGCGCTGACTTGTTGTGTCTGGACGCCGATGGTGCCGCTCACCGATGCCTATGCGCTGCGCGGCGTCAGGCAGTTCGGTCTCAGCTATGGACCGCTGCGGCTGTGGGGCTCGGCGGCTTTCGCGGTCTGCGCGCTCGTCAGCGGCTTCCTGCTCCGCTATGTCGCGGAGGTCGACCTGATCTGGATCATCACGGCAGTGACCCTGCTCGGTGCGATGGTCGGGCTGACCTTGCGGCCGCTTGGCCACCCGGTGGCCGCGGTCGCGCCTAAGGCGGGCGCGCCCAAATTGCTGCGCAACCCGACCTTCCTCGCCATCATCGCGTCCTCGGCGCTGATCCAGGGCAGCCACGGCGCCTATTACATCTTCGCCTCGATCGCCTGGCAGCAGGCCGGCTTCAGCGGCCTGACCATCGCATGCCTCTGGGTGATCGGCGTGATCGCCGAGATCGTGCTGTTTGCACTGTCGCCGCGCTTCACGCTGCCGTCGGCGGTGCTGGTGATGATCGCGGCCGCAAGCGCTGCCGCGCGCTGGGCGATCACCGCGCAGGACCCGCCGCTTGCGGTCCTTGCCGTGGTCCAGCTCGGACACGGGCTGAGCTTCGGCCTGACCCAGGTCGGCATCATGGGGCTGATGGTGCATCACGTGCCGGTTCATGTGATGGCGCGCGCGCAAGGCTATCTCACCGCCTGCGGCGGCATCGTCGCCAGCACCACGGCGATCGTCAGCGGCATGGTCTACGCGCGCTTCGGGCTCGGCGTCTACGACATGATGGCCGCGATGGCGGCCACCGGCGGGCTGGTGATGTGGTTGGCGCGTGGACGCCTAACCCATATTCATCCCCACAGCGCCGCGTCCGGCGGATAGACCAGGCTGCCCTCGTAGCGCAGACCATTGTCGCGGTCCTTCGCCAGCAGCAGCGGGCCGTCGAGATCGATGAAGCGGGCGGCTTGCGCGATCAGCATCGCCGGCGCCATCGACAGCGAGGTCGCGACCATGCAGCCGATCATGATCTCGAAGCCGAGCGCACGGGCGGCATCGGCCATCGCGAGCGCCTCGGTCAGCCCGCCGGTCTTGTCGAGCTTGATGTTGACGGCGTCATAGCGGCCGCGGAGCCCTGCAAGAGACGCGCGGTCATGCACGCTCTCGTCGGCGCAAACCGCGACCGGCCGCTTGATCCGCGCCAAAGCTTCGTCCTTGCCCGCCGGCAGCGGCTGCTCGATCAGCGTGACGCCGGCATCAGCGCAGGCTTTGAGGTTGGCGGCAAGGTTGTCCTCGGTCCATGCTTCATTGGCGTCGACGATCAAAGCGGAACTCGGCGCCGCCTTGCGCACGGCGGCGATCCGCGCGCGGTCGCCGTCGCCGCCGAGCTTGATCTTGAGCAGCGCGCGGTGCGCAGCTTTCGCGGTGGCTTCTGCCATCGCCTCTGATGTCCCGAGCGAGATCGTGTAGGCGGTGGTGCGGGGTTCCGGTGCCGGCCGGCCGAGCAGGTTCCATATCCGCTGGCCGGCGCGCCGTGCCTCGAGGTCCGCCAGGGCGCAGTCCAGCGCATTGCGGGCAGCCCCGGCCGGCATCCGGGCCTGCAAGGCGATGCGGTCCATGCCGCCGGCGAGGGGCTCCTGCATGGCCTGGATTGCCTGCAGCGTCGCCTCGGGCGTTTCGCCATAGCGCGGATAGGGCACGCATTCGCCGCGGCCAATCAGGTCACCTTGGCTGACCTCCGCCACCACGACGACGGCCTCGGTCTTGGCCCCGCGGCTGATCGTGAAGGTCCCGGCGATCGGCCAGCGCTCGATCCGCACCGTCAAGGAAACAGCTCCGGGTGGGGTGGAAGTCATTTTAAAGTCTACTATTTCCTGAACCGTAGCTTGCGACGCGCAACCAACTATGGCTGGTTAGTGACAGATTCGACAAGCCGATCCGGCAAGCCGCCGGAGATCTGCAGTTGCGGCGGCCAGCCGGCTTGAGGGGTAGGCAAAAGGTGAGCGGCGACCCGACACTGGAGCGGACAGCCCAAGGCGAAGGACTGGCATTGTGCGCGGCGGGCAACTGGACCGCCCGCTTTGCTCCGGCGCTCGAGCGGATCGTCTCCGACGCTGAAAAGCTGCGCGGCAGCCGCCCGCATATTTTCATCGACGTCTCGCAGGTCGCGAGCCTCGACACGTTCGGCGCCTGGCTGATCGAGCGGCTGCGCCGCAGCCTCAGCGACGCCGGTGCCGAAGCCGAGATCGCCGGCCTCTCGGCCAATTATTCCAGCCTGGTCGACGAGGTCCGCCGCGTCGGCCCCGCGCCCAAGGCCGCGGGCGACCCGCTCTTGATAGCCGGCATGCTCGAGCAGATCGGGCGCACCGTGGCCGGGATCGGCGGCACCATCATCGGCCTGGTCGATATGCTCGGCGCAGTGCTGGCTGCGGCCGCCAAGGTGCTGATCCACCCGCGCAGCTTCCGCCTCACCTCGACGGTGCATCACCTCGAGCAGGTGTGCCTGCGCGCGGTGCCGATCGTGGTGCTGATCACCTTCCTGATCGGTTGCATCATCTCGCAGCAGGGCATCTTCCATTTCCGCAGGTTCGGCGCCGACATCTTCGTCGTCGACATGCTGGGCGTGCTGGTGCTGCGCGAGATCGGCGTGCTRCTGGTCGCGATCATGGTCGCSGGCCGCTCSGGCTCGGCCTATACCGCCGAGCTCGGCTCGATGAAGATGCGCGAGGAGATCGACGCGCTGCGCACCATGGGCTTCGATCCGATCGAGGTSCTGATCCTGCCGCGCATGCTGGCKCTGGTGCTGGCGCTGCCGATCCTGGCSTTCCTCGGTGCRATGGCCGCGCTCTATGGCGGCGGCCTGGTGGCGTGGCTCTATGGCGGCGTCGATCCGGAAGCGTTCCTGCTTCGCCTTCGTGATGCCATATCGATCGACCATTTCATCGTCGGCATGGTCAAGGCGCCGGTCATGGCGGCGGTGATCGGCATCGTCGCCTGCGTCGAGGGGCTGGCGGTGCAGGGCTCGGCGGAGTCGCTCGGACAGCACACCACCGCGTCGGTGGTGAAGGGAATCTTCTTCGTGATCGTGATGGACGGCGTGTTCGCGATCTTCTTCGCCTCGATCGGGATGTGATCATGGCGGACGAGGACAACGACGCCATCATCCGGGTCCGCGACATCACCGTGCAATTCGGCGAGACCCGGGTGCTCGACGGCCTCAACCTCGACGTCAAGCGCGGCGAGATCCTCGGCTTCGTCGGACCGTCGGGCGCCGGCAAGTCGGTGCTGACGCGCACCATCATCGGCCTCGTGCCGAAGGTCTCCGGCCGTATCGAAGTGTTCGGCGTCGACCTCGATGCCGCCAACTCGGCGCAACGCCGCGCCGTCGAGCGGCGCTGGGGCATCCTGTTCCAGCAGGGCGCGCTGTTCTCCTCGCTCACGGTGCGCCAGAACATCCAGTTCCCGGCGCGAGAATATCTGCGGGTCTCGCAGCGGCTGCTCGACGAGATCATGGTGGCGAAGCTGGTGATGGTCGGGCTGAAGCCCGAGGTCGCCGATCGCTATCCATCGGAACTCTCGGGCGGCATGATCAAGCGCGTCGCGCTGGCGCGCGCGCTCGCGCTCGATCCCGAACTGGTGTTTCTCGACGAGCCGACGTCGGGCCTCGACCCGATCGGCGCCGGCGATTTCGACGAGCTGGTGCGCACATTGCAGCGCACTTTGGGGCTGACCGTTTTCATGGTAACCCACGATCTCGACAGCCTTTACACCGCGTGCGACCGTATCGCCGTTTTAGGGAACGGTAAGATCATTGCTGCAGGATCGATCGCCGACATGAGGGCATCGCAGCATCCGTGGTTGCAGCAATATTTCAACGGCAAGCGCGCCCGTGCCGTTGTGGCCTAGCCATGATCCCGAAGCGAACCCAAGTGTGATGAACGTGAGTAATTGATGGAAACGCGGGCGAACTACGTCTTGATCGGAGCCTTCACGTTGGCGGTCATCGCCGCGGCGTTCGGCTTCGTGCTGTGGTTCCAGAGCCTGCACACCACCAAACAGCGCAGCCCGTTGCGGGTGATCTTCGAGGGGCCGGCGTCGGGCCTGCGCAACGGCGGCAACGTCAATTTTAACGGTATCCGGATAGGGGAAGTCGTTTCGGTCAAGCTCGACAACCCGCGCCGGGTGGTCGCGCTGGCGATGATCGAGAACAGCGCGCCGCTGCGCAAGGACACCCTGGTCGGTCTCGAATTCCAGGGCCTCACCGGCGTCGCCGCGATCTCGCTCAAGGGCGGCGAGGAGGCCGCTCCGCCGGTGCCGCTGGATGAGGACGGCATTCCGGTTCTGACCGCCGATCCCAATGCGCTGCAGGACGTCACCGAGGCGATCCGCGCCACCCTGCAAAACGTCAACCGCATCGTCGCCGACAATCAGCAGTCGGTGAAGAACTCGCTGAAGAACCTCGAGGTCTTCACCCAGGCGCTGGCGCGCAATTCCGAGAAGATCGACAACGTCATGGTCAAGGTCGATGGCGTGATGGCCAAGGCCGACAATCTGATGCTCGGCCTCAACGCGATCGCCGGCGGCAACAATGGCAGCGAGCTGAACCAGATGGTGAAGTCGATCCGCGAGCTCGCCGACAATGTCGACAAGCGGACCAATCTCCTGATCAACGACGGCCGCCGCACGCTTGCCGACATCAGCCGTGCCGTGAACAATTTCGACCGCAACCCGAGCCGGGTGATCTTCGGCGGCAGCAACAACGCTGCACCCGAGCCCGCGCCGGCTCCCGCGGCGCCAGGGCCGCGGCGGCGGCAGTAGGCTGCGCGGGCCGTTCGTTTCCGATCCCCGTCGCGCCTCCTATTGAGGCGGCTCGAGTGCTTCAGGAGCGAAGCGGCGAAAGCGGGGATTTGCGTCCGCCGGCTCCGAGTGGATCGTCAAGCTGCGGATGTGGTGAGGATTGGATGAGGCATCGATATCGGCCGCAGGCCTGCTTGCCTTCGTGGTCGTCGGCAACGTGCGACCAGCAGCGTCGCGATGCTCGTCGGGCAGTCTTGGCCGCACCTTCAACACGTGAAGGCTGTTATACGTCGGAGGTGCCATCGATGGATCACCGAAATCGTTAGCCGACTGCGGCGCAATTCTGATGGTCCGGATTTTGGATGGCTCGATCGGATCCGCTGCCGCAACGGCGGCCATTCCCGTTGGCCCGAGCATCGTCAGCGCAACGACCGGGCACCAGCTTGCGCGAAGCGACAGCAACATCTGAACCCTTTCAGCCACGCGCTGGCGTGATTTTGGGGATTTGACGACCTCGAGCTCTCGTTCTTCCGCAACCTTATCTTGGTGTCGGTCAAAAGCAAAACGGAGGCCGCGAGGCCTCCGTTTCTTTATTCGCTATTCGGCGTCAGCTATTTGCAACTCACCCCAGCCGTCCCGCGGCATGCGCGAGCAGGGTGTAGACCAGCCCGGTCTCCGAGGTCAGGTGGCCAGCCAGCTCCTGCTGGCCGCGGCCGTCGCGGGCGACTTCGTCGAGCAGGCGCTCGAACTCCKCGATGTAGCGGTCGACCGTCTGCTTGAAGCCGCGGTCGGAGCGATACTTGCGGGCCACCTCATCGAAGGCCTTCTGGCCGGCGGGCGTGTAGAGGCGCTTGCTGAACGCCTTGTTCTCGCCGCGCTGGTAGCGGTCCCACATCTCGGCCGCGAGCGTGCGGTCCATCAGCCGGCCGATGTCGAGCGACAGCGACTCCAGCGGATTGACGGCCTGCTGCTGCGGCTGACGCGGGCGCTGGGCGTCGCGGCTCGGCGGGGCAGGCGGCGCCGCGTCGCTGCGGTTGAGCAGGTCGGACAGCCAGCCGTCCTGGCCATTGTCGGAGCTCGCCGGGCTGACCGACGGAGCCTCGGTGCGGCGCGAGGTCGGCATGCCGAGGTTCTGCACGCCCAGGTTCTGCACGCCAAGGTCCGGGGGCGGCAGCGTCGCGGCGCTGTTGCCATTGTCGCGGGCGCGCACGTCGTCCCGCATCCGCACGTCGCCACGGCCGCCGGCGGCAGCCATCAGCGGCTCCTCGTGGCGAACGCTGGCGCGGTTGGTTGAGACCACGTCGAGCCCGCGGCCGTGATGGGCGACGATGCGGTTCAGCTCGGCCAGCGCCTCGATCTGGTCGACGATCACCTTGCGCATCTGCGCGGTGTTCTCGGCTGCCTCCTGCGGCATCTCGAGCACGCCGCGGCGCATCTCGTTGCGGGTGGCCTCGAGCTCACTGTGCATCTCGCTCGCCATCTGCTTCATCGCCGTGACCATCGCGGAGAACTTCTCCGTCGATTCCTTGAACATCGCATCGGTCTCGGCGTTGCTCTGCTGGTAGAGGTCGTTCATCGCGTCGACGGTCTGCTGACGTTCGTTCTCGGCCGCCTGGCGCACCGCCTCGAACTGCCTGCTGATCGCAGCCGAACCGGCGCCTGCGGTTTCCGCCACCACGCGCGCGATGTCGCGGGCGCGTTCCTCGGCCGCGGCCAGCGATTCATCGAGCAAGCCGGTGAAGCGCGACAGCCGCTGGTCGAGATCGGTGGTGCGCAGGTCGATGGTGGTGACCAGCGCTTCCAGCTCCGACTTGCGGTCGTTGACGGAGACCGTCGTCGAACGGTTGGCCTGCTCGACCACCGCAGCCGCATCGATCAGCGCCTTGCCATGGGTTTCGAACTGGCTCGACAGCGCGCCGAGATCTTCCAGCGCCTTGCCGGTCTTGCTGTTGAACACCTGTCTCTTATACACATCTAGATGTGTATAAGAGACAGGGATCTTGCTGGTCTCCTGCATCTCGGTGACGGCCGCGATCGAGACCTGGCGCGACTGGTCAATCGCCGCGCGCGAGGCGTGCTCGAGTTCCTTGAGCGACTTCGCCACCGCACCGGTTGCCTGATCGCCGGCCGAAGTGATGTTGCGCGCGACATCGCTGCCATGCGCCGACATCGACTGCGAGAAGGCCAGGCCGCGGGTCTCGATCGCCTTCAGCGCGTCCGCGGTGGCGCGATCCATGTCGGTCGCAAGCTGCGTGGTCTTGGCGGTCAGCGCCTCGACCAGCGAGCCGCGGCGGCCGTCGACCATCTGCGACAGGCGCTCGGTCTGCTGCTGCACATAGGTGACGATCTCGTCGGTCTTGCCGGTCATCGCCGAGCCGAACGCGCTGGAGGCGGACAGCACCGAACGTTCGATGTCGGCGGAGGTCGTCTTGACCTTGGTCGAGACCTCGTTGGACATCGTGATCAGGGCCGCCTGCGCGTTTTGCGCCGAGGTCTGGATATTGTCGGTGGTCTTGGTCGTGACCGCGCCCAGTGCGCGCTCGACGTCGGTCGACAGCGTGCGGATCTGGGCGGCGGCATCGGCCGAGGTCGCCGCAAACGAGCTCTGGGCCTCGCGGGCGCTGCCCAGGATGGTCTGCGCGGTCTCCGCGCTGGCCGCCGTCAGCGAGCGCTCGATCTCGGCTGAGATCGCGCGGATCTGGTTTGCGGCCTCGCTCGAGGTTGCCACGAACGAGTTCTGGGCGTCGCGGGCGCTGCCCGCGATCGACTGCGCGGTGTTGGTGCCGACCGACGTCAACGTGCGCTCGACATCGACTGCCAGCGACTTGACGTGGTTGGCTGCTTCCGTCGACGCGGTGACGAGGGTGTTCTGCGCCTCGCGGGCACCGGCGGTCAGCAGCTCGACGGTGCCGGAACCGGCCATCGACAGCGCACGCTGGATATCGGCGGCAAGCGTCGACACCTTGCTCGCAGCGTCGGTCGACGCATTGACCAGCGTGCTCTGGGCTTCGCGCGCACCGGACGTGATCGATTCCGCGGTGGCGGAGCCGGCCATCGACAGCGAGCGCTCCATGTCGGCCGCCAGCGTGCGGACCAGGTCGGTAGCCTCGGTGGACGCGCCGGCCAGCGTGCTCTGGGCCTCGCGCGCGGAGGCGATGATGGATTCCGCGGTCGCGGAGCCGGCGGTCGAGAGCGAGTGCTGGAGATCGGCCGCGAGCGTGCGGACCAGGTTGGTGGTCTCGGTGGATGCGCCGGCCAGCGTGCTCTGGGCTTCGCGGGCGGAGGCGACGACGGATTCCGCAGTGGCAGTGCCGGCCATCGACAGTGAGCGCTCGATGTCGGCCGACAACGTCCGCACCAGGTTGGTGGCGTCGGTCGAAGCGCCGGCCAGCGTGCTCTGGGCTTCGCGGGCCGAGGCGACGATGGATTCCGCGGTCGCGGAGCCGGCGGTCGAGAGCGAGTGCTGCATGTCGGCCGCGAGCGAACGGATCAGATTGGTGGCCTCGGTGGATGCACCGGCCAGCGTGGTCTGGGCCTCGCGGGCGGAGGCGACGACGGCCTCCGCGGTTGCGGAGCCGGCCATCGAGAGCGAGCGCTCGACATCGCTGGCGAGCGACTTGACCTGGCCGGTGACGTCGGTCGAGGTCGAGATCAGCGTGGTCTGGGCCGCGCGTGCACCGGTCATGATCGCCTCGGCGGCGGCGGAGCCGGCCATCGACAGCGATTGCTCGACATCGGCAGCCAGCGACTTGACCTGGCCGGCGGCCTCGACGGAGGCGCTGACCAGCGTGGTCTGCGCGTCGCGGGCACCCGACAGAACGGAGGCCGCGGTGGCGCTGCCGGCCGCTTGCAGTGTGCGCTCGACATCCTCCGACAGCGACTTGATCTGGGAGGCGACGTCGCCGGAGGCCGAGACCAGCGACACCTGGGCGTCGCGGGCGCTGGTGAGGATCGAATTGGCCGCATTGGTGCCGACCGCGGTCAGCACGCTCTCGACCTCGGCCGAGCTCTGCTTGAGCTGGTTGCCGACATCAGCGGACACGGTGAGCAGCGACTGCTGCGCGGTGCGCGCGCCGGTCTGGATCGTCTCGCTGGTGTTGACCACGAGGTTGGTCAGCGAGCGTTCGGCGTCCTCGACATGGGACTTGATGCTCGACGACAGCAGCTCGGCGCGGGACATCAGGTCCTCGCTGGCCTGACGGCCGCTGCTCTCGATGCGGCCGGCGACCGCCTCGACGCGCGAGCCGAGCAGGTCCTCGAACTGCGCGACGCGGGTGTCGATGTCGCTTGCGATCACGCCGACATGGCTCTCGATGCCCTGCTGGATATTGGCGAAGCGCGCCGAGATGGTGTCCGTCAGGTTCGCGCTGTGACCCGTGATGGTATCGACGAGGCGGGTGTTGTGACCGTTGATGGTGTCGGCGAGACGGGTGCTGTGGCCGTTGATGGTGTCGACCAGGCGGATGCTGTGGCCGTCGATGGTCTCGGTGACGCCGTTGATGCGGTGATCGACCGCGGCGATCGCCTGCACGGTGCCCTCGGTCAGGGTCGTGGTGAGCAGGCCGAGCCGCGAGTCGATCGAGTGGATCGCCTGGGTGGCGCCTTCGGTGAGCTGGGTCGCGAGCGTGCCGAGATGGCCGTCGATGGTGTCGGTGACCGACTTGGCGCGGCTCTCGAAGGTGACCTCGAGCGTCTTCATGCGGCCGTCGATCGCGTCATCCAGCGACTGCAGGCGGCCGTCGAACGAGCCGATCTTGCTGGCGAGCGAAGAGTCGAACGACGACAGCTTGTCGGTCAGCGAGGCGTCGAGATGGGTGACACGGCTGCCGAGCGTGGTCTCGAACTGCAGCAGGCGCTGGTCGAGCGAAGCGGTGATCTCGCCGCTGTTGCTGCTGACGCGGTGGTCGAAGGTGTCGACATAGGTCTTCAGGCTGTCGGCGATGTCCTGGGTCCGCTGGCCCATGCGCTCGACGATGTCGCCGCCGAAGGTTTTCACCGTGCGGTCGAATTCCGAGATGTGGCGGGTGATCAGCGCGCCGAGCGTGCCGGAGTCGCGGGCGAATTTCTCGGCCAGCTCGCTGCCATGGTTCTTCACCAGGTCGTCGAACGCGCTCATCTGCAGCGACAGCGAATCGTGCGCGGTCTCGGTCTGGCCGACTACCTTGGCGACCAGCGAATTGACGGTGACGTCGAGCGCTTCGCTCGCCTTGTCGCCGGAGGTCATGATCTGGCCGGCGAGGCGGTTGCCGGCGTCGTCGATCTTGCCGACCAGGTCGTTGCTGCGCAGCTCGAGCTCGAGCAGCAGCGAATCGGCGGAGTTCTTCAGGGAGTCGTGCACATCAGCGGTGCGGTCGGAGATGCCGTCGACGATCGCGGACGAACGCTGCTCGAACTCGCCGGTGATGCGATCGATGCGCTCGTTCAGCATCTCGTGGACGCGATCGGCCAGATCGACGAACTCGTCATGGACGTGGCCGGTCTTGAAGTTGAGGCTGGTGGTCAGCCGCTCGGAGGCGTCCATCACCGCGCGCGTGGTCTCGGCGCTGGCTTCCTCGAGACGGTCGAGCAGGTCGCCGCCGCGCTCGCCGAGCGCGAGGATCATGTTGTCGCCGGCATGGCTCAGCGCGGTCGTGATGTGCTGGCCGCGCTCTTCCAGCGCGCCGGTGATGCTCTTGGCGACCTCGTCGACGCGCGAGGCGATCGCGTCCGAGATCAGTGCGATGTCGTGGCGCAGGTCGATCTGCACGCCGGAGATCGC
>BFBZ01001020.1_pt1 | contig 20665 bp, 19 predicted proteins | sample 1888401 | NCBI WGS metagenome assembly BFBZ01 (sample SAMD00112614, study PRJDB3348) | symbiont metagenome | host: Chara braunii | reverse complement strand
CGGCGCAGGGGGGAAGCCGCAGTCTCAGCCGGCTGGGCTAGAGATGGCGGCTGATCCGGACTGGGATTGTCAGAAACTTGATGTGCGCCACCTGAAGTGCACCTTCAAGAAACAAGCGATCGGCTTCGGTGGTGCGAACGTCTCGGTCCCGATTTGGGTGACTCCGGGGCCAGGCTGGAAGAAGAACGCCACCGTCCAGAACTGCGCGACCCTTAAGGTGGCCGACGGCACGATCGGCGACGGCTTGCGCCGCTGCGCCCAGTACACGCTCGATCCCTTCAACGTCAAGGTCACCAAGACCGGCGACCAGTCCTGTGCGCTTGGCGGGGATTGCAATTTCACCATCAGGCTGTTCAATCCGGGGCCGATCGACCACAATGCACCGGTCACAATCTCGGACAAGCTGTCAGGGCTATCCTCGGCGCAGATCGTTTCGATCACGCCCCCGCTGCCATGCGCGGCACAGCCGACGCAGATTCCCTTCTCCTGCACGTCGCTGGGACCCGTCCGCCTCGACCTCGACGCACCCGAAGGCAGTCCGTTCGGCCCGCGCAACTTCAAGATGGTGGTGCGCCTGCCTGGCGATGCGTCGTCGAAGCAGTTTTCGAATTGCGCCGATGTTTCCGACGGGTCAGGTGCGCAAGGCGCGCAGTCCTGCGTGACCGTGGCGGCATTGCCGCCTGTATCGACCTGCCAGGCCGGCATGATCCCGACCAATGGAATCTGCGCATGTCCTCCTGGTACGAAATGGAACGGAAAGACATGCAGCGGCGAGGGAAGCGGCGGCTTCAACACCAGCATGCAACCGGCGCCCGAGCCTGCGCCGGTTCTGGTGACGCCTCCAGCGGCCTGCAAATTCGGCATGGTGCTCGCCAGCAGCGGTCTGTGTGCCTGCCCGCCCAATAGCAGTTGGACCGGCAAGGCATGCGCGGCTGGACCCGGAAGCGGCGGCTTCAACACCAGCATGCAGCCGGCGCCCGAGCCTGCTCCGGTCCTGGTGACGCCTTCAGCGGCCTGCAAATTCGGCATGGTGCTGGCCGGCAACGGTCTGTGCGCCTGCCCGCCCAATAGCAATTGGACCGGCAAGGCATGCGCGACGGGACCCGGAAGCGGCGGCTTCAACACGAGTATGCAGCCGGCACCCGAAGAGATCAAAGTCTGTCCCGCCGCCCGGCCGGTCGGGACCTACCCCAACTGTTGCCCGCAAGGCACCGAATACAGAAACGGCAAGTGTCGCAATGCGCAAGCCGCGCCCGTCGAAGTGAAATGCGGCGGCGGCCTGGTGAAGGATGCGCGAACCGGAAAATGTGTCGCTTGCCCGCGCGGGACGCATACGGAAGGTAAGGCTTGTGTGCCGGACAAGGTCAGGCAACAGAAGCAGGCGCCCGCCATCTGTCCGGCCGACCGGCCGGTGGGCGCCTACCCCAATTGCTGTCCACAGGGCACGGAATACCGCAACGGCAAATGCCGCTTGCCGAGGTCGGCTCAGGAGCGGGCCTGCCCCGCCAGCCGCCCGATCGGGACGTATCCGAACTGCTGCCCCGAAGGCACCCAGTTCAGGAATGGCGCGTGCCGCAGGCTTCGCGAGCAACCGCAGGAGGAGCAATCGTGTCCACCGAACCGGCCGAACGGCACTTATCCGAACTGCTGCCCCGAGGGCACTCAGTTCAGGGATGGCGCGTGCCGCAGGCTCCGCGAGCAACCACAGGAGGGGCAGTCCTGTCCGTCGAACCGTCCGAACGGCACCTATCCGAATTGCTGTCCGCCCGGTTACGAATTCAACGGTCACAGATGCCGTAAGCCTTACGATCAGCAGCCTGGTGGAGGCGGCACAAGCAACCCGGCGCCGGCGCAGCAGCATGATTGTCCGCCCGGCTACAGGGTTCTGAGCAAGCCAAACAAATACGGTGCTTATTGCGAGGTGGTCCCGGTCGAGCAGCCGCAGCCACAACCTCAACCTCAGCGGCCGGCTCCGCCGCAATGCACGGGCGACAAGGTGCTCGGATCGAACGGTCGCTGCGTATGCCCGAGCGGCACGAAGGAGGGTGCGGATGGTCAATGCATCGTTCGTGTCAACTGAAAGGGGCAAAGCTGCTGCCGGGAGGTTGCGTCGATGAGAAGCCCGGCTTTCGCGCGACTGGCTGGCATGGTGGTCGCGGCCTTCATGTCATTCGTTCAGGCGCCAATGTCCCAGGCAGCCCAGTGCGGGGAGGGCGCTTGCTCGTTACAGGCAAGGGAAGGCGACGTCGGCAACCTGCATGGTGCTGCTTCGCTGCAAAGGTTGGCACAGATCGGACTGGATTTGTCCATCGGTTGCCCGCGCGGCTTCCTCTGGGATGGCGAGGACTGCGTACTGCGGCTGAAAAACCGAACGGACAGGGCCGAATGTCCCGACGGCATGCGTTGGGACGGTGAGGACTGCGTAAGGGACCGGAAAGCCCGCAAGCGCGGCAGTGGCGGATGTGTCTTTGGCTATCACTGGAACGGCGAGGAATGCGTTCCCGACAGGCAGGGCAAGAAAAAGAACAGGATCTGCCACGAGGGGACGGAGTTCGCCAACGGCAAATGCCGAAAGAGCGAATTTCCTCCGGTGGAGGGAGAGGGGGGCGCAGGGGACGACGGCTTCTCCTGCTCGCACAACGATCACCTCGAGAACGGCCGCTGCGTACCGTGCAAGGAAGGTTTCCATGTCGAAGGAGATGAATGTGTCGCCGATTAGGATCGCTGCAAGGCTTTGGCTGGTGGTGCTGGGCATCATGCTCTCGCCCTTGCTTGCCCAGGCACAAGACGCCGACGGCTGCAAGGACAATCCGCTGCTGGGCCGCTTCCAGGGCTCGACCATCGCCTATTGCAAGGCGAAGGATTTCGACGAGCTGGTGTTCCTGCGCGCCCCGCATGACTATGGCGCGCTGCTCGAACGCAACGCCACCAAGGACAGGTCCGGGGCCGAGTGGCTCAAGCAGCAAGGGAAGGCGAGCGAGATACGCTACGAACTCGCGCCTGGCACATCGTCCCTGGAGGTGGAGACCAACTACGAGGCGAACTTCAAGGACAAGGGCTTTGCGATCGTCTTTTCCTGTGCCGACCAGGCGTGCTTGGCCGGAAACCTGCGCGATCTCTATCTGCTGGGCGAACAACTCGATCCGACCAATGGCGTATCGACAGCCTATGCCGATCACGCGCGCTACGTTCTGGCCAGGCTAGATCGGCCGGAAGGCACCGTCTATGCCAGCGTCATGAGCGGCGAGGACAAGGACAGGACGGTCGCTTTCCTGCGGATTGCGGAAGCCAAGGGTATGGAACCCGGCAAGATCGCAATGCCGGCCGACACATCCAACCTTTCGGCTTCGCTGGAAGCGCAAGGCAGCGCCAATCTCTACGGCATCCTCTTCGATACCGACCAGGACACGGTGAAGCCGGAATCGAAACTCGCCCTCGATGCCATTGCCAAGGTTCTGGCCGAGAAACCTTCGTTGCGCCTCAAGATCGTCGGCCACACCGACAATACCGGTTCCGCCGATCACAATCTGGMCCTCYCCMCCCGCCGTGCCGCAAACGTTTCGGCCGCGCTCGTGGGCGGTTACGGTGTGGATGCGGCCCGGCTGTCGTTCGAGGGAGCGGGTTTGTCTCGCCCGATCGAATCCAACGATACCGAGGAAGGCCGGGCCAAGAACCGCCGGGTTGAGCTGGTCGCGCAATAGCGAGGGCAGGGGAGACGATCTCGACAAGCAACGGGCTGCAACACGTGGAATGAAAGGCAAACCAATGCGACGGTTCCTTACGACAACCTTCTGGTGTCTTGCCGCTTCATCCGCGCTCGCGGAACCGGCAAGGATAGAATGCCAGGGAGAAACCATCATCATACCCGGCTGGGACACCGGCACGATGAACGTGACTTATGACGGCGGCGCAAGCGGCACGCTTACCGTCAAGGGGCCGCATACGGATTTCAATGTGCCGGCGTCTTCCCACACATATGAAAAGCCAGATCCGCCCGTCGTCATAGATGGCGCGGGCGACATCAAGACCATCATGCCCGATCTCAAGGCGATCGACATTTGCGTGGCCGGCCGGATGAAGTCTAATCCGGACCCCAGCCTATACTCGATGTTTGCGATGAGCTGCATGGAGAAAGGCCCGGCCAGCGCGGCTCCAGTGCCGGTCCATGCCACCGCCACCATCACATTCCTGCGCAATGATGGTTCAGGGGCGCTGGAGCCCTTCGTTTCGATGAAGCTGGTCTATCTCGACAAGCTGCCTTCGCAAACCGACAATTTGTCCATCGAGTTCATGACCAGGGACTGCAAATCAATTCCGTGAGGATTCTCCGGTTCGAATGATAGGGCATTTCCATACGTCCATGATGACCCTGCGGGCGATCCTGCAGCTTTGTCTCATTGCCGGAGTGTAAAGTGATGTGGGATTTCTCCATCGGCAGGTCCGTGGCGATCATGTTCAGGACTTGGCCGTTCATCCTTTTCCGCATGGTCGTCTATTTTGCCATGACGCTGGCTTATGTCGCCGCGACCGGAACAGGCGCCGGCGTCGGCTGGGGCGTCGGCCACATCTTCGCCGATGGCGGGCCGGAAGGAGCTGCTTTCTTTGGCGGCATCGCCGGCTTCGCCTTGGTTTCCATCGTCGTCTACTGGCTGCGCGAATACATCCTCTATGTGCTGAAGGCCGGCCATATCGCCGTCATGGTGCATCTGATCGACGGTCGCGATGTGCCGGGCGGGCAGGGGCAGATCGCCTACGCGAAAGCGGTCGTCACGCAGCGCTTCGCCGAAGCCAATATCCTCTTCGTCGTCGACCAACTGGTGAAGGGCGCGATCCGCGCCGTCACCGGCCTGCTCGGCGGCATCGCTGCCTTCCTGCCCATTCCGGGACTGGACGGGTTGGTGCGCTTCGCCAATACGGTCATCCGTATTTCGCTGACCTATGTCGACGAGATTATCCTCGGCTACAATATTCGCATCGAATCCTCCTCGCCCTTCGAGACCGCTCGGCAGGGCGTCGTGCTTTACGCCCAGAACGGCGCGAAGATGGTCAAGAACGCTGTGTGGCTGGCGCTGATCCTGTGGGGTACCACCTTCGTCATCTTCCTGCTCATGCTGGCGCCGGCGGGCGCGGTCGTCTACTTCCTGCCAGGTCATTTAAGCGGCTGGGGCTTCGTGCTGGCCATCGTCTTCGCCTGGGCGCTGAAGGCCGCTTTCGTGGAGCCCTTCGCCATCGCCTCGCTGATGCAGGTCTATTTCAAGACAATCGAGGGCCAGACGCCCGATCCCGAATGGGACTACAGGCTCTCAGAGGCGTCGCGTCAGTTCCGCCAACTCAAGGAGAAGGCGGTGTCGTCTTTTGGCGAGAGGCCAGCGCCGCAGCCCAGTATATGAGAGGGACGGGATGTGCCCGCTCCCCCCATCTCATATCCGGCGGGCACGAGAAGACTAGGGCGTTCCTCGGCTCATGCAATAGAGCGCCCACGGCCCGCGAGGTCACCAGCGGATCATATGCGGCACGGCTGCTTTCTGACGAACTCTTCTGAACGCGGACATTCCGTTTTCGGCAACGCATTACGCACCTGATCAATGGTGATCCAGCAGAAGACCGGTCGGCCCGTCCAGTTCGAGATCATCGGAGACACGCGGACAAGTCTGCTTGCTTGGCTCGAACGCCGTAGTGGTAGTACCGACGATTACGCGTTCCCAAGCCGAGTTGAGCGCGAAGGGCATCTAAGCACGCGACGGTACGCGCGATTAGTCGATGAATGGGTTCGAGCGATTGGACTGCGCCCCGACGAATACGGAACGCATTTGCTCCGTCGTACCAAGGCTGCCCCGATCTACAAGGCGACCGGTAACCTCCGAGCTATCCAGATATTGCTTGGACACACCAAGATCGAAAACACAGTTCGATATCTTGGGTAGATATCGATGACGCGTTGACTCTGGCCGAGACGACGGAGATCTGAGACGGACTGCCCCGCTAGAGATGGAGGGGCAGTATTCAGCAACGCGCCCCCATAGCAGTCGTTGGAAGCCCCCGTCGCCACGAAATGAAAGCAGACATCGAGATGGAGGGCGCGGTTTGCTAACTGGCCCGTAGGAGTTCAGCGGCAAGCGTGCGCTCGATCCAGATCGCGTACGCCGTTGTCGTCCAACCTTGCTCTGCCACGAGCAGTTGCCAGACGGTCGGGTGATTGAGAGCCCATAGCGCATCCGCCGCTTCGCGAACTGTTACACCGGACCGAAGAGCATCCAACGCTGAGAGTTGCTTGACGAATTCTTCGGCAACATCGTGTAGTTTTGTGTCGATCTCATTCCACAACGCGCGCACGTCATTGTCGGCCGTCGCGCTGCGGATCACCTCGATGAGCCGCGCAGATCGGCTTTTTACCGACACCGAATGCTCGACCATCAACCGAAGTTTCTGTCGCGGATCGCCATCCTTCAGTACCTGCTTGTACCAAGTGCGTTCAAGCACGGGAACGTTTGCCTCTCCGGGAGCGAGGCGGTTCGCCCATACTGCGCGCAGCAGATCCGCCTTGCTGCCAAAAACGAGATAGACGGTCTTGGTAGCCACATTCGCTTCGTTCGCAATCGCCTGCATCGACGCAGCCACATAGCCATCCCGTTCGAAGAGCCGCCTGGCTGCTTCCAAAATTACACGCCTGGTAGCCTCGGCGGCATCCTGTCGTCGGGCAGATGAATAGGAACGTACGGACTTGACAGTTTCGGTCATTTCGCTACAATGGTACTCACATTAATTCACCGTCAGTGTCATGATAACACAGGAGGCTTCTTCATGACTACGACACTCAAAATCGACATTCAGGTTCGCGACTACGATCTCTGGAGGCACGCATTCTCACAAGACCAGGCCGGCCGAGCGGCCCATGGCATGCGTCGCTATCGCATCTTTCGCCCGGTCGATGACGACAAGCGTGTGCTATTGGACGCCGACTTCGACGAGTCTGCGTCGGCGCAGGGATTCCTCGATGTCTTGCGCTCCAAGGTGTGGCCCGATCCTGAGAAAGCCCCAGCAAAGATCGGTCAGCCAACGGCCGTGGTCGCTCGGCTCGTCGAGACACACGAATACTAGGCGGACGCAGTCTGCACCGACGCCGATGCTAGCCTGTTGGCATTTGTGTCTGTTGTGATCGCTCGGCGCTGTGCGGGCGACGGGCATGGGGCCGTGTATGGACGGCCCTCCGGTTCTTCGAGTGTTGCTTGGCTGGTTGGTGCGGCCATGTATCCGGCCTGTAGGCGCGGCCCTCATGCGCCGCAGGCCGCAATGCCATTCGCGCGTCTCGGGGGCCTATGGTGAAAGCAAGCCTGACGAGGTCTTGGGTTTGGCCGCCTGCTCAATGATTTCAAACCCCAAGGCGCGGGGGTATCGCCCCAGGGCGGCAGACCCGTCTGGGCGCGCCGTTTAATTAGCCACATTATCAGCCTCGTCAGGCCTCCTCCGCCATGGGGAAACCATCCGCCATCATTCGGTCACGGTGTCTCCATGGCGGTGGACGACTCTCCACTCACCGTCTTCCCGGCGATAGACCTGGGTGACACGCAATGTGTATGTGCGAGGCTTGCCGTCGACCGAGACGGACGTGCGCTCCAGTCCAGCCGTGTAGGCCATGTCGCCGATCACGTCGTACGCCTGCAGCTCGAAGACGAAGGACGTGCAGTTCGAGAAGCTCTTTCCCAGATAGACAAAAAGGTCTTCGACCTCGGCCAGACCGTTTGCGTTGCGCCACGCGCCGAGAACGCTGACCGGCTCACGATGAGACCAGAGCGCGCGGCGTGGTGCCGGGTCGCCATTGTGGAGGGCAAGCTCGGCTTGGTACAGCGGGGTCTTCACCCAAGCCAGGAAATCTTCACGGTCCTTCATCTTCCTGGTGTCCTCCCAGTCCGGCGCCTTGTCACAATCCCGGTGGATTGAATTTCGAAGCTCTTGGGCGGTCAGCATGATCGAGCTGCATTCAGGCGCTCATGGATTTCGAACCTTGAGGGCCCTTATCCTGCTTGTCAAACGGCTCGAATATTGACCCTGAAGGTGGTGAGCTGATCCGCTCCGGCGGAACTGGTCGGAGTTGCGCAGCCGGGGCGAGTGGCGTCCGTCTGCAAGGCAATGGACGCTTGTTGGATAGACACCGAGCCAACCACGCCGCTCCGTCGTTACGAGGCCGGCCTTCCGGCCCTGCGGAATGGCAGTTAATCACCACACGTGATCGAAAATCGACAGACAGTTTCCGGCCCCAAACAGGACACATGGCGCTAGAGGCCGACCGTTTGCATCTGGTGTCAAGCAAGATGACAAGTTATTCGTCCTGGCTCTTCAAGTCGGCGCCTATGCCGACCTGCCGAGGTGCGTTGTTCAAGGTGGGCAGACCTTCACCCTGCTTGGAGAGAGCTTCTTCCAAGTCGGGCGCCCGATACGGCTTCTCGGCCGGCGGATTGAGTGCCAGGTCACTTGGCGGACCATCGCGCGAGAACCGAGTGTAAAGATCCGCTCCGGTTGCAGGTTTTTTCATGGGCGGCGACACCTTCTGCAAGGTTGTATTGTGACGTCGTCCAAGTCAGGGCGCAAGCAGCAGGGTGATGGGTGACCGAAGCAGTTGCGTTTTGTCCAATTATGCTGCTGAGCGGCGGGCAGCGCGGGCGTGTCGCGGAAATGCCGTGAGGACGGAAGCTTCGCCTGGTCGTGCCGATGGCGTGACCATTTCCATGAATGTCAGGCAAAGTTTGCCCTGGTTGGCACCGTGCTTGGGTGGCGCCGCAAATCCACGCGAACATTTCTTTGAAAAGGTATCGATTGGTCAGCCGTTTAAGGTCGCCAAGCCATGGTCGCGCCAAGAATTACTCATGACCTCCGATCTTCACAATAGAATGATGGTAATCATTGACGAGGAATTTCATCAATAAAAGCAAGAAAGTTGAAAGTTACATCAATAGACGAGAATACAGATGTTTATAGCGTTTACAATTTCTACGTTTACTATGTCTTTAAGTATTACGTGTTTTGACCAACTGCGTACTTGTTGGCATAATGAATTGCTATCGAGGATTTTCTTTCCGCAATTCCTCAGATGCAATCTGAAACGCCATCCAAGGAGTTTTCCATGGCAAAGCATACCCCTGCGAACGACCTTGCCGACGCAACGCCGCTTCCCGCAAGCTTCCACATCGAGGTACCCTCGCGTGGAAGAAAGAACGCGCGCGCGGCAATCGTCCCGCCCTCCATCGTAGCGTCGGGAGCGGGCGAAGCTCCCGATTATTCCGGTCTCGGAATCCCCGCCGAGGCCGTTCCCGCTCTGGAAGCGGCCCGCGTGCGGTTGGCCGCTCTTGGCCGGCTCGAGACATCGCATGTCTATGAATACGGCGCGGTCATCCATGAGGTGCGGGAAGCGGCGCCTGATCAGGCAACCTTTGCCAAGTGGGCCAAGAAGATTCTCAACCTTTCACGCCGCGGCGCGGAGAACTACGTCGCGGTTCACCGTGTTCTGGGCCCGTATCGGTCGCGTGTCGAGAGTCTGTGCATAAAGCCGAGCACACTGTATTTGATGGCAAGCGCCCGGCCGGATCGCATCGACGATCTGCTGTCACAGCAGGAGGCAGGCCGGAAGTTCGCTGTGAAAGAGGTCAAGGCGATCCTTCGCGAAGGCAGCGAGCCGGAGGCGGAAAAGCGGGCCGTTTCAAGAGGCGGTGTCGCAGGCCTGAAAGCGCAGATCGCCGAGAAAACCACCTGTGGGATCGCCGCGATGATGGATACGGCCGTCAATGTCCTTAGGGCAATCCACATTGCACTCGAACCGCATCGGCGGGGCAAGAAAGTACCCAAAGATGTCACTATGCGGCCGCTCATTCATCCCGCGCGCCTGCTGCAGAAGCAGTTGGAGTCATTGATCTGGCTGGCGCGGCCTGCAGGTGATGGCGATCAGGAGGTGGATGTGGAGCCGCTCAGCCATGATGATGACTGGTACAAGCTTTGGGAGATGCTCGAGAAACTCGGTGACTACGAGGGATGGCCGCTGGCTGCCGATATCGGAACTTGGCTCTCCGATACGGTAGTGCCGCAGCTCGAGTGGCTGGTCGGCGATCGGGCAGAGAAGGCCGCTGCCGTCATCGCTGAGATGGCAAAGGCGGCCATCGCCAAGCGCACCAAGTCGGAGAAAAAATCGCGCACAAGGGTAGCTGTCGCCAAAGCGGATCGGGGGGCTAAGGCAACAAAGCAAAACAGCTTGGAGGTCCTGTCGGCGGCTGTGGACGCCATCAACATCCGCCCAGACGTTGATGTGCATTTGACGACGAATAGCGGTGTCTCGCAGATTGCGGTGCCAGCGCCGCGATAATCACCGCCGATGCTCGCTGATACTGTTCAAGTTCGATCGGCCTGGTTCTCTCCGGGCCGATCCGTCTCCTTGGTCCGGACACTATCGAGGCTTCCATGACAAACCGGTCGTGCCCCACGACCAAGTATGCCATCCGCACATCTGGCCCGCGAGAGCCCAATCTTAACTCTACGATCGCAATTTTTTTCAGGCCTGCATTTTAAGGGCTCAGATCTCCCGCGGATCCTGCCAGGATGATTCTGCTTCGGCCAAATCAGCCGGACAAGACGGCCCTCGACGGTGTTAGCGCACCATCGAAGGCCTGACCCAGATCCCTTGGAAAGGAAGAGCAGGGCTATGAAGACCTCTATCTCAGCATACATGATCGGCAAAGCCTCCGAGCATTTTGGCGGCACCGTCGACATCGACTCGATTTTGTTCAGTGAGGCGGTTGCACCGGTCAGCCTGGGCGGACTCCTTGGTTCCACCGGTGCAAGATCGCGCGATCACTATGAGTGCCTGATCATCCCGGTCAGCTCCTGGTAGCGCCATCGGGCGACGGCCCGCTTTTGCACCTCAGGCAAAGTTTGCCTGAGGTTGGGGCTCTGACATTAGGCCGCATCGATAGGTCTGAATTGCCTACCGCGCGCGGCGTCAGCGCCAACACCCACCATTCTTGTTCCAGCTGTACCCGTGGCTCCGCCGCGGGCGGGAGATTTCTTGCCTATGTACGAGCCCCATCCCAACAATCCGGTGCCGCGCCCCGATCCAGCGTTTACGTCGCCAGTCAGTGATCCCACCGGCACAGTCGCGAGCCCATCGTCCCGTGATCGACGTGTGATCCGACAAGCACTGCACGGTCTTGGTAAACAGTCGCTTCCGCATACTGGAGACGTTGGCGCGGCCTCTGCTCAGAACTCTCCGGGACGGAGGGTCAGCTCTATCCAAACGGTGCTTGAACTGCTCGGCCATAGCCCGGAATGCACTCGGCTAGCCCGGGCCGGGCTAATGACGTCATGCCACTGCCGCCTTAAAGCTGCCGACGATCCGGCTGTGATCGTTGGCCTTGCTGTTCACTTTGCCCGTTCGGCGCTCACGCATAGCGTGTCGCTGCCGGTCTCGGTCTGCGACCGCCTTACTAAGGCTGTCGAGGCAGGCGATCCGGCATGCCGCTCAGTCGCTGAGTGGCTTGGCGACCTCGGGCTGCTGGATCCGAAGCCACAGTTGTCGGCGGAGGAGGGCGGCCGATGATGGAGGCGCGTCTCGCCAGATATTTTGTCCGGCGGATCGGACGCCGGGCGGCCAGTGAAGCTGTCCACGACGCGGTTGCCAGCGGGATTCTGCGCATGCTCCCGGAAGATCAGGCAGACCGTGGGTCTTGCGCCGGGCCGCGCGGTTTTGCTGTCGGGCCGCTGGTATCGGGGAAATCAGCGGAAGACGCGCTGTGGATGATCCGTCGCAGCAGCGCCGCCGGGCGCGTAAGGCGCAGCGATGACAGCGACGATTTTTTCCGCACCACCTCGGTGAAGATGCGCACCGAGGGAACCCGGGGCGGCGACGGGACCTCGCAGGCCGATGCCGATGGTAAGATCAGCCCTCGGCTTGTGCACCAGGTGCGTGCGCTGGTTGACGCCGTTCGAGCTTCAGCCATGCCTTTGCGGGCCGGCGATGTCGCAGCCGCACTTCTGATCGCGCAGGCTGCAGGCAGGAATGATCTGCCGCCAGCGGAGATCGCGGCAGTCCTTTCGACGCTTTCGCCTATTGTCGCGGTCACGGCCGAAGTCGAAGGCTTCGAGGAGATCTTCCTGGGCCTGGTCGCGGGCGGTGCGATCGTGCCTGGACGGGTTGCTGTTTGTGAGGGTAGTGAGCTCTCGCGATCCGGGTCGCTTCGCTTCTCGCGGGCCAAAGATCCAAGATGGCATGCAATCGTCTTCAAAGCGTCGGAACTCGATGACGACGGCGACTGGCGGGATCGCCAACTCGGGTTCGCGGCCGAAAGCGGTTATCCGGTCATCGGTATCTCTGAGCGTGGACGGGTAATCCCCGAGGTTCTGCGACGGATCGCTGTTGTTAGACTCGATTGCGGGCCGCTGACACCTGCCATCGTGATGAACACGCTCCTGGCAGTTCTGGGCTCGAGCCATGATGGTCATCTTGTTCCCGAACATACTGCGGCGCTTTCGCTTTCGGATCTCGCGCTTGCCATCCGTCCGGGCCAGTCGCCGGCCCGTGCTTTCGAACTGCTTGGTGAACTTGGACGCCGACGCTTCCGGGTGAAGCAGGAAGCGGGCGGGGAAGGGAGTACTGGGCACTCTATCGCGGGGGGCATTGTGAAGCGCAAGCCAGGCCGCGACTCTGGCAGCGGCACCGATGTCATCCAGCCCTGCGTGCCGGGCGGCACGACATCGGATCAGTTCATTCCACGCATCGAAACGCTCGCCGGATATGGCGAAGCGGTCGATTGGGCTTTGTCGCTCAAAGAGGACCTGGAGCTGTGGCGGGCTGGCGAACTCGCCTGGCAAGAGATGAGTACGAGGATCTTGCTGTCGGGATCACCAGGCACTGGCAAGACGATGTTTGCCCGCGCCTTGTGCAACAGCCTTCAGGTGCCGCTGGTTGCAACATCGGTGGCGACATGGCTGGAGCCGGGATACCTAGGTGATGTGCTGAGGCGCATGAGCGCAACTTTTGCCGAAGCGGAACCAATGAAGCCGAGGATTGTCTTCATTGACGAGATCGACGGGATCGGTAGCCGCGAACGGAGAGGCGAGTGGGACCAGTACTGGACATCAGTCGTCAACAGAGGTCTCGAACTGCTTGATGGCGCCGTCAAAACTCCGGGCGTCATCGTCGTCGCGGCAACTAACAACCCGCAGGTGATCGACCCGGCGCTGCTGCGGTCAGGTCGGCTCGAGAGGCACATCAACATCCCGCCGCCCGACATCGCGGCCCTGGCCGGCATCCTGCGCCATCATCTTGGTGACGATCTCGAAGCCATCGTCGCAAGCGCTGCAGAGTGAGCAAACGGGCACGATTCTAGCCATGATCAAGGTGAGTGCCTCGCGGCACAAAGCTGCACCTGCTGATTCCACCCAAGAAAAAGCGACAACCGACTGAATCAAGCACGACGCCCACTCAACAGGAGCGCCCCTGACACATGTTGATGTTCGACCCACAGACCGGCCGCTATGACCCTCGTTTCGAACGCGAGGCCGACCGCCTGGTCACCCTTGCTGCTGATATGGAGAAAATCCGCAATGGCGCCGATCCCAAGGAACTGGCTGCCGGAGCGCCCATCCTCGATCATTGGGTCGTTGCCGAGCACTCGGTTCCCTATCTGGCCGGCCTGTCGTCCGGTCACCCCATCCTGACCGGCACCGGCAGACTGATTGCAACATCCGATCTTGTGCTTGTGGCTCACGACCAGTCCTGGGCCCGGACACGCTCGCGCTTTTATCGCCTCGGTCGGCCAAGCGGAGTTGCAGCCAATTCCTAGGGGTAGGGGACCAACGGGAAATGAAAAGAGGGGTGAAGGGAGAAGGTGCAAAGGGTTATGGAGAAGAGATTGCCGACGCATATGATTGATGGTGACAGTCAGGCTGTCCTGCACACCCTCGCACGTCAGGCGAGTGGGCTAACCGGTGCCGATGTCGAGCGGATCGTGCGTGAAGCGCGCCAGAACGCCCGCCGCGAACGTCGCCGACTGAGCTTCGGCGATCTGCAGGCGAGGCTTGCTGCTACCAAACCTGTCCGGCCCGAGAGCCTGCGACGGCGAATGGCAATCCACGAAGCCGGCCATGTCGTTGCGCATATGGCGCTCGGCACCGCCCGGATCGACACAGTCACAATCGATGGTCCCCATGGTGGGCATGTCGAAGGCGAGACCTACAGTCTCGTCGCCCAGACAGAGGCGGGCATCAACGCCCAGATCGTCACGAAGCTGGCCGGTCGTGCCGCAGAAGAAGAGCTTCTGGGAAGCGTGTCGGCCGGAGCCGGCGGTTCACCGCGAAGCGACCTCAGCCTTGCCACCGACCTAGCATTGGCGATGGAAACGACGTTGGGTTTCTCGAAGCAGATGCCACTGCTCCACAGGCAGACCAAGGCAAAGTTTGCCCAACTGGTAGACGGGACGGAACTCGCCATCCGCGTCAACGACCGGCTCGAATATGCCTATCGCCAGGCGCGCGAGCTCATCCGGTGCCATCGTCCATCGGTCCAGATGATCGCCGACGCGCTCCTGACTGTTGGTACGCTCGATGGCGATGAGCTTGCGGCACTGATGTCCGATAGCGGCAACGAAAATGCCGAGTCTTGAATCGGTGGTGCCGAAAACGCCGTTTGACGAAGTAATGGGGGGAGAACCAACAAGGCCATGTAAACGCCGTTTGCCGCAGCGATACCGTGCCCAGGAAGGTGCGGCCGAATAACAGGCCATGCAGCCGCGCCTTCGTCAAAGTCGAAATCGGATTGCCGGACGACAACAATACCAGGCCCGACAACGAAGCGACGAAGGGGGGCCTCTTGGTCAGTCCCCGGATCCATCGCCAGTGGCGTCGACTTCGTGCCGCCTCAGATGCGGCTTCGGGAAGAAATCCCAGCCATCCTCATAGCGCTCGAGCAGGCCGTCCCAAGCGGCGCGCGTTGCCTCGGCCTTGAAACCTTGGTCGATGAGTTGTCGCGACACCTCCGCGATCACTCTGCTCAGCAGCCGGTCGTTGCCGCGCCGCAGCGCCGTCACGATCATGTAGCGCAGCATGGCCCTCGCGATATCGTCACGATCGGGAGCCCGCTCCACCCTGCGTTTTTCTCGGTATTCGCGCTGATAAATCCGCTGCTTCTCCAGTCTCTCGTCTCTCCGCGCCATCGTCATCCTCCTCATCATGGTGCAGGACAATGGTGGCGTCTGGCCATGCAAGCGACAAACGCCGTTTGCCATGTAACGACGTTCTCGAATGCTGAATCGCTTGCTGAGACTTCTGAATCGCTGTGCGAAAGATCAGAATCCGAATAGCGCAAATTTTTCTGATTTGTTTTGCGTTGCCAGCAACTTGGCTCGACATGCTGCGCGATCAAATGCGTGTGCCGACGAGCTGTCACCCGTTGCGAAGTCATTGATCCCGGTCTTGCAAGGCGAAATGCATGCCGAAGGCTGCCGACCAGGAGCTGGACAAACTCCGTTTGCATCTGCCCAAACGACGCGTCCGCCAAACACCTGCAGGTGCCAGATGGAATTGGGGACAACACTCGTTGGGCTGGGTCCACGGGCCAGATCGCGGATTGAGCTGCCGACAAACCACTACCTTTTGACCATAGGGCACGTCGTCTGGCGGCGCTCTATCCCGCAATCATTTCTTGTGAGCGCTCTTCTTAGGCCGCGTTCCGCGCTTGTCGCCAAACCGATCGCCGCTCTTCTTTCCAGCCCAAGGCGGCGGGAGCTTCTGCTCCACCCAGGGAAGTAATTGGATTGGTTGCGGCTCCAGATGTCCGGTAATCACCGGGTAGCGCGAAATGATGAGCCGCAGCAGCGCCAAACCCGTTGGGTTGGTGTACCGCGTTGCCGTCTCCGTCTCGCCCAGTCGCCCGGAAAGATCTTCGATGACGCCTTCGGAAACGCCCGCATTCTTCAGCGTATCGGCAAACCCATGGCGCAGGGCATGAATGGGTCTCTCCCACAGGACGCCCGGGAGGCAACGCTGCGCTACCGGAACGAAATCCTTGTAGAAGCGATCCCCCGGATCGTTACGCTTGAGATAGGGCGAGTGCAGTTCGGGGAAGAGCCGCGTGTGACCAAGTTCCTTGAGCCGTTGCACATACTCAATGAATTTCAGGCGCAACAGTTCGTCCGGCACGGGCAGCAACCGATGTGACTGCGCGTTCTTGATGCGCCGCACTGCGTTCGCTTTGATCTGGATCGCCCAGTGCCCGTCCCTCTCAACGATCTCGTCCACTAGCAGGCCCGTAAATTCGTTTCGGCGCGGCCCGAGATAGGAGTAGAGCATCGGCAGGAAATACAACGAGCCATGGAAGACAAGGTCTCCCGGAACGTCAGGCTTTTCTGCGCGCTCCCGTCCCTTGAAGATCGGCATATCGAAGACTGGCCGTACGTCGTCGGGACCAGGCTTCACCTGCTGAAGCCTGACCTCGCCCTTTGGCGGCTTCCTCGGACGCAGCCCTTCGAACGTCCATTCAGGCACCATAAAGTGTGACGATCGCAGGTGCTTCAGGAAATGGTCCAAGTTTCCTAGGTGTCGGCGGATCGTCGCTGGCTTCAGTCCGAGCCTGATCGTCCTGCCGTCCTTTTCAGCATCGTCGGCTACTCTACGACTTTCCTCGCGAAGCTGATGGGGAGACAGCCTGCGGAGGCGCGGGCTGCGACCATAGTTGGGAAGTATGTGATTGAAATGCTGGCGAAGGGCGGCGACGTGTTCCTGGGTAATCTCGCCGGAATGCGTCACGCCGTGTTCTTCGAGGATGCCGCGGAAAATGCCGACGAGGACCCGGACGTCTGAGGCGGTGTCCTCTTCCCATTGGTCCTGATTGTTGGCGACAAGCTTCTCCACCTGCTCGTCGAAGCCGGAGAGCGGCAGGTCCTTGCGCGCCTTGGTCTTGCTGGAAGCTACGGCCAGAGCGGGAGCTGGCTTCGATGGTTCGACCGGATCGCTTGCAGTTGCGGCTGATGTCGGCGGAATCGAAGGTGTGACCTGCCGAACAGCAGCAACTGGCACTACGGCCGCTTCCTCAGGGTCGGCGTTCCATAGCAACCTGGGCTTCGCAGGCGGAGCGACGGGGATGGCGTCTATCGGTGCTCGCTCTGGCTCCTGCGCGCCTCCCGACAGTTTCGGCTTCCTCGGATCGACGGCGGATGCCAGCAGCGCGTCGGCCCGTGCGCGATACATCTCTTCGCTCGCGGCGTCGCGGTTGAGGGCGGTGTCGTCGAGACCGACCTGGCCCATGCGGTGAAGAACGTCACGCAGGAAAGGGCTTCTCGTGCGGCCTTCGCGATCGGACAGTGCGCCCTGTCGCTCCGATCGATATGTCGATGCGATGAAGGGAATGTCGCCTGGTTCCGCGCCGGCTTCGAGCAGTGCTGCATGGACTTCGCTGCCGTCATCGAAGGAAAGCTCCACCGTCGTGCCGTAGGCGTGCAGCAGGCGGTAGGCCCATCCGACCTGGCGGTCGGCTTCCCGATGCTCTGGATCGCGGAGCGTGCCCCTGCGCCTGGCAGAACGGTCGAGCGCCTCGATCTCGTCGCGCATGGCATCGATCTCAAGCGCAAAGATTTTGGTCAGCTGGTCCTTCGTCGCCATTCTCGCCATCGGCATCAGTTCGAGCTGCAACAGCAGGGCGTTGAGCCGCCGCGCCACCACGGACGCCTTCTTACGGTCGGAGAGCCTAAGGCTCAGTGAAAGTCTGCCGTTACCTGTCGCCGACGCGAATCTGACGGGAATGCGGGCCCGCCAGTAGAAGAGTCGGCCCCTGAGAACGAGGTTTTCGATCTGAAGTCTGCGCAGTCCCATCGGCCCGTGCTCCGCTCGTCCTGGCCGGATGGACACCAGCTCTGGACATCAGTTGTGGACACCACTTGTGGAAGGCCGATTCGACGTGAAACGATGACCAACCGAACGGCCATGGATCCCGCGGATTTCAAAGCTTCTGGGAGGCGAGTTGGCTGGGGAACCTGGATTCGAACCAGGACTAACGGAGTCAGAGTCCGTGGGTCTACCGTTAACCTATTCCCCAATAAGCATTTTTGTTCAATGCTTTGGCCAGAGCGGTGAAAGAGAATTCTTGCTCTTTCGCGAGCGGTTCGGTGTGCCGCTGCCCGTTTCTGCGCTGCCTTGTAGCCGCGCTTCCAAAATAGTCAAGCCTCGACTGCGTTTCAATTTGCCGCGCGGCCGAACTGCGAACGCTCGAACACCAGAACCACGATCAGCGCCAGGATGAGCGGGATGATCAGGTAGAACATCCGGAACACCAGAAGTGCCGCGATCACGCCGGCCTGGTCCATATGCTGCAGGCCCGCCAGGAAGACGACCTCGAACACGCCGAGCCCGCCGGGCGCATGCGATATCTGCGCCAGCGAAAAGGCGACGAGGAAGATACCGAAAACCACGAGATAGCCTGGGTTGTTTTCCACGGGCAGGGCGAAATAGAGGATCGCGCCGGCCGATAGGATCTCGATCGGCCCGATGATGAACTGGCGGGCGACGATCGGCAGCCGCGGGTAGTGGATTTCGAAGGAACCGATCTTGAGCGGCTTCAAATGCAGCCAGCTGCCGAAGGCGTAGGCGGCGACGATGAGAATCATCACGACGCCGGCGCCCGCCGACAGCCCCCCATAGCCAAACTCGGTGAAGGAGCGGATGTCGGAAAATCGCTCGAACAGGTCCGGGATCAGAATGAGCACGATGCCGCCCAAAAGGATCGAGGACAGAACGAAGGTGATCCAGCAGACCGCCACCAGAACGCCGACGTCTTGTCCGGAAAGCCCTTTCGTCCCGTAGGCACGATAGCGGATGACTGCTCCGGAAAAGACCGAACCGCCGATGTTGTGCGACAGCGCGTAGGTGGTGAAGGAACACAGCGTCACGAACAGCCACGATACGCGCTTGCGAAGATGCAGCAGCGCGATGTGATCATAGCCGGCAAGCGCTGCGTAGGCGACGATCGAACTCAGCGCGGCGAGCAGCCAGTGGTTCCAGCGAATGGTGGCGAGACTTGTCCACACATCGTCGAGAGAAATGCCGCGCAGTTCCTTGAACAGGACCCACAGCGAGAAGGCGACGGCGGCCAGACCGACGGCAGGCCAGAAAAAACGTTTCACATTCATGCAGCTACGGCCATCAGCAACCCCAATTCATCACGATTCGATGCCCCGCGCAGGTTCGGTCGAGTGGCTATCCCGCCCGAATTGACCCGCTGGACCCAGAAATGCCCGATCGAAGCCGGCTATTCAACAGTTGTGGCGCGTTTACGGCGATGCGTTTAGCGCCGTTGCGGCAGCCTACAATTTTCGCATGGCTCTTGGTGATCGGGCCCGGCGCTGCTAGTCTGGCGCCAACTTACGAAATATTCGTGCCAGCGGCGTCCGGGCAACCGGTTCGCGCGGCACTGGAAGGAAATAGCCAGTGGAAGACCGCGACGCCGGCGCCAAAGCGCCGGGGGGCGGCGTGTCGGAGGGGATTTCGGCATCGCGCGGCCCTAAAGCCCCGGCCGCCAGCCGTGCGCCGGACAGTGAGAGCGTGGCGCGACAAGATGCGCACGCCCCGGACCATCAACCCCGCGCCAAGGGACGCAAGCGCCGCAAACGTCGTCGCGGCCGCAAGGTCTATGCGCCGGTCGACGGGGTCGGGGGCACCGGCGCGTCCGCCGATCCCACGCCTGCGCCTGGGCGCAACGCAGTTCCGGCGCAGGCGCCGTCGATCGCGCCCGTCGAAAATTCCAGGGCGCCCGATCGCTCGCGTCCGGCTGCCTTCGAGTTGCCGGTCTTTGCCGCGCTCGATCTCGGCACCAACAATTGCCGCCTGCTGGTGGCGGTGCCGGGCAGGCACGGTCAGTTCCGGGTGATCGACGCGTTCTCGCGCATCGTGCGCCTGGGCGAGGGACTTTCGGCCAGCGGGCGGTTGGGCGATGCGGCCATGAACCGCGCCATCGAGGCGCTGAAGGTCTGCGCGGAGAAACTGCGGATCCGCAAGGTGGCGCGCGCACGGCTGATCGCCACCGAAGCCTGCCGCGCCGCCGCCAACGGCGCCGAATTCCTCGAACGGGTCGAGCGCGAGGCGGGGCTGAAGCTGGAAATCATCGATCGTGAGACGGAAGCACGGCTGGCGGTTTCGGGCTGCGGCTCGCTGATCGAGCGCGACACCAAGGGTGTGGTTCTGTTCGATATCGGCGGTGGTTCATCCGAAATCGCGCTGATCGACCTCACCACGCGCCGGTCGTCGCGCCTGGCGAGTCACATCGTCTCGTGGACGTCGCTGCCTGTCGGCGTTGTTTCGCTGGCGGAGCGATTCGGTGGGCGGACGGTGACGCGCGAAAGCTTTGACGCCATGGTCGACGATGTCGCGCAACGGCTGTCCGCCTTCGAAGGACGTCACCGGCTCAACCATCTGCTCGCAGGTCCGCATTTCCACCTGCTTGGCACCTCCGGCACGGTGACGACGCTGGCCGGTGTCCATCTCGATCTCGAGCGTTATGACCGGCGCCGCGTCGATGGCCTGTGGATGGGCCGCGAAAATGTCGACCGCATGGTGGAGAAGCTTTTGGGATGGGATTTCCAGCAGCGTGTCGCCAATCCTTGCATCGGCGCCGACCGTGCCGACCTGGTGCTTGCCGGCT
>BFBZ01001019.1_pt1 | contig 20666 bp, 17 predicted proteins | sample 1888401 | NCBI WGS metagenome assembly BFBZ01 (sample SAMD00112614, study PRJDB3348) | symbiont metagenome | host: Chara braunii | reverse complement strand
GGCCGGCTTTTTCTCCGCCGGCCGCAAGGGCGAGATCTTCTATCTCAATGCAACGCTGGCGGAATGGCTGGGCTTCGACCTGACCAAGTTCGTGTCGGGGTCGATGACTATCCGCGATCTCGTCGCCGGCGAAGGGCTGGCGCTGATCCAGTCCGTCCAGGCCGAGCCCGGATTGAAGAAGACGGTGACGCTCGATCTCGATCTCAGGCGCTCGAATGGCCAGAGCCTGCCGGTGCAGATCGTCCACAGCGTCACATCGATGCGCGATGGTGCCCCAGGCGAAAGCCGCACCATCGTCCTGACACGCCAGAACGGCGGGGACACCGAGCAATCGGCTTCTGCCGCTGCGATGCGCTTCAGCCGGTTCTTCAACAATACGCCGATGGCGATCGCTTCCGTCGATGGCGCCGGCCGCATTCTGAGGACCAATGCGCCGTTCCTGAAGCTCTTCTCGGATCTGGTGTCGCGCGACGACATCGAACGTGGCGCGGCTATGGAGACAGTCGTTAACGACAGCGACCGCTCGCGCCTGCATCAGGCGCTGGCGGCTGCCAAGGATCGGCAAGGCGATATTCCGCCGATCGATTCCCGCAATCCCAAGGACGACACCCGGCATTTCCGCTTCTATATCAACGCCGTGATCGACCAGACCGACGAAGCGCCGGAAGAGGCTGCGATCGTCTATGCCGTCGAAGTGACCGAGCAGAAGGCGCTCGAGACGCAGATGGCGCAGACGCAGAAGCTCAACGCGGTGGGTACGCTTGCCGGCGGCATCGCGCATGACTTCAACAACGTACTGACGGCGATCCTGCTCTCTTCGGATCACTTGCTGCTGCAGGCACGGCCTTCCGACGCCAGCTTTGCGGATCTGATGGAAATCAAGCGCAATGCCAATCGAGCGGCTGTGCTGGTGCGCCAGTTGCTTGCCTTCTCGCGCAAGCAGACCATGCGGCCGTCGATCCTCAACCTGACCGACGTGATCGGCGATCTCCGCATGCTCGTGGACAGGCTGCTATCGGGCACCCATGTCAAGCTGGATGTCGACTATGGCCGCGACCTCTGGCCCGTCAAAACCGATCTTTCGCAGTTCGAGCAGGTTCTTATCAACCTTTGCGTCAATGCGCGCGACGCCATGCCGGGCGGTGGTACGTTGACGCTGCGCACACGCAATCTCTTGGCCGCGGATGTCAGCGCCTTCAACTATGCCTATCTGCCGCATGAGGACATGGTTCTCGTCGAGGTCAACGATACCGGCACGGGTATCGCGCCTGAAATCATGGACAAGATCTTCGAGCCCTTCTTCACCACAAAGGAAGTAGGCAAGGGCACGGGCCTCGGCCTGGCGATGGTCTATGGCATCATCAAGCAATCGGGCGGCTACATCAATCCGGAGTCGGAAGTCGGCAAGGGAACGACGTTCCGCATTTTCCTGCCGCGCCACATGGTCGACCCGGCTGTCGCCGCCGAAGCGAAGGCAGCGGAAAGCCGTGGCGTCACGGCGATGGATCAGAGCGTCGCAACGGCGGCACCGGCTGAAGAGCCGGCGGATCTGACTGGCAAGTCTGCTGTCGTGCTGCTGGTCGAGGACGAGGAAGCCGTGCGTCGCGGCGGCAAGCGCATGCTCGAGACACGCGGCTATACCGTTTATGAGGCGGGTTCCGGTGTCGAGGCATTGGAAATCATGGACGAGCTTGACGGTCAGGTCGATGTCGTCGTCTCCGACGTCGTCATGCCGGAAATGGACGGCCCGTCGCTATTGCGTGAGTTGCGCAAGAAATATCCGGATATGAAGTTCATCTTCGTCTCGGGCTATGCGGAAGATGCGTTTGCCCGCAATCTGCCGGCCGACGCACAGTTCGGCTTCCTGCCGAAGCCTTTCTCGCTGAAGCAGCTTGCGGTCGTTGTGCGGGAGACGCTGGACCGATAGGCGAATTTTTCCGGTCGATATTGCCGATGCCGTCGCATCGGTGATATCAACCGCGCATGATCGACCTTGCCAAGCGCATTTGCCAAATGTGGTGGCGCTCCTTCTAGGAGCGGCAGTCGTCATTTTACGAAATCGACCCTTGCCGCCGTGATCCGGCAGGCATGGTCATTTCCCTTTTCCTTCCCGATGGCGGCGGCTCCTTTTACGGAGCAAAAATGTCTTCCTCTATCGATACACGTCCCGTCATATTGACGGGCGACAGAACCACCGGCCCACTCCATCTCGGTCACTACGCAGGATCGCTGAAGAGCCGCGTCGCACTTCAGCGCTCTCATCGACAATTTCTATTGCTGGCGGATACGCAGGCGTTGACCGACAATGCCCATGATCCGGAAAAAGTCCGCCGCAACGTTCTCGAAGTCGCCTTCGATTATCTCGCCGTCGGCATCGATCCGTTGGAGACGACAATCTGCCTGCAGTCCGCGCTGCCGGCACTGGCGGAACTGACGCTGCTCTATCTGAATTTCGTGACGGTCAGCCGTCTGGAGCGCAATCCGACGATCAAGACCGAAATCCAGCTGCGTGGCTTCGAGCGTGACGTGCCCGCTGGTTTCCTCTGCTATCCGGTGGCCCAGGCGGCCGATATCACCGCCTTCAGGGCGACGGTCGTGCCTGTGGGCGAAGATCAGGCGCCGCTGATCGAGCAGACCAACGAGATCGTCCGCCGTCTCAACCGGCAGGTCGGTCGCGATATTCTTGTCGAAGCCGAGGCCATGATACCCGCCGTGGGCCGGCTGCCCGGTGTCGATGGCAAGGCGAAGATGAGCAAATCGCAGGGCAATGCCATTTCACTTTCGGCCTCGCCGGACGAAATAACCGATGCTGTGCGGCGCATGTATACCGATCCCGCGCACCTGCGTGCCAGCGATCCCGGCAAGATCGAGGGAAATGTGGTCTTTACCTATCTCGACGCCTTCTCCGACGATGGGCAGCTCTTGGAAGACTTGAAGGAACGATACCGGCGCGGTGGCCTGGGCGATATCACCGTCAAGAGACATCTGGAGGATATTCTGCAGGCGCTGCTTGCGCCGATCCGCGAGCGCCGCGCCCGATATGCCGCCGAGCCGGGCCATGTGCTGGGCATATTGCGCGAGGGGAGCCTCAAGGCAAGGGAGAGGACGGAGGCAACCCTTGCCGAATTGCGAGCCGCCCTTGGCCTCTTCACATTGACCTAGGGCGGCTGCGGCTTTCGTTATTCCGCGAGAGCCACGGCGATTTCGGCACCGAGACGTGCATTGTTCTCGACGAGAGCGATGTTGGTCTTGAGGCTGCGGCCATCGGTGATGTCGAAGATGGTGCTGAGCAGATACGGGGTCACGGCTTTACCGGCGATCTCGTCGCGCTCGGCACTGTCGAGGGCGCGCTGGATGTAGATTTCCATTTCCTCGCTCGGAATTTCGTCGGATTCCGGCACCGGATTGGCGATCAGCATGCCGCCATCGATGCCGAGCTGTTCGCGGGTCGTCTGGAAATTGGCGATTGCGGCCGGGCTATTGAGCGTCAGCGGGCTCGGCAGGCCGGAGGAACGCGACCAGAAGGCCGGGAATTCGGCGCTGCCATAGGTGACGACGGGCACGCCGCGGGTTTCCAGAACTTCCAGCGTCTTCGGAATGTCGAGGATCGCCTTGGCGCCTGCGCAGACGACGATGACGCCGGTGCGGGAGAGCTCTTCAAGGTCGGCCGAAATATCGAAGCTTTCTTCAGCACCGCGATGGACGCCACCGATACCGCCGGTGGCGAAAACCTTGATGCCGGCGCGGGCGGCGGCGATCATCGTGGCGGCAACCGTGGTTGCACCGGTGCGGCGCTCGGCGATCGCGAAGGCGAGATCGGCACGCGATACCTTCATCGCGCCTTCCGTCTTGGCAAGGGCTTCCAGCTCTTCGGGCTCGAGGCCGATATGCAGCGTGCCGTGGATGACGGCGATGGTCGCAGGCACGGCGCCTTCCTGGCGAATGATCGCTTCGACGCTGCGGGCCATCTCGATATTGCCGGGGTAGGGCATGCCATGGGTGATGATGGTCGATTCCAGCGCGACGAGCGGCGCGCCGCGCATCTTGGCGGCGGCGACTTCCTTCGAATAGGCGATCGGAAGCAGTGGCGAGATAGGCTTGGTCATTGTCGTGTCCAATTGACTGAAACAGGATAGGCGAGTGAAGCGAGCTTCATGACAGAATAGCGGCCTCGGGAACAAGGGCCAACATCGACTTTAGAAGCTCGGGCGAGAGATTTTCGGCCGTTGCCAAGGGTGATTGCACGGTGATCGCGGCCGCGGCAGCGCCATGGCGCACGGCTTCGGCAAGATCATGACCGGCAAGCAGCGCAGACAAAACGCCGGCCGCAAGGGAATCTCCCGCACCGGTGACATCAGCGACGTCCTCGATGATAGGCGGGTGCAGGCTGACAACGGCATCACGCGAAAACGCGATCAGCTCGCGTTTGCCGCGGGTAATGACGCCATTGCGCAGACCGAGCGAGCGCAATCCGCTGACCCATTCAAGAGGATCGTCCGGACGGCTCTCGGTAAGCGCCGCAGCCTCGGCTTCATTGAGAAAAAGATGATCGATGCCGGCAAGGCTCGATTTCAGCCTGATAACCTTGGCCGGTGAGATCGCGATGGCGGCGACGGGCTTGCGGCAGGCAGACGCCCTTGCGGCAATCGCAGCCAAGGTTTCGGCCGGCAGATTGGCGTCGCAAAGAACAAGGTCCGTTGCGGCGAATGCATCGCGAACGGCGCGAATCGCCAGCCGCCTGGGCACAAACAGCTGATAGAGTTCCATATCGGCAAGCGCGATCACCAGATTGCCGTCGCGTTCGAGGATCGCGGTGTAGCTCGGCGTCTTGCGGTCGAGGAAGACGAAGGGCGTATCCTCGATGCCGGCATGGCTGGCCGCCTCCGCAACCATCTCACCGGAGGGGTCGCCGCCTCGGGGAGAGATCAGCCGGACATCGAAGCCGAGACGGGCAAGATTGCGCGCCGCATTGAAGCCACCGCCGCCCGGCTCCTCGAACCATGCGCCCGGATTGCTGGCGCCCGGCGCCGTCTCGCCGAAGATGCGGCCACGACGGTCCACATGTGCGCCGCCAAGAACGAGAATCTTCTTCGCCATATGGTTTTCCTCAGCGATCAAAAAGGCGAATCGGGCCGGTCGCCAACATGCTGGAACCCATTGCCTCCAGCGGGTAAGTGTCTGGGAAGAAAGGAGAAAACAAAAGTAGAACGGAATTCATTTTATCTTTTTCTTTCAATCGCTTGTTGTGCTCTTGTGAAGAGAGAACAAATAGAGTACACAATTCTCATCGGCGGCGACATTGCTAGAGCGGCTTCAATAACCTAAAGGTGGATCGAATGTCTCAGAATTCTTTGCGGCTTGTAGAGGACAAATCGGKGGATAAAAGCAAGGCACTTGAAGCGGCACTCTCTCAAATTGAGCGGTCGTTCGGCAAGGGCTCGATCATGAAGCTCGGTTCCAACGAGAACGTGGTCGAAATCGAAACGGTTTCCACGGGCTCGCTGAGCCTCGATATTGCCCTTGGCATTGGCGGCTTGCCGAAGGGGCGCATCATCGAAATCTACGGGCCGGAAAGCTCGGGTAAGACGACGCTGGCGCTGCAGACCATTGCAGAGGCCCAGAAGAAGGGTGGCATCTGCGCCTTCGTCGACGCGGAACATGCACTCGATCCGGTCTATGCCCGCAAGCTGGGCGTCGATTTGCAGAACCTTCTGATCTCGCAGCCGGATACCGGCGAGCAGGCGCTTGAAATCACCGACACGCTGGTGCGCTCCGGCGCCGTCGACGTTCTCGTCGTCGACTCGGTTGCTGCCTTGACGCCGCGCGCCGAAATCGAAGGTGAAATGGGCGACAGCCTGCCGGGCCTGCAGGCTCGTCTGATGAGCCAGGCGCTGCGCAAGCTTACGGCTTCGATCTCGAAGTCCAAGACCATGGTGATCTTCATCAACCAGATCCGCATGAAGATCGGCGTCATGTTCGGCTCGCCGGAAACGACGACCGGCGGTAACGCGCTGAAGTTCTATGCCTCGGTTCGCCTCGATATCCGCCGCATCGGCGCGGTCAAGGAGCGTGAAGAGGTCATCGGCAACCAGACGCGTGTTAAGGTCGTCAAGAACAAGATGGCGCCTCCCTTCAAGCAGGTCGAATTCGACATCATGTATGGCGAAGGCGTCTCCAAGACCGGCGAGTTGGTCGATCTCGGCGTCAAGGCCGGCATCGTCGAGAAATCCGGCGCCTGGTTCTCCTACAACAGCCAGCGCCTTGGCCAGGGCCGCGAAAATGCGAAGCTCTTCCTGCGCGACAATCCGGATCTCGCCCGCGAGATCGAACAGTCACTGCGCCAGAATGCCGGCCTCATCGCCGATCGCTTCCTGCAGAATGGCGGTCCGGATGCCGATGATGGCGATGCTGCCGCTGAATAGCGGTTTGGCGGGCCGATCCAGGCTTTGATTTAAGACCGAAAACCGAAACCGGCCGCATTGTCCAAGGGATGTGCGGCCGGTTTTGTTTGTGCGGCTGGACAGGGCCGGGAGCGAACGATAAAAGCCACTGACTTTGATGCAAGTTGCCGAGCGCAGTACTGAAGGGCCCCATATGAGCGGTGTGAATGAAATCCGGTCGACCTTCCTCGACTATTTTAAGAAAAACGGCCACGAGATCGTGCCGTCGAGCCCGCTCGTACCGCGCAACGATCCGACATTGATGTTTACCAATGCCGGCATGGTGCAGTTCAAAAACGTGTTCACCGGCCTGGAGCAGCGTCCCTATAAGACGGCTTCGACGGCGCAGAAATGCGTGCGCGCCGGCGGCAAGCACAACGACCTCGACAATGTCGGCTATACGGCCCGCCATCACACCTTCTTCGAAATGCTCGGCAATTTCTCCTTTGGCGATTATTTCAAGGAGCGGGCCATCGAGCTTGCCTGGAACCTCATCACCAAGGAATTCGGGCTCGACGCCAAGCGCCTGCTGGTCACGGTCTATCACACCGACGACGACGCCTTTAACCTCTGGAAGAAGATCGCCGGCCTTTCGGACGACAAGATCATCCGCATCCCCACCAGCGATAATTTTTGGGCGATGGGCGATACTGGTCCCTGCGGTCCCTGTTCGGAAATTTTCTACGACCATGGCGACCATATCTGGGGTGGCCCTCCAGGCTCTCCGGAAGAAGACGGTGATCGTTTCATCGAGATCTGGAACCTCGTCTTCATGCAGTTCGAGCAGATTACCAAGCAGGAGCGGGTCGACCTGCCGCGCCCGTCGATCGACACCGGCATGGGTCTCGAGCGCGTTGCCGCTGTTCTGCAGGGCAAGCACGACAATTACGATATCGACCTGTTCCGCGCACTGATTGAGGCCTCGGAAGAGGCGACAGGTGTAAAGGCCGAGGGCGAGCATCGCGCCAGCCACCGCGTCATCGCCGACCACCTGCGCTCCTCCGCCTTCCTGATTGCCGATGGCGTTCTGCCGTCGAATGAGGGTCGCGGCTACGTGCTTCGCCGCATCATGCGCCGCGCCATGCGTCACGCGCAGTTGCTCGGCGCCAAGGAGCCGTTGATGTGGCGGCTGCTGCCGGCGCTGGTCCAGCAGATGGGCCGCGCCTATCCCGAGCTGGTGCGCGCCGAGGCGCTGACTTCCGAGACGCTGAAGCTGGAAGAGACCCGTTTCCGCAAGACGCTGGAGCGCGGCCTCTCGTTGCTGAACGACGCTACCTCGGAGCTGCACAAGGGCGATAGCCTGGACGGCGAAACCGCCTTCAAGCTCTACGACACCTATGGATTCCCGCTTGACCTGACGCAGGACGCCTTGCGCGCCCGCGGCATCGGCGTCGATATCTCCAGCTTCACCGATGCGATGGAGCGGCAGAAGGCCGAGGCACGCTCGCACTGGACCGGCTCCGGCGACAAGGCGACCGAAACCATCTGGTTCGAGCTCAAGGAAAAGAACGGCGCGACCGAATTCCTCGGCTACGATACGGAATCAGCCGAAGGCGTTATCCAGGCGATCGTCAGGGATGGTGCCGCTGTCGACAGCGCTTCGGCTGGCGACAAGGTGCAGATCATCGTCAACCAGACGCCATTCTATGGCGAATCCGGCGGTCAGATGGGTGATACCGGCGTCATCTCCGGCGACAGCGGCAAGCTGGCGGTGGGTGACACCCAGAAGAAAGGCGAGGGCCTTTTCGTCCATATCGCCGAGGTTTCCGACGGTACAGTCAAGGTTGGCGACGCCGTGGTGCTGACGGTCGATCACGCAAGACGCTCGCGCCTGCGCGCCAACCATTCCGCCACCCATCTGCTGCATGAAGCCCTGCGTGAAGTGCTCGGCACCCACGTCGCGCAGAAGGGCTCGCTGGTTGCGCCCGAGCGCCTGCGCTTCGACGTTTCCCATCCCAAGCCGATGACGGCCGAGGAGCTGAAGGTCGTCGAAGAGATGGCGAACGAGATCGTGCTGCAGAATTCTTCGGTTACGACCCGCCTGATGAGCGTCGACGACGCGATTGCCGAAGGTGCGATGGCGCTGTTCGGCGAGAAGTATGGCGACGAAGTGCGCGTTGTGTCCATGGGGCAGGGCGTGCATGGCAGTAAGGCCGGCAAGCCCTACTCCATCGAGCTTTGCGGCGGTACGCATGTATCGGCCACCGGTCAGATCGGCCTCGTCCGCATCCTCGGCGATAGCGCCGTCGGCGCTGGCGTGCGCCGCATCGAAGCTGTCACCGGCGAATCCGCGCGTAGCTATCTTGCCGAGCAGGACGAGCGCGTGAAGAACCTCGCCTCAACGCTGAAGGTCCAGCCGGCCGATGTCGTTTCCCGCGTCGAAGCCCTGATGGACGAGCGCCGCAAGCTGGAGCGTGAATTGGCCGATGCCAAGCGCAAACTCGCCATGGGCGGCGGGCAGGCCGGTTCTGCCGATGCGGTTCGCGAGGTCAATGGCATCAAGTTCCTCGGCAAGGCCATTTCCGGCGTCGATCCCAAGGATCTCAAGGGTCTGGCGGATGAAGCCAAGGCCAGCCTCGGCTCCGGCGTCGTGGCGTTGATCGGCGTCTCGGAAGACGGCAAGGCTAGCGCCGTCGTCGCCGTCACCGAAGACCTGATCGGCCGCGTAAGCGCCGTCGATCTCGTGCGCGTTGCGTCAGCTGCCCTCGGCGGCAAGGGCGGCGGTGGCCGTCCCGACATGGCGCAGGCCGGCGGCCCCGATGGTGCCAAGGCCGACGAGGCACTTGAGGCGGTTGCTGCAGCTCTCGCCTAAGGGKTGCGATTCTGCTAGGTTGGGCCATTGGCCCAACCTATTTCGGCATGCAGGATTTCAACGCCCGATGAAGTTCTATCGTTCCCGCTCTTTTAGTTTCTGGATGGCTGCCGGCTCCGCGCTTTTTGTTGCGTGTTCTGTTTGGATCATAGGCAAAAGTTATCGCAGTGAAGGAATGGGCAGTTTTGATTTCTTCATGGGGGTTTCGGGCGGTGCTTTCTTTCTTTTAACAGCTTTTTTCTGGCTCTGCGCTGCGATGCACGAGCAACCCGATCTCGATTTCTCGCCGGAAGGATTGATCGTCCTCGATTTTGCTACTCAGCGTATTCCCTGGGGTGAGATTACTGGCGCCGCTGTTTATATGGAACGCATGGTGAGGTTGGAGATTCAAGAAGCCTTTGCGCAAAAATTGAACCGCACATGGGTGGCGAAAATTCAGGGGCTATTCTACGGCAAAGCCATCTTTTTCATTGCGACAAGCGGTATGGGCCTGTCCCCCGCAAAGCTGGTTGCTCTCATCAAACTCCGCGGAGCAGATTGAGCTTTCACATCCGCCATTCTCAACTCCGCAGGATTTGTCAAACCGGGTTATGGTCTTGTCGGGCCGATCGGTTTGCAAGAGGTTTGACATGAATGGTGGAACGGCGTGGACGCTTTACGAGACCCGGTTGCGCCGGGTTTCGGCCTATATCCATGAGCATCTGGATGAAGAGCTCGATATGGAAAAGCTCGCCGAAATCGCCTGCATGTCCAGCTATCACTGGCACAGGATCTATCGGGCGATCTATGGCGAGACGGCGGCGGCCACGGTCAAGCGGCTGCGGCTGCATCGTGCAGCCGGCGATCTCGTCAACACCCGTCGATCCATCAGCGACATTGCAAAGCGGTCGGGCTATCCCAATCTCCAATCGTTCAACCGTATCTTCAGATCCGTCTACGGCATGCCGCCGGCGCGATATCGGAATGAGGGAAGCCACACGATCTTCGAACCCAGCACCCAAGGAAGGATCACTGTTATGTTCGACGTTACGCTTCGCACCATTTCGCCTATGTCACTCGTCGGTGTCGCCCATCGCGGCTCCTACATGCAGATCGGCCAGGCTTTCGAAACCCTGTTCGGCACCATCTTTGCCCGCGGCCTTGCCGGGCCGGACATGCGCATGATCGGCGTCTATCTCGACGATCCCGATGTCGTCGAGGCGGACAAGCTGCGCTCCGTCGCCTGCGTCACCGCCAGCGAGGGAATGGCGGCCGAGGCGCCGCTGGAGCGCCGCTCGCTCGATGGCGGCGAATATGCCGTGCTGCGCCACAAGGGACCCTATGCAAACATGCACAAGGCCTATCAGTGGCTCTATGCGCAATGGCTGCCGGCATCGGGCCGGCAGCTGCGAGATACGGTCATGTTCGAGGAATATATCAACAATCCGCGCGACGTGCCGCCGACGGAGCTGTTGACCGACATCTATATGCCACTGCAATAGCAGGCTTCGTCTTTCATGAGGAAGTTGGCATAAACTATTGTCTTCTTAAGGGTTCGGCTTCTTTGGCATCGCTGCATTGTCGATGTCGTTGCCACGGCGGTAGGCGTCGCGGTCGCTCACACGGCTCCAATAGTCGATGAAGGCCGGGCGCTTTTCGATCGTCCCGAAATTCAGCGCGAAGCCTACATGCGAGCCGACATAAACGTCGGCGGCCGTGAAGCGGTCGCCGGCGATGAAGGGCGAGGTCGTGATCGCGTGCTCGATGGTATCGAGCACGTTTGTGAAGCTGCCGCAGCCGGCCATGCGCAGGCGTTCCGGCGGCACTTCGAAGCCAAGCGCACGGTTGGTGACCGCCATCTCGAATGGACCGGCTGCAAAGAACATCCAGCGGAAATAGCGGCCGCGTTCGGCTGCCGTCGGCGCAAGGCCCGCTTGCGGAAAGGTTTCAGCCAGATAGGCACAGATGGCCGCACCTTCGGTGACGATGGTATCGCCATGCTTGATGGCCGGCACTTTGCCCATCGGGTTCACCGAGAGATATTCGGGCGCCTTCATCGTCGTGCCATAGTCGAGATATTCGGTGCGATAGGGCTGGCCGGTCTCCTCCAGCATCCAGCGGGCGATGCGTCCGCGCGACATGGGATTGGTATAGAAAACGAGTTCTTCGGCCATCTCTCTCTCCCTTTGTTGGTCGCATTCTTGCCACTGCACGACGCCGGCGGCAAGATTTCCGGCAAAAGAAAACCCGGCGCTGAGGCCGGGTTTTCGCAAGTTCCAATCTTGGCGAGGTTAGGCAGCCATTGCTTTCTGGAGGTTTTCGTCGATCTTGTCGAGGAAAGCGGTCGTCGAGAGCCAAGGCTGGTCCGGACCGATGAGCAGGGCCAGATCCTTGGTCATGAAGCCGGCTTCGACGGTATCGACGCAGACGGTTTCAAGCGTGGCGGCGAACTTGGCCAGTTCGGCATTGTCGTCGAGTTTGGCGCGATGGGCGAGACCACGGGTCCAGGCGAAGATCGAGGCGATCGAGTTCGTCGAGGTTTCCTGGCCCTTCTGGTGCTGGCGGTAGTGACGGGTCACCGTGCCGTGTGCGGCTTCGGCTTCGACCGTCTTGCCATCCGGCGTGAGCAGAACCGAGGTCATCAGGCCGAGCGAGCCGAAGCCCTGGGCAACCGTGTCGGACTGGACGTCGCCGTCGTAGTTCTTGCAGGCCCAGACGTAACCGCCGGACCACTTCAGAGCGGAGGCGACCATGTCGTCGATCAGGCGGTGTTCGTAGGTGATGCCGACTTCGTCGAACTTCGCCTTGAATTCGCTCTGGTATACTTCTTCGAAGATGTCCTTGAAGCGGCCGTCATAGGCCTTGAGGATGGTGTTCTTCGTCGACAGGTAAACTGGCCACTTGCGCATCAGGCCGTACATCATCGAGGCACGGGCAAATTCGCGGATCGATTCGTCGAGGTTGTACATAGCCATGGCAACGCCGGCGCCAGGAGCGTCGAAGACGTCCTTTTCAATGACCGTGCCGTCTTCGCCGACGAACTTGATGGTCAGCTTGCCCTTGCCGGGGAACTTGAAATCGGTCGCGCGGTACTGGTCGCCGAAAGCGTGACGGCCGACGACGATCGGCTTGGTCCAGCCCGGAACCAGGCGCGGTACGTTCTTGCAGATGATCGGCTCGCGGAAGATGACACCGCCGAGGATGTTGCGGATCGTGCCGTTCGGGCTCTTCCACATCTGCTTGAGGTTGAATTCCTTGACGCGGTCTTCGTCCGGCGTGATCGTCGCGCACTTGATGCCGACGCCGTGCTTCTTGATGGCGTTGGCGGCATCGACGGTGACCTGGTCGTTGGTCGCATCGCGGTTCTCGACCGAAAGGTCATAATAGTCGATATCGATATCGAGGTAGGGGTAGATCAGTTTGTCTTTGATAAACTGCCAGATGATGCGAGTCATTTCGTCGCCATCGAGATCGGCAACGGGGTTAGCGACCTTGATCTTCTTCATACTTCTGCCTCGTTTAAGCTGATGGGACCGGATGGTCCTGTGGTGAATGTGAAGTCCCGAGCGCTATAACACCGCAAGCCCGGAACGCAAAGCCGATAGAGCCCTCGACATCGCGTTTTTGATCATTCGCCGGATCACCTGCTTTTTACGATCGGGCCATTGCCAAAGCATTCGATGGGTCTAATGTCGCCGATGTTTTGCCTGCCGCAACGGAATCATATCATGCAGAAATTTGCTGTCTCCGCTCTCGCCTTCACGCTCTTTCACTTTTCCCTGGGCGCCCAAATGGCGCTCGCAGCCGATGCGACGGCCCCGGTCAAGGTCATCATGGATGCGACGGTCTCCAACTGGGCCGGCGGCGACAGCGACTGGCAGGATATTTTCGACGAAAGCAAGCTCAAGGAAGACTACAGCAAGGATTTCGCTGCCAAATATCAGGCGGCAGCCCAGTTTCCCGCAGCCGACGAGGACGGCATTTCGCCGTTCGACTATGACGTCATCGTCAATGCCCAGGACGCCTGTCCGCTGGAGGAGGTGAAGCTGGCTGCCCAGCCGCCAAAGGGCAATGTGACCGAGGTGCTGGCGACCTTCAAAAAGTCCACCTGCATGGGCACCGATGCCGATTATCAGAAGGTGACCACGGTACGTTTCGAAGTCATCCAGGAGGCCGGAAAGCCCGTCATCGACGACATCGTCACGAACGACGACAATGGCAGCCCGAGCTCGCTGAAATCGGTCATGCAAGATCTCGTCAAGCAGCAACAACAGCCTTCCGATCAGCAGAAGCCGGCTAACCCGCAATAGTCGGTGAGGTTTCATCGCGGCGCTTGCACTCAAAAACCTTGCCGATTGCCGCCTCTCTCGCTATTCCGACCGTGATTTGCGCGATTAAGGTTCGCGCACGGAGATAAAGCGTCATGGCAGGCACGAATAGCGAGCGTCAACTTCTGGCCGAAGGGCCGGCCGTCATTCTGGTCGAGCCGCAGATGGGCGAGAATATCGGCATGGTGGCGCGGGCCATGGCGAATTTCGGCCTCGCTGAATTGCGCCTCGTCAATCCGCGTGACGGCTGGCCGAACGAACGGGCGCAGGCGACTGCCTCGAAGGCGGATCACATCATCGAGGCGACGAAGGTCTACGATACGCTGGAAGAGGCAATCGCTGATCTGAATTTCGTCTATGCGACGACGGCACGGGAACGCGACGGCTATAAGCCGGTCCGCTCGCCTGTGGTGGCGGCTGAGACGCTTCGTGCGCGGTTTAAGGCGGGCGAGGGCACCGGCATCCTTTTCGGTAGGGAGCGCTGGGGCCTGACGAATGAGGAAGTGGCGCTGGCAGATGAGATCGTGACCTTTCCGGTCAATCCGGCCTTCGCGTCCCTGAATATCGCCCAGGCCGTGCTGTTGATGTCCTATGAGTGGATGAAGTCGGGCATGGAGGATGTTGCCGAGGTGCCTTTCCAGGCGATCGAGCAGCGGCCTTCCACGAAGGATCAGCTCTTTGGCCTGTTCGACCAGCTCGAGGAGGCTTTGGATGCCCGTAATTATTTCCATCCCGCCGGGAAAAAGCCGAAAATGGTCGACAATCTCCGGGCTGTCCTGTCGCGCAGGGCGTTTACCGAACAGGAAATCAGCGTGCTGCGCGGCGTGATCTCGTCCCTCGACCGCTTCACGCGGAATGCTCCTCGCGGCAGCGGCTCGCATCCCCGGCCCTCCAAAACGCCCAAGGAAACCACGAACGATGACAGCAGCGGCGAATGAGCTGAATCCGGTTCTGGTCTTTGACTCCGGTATTGGCGGGCTTACCGTTTTGCGTGAGGCGCGGGKACTGATGCCGGRGCGCGGKTTCATCTATGTCGCCGACGATGCCGGCTTTCCCTATGGTGGCTGGGAGGAGCAGGCGCTGAAGGAACGCATCGTCGGTCTCTTCGAAAAGCTGCTTGTGCAGTACGATCCGGAAGTCTGCATCATCGCTTGCAACACGGCCTTTACGCTTGTCGGCGCCGATCTGAGGGCTGCCTTTCCAACGATGACCTTTGTCGGAACGGTCCCCGCGATCAAGCCGGCGGCGGAGCGCACCCGCTCCGGTCTGGTCTCTGTGCTGGCGACACCGGGCACCGTGAAGCGTGCCTACACCCGCGACCTGATCCAGTCCTTCGCCACCCAATGCCATGTCCGGCTTGTGGGATCGGAGAATCTGGCTCGTCTGGCGGAAGCGTATATTCGCGGCGATGCGGTTTCCGACGAGGCAGTGCTCACCGAGATCGATCAATGCTTCGTCGAGATGGATGGGCGCAAGACCGACATCGTTGTGCTGGCCTGCACGCATTATCCGTTCATGGCGAATATCTTCCGCCGGCTGGCGCCATGGCCGGTCGACTGGCTGGATCCCGCTGAGGCAATTGCGAGGCGTGCGCGCAGCCTGGTTCCACAGGTGGCCGACGCCGTTCATCCCGACAATTTCGACTTTGCAATGTTCACCTCCGGCGCGCCGGATTTCCCGACCCGGCGGTTGATGCAGGGTTTTGGACTGAAGGCTTGATGATGACGGACAGAATATCGTTGCGTAAACTCGATCGCGTGGACATGCCGGCAGCAGCAGCCGTTCATCGCGCTTCCTTCGACGAGCGCCTCCCGACGCTCTCCGGACTGCACACACCGGAGGAGGATGTCGGCTTCTGGAGTGCAGTTGTGTTCAAGGACTGTCAGATCTGGGGTGCGGAAGAGGATGGCCGGCTCGTGGGCGTCATTGCTTTTCTGGAGGATTGGATCGATCAGCTCTACGTTCTGCCTGAAGCGCAGGGGCGTGGCATCGGTAGCCGATTGCTCGATGTCGCCAAATCGGTCTATCCGGTGCTCTCGCTCTGGACATTCCAGAGAAACGAGCCTGCGCGCCGTTTTTACGAAAAGCACGGCTTCTTCGTGGTTGACGAGTCGGACGGGGCAGGCAATGAGGAGAGGGAGCCGGATGTGCTTTACAAATGGGAAGCACGACTGCACCGACTTTAAGTCGGACGGAGCGGCGGATATTGGGAGATCGATATTTGATGTCTTTTGAAAATGGTTGCAGTTTGATCGTTGAGGCAAGCCATGCGCCTGCGTGACTGCCATAACTTTCATGATTTCCGCGCTCTGGCAAAGGGCCGGCTTCCCGGTCCGATCTTCAATTATATCGATGGCGCTGCCGACGACGAAGTGACGCTTCGGCGCAATACTGCGAGTTTCGAGAGCTGCGATCTAGTGCCGAACGTTCTTCGCGGCGTCAGCGAGATCGACATGTCTGTCACCGTCATGGGACAAAAGCTCGCGACGCCCTTCTATTGCTCGCCGACGGCTCTGCAGCGACTTTTCCATCACCAGGGCGAGAATGCGGTTGCGGCGGCAGCGGCTTCGCTCGGCACGATGTTCGGCGTCTCTTCGCTTGGCACGGTCAGTCTTGAGGAAATCCGCAAGAGGCATGCGGGACCGCAGGTCTACCAGTTCTATTTCCATAAGGATCGTGGGCTGAACCGGGCGATGATGGAGCGGGCGAAGGAAGCCGGCGTCAACGTCATGATGCTGACGGTCGACAGTATTACCGGTGGCAATCGTGAGCGCGACCTTCGCACCGGCTTCTCCATTCCCTTCAAGCTCAATCTCGCCGGCATCGCACAATTCGCCATCAAACCGGCCTGGGCGTTGAATTATGTCACCCACGAGAAATTCCGCCTGCCGCAGCTCGACGAGCATGTGGACATGAGCGGCGGCGCGATGTCGATCGGCAAATACTTCACCGAGATGCTCGATCCATCGATGAACTGGAACGACGTCGCCGAAATGGTGAAGCATTGGGACGGGCAGTTCTGCTTGAAGGGCATCATGTCGGTCGAAGACGCCAAGCGCGCCGTCGATATCGGATGCACCGGCATCGTGCTTTCGAATCATGGTGGCCGGCAATTGGACGGCTCGCGGTCGGCATTCGATCAACTGGCCGAGATCGTCGATGCCGTCGGTCACCGTATCGATGTCATGATGGATGGCGGCATCCAGCGTGGTACACACGTGCTGAAGGCCCTGTCGCTCGGCGCCAAGGCGGTTGGTCTCGGCCGCTTCTACCTCTATCCGCTGGCCGCTGCCGGTCAGGCGGGCGTCGAACGCGCGCTCAAGCATTTGCGCACCGAGATCGAGCGGGACATGAAGCTGATGGGCTGCACCTCCGTCAGCCAGCTGTCGCGGGCAAATCTGCGGTTTCGCTGACATCGCGATTGCCTGTGGGTTTTTTCAATCCACGGGCGCGAAGCTTGGAAATCTTTGCTAGACGGAGGCGCGTCCTTTCAGAAAGATAGGACGCATCCGCATTTGATTCTTGATCATAGGGGAAGTGCATTGCAGGTCGGCATCGACATGGGAACGGCGTCCGGCGGGACCAGCGCCCAGCTCGATATCGAGGAGCTGCTGGCGACTCGTCTCCTGGTACAAGGCAATTCTGGTTCCGGGAAGTCGCATCTGCTGCGACGCCTGCTGGAACAATCCGCGCAATGGGTGCAGCAGGTCATCATCGATCCGGAAGGCGATTTCGTCACACTGGCCGATAAATTCGGGCACGTCGTCGTCGATGGCGAACGCACAGAGGCCGAGCTTGCCGGCATCGCCAACCGCATTCGCCAGCATCGTGTGTCGTGCGTGCTGACGCTCGAAGGGCTTGATATCGAGCAGCAGATGCGTGCCGCTGCCGCCTTCCTCAATGGCATGTTCGATGCCGATCGCGAATTCTGGTATCCGGTGCTTGTCGTGGTCGACGAGGCCCAGATGTTTGCGCCGTCCGTGGGCGGCGACGTCTCCGAAGACGCACGCAAGATGTCGCTGGGTGCCATGACCAACTTGATGTGCCGCGGCCGAAAGCGCGGTCTTGCCGGCGTCATCGCCACGCAGCGACTGGCAAAGCTTGCCAAGAACGTTGCGGCAGAGGCTTCCAACTTCCTGATGGGCCGCACCTTCCTCGATATCGACATGGCGCGTGCCGCCGACCTGCTCGGCATGGATCGCCGTCAGGCCGAAATGTTCCGCGATCTGAAGCGCGGCAATTTCGTAGCGCTCGGCCCGGCGCTGTCGCGGCGGCCATTGCCGATCACCATCGGTTCCGTCGAAACCTCGGCGCGTTCATCGAGCCCGAAGCTGATGCCATTGCCGGATGCGCCGCAGGATGTGGAAGATCTGATCTTCACGCCGGACCCGGAAGAGTTTTCCAAGGCCATCGTGCGTCGTGCAACGCCTGCGCCGCGTCCGACGACCGACATTCTGGCCGAGCTTTCCCGCTCCGTGCCGGCGGCAAGTTCGGCTCCGGCCGAGCCGAGGGTCAGCCAGCCGGAACTATCGAGCGAAGATCGTGAGGCGAGGGTGGGCACCGTGCTCTCCGAAATCCTAGACGATCCGGCTTCGGGTTTTCGCACGGATTCGGTGCTCTATCAGGAGTTCCTCGTCCGGTTGCGCATGCGCCGCGTTCCCGGTGCGCCGATGAGCCTCTCGGAGTTCCGTCGCCGCGTGGCGATCGTACGTTCCGGCGCCGACGAAGCGATCATGGCGACCGATCAGTGGGCAACCGCTCTTTCGCTCTCCACGAGCGTCACTGATGATCTGCAGGGTGTCTTTTTGATGCTGGCCAAGGCGGCGATCGGCAGCGAGCCATGCCCATCCGATGCCCGTATCGCCCGCGCGTACGGCACGCATTCGGCGCGTCGCGCCCGGCGTCTGCTCAGTTATTTCGAGGAACAGGGCAGCGTTGTCGTCCACACGGACTTCTCCGGCAAGCGCATCGTCGCTTTCCCGGATATGGGATGCCAGACTGTGCCGGGCGACGCCAATGCGCCTGATCTTGATGGCGGCGAGCAAGCGGCGGCGGAATAGCGGCCGTATTCTTGCTGAAGAGCGCCAGGCGCTGTTGACATTTTCATGACGACCCCTTAGAGACCGCCCCAACGCCGGGCAGAAATGTCCGGTGTTTCATTTGACATGTCCCGTGGCTTTCTCCGTTCGCTAATGTGAGAAGCCTGTCAGAGCTCGAAAACGGAGTTCAGAGGAGGGCGTGTTTCCTTCGCGGTTCGGCAACGGGCCGCGGCAACGTTTGAAAGGAAATGCGATGAGCAAGCGCGAATCGTCCAAGTACAAAATTGACCGCCGTATGGGCGAGAACATCTGGGGTCGTCCGAAGTCCCCGGTAAACCGTCGCGAATACGGCCCGGGCCAGCACGGCCAGCGCCGCAAGGGCAAGCTTTCGGACTTCGGTGTGCAGCTGCGCGCCAAGCAGAAGCTGAAGGGCTACTACGGCGACCTGCGCGAGAAGCAGTTCCGCGCCATCTTCGCTGAAGCTGACCGCCGCAAGGGCGATACCTCGGAAAACCTGATCGGCCTGCTCGAATCGCGCCTCGACGCGATCGTGTACCGCGCCAAGTTCGTTCCGACCGTCTTCGCAGCGCGTCAGTTCGTCAACCATGGCCACGTCACGGTCAACGGCGTTCGCGTCAACATCGGTTCGTTCCGCTGCAAGGCTGGCGACGTCATCGAAGTTCGCGAAAAGTCCAAGCAGCTGGTTACCGTTCTGGAAGCGGTTTCTCTCGCTGAACGCGACGTTCCGGACTACATCGAAGCCGACCACAACAAGATGGTTGCGACCTTCGCTCGCGTTCCGGCTCTTGCCGACGTGCCGTATGCCGTCGTCATGGAACCGCATCTGGTCGTCGAATTCTATTCGCGTTAATAAGCGGATATTCTTCTTGATGAATGGAAAAGCCGCTCCCTTCGAGCGGCTTTTTTGTCTTGGAGCGCTCTATGACCGATTTGCAGGCAGTTCTTGACAGCATCCATGCTGAGCTTTCGCCGCGCATTGGCGAAGGCAAGGTCGCCGATTATATTCCGGAGCTCGCCAAGGTCGATCCGAAGCAGTTCGGTATGGCGATCGCGACGGTCGACGGAGAGGTTCATAGTGTCGGCGACGCCGATGTAGCCTTTTCCATCCAGAGCATTTCCAAGGTGTTCATGCTGACGCTGGCACTTGGCAAGGTCGGCGAAAGCCTGTGGAAGCGCGTCGGACGCGAGCCGTCAGGCACAGCTTTCAACTCCATCGTCCAGCTCGAGCGTGAAGAAGGCATTCCCCGCAATCCTTTCGTCAATGCCGGCGCCATTGCCGTCAGCGATGTGGTGTTGTCAGGTCATGCGCCGCGCGAGGCGATCGGCGAGCTCCTGCGCTTCGTGCGCTATGTGGCCGATGACGAAACGATCACGATCGACGACAGGGTGGCGCGGTCGGAGACACAAACGGGTTTCCGCAATTTCGCGCTCGCCAATTTCATGCGTGCCTATGGCAATCTCGACCATCCGGTCGAGCACACGCTCGGCGTCTATTTCCACCAATGCGCTCTTTCGATGAGTTGCCAGCAGCTTGCCAAGGCGGGGCTCTATCTCGCGGCACGCGGCAGCAATCCGATCACGGGCCACTCGGTCGTCTCGCCGAAACGGGCGCGACGCATCAATGCCTTGATGCTGACCTGCGGCCATTATGATGGCTCGGGCGACTTCGCCTATCACGTGGGCCTTCCCGGCAAGAGCGGCGTCGGCGGCGGCATTCTGGCCGTAGCGCCGGGCATCGGCTCGATCGCCGTGTGGTCGCCGGGCCTGAACAAGGTTGGCAATTCACAGCTCGGCGCGGTGGCGCTGGAAATGCTGGCAGCACGCACGGGCTGGTCGGTATTCGGCGATTGATGCGGTGTCTTCTTGCCGTGCTTTCTGCTATCAGCGTGGCAAGATACTGAGGACGATGGAATGAATATCGCAACGACGGTGATGGACGAAATCGATATCGAGGCTGAAGACGCCGGCTCCGACGTGCATCCGATGTTTTTCGACGCGCCTCGGTCCGTCTCCTTCAACAAGCTCCGCAAGCGGCTTTTGCGGCAGG
>BFBZ01001018.1_pt1 | contig 20666 bp, 17 predicted proteins | sample 1888401 | NCBI WGS metagenome assembly BFBZ01 (sample SAMD00112614, study PRJDB3348) | symbiont metagenome | host: Chara braunii | reverse complement strand
AACCTTGCGCAGACAAGAGCCGTTCCCAGTACATTAGGATTGACAGAATGACAAATGTGCAATAGGTGTATACTAACGTCAATTTGGGAGGAATGGGGAATGCCCATCAATGTCGCACCCACCGGCTTGGCGCGCGATCTGATAGTGCGCGCCAATACCGGTAAGCCGATCCGGATCGGCCTCATTGGAAGCGGCGAGATGGGAACGGATATCGTTACCCGCGTCGCACATATGCCGGGCATTGAGATTGGCGCCATCTGCGACTTGAACATGGCACGCGCCCGCAGTGCCGTGGACATAGCCTTTCTTACCGCGGGCCATCATAGCGACGCGGCGAGTGCCGAACAGATCAATTCGGCGATAGAGGCTCGAAAGGTGGCGATCACCGCCAATTCCGAGGATAATCCTCAATAGCGGCCTGATCGACGTGGTGATTGACGCCACGGGCGTGCCGGCGGTCGGCGCGGAGATAGGTCTACGCGCGATGGAGCACGGCAAGCATCTCGTCATGATGAACGTCGAGGCCGACGTCACCATCGGCGCCTATCTCAGGAGCGAGGCCGAGAGGCTTGGAGTCACGTATTCGCTCGGCGCCGGCGACGAGCCATCCTCCTGCATGGAGCTGATCGAGTTCGTCTCGGCCATGGGTCATCCCATCGTTGCCGCCGGCAAGGGCAAGAACAATCCGCTGAACGTCGATGCTACTCCGCCCGACTACGAGGAGGAAGCGCAGCGGCGCAACATGAACGTGCGCATGCTGGTCGAGTTCGTCGACGGCTCCAAGACCATGGTCGAGATGGCGGCGATCGCCAACGCCACCGGGCTGATTCCCGACAAGCCGGGCATGCACGGTCCTTCCGCGACGCTCGGTGAGCTTTCGAAGACGCTGGTCCCGCAAAAGGACGGCGGCGTTCTCTCGAAGATCGGCGTCGTCGACTATTCGATCGGCAAGGGTGTCGCTCCCGGAGTCTTCGTGATCGCCGACATGTCGCACCCGCGCATATCGGAACGCATGGAGGATCTGAAGATGGGCCACGGGCCGTACTTCACCTTCCATCGCCCCTACCATCTCACTTCCCTTGAGGTGCCGCTCACATGCGCTCGCGTCGTGCTTTACGGCAAGGCCGACATGGTGCCGCTGTCGAAGCCGGTCGCGGAGGTCTGCGCCGTGGCGAAGAAGGACCTGAAGCCGGGCGACAAGCTCGATGCGATTGGCGAGTACTGTTACCGCGCCTGGATCATGACCGCCTCGGAAGCCCGTTCGGCCAAAGCCATCCCCTGCGGCCTGCTGCAGGGAGGCTCAGTCACCGCGCCTATGAAGAAGGGTGAACTGATCACCTACCAGAATGCATCGGTCGCGCCGGGCTCCCGCATCGCAGCGCTGCGCGCGCGGCAGGATGCCCTCGTTTACGGTAAGGAGGCCTGATCATGACCCAACGCGCCCGCGCGGTGACGGCAGAGCCAGAAACCAGCAATCTGCCCTTCATCTACCGTGAATACACCCGCGATCAGCTCCTCGATGCGCTGCGCAAGATGCATCTCATCCGCCAGTTCGAGGAGGGCGCCGAGGAAAGCTATATGCGAGGCCTCATCCACGGCACGATGCATCTTTCGATCGGCCAGGAAGCGAGCGCCATGGGCATCTGCATGCCGCTGACGCGCGAGGACCAGATCACCTCCACCCATCGCGGCCATGGCCATTGCATCGCCAAGGGGGCGGATGTATCCCGCATGTTCGCCGAATTCTTCGGCAAGACGACCGGCTATTGTGCCGGGCGGGGCGGCTCCATGCACATTGCCGATGTGACGACCGGCAACCTCGGAGCAAACGGCATCGTTGGCGGCGGCCTGCCGATCGCGGTCGGCGCGTCCTTGACCGCCAAGCGCTTGAAGACCGGCAACATCGTCATCTGCTTTTTCGGCGACGGGGCGAACAATGAAGGCGCCTTCCACGAGGCTCTGAACATGGCCTCCATTTGGCAGTTGCCGGTGATCTTCGTCTGCGAGAACAACGGCTATGGCATGTCGACCTCGACCGTCCGCTCGACGGCGGTGACCAATATCGCCGACCGCGCCGGCGCCTATTCCATGCCGGGCGTCATCGTCGATGGCAACGTGCTTTCGGACGTCGCCGAGGCTTCTCACAACGCGGTCGAACGCGCGCGGCGTGGCGAGGGGCCGACCCTAATCGAAACCAAGACCTATCGCTATCGCGGCCATTCGAAGAGCGACCGCAACCGCTACCGCACGAAAGAGGAGATCGAGGACTGGATGACCCATCGCGATCCCATCGCCCGATACGAGGCTGAGCTAAAGGATTTCGGCATCGCGTCGGCGGACGAGATCAAGGCGATCCATGATGCCGTGCGTCGGGAAATCGCCGCCGGTATCGACTTCGCCAAGGAAAGCCCGATGCCAGCGATTTCCGACCTTGCCGACAATGTCTATACCCGGGAGACCTGAAGTGACCGAGACAGTCAGGGAACTCAGCTATTCGCAAGCCATCCAGGAAGCCATGGCGATCGCCATGGAGGCAGATGAACGCGTGATCCTCATGGGCGAGGATATTGGCGTCTATGGCGGTGCCTTCCAGGTGACGGGCGATCTGATCGAGCGATTCGGCCCAGACCGGGTAATGGACACCCCGATTTCGGAACTCGGCGGCGCGGGTGTGGCCGTCGGGGCGGCTGTCACCGGCCTTCGCCCGATCTTCGAATTCCAGTTTTCCGATTTCGCGGCACTCGCCATGGAGCAGATCGTCAACCAGGCGGCCAAGATGCGCTACATGCTCGGCGGCGCGGTCTCCGTGCCGGTCGTCATGCGCTTTCCGGCGGGCTCGGGCACGGGCGCAGCTGCCCAGCACAGCCAGAGCCTCGAGGCCTGGCTTGGCCATGTGCCGGGCCTGAAGGTGATCCAGCCGGCAACCCCTCATGACGTGAAGGGCATGCTGCTCGCCGCCGTGGCCGACCCGGACCCGGTGATGATCTTCGAGCACAAGCTCCTCTACAAGATGAAGGGGCCGGTCCCCGAGGGCCATTACACCGTGCCGCTCGACAAGGCGGAAATCCGCCGCGAAGGCACCGACGTCACCATTGTCGCGACCTCGATCATGGTGCACAAGGCGCTCGAAGCCGCCGACAAGCTGGCCGAAGACGGCATCAGCGCGGAAGTGGTCGACCTGCGCTCCATCCGACCGATCGACCGCGAGACGGTGATTGCGAGTGTCAAGAAGACCTCGCGGCTGATCTGTGTCTATGAGGGCGTGAAGACGCTTGGCATTGGCGCGGAAATCGGCGCCATGATCGCCGAAAGCGAGGCGTTCGACTATCTAGACGCGCCGATCGTCCGTCTTGGCGGATCGGAAACGCCGATCCCCTATAATCCTGAACTTGAAAAGGCCGCCGTGCCACAGATGCCGGACATTCTGACCGCCGCGCGCAATCTTGTCAGGGGAGTGCGCTGAGCATGGCGACGGAAGTCATCCTGCCCAAGGTCGACATGGACATGGCGACCGGCAAGATCTCCAAATGGTTCTTCGCCGAAGGGGATCAGGTAAAGAAGGGCGACGTGCTCTTCGAGATAGAGACCGACAAGGCGGCGATGGAAATCGACGCCCCGGCCGACGGGACGCTGCGCAACGTGACCGGCAAGGAAGGGATTGACATCGCGGTGGGTTCCGCTGTCGCTTGGATTGTGGCCGCTGGCGAGGACGTACCGGATGCGATAGCCCCGGTCGCCGCCGCCGCCCCGGCGGCAAGCAAAAAACAGGCCGAGGCGGCACATGCCGTCGCGGCGCCGGAAAAGGCCGGCCCGTCGAACGGCGCGGTGCGCGCCACGCCGCTCGCCCGCCGGATCGCCCGGGAAAAGGGAGTGGATCTTTCCACTCTTGCGGGCAGCGGCCCCCATGGGCGTATCGTCAGCGCCGATGTGCTGGGCGCGAAAGCGCGCCCCGGCCAGGAGGTCGCCGTCGCGCCGTCCGCGCCGCAGGCAGCGGCTGCGGTGGCACCTGCGGCCACGCCGGTCGTGCCCGCGACCGCCGAGGCGACGCTCAGGCTCTTCCCGGAAGGCTCCTACGAACTCCAGCCGCACAGCGGCATGCGCCGCACCATCGCCCGCCGCCTCGTCGAGGCGAAGAGCACTGTGCCGCATTTCTACTTGACGGCGGATTGCCGACTCGACACGCTGATGAAGCTCCGCGCCGAGCTCAATGCGGCGGCGCCGGCCAACGGGGGCGGCCCAGCCTACAAGCTCTCGGTCAACGACATGGTCGTCAAGGCCTATGCGCTAGCGCTTTCCGGCACGCCGAACGCGAACGTCTCGTGGACGGAAGAACAGCTCGTCCGCCACTGTTCTGTCGATGTCGGCGTCGCGGTATCGGTCCCAGGCGGGCTGATCACCCCGATCGTGCGCCATGCGGAGGCAAAGACCCTGTCGTCGATCTCGAATGAGATGAAGGACCTTGCGGCCCGGGCCCGGGCGGGCAAGCTGAAACCGGAGGAATATCAGGGCGGCACGGGCGCGGTCTCCAATCTCGGCATGTTTGGCGTCAAGGCCTTCGCTGCGATCATCAACCCGCCGCATTCGACCATTTTGGCCGTCGGCGCGGGCGAGCGGCGTCCGGTAGTGGCCGATGACGGCAGCATTGCCGCCGCGACGATGATGAGCGTGACGCTGTCCACCGACCATCGGGCTGTCGACGGTGCTCTTGGGGCCGAGCTTCTCGGCCGGTTCCGCACACTGATCGAAAACCCGATGTCGATGCTGGTTTGAGCTTTTCGTCCCACGACATGAGGGCAGGCGGCCAAGGTTGGAAACGAAGCTTGGCGCTTGCCCCTTTTTCCAAGGAACACCCATGTCATCCTCCTATGACGTCATGATTATCGGGTCGGGTCCCGGTGGCTATGTGACCGCCATCCGCGCTGCACAGCTAGGCTTTAAGACGGCTATTGTCGAGCGCGAGCATCTCGGCGGCGTCTGTCTCAATTGGGGCTGTATTCCCACCAAGGCGCTTTTGCGCTCGGCGGAGGTGCTCGACAATGCCAATCATGCGAAGAGCTACGGCCTCGTGCTGAACGGCTCAATCTCGGCGGAGGTTGGCGCCGTCGTTGCCCGCTCGCGCGCCGTCTCGCAGCGCCTGAACGGCGGCGTCGGCTTCCTCATGAAGAAGAACAAGATCGACGTTATCTGGGGCGAGGCGAAGTTCGCCAAGGCCCATGAAATCGTCGTCGGGAAGCCGTCGAAGCCGGCCATGCAGCCGCAGAGCCCGCTGCCGAAGGGTGCTCTGGGCGTGGGCACTTATACCGCGAAGCACATCATCGTCGCGACCGGCGCACGTCCGCGTGCACTGGCCGGCATCGAGCCGGACGGCAAGCTGATCTGGACCTATTTCGAGGCGATGGTGCCGAAGGAACTGCCGAAGTCGATGCTCGTCGCGGGCTCGGGCGCCATCGGCATCGAATTCGCCAGCTTCTATCGCTCCATGGGCGTCGATGTCACCGTCATCGAGGTTATGCCGCAGATCATGCCGGTGGAAGACGCGGAAATCTCCGCCATCGCCCGCAAGGTGCTGGAGAAGCGCGGCCTCAAGATCATTACCTCCGCCAAGGTCACCAAAGTCGAGAAAGGTTCGAACACCATCACGGCAACCATCGAGACTTCGGATGGCAAGAGCCACCGGGTCACTGCGGACCGCATGATCTCCGCCGTCGGCGTGCAGGGCAATATCGAGAACCTTGGCCTTGAGGCCCTCGGCGTCAAGATCGACCGCGGCTGCATCGTCATCGACGGCTACGGCAATACCAACGTTCCGGGTATCTATGCCATAGGCGACGTGGCCGGCCCACCCATGCTCGCCCACAAAGCCGAGCACGAAGGCGTGATCTGCATCGAAAAGATCGCGGGACTGCCGAACGTCCACCCGACGGACAAAGGCAAGATCCCCGGTTGCACCTATTGCAATCCGCAGGTGGCCTCTGTCGGCCTCACCGAAGCCAAGGCCAAGGAGCAAGGCCGCGACATCCGTGTCGGCCGCTTCTCCTTCGGAGCGAACGGCAAGGCGATTGCGCTCGGCGAGGACAACGGCCTCGTGAAGACCATCTTCGACAGGAAGACGGGCGAACTCCTTGGTGTGCATATGGTCGGCGCGGAAGTAACCGAACTCATTCAGGGCTTCGTGGTGGCGATGAACCTCGAAACCACCGAAGAAGACCTAATGCACACCATTTTTCCGCATCCGACCCTTTCCGAAATGATGAAGGAAAGCGTGCTCGATGCCTACGGGCGGGTGCTGAATGCATAGGTGAGGGGATTGCCGTGTCCGGGCGTTTCGTTTTTCAGAGCGAAATGTGATTACGGATCGCGGTTTCTCGGCTTGCTTGACGCTCCTGCCCAAGCCGGCTCTGCGACCAGCCGAGCGCGCTCCCGACGATTTCGCCAACCTCATCGAGAACCGTCCCCGTCAGCGAGCCGGAAAGAGCGATATCGGTGCGGCGGAAGAGCACGTCGTCGAGCGTACCGATCTTTTCCTCGCGGCAGATGAACGCGATTTCCTCACGGGCGTAGCCGGGCAGCGATGCCAGCGGCGTAAGCCGGCCCTCGCAGTCGAGAAGCAGGTTGCGGACCCGCATGCCGTGGCGGGAAAGCAGCTGGCGGCTTGCCTCGAGCGCAATCGAAAACTCCGTCGCGAAAGCCTGCTCCAATGCGCCGAGTCCCTCCTTGTCTCGTGGAAAGCCTCGCCCTCCGCCGATGGCTAGTCGTTCGGTACTGATGTGGCGCGGCTTGCCGAGCATGGCGAGAATACGGTCTGCCGCCTCTTCGGCAAAGCCGCGGAAGGTCGTCCATTTGCCGCCGATCAGCGACAAGACCGGAACCCCAAGCCCCGGCACGCTGTCCTCGGCAATGGAATGGTCGCGGCTAACTTCGCCGGGATCGAGCCCTTCCGAACGCGGAAGTGGCCTTACCCCACAATAGGTCATGGCGATCTCATCGGCCGTGACGGCGATCGAGGGGAAAACCTCCGAAATGACGGCGGCCATATAGCGCATTTCCTCGTCGCTGCAGCGCGCGGCGTCCGGATCGGGCTCCGGAATGTCGGTCGAGCCGATCAGCACATTGCCCATGAAGGGGTAGAGCAGGTTCACCCGCCCGTCCGCCGAACCGAAATAGACCATGCGACCCTTCAGCGCTTCGTGGAGGCGGCGATTGCGGACAATGAGATGCGAGCCCTTGTTGCCGCCCATATGGCGGGATTCGATGCCGAGGCCGCGGTTCACCTTGTCGATCCAGGCGCCGCCAGCATTGACGATGATGTCGGCGGCGATCGGCGCCGTCTCACCGGTCAGCCGGTCGCTGAGGAGGAGCAAGCCCTCCTCACGCGTCACCTCCGCATGGTTCAGTGCACGCGCTCCCGGATGGGCCGCCTCGCCGTCGAGGATGAGTTCAAGGCCGAGCCGCTCGGCGTGGGTGATGCACGCCTCATAATAGAGGCCAACGGCGCGGATCGCCGGGTCGAGATCCGGCATTAGGGAGAGCGCGCGAGACCGGCCCAGCATGCGATGGTTCGGCATGGTGCGGAAATGCCGGCCGAAGAGGTCGTAGAGCAGGAGGCCCAAGCGGGTAATCAGCGCGCCCCGGTCGGCAAGCTTCGCCTTCATGCCGAGAAAGCGCCGAAGCGACGGCACGATGCCGCCGAAGATCGAAGCGACCGGCAGCACGGTCTCAAGCGGCTTCACGTAATGGGCGGCGTTGGTGAGCAGCAGGTTGCGTTCGCGCGCCGACTGGGCGACGAGCCGGAATTCGCCAGTTTCGAGATATTTGATCCCGCCATGCATTAGCCGCGAGGGCGCGGCGCTGGCGCCCGAGCAGAAATCGCTCCGCTCGGCCAGGATGACGTCGATCCCTTGTTCGGAGAGATCGCGGAAGAGGCCGCAGCCATTGATGCCGCCGCCGAGGATGAGAACGGTTGTCTTCCCGGGCAAGCCCGCGAGCCGCGACCTTGTGTCGGTGCTCTCACGCATCGACGATAGCCACCTTGATGGCATCGCCGCGTTCGGCGGTTTCAAGCGCAGTCGAGATTTCGCTGAGTTCGAAGCGGTGGGTCAGCATGCTTTCGACCTCCAAACGGCCCGAGGCGATCATGGCGAGCGATTTTTCGAATTGCAGCCGGCCGAGACCGAAGGAGCCGGTGACGACGATCTCGTTGTAATGAATCGCGTTGACGTCCAGCGTCCCCATCTCGCCCGCGGAAAAACCGGCAAATAGGCTGATTGCGCCCCGGTGGCGTACGAGGCCGATCGCGTCATTGGCGAGACGCGGCACGCCAATCGCGACAATGACCTTGTCCGCGCCGAGACCGTCGGTCTCGCGAGCAACGATCGCTTTCAGGTCCTCCGCCGTCGGATCGACGACCACATCCGCCCCGGCTTCGAGCGCGGCGGCTCGGCGCGAGGCGCTAGGCTCTGACACGATGATGCGGGACGCGCCGGAAAGCCGCGCCAGCTTCACATGCAGCAGGCCGATCGGGCCGCAGCCAAGAATGACTACCTTGTCGGCGATCGAGACGGCAATCCGCTCCTGCCCGTTCAGCACGCAGGAAAGCGGCTCGATGAGAGCGGCTTTTTCCCAGGAAAGCCCGGCGGGAAGCTTGAAGACATTGCCCGAGCGCACGGCCTCGACGGGAATGCGGATATACTCGGCAAAGGCGCCGTCAATCTCGTAGCCGATCGCCATCTGGTTCTTGCAAATGTTCTCGTAGCCCCGCTTGCAATAGGCGCAGTGACCACAGGGAATGGCCGGACAGACGGCGACCGCCTCGCCTAAGCAAAACTGGCCATGGCCGCCATTGTCGACGACTTCGCCGGAAAATTCGTGACCGAGGATCGAGGGATAGCGGATGCCGGCAGTCTTGCGCCCCCGAAAGATGCGGATATCGGTGCCGCAGACGGTCGCCGCTTTCACACGGATCAGCAGGTCGCCCGGCTTCAGCGCCGGCTCGCCGACTTGTTCGAAATCGAGCCTGTTCGGCGCCTTCAAGACTCCCGCCTTCATTTTCCGCTTCCTCTATGTGTGCACAAAAATTAGTAGTWCAATACAAAAATTCAGTTAACCTGTCCATCCACGTCAGACAAAAACGCATAGCTGTGGCCTTGAATTGAGCGAACGCTTGCCGCGATTCCATAAAAAACCATTTAGAATGGCGACTTATAGAAAATTCAGCGACATCCCGCGTCCTGATGTTGACAGGTGCCTGGATGTGCACATATATAAAAAATGTGATAAAAATGTTCAGAAAGGTTGCGTGGGACCGGACACGCCGACGGAGGCCCAATCGGGTGCTCCTTCGACGCCATGCCATGCGAAACGGCTGTTGACGGTGCGGTCGCGAGAGCGGCCCGCCAATCGAGATTGGGAGGACTTAGCTATGAAATTGACAAGACTGTTGATGGGTGCCGCTCTCTTGGCGCTGGCCGCGGCCGGCACGGCCCAGGCGCAGGGCCAGCAGGACCTGATCAAGCCGATCAATAAGGAACTCACCTTCGTCTACATCCCGAAGGTGATACATCCCTGGTACGACGTGGTGGCGCAGGGCGCTAAGTTCGCTGCGGACGAATTCGCAAAGTCGGGTATCAAGGTGAACGTGATCTGGGACCAGCCTCCGCAGGCGGATGTCGCCGACCAGAACCAGCGCATCGAGACCAATATCGGCCGCAAACCGGATGGCCTCGCGGTCGCTTGCCTCGATCAGGCCACCAATGTGCAGTTGCTCGGCGAAGCTCGCAAGGCGGGCCTCAACGTCATCACCTTCAACTCCTTCTGCGATGACGCCTTCCCGTTCGTTGGCCCGAAGAGCAGCTATCAGGACGGCTTCGATCTCGGCGAATTCCTCGCCACGAAGCTGGGTGGCAAGGGAAAAATCGGCATCCTCGCCGGCAGTTTGACCGCCTCCGACCACGTACAGCGCATCCAGGGATTCAAGAAGGCGCTGGCAAGTCATCCAGACATGAAGATCGTCTTTGAACAACCCGACAATGACGTGCTGGAAAATGCCGTGTCGCTGACCGAAAACGCCCTGCAGGCCAATCCGGACCTCGCCGGCATATTCGGCTCGAACGCCTCGAATCCGATCGGCGCCGCCCGCGCGGTCAAGAATGCGGGCCTTGCCGGCAAGGTGGCGATTGTCGGCATGGACGACCTGCCGGAAGCGGTCGATGCGGTCTGCGACGGCACGATCACTGCGCTGAAGGCGCAGCGTCAGTGGGACATGGGCTACTGGACGGTGAAGTATCTCGTCGCTATGAACGAGAACCATACCTATCCGATGTTCCACGATACTGGCTCGCGCTTCATCACCAAGAAAGACTGCAAATAGGCGCTCAAAACGACCGTGCGGGGCCGCCTGGTCCCGCATCCCGCGTTTCCTGGGAGGAACGGCTGTGAGCAAGACGATTTTCGAGGCCTTGAATGTCTCGAAGACCTTCGGCGTCGTGAAGGCGCTTCGTGGCGTGTCGATCGGCATCCGGCGGGGCGAGGTGCACGCGATCATTGGCGAGAACGGGGCCGGCAAGTCGACGCTGATGGGCGTGTTCTGCGGCAAGGAACGGCCCACGGCCGGCGAATTGCGCCGCAATGGCCAGCCAATCGAGTTTCACCGGCCGCTCGATGCCCAGCAGGCCGGCATTTCCATAGCGCCGCAGGAAATCAACCTGGTGCCGGACCTGACGGCGGCGGAAAACATCATGCTCGGCGCTCATCGTCGGCGGCCGCTCGGCATCGACTGGAAAGCGACCTGCGCCTTGGCCAGCGAACACCTGCTGAAGATCGACCAGTCGATCGATCCGGCGACGAAAGTTTCCGCGCTCAGCAAGGCGCAACAGCAGCTAGTGCAGATCGCCCGTGCCGCGGCGACCTCCGCCGACATCCTGATCCTTGACGAGCCGACGGCGACGCTCACCTCGCGCGAAACGGAAAAACTGTTCGCTTATATCCGCGCCTTCCGTGCGGCTGGCGGCTCGATCTTCTACATTTCCCACCGGCTGGACGAAATCCTTGAGCTTTCCGACCGCATCAGTGTGCTCCGCGACGGCGCCTTCTTCGGCGAGCTCGACCCGAAGACGGCGACGAAGCAAGAAATGGTGCGCGCCATGGCGGGTCGGGATATCGGCAGCGGCAATCCGGCACCGCATGTGCAGCTCGAAAAGCGCGAGGTGGTGCTTTCCGTGCGCGGCCTTTCTCGGCACGGCGAGTTCCACGACGTGTCCTTCGACCTGCACAAGGGCGAAATCCTCGGTGTCTCGGGTCTCGTCGGCGCGGGTCGCACTGAGGTCGCGAAATGCATTTTCGGGCTCACGCGCGCCGATGCCGGCACGGTTGAGCTGTTCGGCGAACGCCTAGACCATCGCTCGCCGCTCGCCTCCATCGGAAAGGGGCTGGTCTACCTGCCCGAGGAGCGCAAGCAGGAAGGCATTTTCCCGCTGCTCGCCATCTCGGAAAACATGTCCATGCCCTCGCTCGGGCGCTATGGCGGACTTCTTCACATGCGCACCGGCGACATGATGAAGGATGTGGAGGGCTTCGTAAGCCGGCTTCAGATCAAGCTCGGCTCCCCGCGCGATCCGATCACATCGCTTTCGGGGGGCAACCAGCAGAAGGTCATCATCGGCCGCTGGCTAATGAAGAACGCGCGAGTGCTGATCATGGACGAGCCGACGCGCGGCATCGACGTCGCCGCCAAGTTCGAGATCCAACAGGAGCTTCGTCGCTTCACCGATCAGGAGAACCTGTCGATCATCTTCATTTCCTCCGAACTCGAAGAGGTCCTGGACGTTTCGGACCGTATCCTCGTCATGCATGAAGGGCGCGTCAAGGGCGCGCCGACGGCAGCGGAGGCAACCCAAGAATCCTTGCTGCAGCTCGCGATGAGCTAAGCAGGGACGGCAGCAGATAGTAAAGGTTGACGACCATGAGTGACAACACGATGTCCGAGGCCACGAGACGCCAACGCCGCCAGGGCCTCATCGCAAGCTTCTGGGGCTGGGAGGCGAGCGGCATCACCGTCGCGCTGATCGCGCTGATGGTGGTGCTTTCCTTCGCCACCGACAATTTCTTCTCAGCCTACAATATGTCCGTCGTGGCGCGGCAGGCAGCCTTTGTCGGCCTCGTCGCGCTCGGCCAGACCCTAGTGCTCCTAGTCGGCGGCATCGACCTCTCGGTCGGGGCGGCTGCTGGGCTTTCCGCCATCGTCGGCTCGCTGATGCTGACCGCTTTCGGGGTACACCCTTACCTTGTCATACCACTCACCATGCTGTTTGGGCTCTGCCTCGGCTTCGTCAATGGTCTCTTCGTCGCGGGCCTACGCCTGAATCCTTTCATCGTGACGCTTGCGACCTGGGAAATCTTCGCGGGCATGACCATGGTGCTCACCAAGGGCTATCCCATCCGCCCGCTCGGCGAGCAGTTCGACTATTTCGGCAAGGGCGAAATCCTCTCAGTGCCTATCCCTGTGCTGTTGTTCGTGCTTTCGGGCCTGATCCTGATCTGGGTGCTGACGCAGACGCGCTTCGGGCGCAACGTCTTCGCCGTCGGTGGCAATCGCGAGGCGGCGGTGCTGGTCGGCATCCGCGCCAACCTGGTCGAATTCGTCGTCTTCGGGCTTGCCGGCATGTTCGCCGCACTCGCTGGCATCCTCTTCGCAAGCCGCATGGATGCGGGCCAGCCCTCCGTAGGCGAAGGCTGGCTGATGGGTGCGATCACGGCCGCGATCCTCGGCGGCACCAGTTTGCGCGGCGGCCAAGGCTCGATCATCGGCACAATGCTGGGCGCGATGCTGCTGACCGTGCTGGCGAACGGCACGGTGCTTCTCAACGTGTCCGGGTTCTGGCAGCGCGTCATCGTCGGCTGCGTTGTACTAATCGCCGTGCTCGTCGACCTCTTCCGCCGGAAAAATTGAGGTTCGGCGTCAAGTAAGGCGCTTGGTCCATGGAAAACGGGGAAAGCCTGCTCTAAAGCTGTCCCATCTGGATGTCTTGGGAGAAGCGATAACCGTGTCCGACCTAACTGACAATTTGCGCACGAGAGCGGCCTGGCTCTATTACAAGGAAGGCATGACACAGGGGCAGGTCGCGCAAGAACTAGGCCTAAATCGGGCAAAGGTGCTGCGCATGCTGGCCGCCTCGCGCATAGACGGCACGGTGCAGATTCGCGTGCTGTCCAAGCAGAGCAGCTGCATCGCGCTCGAACGCGAGCTGGAGAGGAAGTTCAACCTCGATCGGGCGATCGTCGTTCCGGTGCCGAAACAGGCCGAGCAACTGCCGGAAATCATTGGCGGGGTGCTCGGCGAATACATCACCGACCTGCTCAAAGAAAACCTGATCATCGGACTCGGCTGGGGCAAGACGCTGAGCTCATGCCTGCCGTCGATACCGCAGCAGACCGACGCGCATATTTCTGTCGTGTCGCTGCTCGGCGGACTGACGCGCGTCAGCGCCTTCAACCCCTCCGAGTTCGCCTGGCGACTCGGCGATCGGCTGGCGGCGGAAGCCTATCTCATCGCCGCCCCGGTCTTCGCACCGGACGAGCGGACCCGTGACGCGCTTCTTACCCATCCGGGAATCCGCGAGGTTTTCCGCCGGTCGGAAAATCTCGACGTCGCGGTCGTCAGCGTCGGTGATCTGTCGCCCGGCTCCACCTTCAGCCGCTACAGCCTGCTGGAGCGGGAGGAACTCATGTCGCTGCAAAAGGCGGGCGCGGTCGGCGACATTCTCTGCCGCTTCATCAATGCCGACGGCGAAATCCTCGACCACGACGTCAACCGTCGCGTCGTCGCGGTAGATCCGCGCTCGTTGCGCACGGCGCGCAAGATCGTGCTGGCCTCCGGCGGCTGGCATAAATACGGGGTCTTTCGCGCTGCGCTGAAGATGCTGTCGCCGCATGTGGTGCTGACCGACCTCGAGGTTGCCCAGCGCCTTGTCGACGAGTAGCCATTGCTATAGCGACGCCAAGAACAATCTATTTTGTCGGCTGTCGCCAGATGCGTTGGCGCTCTGTTTCGGGCGTTCGCGTGGCCGGCCGAGACATGACGCCAACGCGGATGGCCTGTGTGCCGGCCAGCCCACGCGGCCATGATCCCGAGCTCTCAACGCTCGAACAACGCCACAGTCTACCCCCGATGCGCTCCGTTGCATGAAGCCGCCATGCAGTAGCCTCGTTGATATGGCCGGCCGGTGAGGGACAGTACGCAGATAAGCGGCGCCTGCAGCGCCTCGCTTTCCACCAGCACCGTCGCAATCGAAAATATCAGTCGCAGTCGCTGCCATTCCTGCTTCCGAACTTGCTGGCCGAAATCTCCGCACGAACATTCGAAAATATTGTTGTCCAAAAGTACGATAAACATAGCAGAACGGGCATGGCGCCATGCATGACTGATGGCGGAATTCATGATTTAGAATCAGTTATATACCCCATGTACGCGCTGCTCGCGAGGCTTCCCCAATGGGGCGTCTATCCGTWTCGCGCTTGAAGTTTTTGCTGGAGCCATTGACATAATTTTTGTACAGTTGTAAATGCCAATTACACAATGTTCAAGCAGTTTGGGAGGATGGCTTGGTCGAAATCTACGATCACAACGGCAAGGCGGTTAGACACGGGCGCGCCCGCGTGAACGGCATTCGCATGCACTACGTAACTGCAGGCGAAGGCAAGGCGCTGCTGCTGTTGCATGGCACGCCGAAGACACATTTCTACTGGTATCGGCTCATCCCGCTGCTGACCCCGCATTTCCAGGTGGTGGCACCCGATCTGCGCGGCTTCGGCGATACCGATAAGCCCCCGGCGGAAGAAGGCTATGACTCGCGCACCAATGCCCGAGACGTCGCGGAACTCATGACCCTGCTCGGTCACGAGACGTTCCATGTCCATGGCGAGGACCGGGGCGCCGAATTCGCCTATGTGCTGGCCGCGACGGAGCCGAACCGGGTGAGGACCCTTTCCTTCGCCGAAATGCTGCTCTCGGGACAGGGGCTCGAGGAATGGTCGAACTTCACGCCGGAAAAGGTTTCCTCGCAATTCCGCATGGCCGGTGTTTGGCTTTGGCACATCCCCTTCTTCTGGATTCCGCATCTGCCGGAAATGCTGATCTCGGGCCGCGAGCGTGAGTTCTGGGAATTCTGGATCAAGGCCGAGACTTGGAATCCCAACGCGATCGCCGATGAGGCGATCACCGAATGGATCGCGCGCCTGTCCGCGCCGGGCGGGCTGCGCGGCTGCCTTGAGACGTATCGAGCCGGCCTCAAGAACGCCCGCATCAACGACGAGCTGATCAAGACCAAACTCAAGGTGCCGGTCATGACCATCGGCGCGCCAGAATTCTTTGGCGAACTGGTTCGCGATCAGATGACGCGGGTCGCCGAACGCGTGGTGAAGTCCGACGTGTTCCAGGAGTGCGGCCACAGCCTTGCACTGGAGGCGCCGGACCGTCTTAGCGCGGCGCTCCTGGACTTCATCCGCAATCACGGCTGATCCGGCCCGGTTTTGGGCAGGGCGTGACGCCGTCCTGCCGCACCCGGGAGATGGAAAGCTGTGGCCGGCGCGGCCGGTCACCACTGACGCCACATTTTTCCCGCCTCGCGAAGAGGCAAGAACCTTGAGAGGAGAACCAAGCAATGACCCTGCATGCCCTGAAGAGAGTTCTGGCAACGATGGTGGTCGCCTCGATGCCGATGGCGGCCCTCGCCGACAACACTCAAGGCGTCAAGCATCCGCTGTGGTACAAGGAGCCGTCGGAAAAGACGATGAAGCTTGCCAAGATCGACGACCTCACCAATGTCGTCGTTTCGGACGGGCAGCGCGGCGAGGAAGGTTTTCCGGCCTCCAAGATCGTCATCACCGACGAACAGAAGGCCAAGATCAAAGCCGGCAATTTCACTGTCGCCATTTCCATGGGCTGGCTCGGCGACGACTGGGCCTCGCAGCAGCTCATCGGTCTGAAGGAAACCTTCGAAAGCCTTGGCATCAAGGTCGTTGCCGAAACCAATGCCAACTGGGACGACGCCAAGCAGATCGCCGACCTTGAAGCCATCTCGGTGCTGAAGCCGAACCTGCTCGTCTCGATTCCGCTCAACGGCAAGACGACGGCCAGCGCCTACAAGCGCATTTCGGATGCCGGTACCAAGGTCGTCTTCATCGACCAGGCCGTAGAAGGCATGGATCCGGGCAAGAACTATGCTTCGATCATCTCCTCGGACAATCTCGCGCTCGGCATGTATCTTGCCGACCTGCTGGCGGAATCGATCCACTACAAAGGGAATGTTGCGGCGCTCTACTTCGCCAACGACTTCTATGTGACGAACCTGCGCTACGAGGGCTTTATCGCGCGTCTCCGCGCGAAGTACCCGGATGTGAAGCTCGTCGCCGCCGCTGGCCATGACGACCCGAACAAGGGGCAGGAAGTGGCACAAGGGGTTCTCGCCCGCTATCCGAACATCGACGGCATGTATGCGAGTTGGTCCATTCCGGCCATGGGTGCGGTGACCGCCGCCAATGTCGCCGGCCGCACGCCCGCGGACTTCAAGATCGTCAACGAGAACTTCGACCAGATCGTTGCCCTCAACATGGCCCGGAACGGGTTTATCGCTGGCATTTCCTCGCAGCGCCCCTACGACCAGGGCACCGCGGAAGCCAAGGTTGGCGCCCTGACGCTGATCGGCGAGAAGGTCCCGCCCTATGTCGTCGTGCCGCCGCTGGCCGTGAAGCGCTCCAACCTGCCAGCCTCCTACAAGACGATCTACCGCATCGACCTGCCGAAGGAGATGAGCTCGGCCATCTCCCAGTAACCTGAGCCGAGGCGGAGGCGCCTGCCCCCGCCTCCGTCCAGCCTCGCCCCGCAATAGGAGACCGTCCGATGGCGACCGATCAAGCCGTGCTGGAAATGCGCGACATCGAGAAGTCCTTCGCGCACAACAAAGTCCTGAACAAGGTCAATTTCACATTGCGGCGTGGTGAAGTGCATGCCCTGATGGGCGGCAACGGCGCGGGCAAGTCGACGCTGATGAAGATCCTTTCCGGCGTCTATCACAGGGACGGCGGCACGATCCGCATCGACGACGAGGACGTCGAGCTGAGCAATGCGACGAGCGCTCGGGAAGCCGGCATCGCCATGATCTTCCAGGAGTTCAGCCTTATCCCGACGCTTTCGGTCGCGCAGAACATCTTCCTGAACGGCGAGTCGAAAAAGGGCATCTTCATCCGCGACCGAGAATGCGTGCGCCGCGCCCGCCAGATCCTCCACGAACTCGGTGTCGATATCGATCCCCGCCTGCCGGTCAGCAATTTTAGTGTCGGCCAGTGCCAGATGATCGAGATTGCCAAGGCCCTGTCGCGCTCCGCCCGTATCCTGGTCATGGACGAGCCGACCGCCTCGCTCGCCGAAGCGGAGACGGAGGCCCTGTTCGCGCTCGTCGACCGTCTAAAGAAAAGCGGAATATCAATCATATACATTTCCCACCGCATGGCCGAGATCTTCCGCATCTGCGACCGCGTGACAGTCATGCGCGACGGCGGCGTGCGGCTCACCGCCCCCTGCAGCGACGTCAGCATGGCCGAACTCGTTGAAACTATGCTGGGTTCCCAGCAGGTTGAGGGCTTCACGTGGCACGACCGCGGCTATCGCCGCTCGGGCCCGCCGCTGCTCTCAATCACGGGCGTCTCGCTGCCGCCGCGCATCAGCGATGTTAGCTTCGAGGTCGGCGCGGGCGAGATCGTCGGCATTGCCGGGCTGATGGGCTCGGGCCGCACTGAGATCGCGGAGGCGATCTTCGGCCGCCGGCCGGTCGCCGCTGGTGAGATCCTTATCGACGGCAAGCCCGTCCAAAACCAAGCTCAGGCGATCGAGGCCGGAATCGCGCTCGTGCCGGAAGACCGTCGCCGGCTAGGCCTCGTGCTCGACCATTCGGTTAGCCAGAACATGCTGTTACCAAGCCTCGACCGTTTTACGGCAGGCGCCTTCGTCAACGATCGCGGCGCCTCGCGCATGATCCGCCAAATGATCGAGAGCCTCAACGTCAAGACCGAAAGCGCCGACAGGGTGGCGCGGTTTCTCTCCGGCGGCAACCAGCAGAAGATCGTGCTCGGCAAGTGGCTGGCGCGCAAGCCACGCCTGCTTATTCTCGACGAACCCACCATCGGAGTCGACATCGGCGCCAAGTCCGAGATCGCCCGGATCGTCCGCGAGATGGCGAAGGAGGGTGTGGCGATCATCGTCATCTCATCGGAACTGGAAGAGCTGCTCGCGGTCAGCGACCGGCTGCTCGTTCTGCACAACGGGCGAATTTTTCAGGACGTGCAACGCCAAAATATCGGCTCGGAAGAGGAGCTTCACCATGCAATCCAAGGCCATACTCTCGGACCGGTCCATGCAAGCGCCACGACCTAACGAAATGACACGCCTTCACGCGCTTCAGGACTACATCGTCTATATCGCCTTCGCGGCGGTGTTTGTCTACTTCGCCATCATGATCGGCGACAGTGGCTTCCTCACGGTGCGCAATATGTTTAACATCGCCCGCACTACCGCCATGATCGTGGTGATGGCAACTGCCATGACCTTCATCATCGGTGCGGGAGAACTCGACCTATCCGTCGGTTCGACGGCGGCGCTCGCGGCGCTAGTCTCCGCCCTCGTGATGCAGACCGGTTATGGCTGGGAAATAGCGGTGATGGCCGCTCTCGGCGCGGGTCTCGTTGTGGGTTGCCTGAACGGCTTCTTCGTGACGGTGGTCGGCATCCCATCGTTCCTGGTGACGCTCGGTATGATGCAGTTCGTTCGCGGGCTGGATATGCGCATCACCTACACCAATCCGGTGTCCATCGCCAACACCACCTTCAACAGCCTGTTCGGCTCCGGCAATTTCGGGGGCATTCCCTCGCTGCTCTTTTGGTCGGTGATCGTGGCAGCAATAGGCCATGTGGTTCTGAGCTATACGTCGTTCGGGCGTCAGGTCCTGGCTACGGGCGGCAACCGAATGGCGGCGGAATATTCGGGCGTCAAGACCCGCCGGGTCAAGTTCCTTGCCTTCCTGCTGACGGCGGTCGCAGCCGCACTCGCGGGCATGCTCTATTCGGGCATGATGCAGACTGCCCGCTATAATTTCGGCGAGGGTGCCGAACTTATGGTGATCGCGGCTGTGATCCTCGGCGGCACCAGCCTCTTCGGCGGAAGGGCGACGATCATCGGCACGTTCACTGGTGCCTTGATGATCGGAACGATCAATAATGGCCTCATCATCATGGGCCTCGACGTGAGTGAGCAGATGATGATCTCCGGCGCTATCATCATCCTCGCAGTCGCCTTTGCCCGCAAGCGAAATTCCTAATAAAATCAATTCTGGGCACCGTCGGGAGACGGTGCGGGAGGAAAACTATGACGACCTATGACTACGCATCCATTGGCTTTTACACGTTTGATTGCCTCGGCCGCCCGGTGACATCCATTCCGCCCGACGGCAACACCTACTTCATCGAGGAAATCACCATGGCTGTTTCTGGCGCAGCCGGTGCAGCAGCCATCGTTGCCGCCAAGTATGGTCTGAAGGTCCTGGCTGTCGGGGGCGTCGGGCCGGACCTGATGGGAAAATGGGTGATCGAACGGCTGAACCATTTCGAAATCAACACGTCGAGGATGGAGCTGTGCGAGGGCGCGGGCACGTCTTCATCCATCGTCACTACTCGTCCAGATGGACAACGGCCCGCCCTCCACATGCGCGGTGCCACCGGCGCCTTCGAGGTGAGGCCGGAGCACATCGATCAGGTTCTCGACGCCAGGGTGGTCCATATGGGAGGAACGGGTCTCATGGACCGCATGGATGGCCAGAAGAGTTTCGATCTGATGGCCGAGGCGCGCCGACGCGGCCGTATCACCACGCTCGACGTCTTCGCTGCCGACAAGAAGGATATGGCGAATGTCGCCGGCCTGCTGCCTAACACCGACTATTTCATCCCCTCTATCGAGGAAGCCCAGGCGCTCTCGGGACTGACGGACAAGGAGGAGATCGGCCGATATTTCGTCGATCTGGGTGTCGACTGCATAGTAATGACGATGGGAGGGGAGGGAGCTTATTACCATCATTCTGACGGGACACGCTTCCACCAGCCGGCTTTCGATATCGAGGTGGTGTGCACTTGCGGCTGTGGCGACGCCTTCAACGCAGGGTTCGCGACGGGTCTGATCAAGGGCATGAGCCCGGAAGACACCATGCAGCTCGCGCAGGCGTCCTCGGCGCTCAACGCTACCGGCCTTGGCAGCCAGGCGGGTGTGACCAATCTCGAAGCGGCGCTTGATTTCATTCGGCGTACGAAGATCAAGGGGCAGGTGTCTTCGCTCGCCAGAGCCGGCTGACCATCGGCAAAGGCAATGCCATCGGAAGTTCGGCCTGCGGCGTTGGTGCACGGGTCGTTTTTAAGGATTTGCCGATAGGCCGGTGAGATCGCAAACGACATGATCTTCGCCCGATGCCCTTCAAACGGCGTTGGTGCATGAATATGGAATTCGGTGCACTCCGGTCTTTGATGCTTCCTTCTATGTCGGCCTTGCCGGGCAGCGGATGGACTCCGGGCGTGCGCACGCCGTCATGCGATTGAGAACGGCGCAGGCGATGGCGGCTTCGGTTTGCTGGGCCGGA
>BFBZ01000021.1_pt27 | contig 20668 bp, 19 predicted proteins | sample 1888401 | NCBI WGS metagenome assembly BFBZ01 (sample SAMD00112614, study PRJDB3348) | symbiont metagenome | host: Chara braunii | reverse complement strand
GATCATCATCGGCGTCACGCCGACGCTGGTCCGCGATCTTTCGTTGGAAGTGCAGAACATGCCGCGCGAGCAGTTGATCAAGGCGCAGACRCTGGGCGCCTCGACCTGGCAGGTCGCGATCCGCGTGGTGCTGCCGCAGATCATGCCRCGGCTGATCCAGGGCCTGCGCCTGATGATCGGGCCSGCSTTCCTGTTCCTGATCTCGGCGGAGGCCATCGCCTCCGATGTCGGGCTCGGCTATCGYATCTTTCTCGTTCGGCGCTATCTGTCGATGGACGTGATCCTGCCTTACGTCGTCTGGATCACCTTGCTCGCCTACATCTTCGACTACGCGCTGATCTGGTTCGGCCAGCGCGCCTTTCCCTGGGCGTATGCGGGAGCGAGCCGCTGATGAGCACGCTGTCCTTCCGCAACGTCTGGGTCGAGTACGGCAACCAGGTCGTGCTCGAGCGCATCAATCTCGAGATCACCTCCGGCACYTTCCTGTCGATCGTCGGTCCSTCCGGCGCGGGAAAGAGCACGTTCCTGCGGCTGATCCTCGGCCAGGAGCGGCCGAGCCAGGGCGCCGTGCTGCTCGACGGCGAGCCGTTTCCGGCCGAGCCGGGGCCCGATCGCGGCATCGTGTTCCAGCGCTATTCGGTGTTCCCGCATCTGACCGTGCTCGGCAATGTGCTGCTCGGCTATGAGCTCGCGGCGCGCCCGTTCACGGCGCGGCTGTTCGGCACAGCCCGCAAGCAGGCGGTGGAGARGAGCCGCGCGCTGATCGACGCCGTTGGTCTCGGCGCTCACTGCGACAAATATCCGAGCGCGCTGTCCGGCGGCATGCAGCAGCGGCTGGCGATCGCGCAGGCGCTGGCGAAGCAGCCGCGCGTGCTGTTGCTCGACGAGCCCTTCGGCGCGCTCGATCCCGGCACCCGCGCGCAGATGCATGCGCTGATCAAGCCGCTGTGGCGCGAGCACAAGATGACCATCGTGATGGTCACCCACGACATCAAGGAGGCGTTCGGCCTGGCGACGCGGCTGATCGCGCTCGACCGTCCCCGCAAGGATCCGCAGGCGCCCGAACGGTTCGGCGCCCGCATCACCTACGATCTCGATCTCACCCGCGAGAGTCCTGTGCCCGTGCTCGGCTTCATCCGTGCCAGCGCGCAGGCGGCGCAATAGTCAGCCCCAAGAAACGTCGAAAGAAACGAAGGAGAGTCTTCATGTCGTTCCCAGCCATGCGCCGCACGCGCCATGCCGGATTACAAGGTCATCGCCGGAGCCTGCGCCGTCACCATCCGGACTTCGACAAGATGGCYACGCAAGGCTGGCAGGCGCTGGAGGCCGAAGGCAAGCTGCCGAGCAATGGCTGGCGCAAGGAGCGGCAATGGGCGCTCGACATGGGCCTGCCCGGCGCCGACACGCTGACCGATCGCGACATCCCCACATTCGCACGCGGCGAGCTGCCGCATTTCGCGGGCATCAACACCTTCATGAAGGCGCCCTATGTCGAGAACGTCCGCGACGTCGGGAAATATGACGCCGCRGTCATCGGCATCCCCTTCGATTCCGGCACCACCTACCGCCCTGGCACCCGCTTCGGGCCGCAGGGCATCCGCCGCATCTCCGCGCTCTACACGCCCTACAATTACGAGCTCGGCGTCGACCTGCGCGAGCAGATGACCCTGTGCGATGCCGGCGACGTTTTCACGATTCCCGCCAATCTGGAAAAGAGCTTCGACCAGATCAGCCGCGGCGTCGCGCATGTGTTCTCGTCCGGCGCGCTGCCGATCATGCTCGGCGGCGACCACTCGATCGGCTTCCCCTGCGTGCGCGGCATCGCGCAATGCACCGACAAGAAGATCGGCATCATCCATTTCGACCGCCATATCGATATCCAGGAGAAGGATCTCGACGAGCGCATGCACACGACGCCCTGGTACTGGGCGACCAATTTGCCGAACGTGTCGCCGACCAATCTGGTGCAGCTCGGCATCGGCGGCTGGCAGGTGCCGCGCGAGGGCGTCGAGGTCGCGCGYAAGCGCAACACCAATGTGCTGACCATCGCCGACATCGAGAAGATCGGTCTGGAGAAGACCGCCGAGATCGCACTCGAACTGGCCTGGAAGGACGCCGACGCCGTCTACATCTCGTTCGACGTCGACTCCATCGATTGCGGTTTCGTGCCTGGCACCGGCTGGCCGGAGCCCGGCGGCTTCCTGCCGCGCGAGGCGCTGAAGCTGCTCGGCCTCGTCGCGGCCGAGGGCCTGTGCGGCCTCGAAGTGGTCGAGGTCTCGCCGCCCTACGACACCTCCGACATCACCGCGCTGATCGGCGTCCGCGTCGTCGTGGAAGCGCTCGGCTCGATGGTCGCGCATGGCAAGCTCGGCAGCCACAAGCACATCATCAACAAGCCGGTCAGCTATTGAGGCCCGCGATGCGTCATCATCACCACCATCACGGCCATCATCATCACGACCACGGCCATTCGCATGATCRTGATCATCCTCATGATCACGATCACCCGCCGCACGGCCCAGGGCATAACCATCCGCACGGCCGCTCTCCCGTGCAGTGGCAGACGCCGCATCAGCCGGAGGGCGCCAGGCCTGTCGCGGTGGTCGAGCCSGATCTCGACAAGGTCGAAGCCGCTTTCGTCGACGGCTTCATCGCCGCGCCSGATCCGACCAGCTTCCTGCGGCTCGCGCGCATTCCGTTCGAGATCCTGCGCGACGGTGCGAGCCTCAAGYTGCTGCGTGTCGAGATCGATGCGCTCACCGATGTGGGAAGCCTGACGCCGCATCTTGGCGGCGGCACCTTCCGCTACGATCCGCTGCCGTCGAACTTCATCTCCCGCCGGCGTCGTCTGCGCTTCATCTATTTCGATGGCGCCGGGCTGACGCCGCTCACCTATGCGGAGCTGCGGGAGCTCGAGACCCGGGGCTGATCTGCGACGTCTTCCGCTCACACGGCCGGCTCGTGCTTGCGCGAAGCCGGACATTGTCGTTGGATTGTCCCTCAATCATGGGCTGTGTCGGCCTTCCAGCCGGCGCGACGGGGGAGGGAACGATGGCCAACGGACATGGGCAGGAAGCGGGCGCGGATTTCGTCGCGCGCACACTGAGCGATGCGCTGCACTGGAGCAACCGGGGGCAGAAGCTGTGGAGCTTCGCCAATCACGGATCCACGGTCTGCGTCGTGGTGTTCAGTGCCACGGCTGCGGTGCTATCGCAGACCAGCAGCGCCATCTTCGGTTTTGATGCGAAGACCGTGGCGACGGTGTTGTCGCTTTGCGTGACCATCATCTCGACGGTGCAGTCAAAGCTCGGCTTTGAGCGCAAATGGGTCGCCAACCGGCTGACTCACAGCGCGCTCAACCGCCTGCTGCTGGACGAGAAAACCGGCGCTGACGTGCAGGACACCAAGGAAAAGCTGAAGACGATCCTCGAAGCGCACGACCGCGCGATCGCCGCAACGGGTGGCTGATTCAGCCTGCCGCTCTTGTCATTTCAGGGCAAGGCCGAACGTATTGAACTCGGAACCTTGTGTCGGGTCTTGATCACTTCGGGATTCCGGTTAATCGCCACCCCACGGTGGCTTTGCGTCTGCGCAGTGACAAATCCGCCGGAATGACCTTGAAAGCGTGACTGATTGATTTCTAAAATGCCGAAGGACCAGCTCACCCCCGCGCGAACATCCGCGCCTCGTTGGCGATGACGGGCTGCACCACCTCGCTGAGCCGCGCCGCGGCCGCTTCGACCGTCAGTCCGGCGGTGTCGACCACCGCATTGGCCCGCGCATAGAGCGGCTCGCGGCTCACCAGGATGTTGCGCAGCTCGGCCATCGCCGAACGATCATCGGCCATCGGCCGCAGATCGCCCTGGCCGCGCACGCGCGCCATGTGCTCCTCCGGCTTGGCCTTCAGCCAGATCGTGTAGAACGCGTTGAGGATCAGGTCGAAGGTGACGGGCTCGGAGACGATGCCGCCGCCGGTCGCCAGCACCATCAGCTCTTTGCGCGCAAGCAGTTGTTGCAGCGCCGCCTGCTCCATGCGGCGAAATCCCTCCTGGCCATAGAGCGCGATGATCTCCGCAACCGACAGACCGTTCTGCCGCTCGATCTCCTTGTTCAATTCGACGAAGCTCCAGCCGATCCGTTCCGCCAGCATCTTGCCGAGCGTCGATTTGCCGGCACCGCGCAAGCCGATCAGTGCGATGCCGGAGAACGAACGCCGCAGCGGCGCCGACGCGCCGCCCGCGAGCAGATCCTTGACCTCGGCGATCTGGCTCGGGCTCGCTTTCTTGAGGAGGTCCCGGATGACCGGCCAGTCCGGCGACGGTTCGCTGCCGGGAATGATGTCGTCGAGCGGCGCGTTGATCGCGTTGGCGATCCGGCGCAGCAGCACGATCGAGACGTTGCCTTTGCCGCTTTCGAGCTGGGCGATGTAGCGTTCGGAAATGCCGGAAACCTGGGCSAGCACCTTGCGCGACATGCCGGCAAGGCCGCGCATCCGCCGCACCCGTTGGCCCAGCTGGTCGAGGAAGTCGGTCTCGGCCGCGGACTGGCCGTCGTCGCGCGGGGCGTCGCTGTCTCGCGTCATATCCCTGAGGCACTCTTGTGACTAGGAAACATAATGCCGGGAAGGATTGACAGCAAGCGATGTTGGTGGCCTTCTATGAATTATAATTCAAATATCGGGGGAGGGACGCCGTGGGGTCATACAATGCGGTGTCATGGTTGCTTGACCGCAATGTCGAGGCGGGCCGTGGCGAGAAGCTCGCCTACACCGACACAATCTCCGAGCTGACCTATCGCGGCCTGCAGCAGCAGACCTGCCGTGTCGCCAACATGCTGCGCCGCCTTGGCGTCCGCCGAGAAGAGCGCGTGGCGATGATCATGCTCGATACGGTTGATTTCCCCGCGGTGTTTCTCGGCGCGATGCGCGCCGGCATTGTGCCCGTGCCGCTCAATACGCTGCTGACGTCCGAACAATACGCCTATGTGCTTGCGGACTGCCGCGCGCGCGTGTTGTTCGTCTCCGAGCCGCTCTATCCGGTGGTGAAGGACATCGTCGGGCGGATGCCTGATCTCGACTGCGTGGTCGTCTCCGGCAGCCATGCGCTCGGCCACAAGCTGCTCGCCGAGGAGCTCGCGCGCGAGAGCGATCAGTTCGACACCGTCGCGACCCATGAGGACGAGCCGGCGTTCTGGCTGTACTCCTCCGGCTCCACCGGCATGCCGAAAGGCGTCCGCCATCTGCATGGCAATCTCGCTGCGACGGCGGAGACCTATGCCAAGCAGGTGCTTGGCATCCGCGAGAGCGATGTCTGCTTTTCCGCAGCCAAACTGTTCTTCGCCTATGGACTCGGCAATGCGCTGACCTTTCCGCTGTCGGTCGGTGCGACCACGATCCTCAACTCTGAGCGGCCGACGCCGGCGCTGATGTTCAAGCTGCTCAACCGCTACAACCCGACGATCTTTTACGGCGTGCCGACCTTGTTTGCGGCCATGCTGCACGATGAGTCGCTGCGCCATGAGACGGCCGGCAGCGGCTTGCGCATCTGYACCTCGGCCGGCGAGGCGCTGCCGGAATCCGTCGGTCATGCCTGGAAGGCGCGGTTCGGCGTCGATATCCTCGACGGCGTCGGTTCGACCGAGCTGCTGCACATTTTCCTCTCTAACGCCCCCGGTGACATCAAATACGGTTCGTCGGGCCGTCCTGTGCCGGGTTATCAGGTGCGCCTTGTCAACGAGGCCGGCCTGGACGTGCCGGATGGCGAAATCGGCGAGATGCTGGTGCATGCGCCGTCCGCCGGCGAAGGCTATTGGAATCAGCGCCACAAGACTCGCGCGACCTTCGAGGGKTATTGGACGCGCACCGGCGACAAATATGTCCGCGACGCCGAGGGGCGCTACACGTTCTGCGGCCGCTCCGACGACATGTTCAAGGTCTCCGGCATCTGGGTGTCGCCGTTCGAGGTCGAGAGCGCACTGATCACCCATCCCTCGGTGCTCGAAGCGGCCGTCGTGCCGGAGGCCGATCCGGAAGGGCTGTTGAAGCCGAAGGCCTATGTTGTGCTGAGGCCGAGCGTGGATCGCGAAACGCTGCACGAAGCGCTGAAGGAGCACGTCAAGCAGAAGATCGGCCCGTGGAAATATCCGCGCTGGATCGAGGTGGTGGACGCGTTGCCGAAGACCGCGACCGGCAAGATCCAGCGCTTCAAGCTGCGCGAGGGGGCCGGCTCGTAGTTGGCTTCTGCTTGTCGTTGTCGTCATGGCCGGGCTTGACCCGGCCATCCATTCCACTGCGAGGAAGAAAGACGTGGATGGCCGGGYCAAGCCCGGCCATGACGAAGGAGAGGGCYGCGCATGACGCTCCARGCCAAGGGCTTGCTCACCATCAATTCCGCCCAGCTCGAATATCGYCTGATCGGTCCGCAGCCGTCAGATGCACCATGCATTGTGCTGCTGCATGAAGGCCTCGGCTCCGTCGGCCTGTGGGGCGATTTCCCCGACAAGCTTCAGCAAGCCACCGGCGCCGCCGTATTTGCCTATTCGCGCGCCGGCTATGGCGCCTCGAGCCCGGTGTCGCTGCCTCGGCCGCTCGATTACATGCAGCGCGAGGCCTGCGAGGTGCTGCCGGAACTGCTCGACCGGATCGGCCTCCAGCGCGGCCTGCTCRTCGGCCATTCCGACGGCGCCTCCATCGCCGCGATCTATGCCGGCAGCCACGCCGATCATCGCCTCGACGGCATCGTGCTGATCGCGCCGCATGTCGTCGTCGAGGACGTCTCGGTGTCCTCGATCGCGGCGATCAAGACCGCCTACGAGACCACCGAGCTGCGCGCCAAGCTCGGACGCTGGCACAAGGATGTCGACAACGCGTTCTACGGCTGGAACGGCGCCTGGCTGGATCCGGCCTTCCGCGCCTGGGACATCACCGACGCCCTCGCCTACATCCGCGTGCCGGTCGCCGTGATCCAGGGGRTCGATGACCAGTATGGCACCATCCGCCAGGTCGAGATCATCCAGGAGGAGTGCTACTGCCCGGTCGAGCTGACCATGCTGCCCAAGACGGGCCATTCCCCGCATCGCGAGGCGCCGGACGCCACCTTGCGCGTCATCGCCGATTTCGCCGCGGCCACCTTGCCGGCCTCGCTGTCTGGAACATGAAACAAAATGCATGTTTCGGCTTTTTRCGGTAGACGCAGGTCTTAACATGAATTATTGTGCATCTTAACGATAAGCCCACCAACGCAAGGGTGACTCATGGCCGGGGAAGACCGCGTGCTCGCGGGAGGCAAGACGTTCATCGATTTCCAGACCGATCCCTCCCGCTATCGTCATTGGAAGCTGTCGATCGACGGCGAGGTGGCGACGCTTGCCATGGATGTCGACGAGAATGGCGGCCTGTTCGAGGGTTACCAGCTCAAGCTGAATTCCTACGATCTCGGCGTCGACATCGAGCTCGCCGACGCCGTCCAGCGGCTGCGCTTCGAGCACCCCGAGGTCAAGGTCGTGGTGCTGCGCTCGGCCAAGCCGCGCGTGTTCTGCGCCGGTGCCAACATCCGCATGCTCGCCGGCGCCACCCATGCCCACAAGGTGAATTTCTGCAAATTCACCAACGAGACCCGCAACGGCTTCGAGGATTCATCCGAGAATTCGGGCCAGCGTTTCATCACGGTCGTGAACGGCACCGCGGCCGGCGGCGGCTATGAGCTCGCGCTCGCCACCGATCACATCATTCTGGCCGATGACGGCTCGTCCTCGGTGTCGTTGCCGGAGGTGCCGCTGCTCGCGGTGCTGCCGGGCACCGGCGGCCTGACGCGTGTCGTCGACAAGCGCAAGGTGCGCCGCGATCGCGCGGACGCGTTCTGCACGACGGAGGAGGGCGTCAAGGGCAAGCGCGCCGTGCAATGGCGCCTGGTCGACGAGATCGCGCCGAACTCCAAGGTCGAGGCCAAGGTGGCCGAGCGCGCCAAGGAGTTTGCGGCCGCTTCCAAGCGCAACGGCAGCGGCAAGGGCGTCGAGCTTACCCCGCTGAAGCGCGTGATCGACGCCACCAGCGTGCGCTACGGCTTCGTCAACGTCGACATCGACCGCACGGCGCGGATCGCGACCATCACCATCGCGGCGCCTGAAGCCGCGCCGCCGGCCGATATCGACGGAATGATCGGGCAGGGCGCTTCGTTCTGGCCGCTGCAGGTCGCGCGCGAGCTGGATGATGCCATCCTGCACCTGCGCATCAACGAGCTCGGCATCGCGATGCTGGTGTTCAAGTCGCATGGCGACCGCGCCCAGGTCCTCGCTTATGATGCGTTCCTGGACGACAACAAGACGCATTGGCTGGTCAACGAGATCCGGCATTACTGGAAGCGCGTGCTCAAGCGCATCGACGTCACGTCGCGCACGCTGGTGACGCTGGTCGAGCCCGGCTCCTGCTTCGCGGGGACGCTCGCCGAGCTCGTGTTTGCCTCGGACCGCTCCTACATGCTGATCGGCACCATCCAGGGCGACAACCGTCCGGCGCCGGCGATCGAATTGTCGGCGATGAATTTCGGCCCCTATCCGATGAGCCACGGCCTGACCCGGCTGCAGTCGCGCTTCCTCGACGATCCCAACGGGCTCGCGCGCGTGCACGAGCAGGTCGGCAAGCCGCTTGAGGCCGAGGAGGCCGAGGAGCTCGGGCTCGTCACCTTCGCGCTCGACGACATCGACTGGGAGGACGAGATCCGCGTCTTTCTCGAGGAACGCGCCAGCTTCTCGCCCGACAGTCTCACGGGTCTGGAAGCGAATCTGCGCTTCGCCGGTCCCGAGACGATGGAATCGAAGATCTTCGCCCGCCTCACCGCCTGGCAGAACTGGATCTTCCAGCGCCCCAACGCGGTCGGCGAGGAGGGCGCGCTCCGGCGCTACGGCACCGGCGAGCGGCCGAACTACGATATGACAAGAGTCTGAGCGAGCAGAGAAGAGCGAATAGGGAGTAGCGAATAGGGAATGGGGGTGTTGCGAAGCGGGCCGTTGCTCCATTCGCTACTCGCCATTCGCTATTCGCCCCGCCAGGGAGCACGGCGATGAATATGAATATCATGAACGTCGACTACAGCACCAAGATCCCCAACAACGTGAATTTGGCCGAGGACCGTCAGGTCCTCAAGGCGCTGGAGGGCTGGCATCCCGGCTATGTCGACTGGTGGAACGATATGGGCCCGGAGGGTTTCCAGCAGTCGCTGGTTTACTTGCGCACGGCCTATTCGGTTGATCCGCGCGGCTGGGCGAAGTTCGACTATGTCAAGATGCCCGATTATCGYTGGGGCATTCTGCTTGCGCCGCAGGAAGAGAACCGCAAGATCCCGTTCGGCGAGCATTATGGCGAGCCGGCCTGGCAGGAGGTCCCCGGTGAATATCGCGCGCTGATGCGCCGCCTGATCGTGATCCAGGGCGACACCGAGCCGGCCTCGGTCGAGCAGCAGCGCCATCTCGGCAAGACTGCGCCGTCGCTCTACGACATGCGGAATCTGTTCCAGGTCAATGTCGAGGAGGGCCGTCACCTTTGGGCGATGGTCTATCTGCTGCAGAAATATTTCGGCCGCGACGGCCGCGAGGAGGCCGACGAGCTGTTGCGCCGCCGCTCGGGTGACGCGGACAGCCCGCGGATGCTCGGCGCCTTCAACGAGAAGACGCCGGACTGGCTGTCCTTCTTCATGTTCACCTACTTCACGGATCGCGACGGCAAGATGCAGTTGCACTCGCTCGCGCAGTCCGGCTTCGATCCGCTGTCGCGCACCTGCCGCTTCATGCTCACCGAAGAGGCGCACCACATGTTCGTCGGCGAGACCGGTGTCGGCCGCGTCATCCAGCGCACGGTCGACGCAATGCGCGCCGCCGGCATCGATGATCCCACCGACATCGCACGCGTGCGCGCGCTCGGCGTCATCGATCTGCCGACCATCCAGAAGAAGCTGAACCTGCACTACACGCTGTCKCTGGATCTGTTCGGCTCGGAGGTTTCGACCAACGCCGCGAACGCCTTCAATGCCGGCATCAAGGGGCGCTATCACGAGACCCAGATCCAGGACGATCACCAGCTCAAGAACTCGACCTATCCGGTCCTGAAGTTCGTCGATGGCGAGATCAAGCTGGTCGACGAGCCGGCGCTGACCGCGCTCAATATGCGCCTGCGCGATGACTATTCGCAGGACTGCATCAAGGGGCTGCTGCGCTGGAACAAGATCATCACCACCGCCGGCTACGACTTCCAGCTCAAGCTGCCGCACGTCGCCTTCCACCGCGCCATCGGCGAGTTCAAGGACGTGCATGCGACGCCCGACGGCATCCTGATCGACGAGGGCACGTGGGCCAAGCGCAAGGGCGACTGGTTGCCCTCGACCGATGACGGCGCCTACATCACCTCGCTGATGAGGCCCGTCACCGAGATCGGCGAATACGCCTCCTGGATCGCCCCGCCGAAGGTCGGCATCGACAACAAGCCGGGCGATTTCGAATACGTGAAGATCGAGACCTGATGAGGTGCGAATAGGGAGTGGCGAGTAGCGAATAGGGATATGACCTAMTCGCTACTCGCCCTYTTTYAACTATCCCAGCCCGCACCCGGAATGCCCGGGTTCGCGTAGACGATGCCGCCGTCGACTGCGATCGTATTCCCCACCACGTAGTCGCCCGCGCGCGAGGCGAGGAAGATCGCGGTGCCGGCCATGTCTTCGTCGGTGCCGATGCGCCCCGCTGGAACGCGCTTGGCGACCTCGTCCTCATGGTCGCGCGCGGCCTTGTTCATGTCMGACTTGAACGGTCCTGGCGCGATCGCGGTCACCACGATGTGGTCGTGGATCAGCTTCGCCGCCATGCGCCGCGTCAGATGGATCAGCCCCGACTTGCTGGCCGCGTAGGAATAGGTCTCCAGCGGATTGACGAAGATGCCGTCGATCGAGGCGATGTTGATGACCTTCGCCGGACGCTCCGCGCTCGCGGCTGCACGCAAGGGAGCTGCCAGCGCCTTGGTCAGGAAGAACGGCGTCTTGACGTTGAGGTTCATCACCTTGTCCCAGCCGCTCTCCGGGAATTCGTCGAAATCCGCGCCCCAGGCCGCGCCCGCATTGTTGACCAGGATGTCGAGCTTCGGCTCGCGCTGCTTGATCTCCGCCGCCAGCCTATCGATGCCGGCCATCGTCGAGATGTCGATCGGAAGCGCGATGCATTCGCCGCCATATTCGGCCGTCAGCTGCTTGGCCGTCTCCTCGCACGGGCCGGCCTTGCGCGCGGTGATGTAGACCCGCGCCGCGCCCTGCGCGAGCAGGCCGGCTGCGATCATCTTGCCGATGCCGCGCGAGCCGCCGGTGACGAGCGCGATGCGCCCATCGAGTGAGAACAGGTTCTTGAGCATGGTGCCTCCCTTTCTTTATCGGCTGCGCTTGTGGAGGCTGCCTGTCGTCACTGTCAAGTGAGACGCAGTCGCGGGAGGAGAGGCGTGCAGTCGCGCCGGAACGCTGGACGGTCTAAGCCGCGTCGATGCGGCGGAAGCCGTTCCACATCGCGGTGGCGGCGCCGGAGGTGAGCACCGGCAGCACGCGGGGGTCCTGGTAGTGGCCGTTCAGCGACACGCGCGACAGCGCCGTGAGGTGATCGGCACTCTCCGGGAAGATCATGCCTGGACGGGTCGTCACAGCGGTCTTGTAGCCGCTCGCCGCGGCSAGCACGAATTCGCGCGGCCCGGCCGCCGCGCGGTCGCCATAGGGATAGGCCATGTGCAGCACCGGCCGCTGCAATTCGGCCTCGATCCGCGCGCGGCTCTCGGTGATTTCGCTGCGGGCCATCTCCTCGGTCTGCTTGGCGAGGCTGCAATGGCTCACGGTGTGCGCGCCGATCTCGATGAGCGGCTCGGCGGACAGCGCGCGCAGCTCGTCCCAGGACAGGCAGAGCTCGCGGCAAATCGCCGCTTCGTCGATGCCGTGCTCGGCGCACAGCGCGCTGATCTCGCGCCGGATGTCATGCTCGCTCGGCAGCGAGCGCAGCCAATCGTGCAGGCGCTGGAACGTCGCGCACTTGGCGCTCTGGGTGGACGCGTCGAGCCGGAGCCGCAGGCCACCGATCTCGACCTCGATCTGCTGCGCCTTGGCCACCAGGCGTTCCAATGCGACCCACCAGAGCCGTCCGACACCGGCCGCGAAATCGCTGGTCACATAGATCGTGAAAGGGGCGCCGAAAGCGCGCATGACCGGCAGCGCGAAATCGCGGTTGTCGCGATAGCCGTCGTCGAAGGTGAAGCAGGCGAACCGGCGCGAGAAATCCTGCGAGACGAGGCGCCGGTGCAGCTCGTCGAGCGTGACGATGTCGATCTCATGGTCGCGCAGATGCGACAGCATCTGGCCCAGGAACTCGGGCGTGACTTCGAGATGACAGTTCGGCTGGAATTCTGCCGTGCGGCGGGGCCGCACATGATGCAGCGTGTAGATCGCGCCCACGCCGGAGAAAATCGGGCGCAACCAGACATGCGCGCCGCTGAGATACAGCGCTTCCAGGCCGGCGCGAATAAAACTTTTGCGAAATCGCCTCATCTGAAATAAGCGGCCCGGTGGGTGGTCGGGACAACGTTACCGACAAACCGCTGAAGAAAACCTTAGCCGCGGCCTTACAGGATACCGGAAATCTCGTCTCATTTCGGTTTGACAGGCATGCAAGGGTTTGTTTTCTCTCTGCTTCCTCGATGCGACGGATGACGAATGCGCGGACTTTTCAGGTGGAGCGGCAAATGGTGGCCCGGCGTCATCCCGCTTGTCGTGCTTTGGGGCTTCGCGGCCTGGACCAGCACCGTTCCCCTGGAAAATGATCTCGCCGGCCGCAGTTCAGCCGCACTGAAGGGCTCCGTGCTCGACAAGACCAGCATCACGGTCGATGGCCGCGACGTGGCGCTGCGTGCCAATGCATTCTCGGAGGCCGGYCGCCGTGACGCGGTGGCGGCCGTCGATGCCGTGCCCGGCGTGCGCCTCGTCAATGACGAGACCCGGCTGGTGCCGGAAGCCAAGCCCTTCGYGTGGTCGGTCGAACGCGATGTCGTCCGCGTCACCCTGGGCGGCAATGCGCCGCTGCCGGCGCTCAAGGGCAAGCTGGTGGAGGCGACGCGCTCCGCGCTGCAGGGCGGTGAGGTCGCGGATCAGATGAGCCTGGCGCGCGGCGCGCCGCCGCATTTCGAGGACGCCGCGCTGCTGCTGATCGGCCAGATCGGCCGGCTGAAGGACGGCAAGTTCACGMTCTCCGATGGCGAGGTGTCGCTGACGGGCATGGCGCGCGAGCTCGGCGGCCGCGAGGCCATCGCGGCGGCGCTGGCCAAGCTGCCGGACGGCTTCAAGGTCGCCAGCAATGAGGTCAAGGCGCCGCCCTACATCTTCCAGGCCTATAAGGACCCTGTGGCGGTCACGGTGACCTTGTCGGGCAATGTGCCCGACGAGAACATCCATGCTGTCGTGGTCGGCTCGTCGTCGCGCAAATTCTTCAGCGAGAAGGTCGTCGACAATCTCAAGAACAGCGTCGGTGCGCCGGCGAATTTCGTGAATGCGGTGGTGCCGGCGCTTGGCGCGCTGTCGCGGCTGTCGACCGGCACGCTGGTCGTGTCGGATCGCGACATCAAGATCTCCGGCGATGCGCTGTACGATGCGGCCGCGGGGCAGATCCGCACCGGGCTCGCCAAGGACGTGCCGCAGGGCTGGCAGGTGAAGGCCGACATCACCGTCAAGCCCGCTGCGGCCCCGGTCGATCCGACGGTGTGCCAGCAGCTGTTCGCCGACCTGCTCGGCAAGGCCCGGATCCGCTTCGAGACCGGCCGCAGCGATCTCGATCGCGACTCCACCGGCCTGTTGGACCGCCTGGTCGAGATCGCGATGCGCTGTCCCGCGGCCAATGTCGAGATCGCCGGCCATACCGATGCCGAAGGCGACGCGGCGGCCAATCAGGCGCTGTCGGAAAAGCGCGCCCAGGCGGTGGTGGATTATCTCGTCAAGGCGGGGCTGCCGGCCGAGCGTTTCACGGCGGTCGGCTATGGCAGCGCCCAGCCGGTCGCCTCCAACGACACCGGCGACGGCCGGGCGCAGAACCGGCGCATCGAATTCCTGGTGAGGTGACGACATGGCCTATCTTGTTGCCTTCCACTGGGGCTGGCTGGCCGGCGCCTTCGCCATCGGGCTCGCCATGGGGTGGGTGGCCGTGGTRCATCGGGCTCCCGGCGTGTCGCGCCCGGTCATGCTGCTGCTGTCGGCGCTCGCGGCCATCCTGGTCGGTGCCGCCGTGGCCTGCCTGATCCCCGGCCGGGCCGGCTACTGGCTCGAGCTGCTGCTGCTGCTGTTCGTGCCCTATCTGGTCGGCTGCGCCATCGGCACCTGGCTGCGCGCCCTGGTCGTGGTCCGCAGCATGCGGACCAAATCCGCTGCCTGAGCCCCTCGGGACGGCAAATCCCCTCCGTCCGGCCGCCGCGGGACGTGCGACCATTCTCCGGCGAGGCGTCGCGCCCCGGCTCGCGCTGCGCCGCGTCATCGCSGGCGCAAGGCCGACGGTGCTCTGCAGACACGAAGGTTTGACGACGTCCGAGCCTGTCAAAGCGGCAGCGGRCGCTTATCGTCTGATCATGGCCATCCCCGTCCCCCCGGAAAGCCCGGAGAGCGGTGCTCCTCACCGAAGTTTAACYGGGGATCCGCAAGTTGGTCGGCGCCGCAGCTTCGCCGCATGTGCGGCAAAACGGTGCATCGCATTTCCGCGAAGCCTGCTAAGTATAGCCATGCGGTGGTTTCGGTTCACATGGCCCGTGTTCCCCAATGCGTCGAAACGCGCTACCAGGGCGTTGTATGCGCAGGTGATGCGGCGGCTTTCGGGCCCCGTGCCGAGCCCAGTCATCGTGATGTTGTCACGGTTAGAGGTGTAGATGCTTGAAGCCATACGCGGAGCGGCCACGTTCCTGCGCGAGAAGCAAGTCCTGCACAAGCTCGGTGTGCTGATCAGCATCGCCGTCATCGCGATTGCCTGCTACGTCCTCTATCACATGCTGCGCGGCATCGACACTTACGAGGTGCTCGAGGCCATCAAGAGCACGGAGCCGCATCAGATCGCGCTGGCCGCGCTGTTCGTCGCGGCCGGCTATTTCACGTTGACATTCTACGATCTGTTCGCGGTGCGCACGATCGGCCACGACCATGTGCCGTACCGCGTCAATGCGCTCGCCGCGTTCACCAGCTATTCGATYGGCCACAATGTCGGCGCCAGCGTCTTCACCGGCGGCGCGGTGCGCTACCGCATCTATTCGGCGCATGGGCTGAACGCGATCGAYGTCGCCAAGATCTGCTTTCTCGCCGGCCTCACCTTCTGGCTCGGCAATGCGGCCGTGCTCGGCCTCGGCATCAGCTACCATCCGGAGGCGGCGGCCTCGATCGACCAGCTGCCGCCCTGGGTCAACCGGCTGGCGGCCATCGCCATCCTGGTCGGGCTGATGGGCTATGTCGCCTGGGTCTGGACCAAGCCGCGCGTCGTCGGTCGCGGGCCCTGGACCGTGGTGCTGCCGGGCGGCCCCTTGACCCTGCTGCAGATCGCGATCGGCATTGTCGATCTCGGCTTCTGCGCGCTCGCGATGTATGTGCTGGTGCCGGACGAGCCCAATCTCGGCTTCGTCGTGGTCGCGGTCATCTTCGTCTCCGCGACATTGCTCGGTTTCGCCAGCCATTCGCCCGGCGGGCTCGGCGTGTTCGACGCCGCGATGCTGGTCGGGCTCTGGCAGATGGACCGTGAGGAGCTGCTGGCCGGAATGCTGCTGTTCCGGATGCTGTATTATTTGGCGCCCTTCCTCATTTCTGTAATCTTGCTGACGTTTCGGGAGGTCATCATCAGCGCGAGGTCGAAGCGGTTGCGTCAGGCGGCGCTCAGCCTCGATCCGAGCCCCCCGCCCGAAGCCGCTTATGTGAGGAAGCGCAGCGATTCCGGAGCCTGAAAGCAACAATGGGAGACGAGTAGGACGCGATGGCTCTTGACTCTCCCTCGGACGCTCCCCCGACATTCTTCGCCCCTTGGCCGGACCGGCTGCGCCATTCCGCGATCATCCTGCTCGCGGCCGCGCTGGCCCTGACCGGGCTGGTGCTGCTCGACGAGCTGTTGCCGTTCCGGGCGCTGGCGGTATTCCTATGCATTGCGGGGGCGGCCCTRGTGCCGTGGCGGCTGCACAGCGCCGTGGCCAAACGCGAGGAGGAGCGCCACGCCAACCCGGTCGAGGCCGCCGCGGTCAGCGCCGTGGTGGCCGGCATCCCGGTGCCGGCCGTGCTGCTCGACCGCGCCGGACGCGTCATCCATCTCAATGCGGCGGCGGCGCAACTCGCGCCCGCCTTGCGCAAGGGCGAGCTGGCCCAATTCGCGCTGCGTACGCCCGAGATCATCACCGCGCTGCGCGAGGCGATTGCTTCGACCGAGCTGAGGCGCGCCACCTATCACGATCACGTGCCGGTCGATCGCTGGACGGAGCTGATCATCACCCCCGTCCCGGTGCCCACGGCGTTTGGCGGCACCGACAAATGCATGCTGATGACGTTCCACGATCTGACGCCGCTGCGGCGGGTCGAGGAGATGCGCGCCGATTTCGTCGCCAATGCCAGCCACGAGCTACGCACGCCGCTCGCGGCGCTGTCCGGCTTCATCGATACGCTGCAGGGGCCGGCCAAGGATGATGCCAAGGCGCGCGAGCGTTTCCTCGGCATCATGCATACCCAGGCCACCCGCATGGCGCGGCTGATCGACGACCTCCTGTCGCTGTCGCGGGTGGAGCTGTCGGCGCATGTTCAGCCCCACACCATGGTCGACATGGTCGCCATCATTCGCCAGGTCACCGATGGGCTCGAGCCGCTGGCGCGCGAGCGGCAGGTGGAGATCGAGACCAGCCTGCCGGACGCGCCGGTGACGATCGCCGGCGATCGCGAGGAGCTGCTGCGCGTGTTCGAGAACCTGATCGAGAACGCGCTGAAATATGGCGCCTCGGGGGGGCGCGTGATCGTGTCCCTGGAGCAGGCGGTGTCCGGCGAAGGGACGCCGGAAATCCGGGTCAAGGTCCGCGATTTCGGCCCGGGCATCGCGCCTGAGCATCTGCCGCGCCTGACCGAGCGGTTCTATCGCGTCGATGTCGGTGACAGTCGCGCGCAGGGCGGCACCGGGCTCGGCCTGTCGCTGGTGAAACACATTCTCAACCGCCATCGCGGCCGGCTGCTGATCGAAAGCGTTCCGCGCAAGGGCGCTGCCTTCACGGCGTGCTTCCCGCAGTCGAAGCCCGCGCGAGCGGCGTAATCCACCGAGGCGCGCCCAGCCGGCGTGCGCCGGGTCGATCCTCATCGGCCATTGTAAATTGAGGCCGGGGAGGTGAAGCGCGTGGGGCGATGCGGATCCAACCTCATCGCCCGTGCGTGCCGGGCCCTCAGCGTGGGCTTGACTTCGCCGGCTGGCGGCGACGATCGGCCGCGGGCTGATAGGCGACGCGCGAGTGCTGCGCGCAATAGGGCAGGCCGGCCAGCGCCTTGCCGCCGCAGAAGAAGAAATCCGGGCTCGACGGATCGCCGACCGGCCAATGGCAGGTGGCCTCGTTGAGCTCCAGCAGCGACAGCCGCTGATTCATCGGCACGACATTGTCGAATGCAACTGGATCGGGCTCTGCCTCGACCTCGAAAACCTGAGCGAGCGCGGTGTTGCCGCGTGCCACCGGACGCGCCACCCGCATCATCGGTTGAGCCGGACGGGCCGCCTTGCGCTGGCGCGGGGCTGCAGTCGCCGGGCTCTTGGCGCGGCCTGACAGACCCAGCCGGTGCACCTTGCCGATCACGGCGTTGCGCGTCACGTTTCCGAGTTCCGCGGCGATCTGGCTGGCCGAAAGCCCGGCTTCCCAGAGTTTTTTCAGTTGCTCGACGCGATCGTCGGACCAGGTCAGTACCGTCATCGAACCTTTCCCTTCGCGTTGCGCCGGCCAATTCTGGGACGGCGCTGCGATATCTGTCTCAAGAAAATCCCTGACGGCAGAATCCCTTATCCCTCGCCGGGAGCGCGTGAAGCACCCGGACGTTACGCGAACAAAGAACTTCTAGAGGGATCGGAACTGCCGCACGAGATGTCGTACTCGACGCTGAAAACGCTACAATATGGCGTGACTCCCGCGCAAGAGTCGGAGGCCACAGTCCACACATTCCGTGGTTCCCTGTGATCCGTCTTGAGCTGTGTCATGCATCCGCAATGTCACGGTCACCATGGCGCGGATCAGCTGACGCGTAGTTGACTCCAAGCGCCGCCCGCATACAATAGGTGCACGTGCCGCCTTGAAAAGGCGGCACATTTTGTTTTCCAGGGTGGGGTCCCTGATGCGATGGCGCCGCAGGGCGCGTGTCTCGGCCAGCCCGTCAGCTCATGTGATTGTCATGACCAGTGTTGCCGCTACGCATCTGCTCCCCGTATTCGCCCGGGTCGATCTTGCTTTCGAGCGTGGCGAGGGCGCGTGGTTGATCGCGACCAATGGCGATCGCTACCTCGACTTCACCTCCGGCGTCGCTGTCAATTCGCTTGGCCATGCGCATCCGCATCTGGTGAAGGCGCTGCAGGAGCAGGCGACCAAGCTCTGGCACATGTCCAACCTGTTCAAGAGCCCCGACGGCGAACGACTTGCAGCACGGCTGTGTGAACAGAGCTTTGCCGACTACGTGTTCTTCGCCAATTCCGGCGCCGAGGCGATGGAAGGCGCGATCAAGATCACGCGCAAATATCACGCCGCCAAGGGGCATCCCGAGCGTTATCGTATCATCACCTTCGAGGGTGCGTTTCATGGCCGGACGCTGGCGACGCTCGCCGCCACCGGTTCCGCGAAATATCTCGAAGGCTTCGGTCCGCCGATGGATGGCTTCGATCAGGTTCCGCTCGGAGACCTCGAGGCCGTGAAGAAGGCGATCGGTCCGCACACCGCGGGCATCCTGATCGAGCCGGTGCAGGGCGAGGGCGGCGTGCGCACGGCGCCGCTGTCCTTCTACAAGGCGCTGCGCCAGCTCTGCRACGATCACGGCCTCCTGCTCGTTGTCGACGAGGTACAGACCGGCATGGGGCGCACCGGCGACCTGTTCGCGCATCGCTGGCTCGGTGTCACGCCTGATGTGATGTCGCTGGCCAAGGCRCTYGGCGGCGGTTTTCCGATTGGCGCGGTGCTGGCAACGGCCGAGGCRGCCTCSGGCATGACGCCGGGTTCGCACGGCTCGACCTTCGGCGGCAACCCGCTGGCGGTGGCCGCRGCCAATGCCGTGCTCGATGTGATGCTGGCGCCCGGCTTCTTCGAGCATGTCCGCAGRATGTCGCTGCTGTTGAAGCAGAAGCTCGCCGCCGTGGTCGATCGTCATCCCGACATCATCTCCGAGATCCGCGGCGARGGCCTGCTGATCGGCGTCAAGGCGGTGGTGCCGTCCGGTGATCTGGTCGCGGCCTTGCGCGAGCAGAAGCTGCTCACCGTCGGCGCCGGCGACAATGTGGTGCGCTTCCTGCCGCCCTTGATCGTGAGCGAAGCTGAAATCGAACAGTCGGTCGAGATGCTCGATCGCGCCTGCGCGGCGCTGTCGGGCGGTCCTGCGAAGCAGGCGGCCGCATCATGAGCAAGACCATGGCCAATACGCCGCGTCACTTCCTCGATCTCACCGAGATGCCGGTCGAGGAGCTGCGCAACATGCTGGCGCTGTCCAGCCGGATGAAGAAGACGCTGAAGGCCAACGAGCCCGCGAAGAAGCCGCTCGAGGGCAAGGTGCTGGCGATGATCTTCGACAAGCCCTCGACGCGCACCCGCGTGTCGTTCGATGTCGGCATGCGCCAGCTCGGCGGCGAGGCGATCATGCTGACCGGCACCGAGATGCAGCTCGGTCGCGGCGAGACCATCGCCGACACCGCGCGGGTGTTGTCGCGCTATGTCGATGCGATCATGATCCGCATCCTCAGCCATGAGGCGCTGCTCGAGCTGGCTGCGCACGCCACCGTGCCGGTCATCAACGGCCTGACGCGGCGCTCGCATCCCTGCCAGGTGATGGCCGACGTGATGACCTTCGAGGAACATCGCGGCTCGATCGAGGGGCGCACCGTCGCCTGGACCGGCGACGACAACAACGTGCTGGCCTCCTGGGCGCACGCCGCCGAGCGCTTCAAGTTTCGCCTCAACGTCGCCACGCCGCCGCAGCTGTCGCCGGGCAAGCMGATGAAGGATTTCATTCGCGCCACCAAGGCCGACATCCATCTCGGCCAYGACCCGGAGGCGGCGGTGACCGGCGCCGACTGTGTCGTCACCGACACCTGGGTGTCGATGGGCGACAAGGACGGCGAGCACCGGCATAATCTGCTGAAGCCCTATCAGGTCAATTCCAAGCTGATGTCGTTGGCCAAGCCTGAAGCGATCTTCATGCACTGCCTGCCCGCGCATCGCGGCGAGGAGGTCACCGACGAGGTGATCGACGGCCCGCAGTCCGTCGTCTTCGATGAAGCCGAAAACCGCCTGCACGCGCAGAAGGGCATTCTGGCCTGGTGCTTCGGCGAACGGGCGTAGGGTGCTGATCATAGCGTGCTAGTGGCGTGAGAAGCKAGCAGCCGCGAATGCGGGTGAGGGGTTGCCCCGAGCGCAGGCCTGAGTTTGCGGCACGAACCCYYMMCC